>Ga0302319_10006124_pt1 | contig 23997 bp, 20 predicted proteins | sample Bog_T0_2_FD_203319 | JGI IMG/M metagenome (GOLD analysis project Ga0302319, IMG submission 203319) | Peat permafrost microbial communities from Stordalen Mire near Abisko, Sweden - Bog_T0_2 | ecosystem: Environmental > Terrestrial > Soil > Wetlands > Peat | place: Sweden: Abisko, Stordalen Mire...
AACGTCCGCGGCATCATCACGCTGATCATGGAGAAGTTCAAAATCCGCCTGGGCCGCGAGGCGGTGCGGACCATGCTCCACGGGATGGGGCTGGTGAAACTGGTCTGCCGGCCGATCCACCACAAGACGGACCAGGCCGCGCAGGACAAGTTCAAGGAGGAGTTTCCTGCCAAGATCGCCAAGATCACGGCTGACCACCCCGAAGCGGCGCATATCGAGATCTGGGTCCAGGACGAGACCCGCGTCGGCCAGAAAGGGAAAGTTGTCGCCATGTGGGCGGAGAAAGGCAGCAGCCCGAGGGCGGTTGTGCACGGCGGCTTCAAATCCGCCTTCCTGTTCGGCGCGTTCTGCCCGGAGCGCGACACCGGCGCCGCCATCGTCGTGGAATCGGTGTCGACCGAGGCCATGAACGCGCATCTGGAGGTGATCTCGCAGGCGGTCCTGCCGGGGAACCACGCGGCCATGCTTGTCGACGGCGCTGGCTTCCACGCCGAATCGAAGCAGATTGTCGTGCCGCCGAACATCACGCTCATCACGCTTCCGGCCTACAGCCCGGAACTGAGTCCACCTGAAGGCGTCTGGAAGTTTCTCAAAGGCGGAATCCTCGCGCACCGGCTGTACCGCAACATCAGCGAGGTCATCGAGAGCTGCTGCGATGCCTGGAAATCCCTCATCGGAGAACCCGGCCGCATCCGCAGCCTCTGCTCGTTCCCGTGGCTGATGCCAAAGACAGCGCCCGCCTGAAACCAATCCGCTCCTGTCCGTGACTATACCTCATGAAACGCCGCAGTTTCACAGCGGCGTGCTCAAGTGCGTCCGAAACATAGAGTTTTAACGCCATCAAGAAAATATGTCTTGCCAATCCGCTCAGCTTGGCGCATAAAATCCCTGTGGCTTGGTTTCACGCGCTTGTCCTGCTTTCGTTGCCGAAAGCCAATACACGATACTTACCGGGAACCGTATGACTATGATAAGATCGCCAAGATCACGGCTGACCAGCCCGAAGCGGCGCATATCGAGATCTGGATCCAGGACGAGACCAGCGTCGGCCAGAAAGGGAAAGTTGTCGCCATGTGGGCGGAGAAAGGCAGCAGCCCGAGGGCGGTTGTGCACGGCGGCTTCAAATCCGCCTTCCTGTTCGGCGCGTTCTGCCCGGAGCGCGACACCGGCGCCGCCATCGTCGTGGAATCGGTGTCGACCGAGGCCATGAACGCGCATCTGGAGGTGATCTCGCAGCACGGTTGGAGGTGGCGTTTCGACGGCGTCCGGCGACGGGCCGTTGCCATCGCCCCTTTCTGGGCGCCTGCACGGGACCGAGCCACAAGGGTTCTGGACAAGGAGACGAAAAATGGCCAGAAATCAGTGCGACGCAAATTTTGCTTCTTGCGTGTGGACGGGAAAACTGGCAGGGTTAGTAAGGGTATTCTGTCGGTTCGGCAGGGTGAGCCGCCGCGCAGGCGGCTGAGTGGAGTATGCAGCCCAGCAAAGAATCGGCATGCTGGTGAGCCGCCGCGCAGGCGGCTGAGTGGTTGTACGTGGCGAACTGGCCATTTGCAAAGCGGTGAGCCGCCGCGCAGGCGGCTGAGTGGACTGGCTGCCCGGCGTCGGTGAAGCCGGCCGCGTGAGCCGCCGCGCAGGCGGCTGAGTGGTCAACCGGCCTTCCGCTCAGTCGCCTCGAAGGGTGAGCCGCCGCGCAGGCGGCTGAGTGGTTCGTCGGTGTCCCAGGCCGTGCCGGGCAAGCGTGAGCCGCCGCGCAGGCGGCTGAGTGGCGTCGAGCCGTCGCCGGCAGGTGAGCCGCCGCGTGAGCCGCCGCGCAGGCGGCTGAGTGGCCGCGCACGGTCCGTCCGCCGTCCCCGTTCCTGTGCGCCGCCGCGCAGGCGGCTGAGTGGAGGCGATGCACAACCCTCCGGCCCCGGCGGGAGTGAGCCGCCGCGCAGGCGGCTGAGTGGAAGCGGCAGAAGCTTGCCGAGCAAAAGGCAAAGTGAGCCGCCGCGCAGGCGGCTGAGTGGAGACACCGATATTCGCCACGGCGTTGCGCTGGGTGAGCCGCCGCGCAGGCGGCTGAGTGGTCCATGGAAATCCCGCACCGATCGCTGTAGCCGTGAGCCGCCGCGCAGGCGGCTGAGTGGGCGAGCTGCAGCAGCCGTGGCAGCGCCGCCGGGTGAGCCGCCGCGCAGGCGGCTGAGTGGGCGAGCTGCAGCAGCCGTGGCAGCGCCGCCGGGTGAGCCGCCGCGCAGGCGGCTGAGTGGAGGCGAGGCGTGGGAGGCGTGGCCGCCGGTGCGTGAGCCGCCGCGCAGGCGGCTGAGTGGCCGGATGGTAACACTCTGTTGGCCCCGCTTCCGTGAGCCGCCGCGCAGGCGGCTGAGTGGTGCGAGCAAAGAGAGAGAGCGTCGCCCTCGGCGTGTGAGCCGCCGCGCAGGCGGCTGAGTGGCGATCGCTGCTGGAAACCGCTATACAGGTGTCGTGAGCCGCCGCGCAGGCGGCTGAGTGGAATCCGATGAACACCCGGCCGGAGCCGTTCTCGTGAGCCGCCGCGCAGGCGGCTGAGTGGCTCGTGGTCAGGCGGGCATCAGCCCGTGCGTCGTGAGCCGCCGCGCAGGCGGCTGAGTGGTCCACCACGCTGCCGCGTTCCAGCCCGCCCGAGTGAGCCGCCGCGCAGGCGGCTGAGTGGGGAAGGACGAGGCTGTCCAACGTCCACCGCGGTGTGAGCCGCGACTTCGGTCAGATCTCTGGCAACCACAAGCAAACGCTCATCCGCAATAGCCGACAGCCACAAAGAAAAAAGGTGTTGACCGCTTCCTGCTGGCAGGCTAGGTTCATTCCTGCGAGGTCGGCGATCCGGCCAGGGCGCACCATCCCGGAGCGCCCCACAATATCGGAGCACAGCAATGGCTGGCAGCGTGAACAAAGTAATTCTGATCGGCAATCTTGGCCGGGACCCCGAGGTCCGCACGACGCAGGACGGCGCAAAGGTCGTGAACGTCACCGTCGCGACAAGCGAGTCGTGGAACGACAAGCAGTCCGGCGAGCGCAAGGAGCGCACCGAGTGGCACCGCGTGGTGATCTGGAACCAGCGGATTGGCGAATTCGTCGAGCGCTATCTCGCGAAGGGCAAGGGCAAGAAAGTCTACGTCGAAGGCGCGCTGGAAACACGCAAGTGGACCGACCAACAGGGCGTGGAACACTACACGACCGAAGTCGTCCTCCGGCAGTACCGTGGCGAGTTCACGATCCTCTCCGGCCGCTCCGACGACGCCGAGGATGTCGCCGGCCAGGGAGAGCCCGCCCAGGCGGCTCCCGCGGCAGCGGCCCCGCCCAAGGCTCAGCCCCGCCCGGCAGCTGGCCGCCGCCAGCCGCAGATGGCCGATGCCGGGCCCGCAAGCCGGGATCTGGACGATGAAATCCCGTTCTGACGAGGCAACGACGTAGGCTGTTACTTCAATGGCGCAGGTGGCTTCCGGGCCTTCTGCGCCATTGTGCTGTTTAGCGTGCCAAAAATACCGATTGGTGCCTTGGCGCGCGGGGGATGGACGGCGCAGCATCTGCGCGGAGGAGAAGCGTGTTGCCAGAGGAAAATCAAATGATCTGTGAAGCCCGTCGCAAGGCATATTTGGAAGCCGCGGCGGCACTGGAGATGTCTCCAAGCACCATTCGGCTTCATGCCGGCGAAATGCCTGCTCAGGAAATGCGGACGATCCGAGCCGTCCTCAGATGGAAGGCCGCGGAGTTCCGGGAGATCGCGGATGGCCGATAAGCCAACAGCCCCGTGGTTCGCCGCGAAATGGTCGGAGGAAGACGGCGGGAATGTTGGAACGTGCGCGGACTATCCGAGCCTCTCGCATCTCGCTCCGACGCCGGAAAAGGCTCTTGCAGGCATCAGACGGCTGGTGGCGGCGATGGAAAGCGCTGACAGGGAATCGGCCGGGCGCATCACGCTCGCGCATGGGAGTCCACGACAGGCAAATGGCCTGGGAGCTATGATGGGCCATCGTGTTGGACTTGGAGGACTATAGTATGGATTGGCAATCGTTATCCCCTGGCGGCTGGCATTTTTGGAATGGCTGCAGGGCGCGTGTGGCGTTGCCATCGGGCGGGCTGGAACGCGGCAGCGTGGTGGATGTCATGGGCGAGGCCGATGGCAGCCCCGGATTGTTTTCGGTATGCCCGGTAGGCGGAGGAGACCCGGTTGTGGTGGATGGCGCCGCCATGGTGCCCGAGATGGACTGGAGCAACCTGCCGGATCCCGTGGATGCACTCGGAATTCTTGGAGCCGATGACCAGCGCCCACGGGCGTTCTTTCTCACGGTGTTCGGGCGCCTCATGCAAACGGGGACATCTGCGCGCACCGGGGAACCCATTATGGGCAGGGACAGCCGCGTCTGGGCGTGGCACCCCACCTTCGCTGAAGCGTTCCGCGTGGTCGACGGCAACATCACCGATATCCACGAGTGCAGCTACGAGTACGCGCAGATCGAGGAGGTTCCGTCGGGCATCGCATCGCTGCCGCGCCGCGAATGGTGGTGGCAGTGGAACAGTGAGGCTGCCCGCTGGCTCAAGGCAACCAGACCGGAGGATTACCGGGGCGTGGTCTGCCTGTCGATTGGCTGAACCCGTCAGGCGGCCAAAGAAAACCGAACTGACAGCGGCCACCAGAGCGATTTGATTTCGCAACAACGCGATTGCCTGTCGGCGTAGCTGGCATGCAGGCCGCACCGGTGGCCAGGCTGGCCTGTTTGGGGGTCGGCAGCGAGAGTCTGCGTGCCAAGGGCGGTTCTTTGCCTGCATTGCAACGAGGCGGGCTGCCCTGCATGGTCGGAGCGTGATGGGGCGTGGCAGCACGGCCACCGCCGCACCACCGAAGTTCGGGCTGCAAGCGGCTGTATATGCAGCATCAATCAGCTCTGGCATGGGCCGAAAGCCTTCGGTCATGGCTGGACTGCGCCGGGCTGGGCCTGGCGGCGTACGCCATGCGAAACCGCCGGAAGCGCCCCCTTGCATGCGTGCGCAGCCCTTCCCGACGAAAAACGTCATGGATTCGCCGCTTCAGGTAGGCAAATCCCTGACGTTTTCCGCTGTCGCCACAGCGGAAGTTGGCGTATACAGGATGTCAATGCAATTAATCGTGTGGGGCTCGCCGTGGGCGAATTGGGCGATCAAACTATTGTGAGCACCGAGGTTGGCCCAACGTCCGGGACCTCCGGCCACGCGTTGACCTCCGTGATTGGCAGTCCGTCATCCCGGCAGGCCAGTGGCGGGCCAGAGGTCGGCACATGGGAATTTGATCTCGGATCCCTGGAGGTTTCGTGGTCGCCCGAGCAGTACAGGCTCCACGGGCTGGATCCCTCAGGAGCGGTGCCGACGTTTCAGGAATGGCTGGATCTCGTGGAACCGGATGACAGGGTTTCCATCATGGCGGCCAGGGACGCCCTCCGGGCGCCGGACGCCGGCTCGCTGTGGCTCGAGTTCCGGGTCCGTGGCGGGGATGGCGGGCCACGCTGGCTGATGTGCCGGTGCAGGGTGGTGCCCGGCGCTGGCGGCCGTTCCGCACGGGTCACGGGCATCAGCGTCGACATCACCGCGCAGCGGAAGGCCGAGAGCGAGCTTCTCCGGTCCTCCGCCGTCCTTCGCGCCATCGGAAGCTGCTCCCCCGACCTGATTTACGCCAAGGACACGGAAGGCCGCTTCCTGTTCGCCAACCCGGCTGCCCTGGCAGTGATTGGAAAGCCGGCCGCCGAGGTGATCGGACGGACCAGCAGGGAAGTGCACGCGAACCCGGTGCAGGCCGCGGCGATCCAGGAGGATGACCGCCGGGTCCTGGCCGGGGACCATGCCGGGGCCGTCGACGAGAAATACGACACGGCATCCGGCACACGGATCTTCAGGGCCGCGAAGGCGCCCCTCCTGCTGGAGGACGGCACGGCGATCGGCACCGTCGCCGTGTCGCACGACGTCACCCACACCAGGAGGGCCGAAGCCCTGCTGCGGAGCGGCATGGAGCGCTTCCGCGAGACCTTCGAGCTGGCCGCGGTCGGGATGGCTCACCTCGACACCGAGGGCAACTGGATCCGGGTGAACGGCTGCTTCTGCAGGATGCTTGGCTACGGGAAGCGCGATCTGCTGGCGAAAGCATTCCTGGAACTGACCCATCCCGATGATGCCGCGGACGACATGGTGGCCCGCGGCCGCCTGCTGGCCGGGGGCATTTCGGCATCCACCGTGGAGAAGCGGTACCTCCGCAAGGACGGAACGCATCTTTGGGCAGAGGTTAACCTCTCCCTGGTGCGCGACCGGGAGGGCACGCCGCAGTATTTCATCTCGGTGGTCGAGGACATTTCCGGGCGCAAGGCAGCCGAGGCGGCGCTGCGCGAAAGCGGGCAGTGGTTGCGGGCGCTGTTCGAGAGCGCCCCGCTGCCCGGCTATCTGTTTGATCTCAAGGCAGCATCCATCGTGGATTGCAACAATGCTGCCGCGGAGATGCTCGGCTATGCCCGCGATGCGCTGCGCCACATGCGGATCGCCGACATCGACCCGAATGTGGCGCGGGACGGAGTTCTCCTGTCCCGGGATCACGTCATGGCCGGGCGCCCGCTCCGGTTCGAGACCAGGCACCGGACGCGGGCCGGCGAAATCCGTGATGTGACCGTTGCAATCGTTCCGGCGGACATCGGGGGGCGGAGGCTGGCGCACGCCACCGTTGCCGACGTCACCGAACGCAAGCGTGCCGAGGCGGAGCTCCGGCACGTGAACGCTGACCTGGCAGCCCGGGTGTGCGAGGAAACCGCGGCCCGCGAGACGGCGCAGGTCCGCGCGGCGCAGGCCGAACGCCTCCAGGCGCTTGGACAGCTCGCCGGCGGCGTCGCCCACGACTTCAACAATGTGCTGCAGGCCGTGCAGGGTGGCAGCGCGGTCATCGTGCAGCGAGCGGCGGATGCCGACGTTGTCCGGCGTTATGCGCGCCTGATGGGGGACGCCGCCAGCCGGGGAGCGTCGATCACCGGACGCCTGCTGGCGTTCGCCCGCGGTGGAGACCTGCGTTCCGTGCCGATCGGGGTGCCGTCCCTGCTGGACGGCATGCGCGAAATCCTGGCACCCACCCTTGGCGGGGGAATTTCGGTCATGCTGGAGGTTGAACCCGGCCTGCCGCCGCTGCTGGCTGACAAAAGCCAGATGGAGACCGCCCTGGTCAACCTGGCGACCAATGCCCGTGACGCGATGCCAACGGGCGGCACGCTGACTTTCTCGGCGGCGTCCCGGACGGTGGGCCTGGAAAGCAGTGGGTATCCGGCAGGCATCGCCTGCGGCGGCTACCTGCGGATCTCGGTGGCTGACACCGGATCTGGGATGGACGCCGCCATGCTCGCGCGCGTCTGCCAGCCTTTCTTCACGACGAAGCCGCCGGGGCGGGGCACAGGGCTCGGGCTCGCCATGGTCAAAGGCTTTGCCGAGCAGTCCGGCGGCGGCATCACCATCGACAGCACACCGGGGCGTGGTACGGAAGTCTCGCTCTGGCTGCCGGTGGCCGCCGTGCAGGATGGCAAGCCGGATCAGACGCCTGCCAAGGCGCCGGTGGCCGCCTTGGGTCGGGGCAAACCACCCATCCTGGTGGTCGACGACGATCCGCTCGTGCTCGACACGCTGGCGGTCCAGCTCGATGCCGAGGGTTTCGCGGTGGCAGTTGCCGCAAACGGGACGCAGGCCATGGCGCTGCTGGACGGCGGCCTCGCGGTGCAGGCCCTGGTGTCTGACCTGTCGATGGCCGGGATGGACGGCATCACGCTGATCCGGGAAGTGCAGGCGCGCTGCCCGCAGCTGCCTGCGATCCTGCTGACGGGCTATTCCGGCGACGGGGCCGACTTTTCGGTCTGGGGGCAAATCAGCGGCCCGTTCAGGCTGGTCCAGAAGCCGGTCAGCGGACCCGTGCTGGCCGCCCTCATCTCGGCCATCATTGCCGCACAGGCGGAGGCGTGAAGTCCTGCACGGCTCAGCCAGGCCAGTGCCCGAGAGAAGCCGGCCACGAGTCCGTCCGGGCCGGGCTGTTGATCCGCATGGCGTTCCTGCTATCTGGGCCATCGGATCACCTTGGAAGGATTGCCGGAGATGGTTGTGACCAAGCCAGCCGTTCAAAGACATCATCGCAGGTGACAGGCTCACGACGGTCGGCCGGTGACTGTGACCGAGGTGAGCCGTGGCATGGCCCGCAACACCAGGCTGGTCGACTTCCTCCAGCCCGACACAGGGCCCCGGGTGGAACCGACATGGTTGGCGTGTTCCATATTTAGCAAACAGCGCGGTCCAGTCGTATGTTGCAGACGAACGCAACGGCAGCAAATACGCATGCATAGCGGTCAACCCCCAACTGGAACTGGCAGGGATGGGCGCAATCCTGTGTGATTGGGGGGAGGCGCCGCTGCCTCCCCCGGACGCCTTGCAGCGTTGCAGTTCCTTGCGGGCGATGACCTCACGGTCGAGCGGCCAGATGCCGAGGCCGAGAATATCGCCAGGCTGACCCATTCGGTTACCAGGTTTGCCGACTCACCGCAGAAAGCCGCTATGCGGTTGTCGTGACAGACGGCTCCCTACCGAGGACTGGATCGGCCGCTACCTGCACGAGAACGCGCCCGGCACCTGCTCGCAAACCGTGACGCTCGCTGGCAGCCTGAACACGCTTTTTTCAGTGGTGCCGTCGTAGCTGCAGATGGCCGTGAAATCGGAGGCGGAACCCGGCTTGAAGGTCCAGACGTTCCGCCACGAGACGCCGGCTTTCTCATTCGTATTGTTCGGCGCCTGCAGCATGTTGTCCGCAGGGTTCAGGTAGAACAGCCCGACCGCATCGTGATTCGCCGGCGGGTGTCCACGCATGTCCCGGGGACATGCGGTCCCGGTGGGGGGAGCAGCCAGGCAGGTCGCGGTTCCCGCGATTAGCAGGACGCCAACGAGAAAGCTCTTGGTGGCAAACGGCATCGGAGTGCTCCGTGTGGTCGCCGGAGTCCCTCCGCCGGGACGGGGAGGCGCTCCGCCTTGCCTGACCTCCCGTTGCCGGGAGACAGGCAGCATCAGGAATGGATAATGCAGGCATTCCACAGGGTTGTCAAATCCGGTGAATGAGACGCAGCCGCAGCGGAGGCTTCCGGCATCGCCTGGTCGCGGAAGGAAAACCAATCGCGCAAAATTGCCCGCCATGGCCGCCGCCGGACTGCAGATGCCGACGCCAGAAGGTATCGGTGACCGCCAACGCGCGCCGCGGAACCTTTGGCCGCCCCGCGCCCATGGCGGCTTCGCCGGCGGCCGCTGGTGGAAGACGGGCCGCCCCGCCGCGGCCCTTCCATTCCCGGGCCGCGCGGAATCCCGTTTGGCCGGGCAGAAGGCATTCGGCGCCTGTCACGGTGCCGCGTGCCCAGCCTTCCGCCGTGACAGCCGCCGGCCTAGCCAACCAAACAAAATCATGCCGCCGGGGATGGTTCCCCCAATCACCGGCAGAGGCACTCCGTCCGGCGAGGCGACCGGAGTGCCGATGAAAATCAGATCGGCGATAGCCGTTATTGAGGCGCGGCCAGTGATGACGCCGGAGTCGTTAATCCCATAAGGGATAACGGACGAAAAGCCAGGTATTGAAGGCGTCATGAATACGCCATTCGTGTCCACGAAGCCGTGCCATGCCCCGCCAACATAGTCCATTCCGACCAGCTGCCCGGCGTTGTTGATTCCAAACACCTCAGTTTGAAGAGCGCCAGGAGCCATGACGGTCGTGAAGCTGCCGGCCGCGTCAACGAAGCCCTCGTACGAGCCCTGGCTGTTTTCGTAATAGCCTGCAATCTTGCCGTCGTTGCTGATGGCGTAAGCCCACGCGGCCAGGGAGCCAGGCGGGGTGATCGTCGTTAGGGTGCCGCCGACGTCCAGGAATGCCGTTGCGCCGCAGCACGCTGGGGTGCTGTACCCAACGATCTGGTTGGCGTCGTTGATGCCCCGGGCGGCCGTGTTGAGCCCATAGGAGATTTGGGACCATCCGGCGTTTGGGTTGTAGAGAAAGGCGTTCCCATACCCGTTGGAAAGCTGTCCGACAATATATCCGTTGTCGTTGGCGCCGAAACCGTACGACGTCCCCAAACCAGGGTATTGATAAAAGGAAGACACACCGCTGGAATTGCGCAGAAAGGCGTTTTCCGGGTGGTATTGGCTAAGCGCATAATCCAGATTGTAGCCTACGACAGTCCCGTTGTCGGTGATGCCGTATGCGCCGTATTGTCCGCCGCCTGGCTCTCCGAACGTTTGATAGCTGAAGCTTGTGTCGGCGTGCGCTGCAGGCACGAGCGCAACCAGCGCCAGGGCCGCGGCGGATGCAAGCAGCGCGGCCCTCATTCCCTTGGTTTGCATTCCAGATCCCCCGATTGCTTTGGCCGCAACTCGCGCCATGCCCATTGCGAGGCTAACCGATTTTGCGGGGCAATACCACGGCCAGCACGCAAGTTTCTGTAATGCGAGTTCTGTGTGGCAAAAAAGACACGCCGGCGGGAACTCCGCTGGATCAAAGACCCGGAGTGCCGGTGCCTCGCCATGGCGGAGGACCCCGGTTGGGGGTCCCGGCGGCCGGCGGCGCAGCCACAAATTATCCCGGAGTTCCAAAACCTCGAAGGATCCGCTGATGTCCATCTCGGGCAAAATTCGGCTGGGCTGTTGACTCTGCCGGACAGACGGTCGGCCACGGAGGACAGAACGAAGGAAAACTGATGGTTATGCGCCAGCCTCTGCCGTGCTGATGTCGCGCCAAACCCGTCGGCGGGACGTTCCGCCGCGGGCTGGCGGCAGGGAAAAGGTCCCAGGAAGCGTGGATGCAAGGTGCCATCTGCGGGCGGATGGTGTAGTATCCGCTGCGATGGCCGCGAGTCGTGCGTTTGGCTCGCGGCCCCGCGTGGAGATTGGCATATGAGCAGAAAACCGCTGTCCGTCCGACGGCAAGAGTTCCGGGCGCTTGCCCGCCGGGAGCAGCAGGCTCCGCCGCCGTCCGTGTCATCGGTGGAAATCCCGGCGCCAGCCGCTGACCGCCAGGTGCCAGAAGCCGTCCTCCCGCCGGTTGATGCCACTCCATGGAGCGTGGATATCCGCGACGGCGATGAAGCCGTCCTGCTGGACGGATGCTGGCCCGATGTCAGGACAGCCCTGCTGGAGAGGCTGTCCGCCACGCGCACGGCCAACGAGATGGCATCAGTGCGCGCCGTAACGGAGGCAGCACCCGCCAGCGGCTGGATGCGCGTTGCCTGGGCACGCGGATGCATGTCCATGGTCCGCGACGGCTCCGTTTTGGCTGTCGTTGAGGAGAAAGCCGACGTCGGTGCCAGTGAGGCCGACCTTGATGAAGCGCCGCGGCCAATGGCTTACGCCTGAGCCTGGGAGGGACGCCAGCGAAGCCGCCGGCGTTGGCTCCATTGCCAAGGCGGCATTTTCAACACGGATTCTTGTCTCCGGCGCCACGTGGCCTCCCCATACCTGCTGAATAATGACCGGCGTATGTCCAGGCCGCCTTTCCTTTCAGGCTGACCTCGTATGGCGATTGTGGGCAGGTCGCGGCAGACCCTGCAGCGGCGGAGTCGTTCGCCGTTGTGCTCCGCCAGGATCTGGCCGGAAGATGGGGCTTGCTGGATGGTGTCAGCATGACGGGCGGAGCGGTCACAGCCCGATGACCGCCGGCCCCGTGGACGCGTGCTATGGCCACCCGGATGGCGCGCCATTCTTCATATATGGAGCCCGCATTCGCCGAGGCTGGCCACAACGTTCCCGCCGGAAGCGTGGTCTCACCTAGAATAATGATGGCGGCGCAATGGGGGTCATCCGACAGGATCCGCACGTGGCTGCAGTCACGCCTGTGTTACTCTCGGACATGACGGCCCCTGACGCCGCGCGGAAAGCGCGGCTTTCCCGGTTCAGGCCGCTGGCGGCCAGACCAGCGGCAATCCTGGATCAACAAGCCATCTCAGCCGCAGCCACAAAAACCCGACTTCCTGCGGCAGGCCGCCAGACGGTTTGGCCGCCGCGGAGCGGATCATCCGACGTTCGCCCCGGGAGGGGAGCCGGACCGCTGCGGCTGCCGTCGCGGCCGCTTGCCGGACGCTGGATTCTTCCTGGCGACGCGGCTAGACTGCAGCTTCGGTAGCGGGCCAAGGATGGCCAGGGATTGGCGGGAAACCTTGGAGAGTGGACAACCGATGGCAAAAAACGCGAACGCAGCCGACCAAATGAGAGGCCTGAAGCTATGGGCTGAAATCGGCGAAGTCATCTTCATTTCGTTGAAGTTGCCTGGGGTCACGGCCTCCACAGACGTGACGGTCACCGCCACCGACACAGGGTCGCATGAAGCCGACATTGTGGTCGACACCTGGGGAGAAGCGGCGGATCTGGAAAGGTTTGGCCTCATCAGGGGGCGCCATGCTGTCCGTGTCGGCGCGGATCAGCCGACGGAAATCGGCGCTGGCATCCGGGTCATGATAGGCATCAACGACGGATATCCAGGAGTCACCGCAAAGGGAGCCGCTCTTGTCATCGACGCGCCCCGCGACACCTGGGATATCGAGCGGGAAAAGGTCTACGGCGACCGGATGATTGCAGCCCGCAAGGCTGGCGTCCGCTGGCTTTTCCCGCCGACTGGCGGTCACGGCTAATCAGGCCAGGCGTTGGCGGTGCATCCATTGCTGGTGCCCGCCAACGGCCGATTCATCCCAATCCGGTCGGGAGCCACTCCTGGCTATGGTACGGGCTTGCCTGCAAGCCGGGATCTGGGCCGAAAGTCGCGGGAGCGAGAAATGTCTCTGACCCGCTGGATCGTCGATGTCGCCGTTATCATACCGGACGCCAGCCCCGTGCTAACGCTCGCCCGTATCGGCCGGGTTGACCTGATCGGCACGTTCTCCGTGCCCGTTCGCGTCGTTGACCAAGTGCACTACGAAATCACGACGCGCGAGAATGACCCGGACGGCGTGGTGGCCGCCGGCCTCCAGCGACTCCACAACCAGATCGAGATCATCGAGACCAATGTCGGCGTCGGCTATCAAACACGTCGTAGCCTCGATCCGGAGACCCCCAGCGTCAACCTCGGCGAGATCGCGGTTGACGAGTATGCGACGGCCTTGGCGCACGGCACAGGCCCCACCATCGTTCCGTTGGTGTTGTTCGAAGACCCGGACATTCTGACGCTGCGGATTGCCCGCCTGAAGGGCGTCCATCTGCTCAACACAACGGCTTGGCTCTTGGCCCTGAGCCGGGAAGGGTTGCTGCCTGAAGCGCTGGATCTGGTTCAGCAGATCAACGCGTCCCGCAAGACGCCAATGGTGCCGTTCGGGACAGTGGGCTTGATCGGGAAAGTGCGTTCAACCTGGCTGCGCAGGAGTTTTGGCCCAGGAACCGGGACCTGAAGGGGCGGCTCGGGAAGGCAAGATCGGACACAGCGCGGCAATGCGGCGGCTCAACGTCACAAGCTACCACGAACTGGCAGAGATCATGCACGTCAACGGCCGCCTGAGGCCAGGACACCAGCCGATGCTGGTGGCGCCAGAAACGCGCGCGCCGGTCCGACCCCGGTCAACCAGCCCAAGTAAGCGAGGACGGCGGGATGGATCTCTGTGTCCGCCCGCGTTGGCAGGCTCCCATCGCGGATTGGATGCGCGATGACCGCGCCGTCGCTCCAGCGTCGCTGTGTTCGCAGCCGGGCAGGGATGCGCCATCTGCCGGCGCGGAATGGAATCCGCACGGGGGATCGGCCAGCTCATGCGGCGGCGTCCTGTCATGTTGCCAATCGGCCACGTTGGCCGCTGGCCCGCGGCCTCGCTGGCCGCGAGAGGGTCCGCGCCATGGCAACTCTGCACCCCGGGACTGTGGAAGCCAGGCCGCGGTCACCGCCGTCAGCGCACAATCAGGTCTGCCTGGAGCGCGCCGGCGGCTTTGATTGACTGCAGGATGCTGATCAGGTCGCGTGGGCTGACGCCCAGGGCGTTCAGGCTGGCAACCAGGTCGCGCAGTGTCGTGCTGCCATGCAGGATGCCCAGCTTTTTGTCGTGCTGGTCGTCAATCTGGATCTGCGTCCGCGGGACGACGGCGGTGGTGCCGTTGGACAGCGGGCCTGGCTGGCTGACCACTGGCGTCTCGGTGACCCGGATGGTCAGGTTGCCCTGGGCGATCGCCACCGTGCTGATGCGCACGTTGGCGCCCATCACCACGGTGCCGCTGGATTCCTCGATCACCACCACGGCTGCGTTGTCCGGCTCGATCCGCAAATCCTCGAGCGCGGCAAGCGTGGTAATCGGATCGCGCCCGCCCATGGACAGCGCCACGGTGTGCGGGTCCAGGGCGCTGGCGATCGGCCCAAGCGCCTGGTTGATCGCGGCCTCGATGCGCTTGGCGGTGGTCAGGTCAGGGTTGCGCAAGCCAAGCCGCACGCCACCAGCGCCAAGCTTGAAGGGGATCTCCTTTTCCACCGTCGCGCCGTTTGCGATCCATCCCGCCGTCGGCACTCCGCGGGTGACGGCGGCGCCCGCACCGCGGGCACTGATGGCCCCCGTGGTGACGGCGCCCTGCGCGACCCCATAGACCTCGCCGTCGGCGGCGAGCAGCGGCGTGACCAGCAGCGTGCCTCCCATCAGGTTGGTGGCGTCGCCGAGCGACGAGACCGCCACGTCGATCCGGCCGCCGATGCGGGCGAACGCCGGCAGTTCGGCGGTGACCATCACCGCGGCAATGTTTTTGGTGGAGAGTTTCGTCACCTGGTCGCGGGTGTTCACGCCAAGCCGTTCCAGCATGCCGACCAGGGATTGCAGGGTGAACACGGCATTGTTCAGCTTGTCTCCGGTGCCGTTGAGCCCGACCACAAGGCCGTAGCCGATGAGCTGGTTCTGCCGGACGCCTTCGACATCGGCAATGTCCTTGATCCGCACCTGGGCACCGGCCTGGAAGGGCGCGGCGGCGATGGCGATGGCGAAAAGCAGGATGGCAAACAGGCGCATGGCCAAAAATCCCCGGCAAACTCCCGGCGAAGGCCGGGCCGTCTGCCATGACCACAGCAATCGCCGTGCCAAGCCTCTGGATGCAGGAGAAGCGGCTGCGCTGCCGCCAGGGGACCAGGCAGATCCTGCCGGGAGGCAAAAACGGCGCTGCCGACCGCACCCCAGACGGCAGCCTTGCATCCCCGGCCTGCGGTCTGATTTCTGGCCGCCTGGCCAGCAGCAGGTCCCATCGTGGGGAGGCGAAGTGCCGCTGCGGGCGGACAACGCTGGTGATGACCGCTGGCGCCGCGCTCGGTCTGGTATGCGCCGCGCTCGGCGGTGTGGCGGTCAAGCTGCTCGGGTGGGGTTGACCGCCGCCATGACGCCCGCGGAAATCAAGACCATCCTGTCGGCCATGGGTCTCACCCACGGAAGGGCATCCTCTTTGTTGGGCGTCTCCCTCCGCGCCGGGGCCAACTGGTGCGCCGGGGCCAACTGGTGCGCCGGGGCCGCCCCGATCGACCGGATAGCGGCGCGTCTCCTGCGCGTCTGCGGGAGCGGCCGGAAGTCCGGGACGAGCTTGCGGCAATGACCGACTGACAGGACTCCACACATCCGGACTGTCCTGGCGAGAGGTAGTCCAACCAGCACGCCAGACGAGTCCCATCTCGGCATCTCGGCGTGCTTAACCCTCGGCCGTGGCATATTTGTCCATGGTTTGGGAACTATTGGCTACGGTTTTGCGGCTGCACTGACGTTCTCCGGCGGCACCCGATCGCCGTCATTGAAATACTCCATGATGGGGCTCGTCGTCCAAGCATCGCGAACCCGCGCGGGTGACCCTTCCGTGTTGTCGATCCGTCCCGTGTCCTTCCTCCGGATCACAATGGCACGGCCGGCCTTTTGCGCCGTGTGCGTATCCAGGTTCACAGCGATTTCGAGCTCGGCGAGGCGCCCGGCCGGGTCGCCTCCCGCGGAACGTGCTGGCCGCACGAGCTTGCTTGGCGCCAACTCGGATAGCGGCGGCGGCGAGCGCACGTCTTCCCAGCGGTCAAGAAGCAGCGCCCGGTCAGATTCAGTGACCCCGTGCATCTCCAGGGCGTGGTGAAGTGTGCGCATTCCGGCGGCCATCTGCTCGTAAAGGCCGATTGCTTCACGCCTGTCCAAGCCGAAGGCCGGGTACGACGCGAACGCCGCAGCCGGATCTGGTTCCGGCGGGAAGCCGGGGCAGGGTGCCAGCACCAGGCGCGTGCCACGGTTCAGCGTCAGGTCGAACGCCGGCGAGATGCGCCACTCCGCGCCGCGGCGGACAAACCCGTGGTTTCGGAGATGGTCGTCCGTGTTGCGCACAAAACAATTGAAAAGCATGCGCCGGAAGAGCTCGGCATCGCACGGGACGACTCCATGTTGGCGGGCTTTGGTCGCGATTTCAGCGTAAGTCAGGCGCGTGGCGTATGTCATCGGCGGAACGCCCATCAGCGTCGCGGCGCTCGTGTAGCCGAGCCTTTCGCCGCCCGGCTCGCGGTCAAACCGTTGGATCATGAGAACTGAGCGCCCGGTCACCTCGATGACTTCGTGGTCGGGAACCTCGATGCCGCATGCGCGGGCCAGCGTCAGACAGACGGCTTCGGCCCGGGGATCGTCGAACGCGTCCGAGAGTGTGCGGAATTTCGCGATCCAATGCGATCCCTTCCAGGGAAGGGCCGCCTTTGGGCGCGCTCCGCCCATGTCAGCGCTGTGCCTGAACAGCGCCATGAGGTGGTGCGCGCCGGCAGTTCCGGCCTCGGCAGCCTCGGATGCCGCCAGAAGATCCTCCAGTGGGCTGTCTCCGCCTGGAAGCGGCATGGCCTCGGGATGCGGTGGAATCCACCGCCCTGGGCCACCGGCTGGCGAATGCCCAAAGCGCACTTCACCAGTCCTGTCGTCTCCGGCGGCCGCCAGGTATTCCGCAGCGCCAAAGTGCTGGTCCGGGAAGGCAGCGGCGATGACAGACTTTCCCCATCCGTCCGGACAGGCGTCGAAAAACGGGAGCGGAAGCTCCAGATCCGGCGGGGAGATGAAGGCGGCATGCCGTGCTGGCATATGCGCGGGATCCAGGCTGTGCCCCATTGCCGCCAGCCAAGACCTGGCGTAGCGGAAGACCGACGTCCTTCTGTGCCCGGCGCCCTGGAACGCGAGTTCCCCCAGGGGCTCCGGCTTGCCGTTCACGGTGGCGAAAGCCACCAGCCGATCGATCCGTCCGTCAGATGTCTGCCACATTTTCGATTCTCCCGGCCCGCCGGCGGCCTGTCCCGCGTTCCAGGCCGGCTCCGATTGGGTCTGCGTCCATCACCGTCGCCAGCCGCTCCGGGTAGCCCAGGATCGAGAGCGTCTTCACGAGGCAGCCGAGGCTGACACCACTGTCGCCGCCCTCAAGAGCCGCGTAGGTCTTCCTGGTCACTCCGGCCCGCTGCGCCATCTCCGCCTGCGACCAGTTGCGGCGCAGCCGGGCGGCGCGGATCCGGCGGCCGAGCGCCGCCGTCGCCGCCATGTCATCCTGAAGTAGTGCCACCCGCTTCCGCATCGGAAAGGCATACGCCGCAGTGACCCATTTATCAACCATTAGCCCAAATATGGGCAATAAATGGGTCATTTGGCGGGATGGTTCCGGACCATGCGCCGCGCCATCACGCGACGGAGAACATCCGTGCCAGCCTGGGATTCCGCCTGGCAGGGGCGTGCAACCCCTTGTCTGGCCGCCATCGGAAGGATGCCCGCAACCCGGCAGCGGCAGCCCGCGTGGAACCTCCGGTTTCCTCCGGCGCCAGATGGCAGGCCCGGAGCGCCGGAAGACGCTTCCGGCAAGCCGCCGCTGCCGCCGGCAGGCGCCTTTGGCTGCCCCGTGACATCCTTCGCGGCCGCGTGCGAAGGCAAGGAATTCAGTATCGCCGGATTCGGAACAAGTTTCCTTGGGTCACGTTTTGGGGTGCAATGCGCGGGACGGCGGGCACCGGGAAGTCCGGAAACGTCGCCGCCAGCCGCCCCGCGGGCGGCCGGACTGCGCCGCGCTGCTGGTGAATCTCCACGGAGCCCGTTTGGGCGCCACCGCCTCCCGCGCCGCCGCCGGGATGACAAGAAAACCCTGGCAAAAAGGTGATGTACGTGCCATACAGGCCGGGCGATTTGGCCTGCGGCCCGTCCGCTGGCAAGCCGTGTCCCGATGTTGGGATGCGCATACCCAGCGGCAATCGGCGACGACGCCGTTTCCCGCCAACGGAAACAAGTCACAGCATGACAACAACCACCGCCGTCCGCGCCGCCGCTACCGACCACTTCAAGGGCGAAGACTTCGCCTCGCTCCTGGAAGAGACACTTGGCGGCAACGCCAGCTTCAGCGGCGCGGTCGTCACCGGCCGGGTCATCCGCATCGAAGATGGCCACGCCGTGGTCGATGTCGGCCTGAAGTCAGAGGGCCGCATCTCCGTCAAAGAGTTCGGCGAGCCCGGCGCGAAGCACGACGTGAAGCCGGGCGATCTCATCGATCTGTTCGTGGAGCGCTATGAGGACCGGGACGGCGCCATCGTGCTGTCGCGCGACAGGGCCCGCCGCGAGGAGGCATGGACCGGCCTGGAGAAGGTGTTCGCGGGCACGCAGCGGGTTGACGGCAGCATCTGCGGGCGGGTGAAGGGTGGCTTCACCGTGGATCTCGGCGGCGTGATGGCATTCATGCCGGGCAGCCAGGTCGATATCCGTCCGGTGCGTGACATGAATCCGCTGATGGGCGTGCCGCTGACGTTCCAGATCCTCAAGATGGACCGCGCCCGCGGCAATGTCGTCGTGTCCAGGCGCTCCGTGCTGGAAGAGTCACGCGCCGGGCAGCGGGCCGATATCATCAAGGGGCTGAAGGAAGGCCAGATTCTGGACGGCGTCGTGAAGAACATGACGGAATACGGCGCTTTCGTCGATTTGGGCGGCGTGGACGGCCTGCTGCACGTCACCGACATGGCATGGCACCGCGTCAACAGTCCGTCCGAGCTGCTGGAGATCGGCCAGCAGGTCAAGGTGCAGGTGATCCGGTTCAACCTGGAAACCCAACGCATCAGCCTTGGCATGAAGCAGCTCCAGGCGGATCCGTGGGAGGGCATCGCCGCCAAATACCCGCCTGGCCTGAAATGCATCGGCCGCATCGGCAACATCACCGACTACGGCGCTTTCGTGGAGCTGGAACCCGGGGTCGAGGGGCTGGTTCACGTCTCCGAGATGTCGTGGACCAAAAAGAACGTCCCCCCGGGGAAGATCGTCGCCACCAGCCAGGAGGTGGAGGTGGTCGTGCTTGACGTGGACAGCGCCAAGCGCCGGATCTCCCTGGGCATCAAGCAGGCCCAGCGCAATCCGTGGGAGCAGATCGCGGAGGACCACCCCATCGGCTCGGTGGTGGAGGGAGAGATCCTGACCATCACGGAATTCGGGCTCTTCGTGCGCATGTCCGCGGACATTGACGGCATGGTCCACATCACCGACCTTTCCTGGGACGATTCCGGCGAACTGGCGATCGCCGCTTACACCAAGGGCGACATGGTCAAGGCCAAGGTGCTCGACATCGACTTCGCGAAGGAGAGGGTCAGCCTCGGCATCAAACACCTCACAAGCGACCCGGCGGCCGCCGTGCTGGACACGGTGCACAAGGGCGACATCGTGACGTGCGTGGTCACCGCCATCCAGGCGAACGGCATCGAGGTGAAGGTCGGCGACGTGCTGACCGGCTTCATCCGCCGGGCCGAGCTCGCCCGCGACAAGCTGGACCAGCGGCCCGACCGCTTCTCATTGGGCGAGAAGGTTGACGCCAGGATCACGGCGGTCGACCGCGCGTCCCGCAAACTCAACCTCACCATCAAGGGCAAGGAAGTGGAAGAGGAGAAGCAGGCCATGGCCGAGTTCGGGTCGGCCGACGCCGGCGCTTCCCTGGGCGACATCCTGGGTGCGGCAATCCGACGCCGCGCCGCGGTCATGCAGGCCGAGGTCGACGGCTGAAGGCAGAGGCGAGCCCGGCGGCAAGGCGGCCGGGCTCGCCTCTGGAGAACGTGCACCTGGGTGCCGGGTTTGGCCGCCGCCCCGGCCGCCGCCAGATTCGGACATCGCTGGCCGCTTTGTGGCCTCGTCCGGCAGGCCATCATTGGACAGGTCACCCAAAAATGCAGGCCACGGCATTGCGGCGGCTTTCAGTTCTTCCGTTCGTCGTCTGGTGCCTGCTCGCATCGTTTCCGCCAACGGCAGCCGCGGTCCCGGCGGCGTTCGACGGGTCGGCCAATTGCAATCCCGATCGGTTCAGGGTCGCGCTCGACATCGGCCATTCAGTGCGCCGCCCGGGAGCGACAAGCGCAAGCGGCCGCGGCGAGCACGAATTCAATGTGTCGCTGGCGTCGGTGGTTCTCGCGGCCCTGGCCGAGGGCGGCTTCCGGTCGAGCTTCATCCTGGAATCCCCAGACGCCGAGATTCCCCTCGGTGAACGGACTGCGCTGGCAGCGCGGGAAAATGCCAGCATCCTGCTCTCGATCCACCACGACTCCGTCCAGCCCGGGTATCTTCAGGAGGTCAGGACGGGGGACACGGTGCGCAGGTTCAGCGACCGGTTCCACGGGTTCTCGGTATTCGTGTCGGCAGAGAACGCCCGGGCAGGAGCGAGCCGCCAACTTGGCGCAATGCTTGGGGAAGAGATGGTGCAAGCCGGTTTCCAGCCGAGCCTGCATCACGCCGAGGCCATTCCCGGTGAGGGAAGGCCGCTCCTGGACGCGCGCATCGGCCTGTACCGTTTTGATGGCCTCATTATCCTACGGACGGCCAGGATGCCCGCCGCGCTGCTGGAGGCTGGTGTCATCGTGAACCGATCTGAGGAACAGGTGATTTCAGCACTTCCAACGCAGCGCCGGATTGCCGCAGCCGTCCTCGGGGCGGTGCGCCGGGCATGCTCTTCGGCTGCCTTTGCCGCCATGGACTGACCGTCTCCAGCGGCGGCGGTCCCGTAACTGGGTGGCTGCACGCTTCCTGTCGATATGACGGTGCCAAAGGTACTCGTGGCGGACCACGAGGCATGGGCTCAGTTCCGGCAGCGGCATTCAGCCAGCCTCGTCCAGGTAATTGAATCGGAGGTCCATCTCGGTCTCGGCGATCTGGCGCGCCAGCCACTCTGGCAGGTCCTCGGTGGCACCCACAGCGCGGTCGCGCCGCTTCAGGATGGCGTATTCTTCGGCCGCCACGATGACCACCGAAGGTTTGTTGTAATGCAGCACCAGCACGGGCTCGCGAGCGCCACGCGAGCCCTCGGCCATCTCGCGATACGTGCTGAAGTTCCTGCCGACCTCCGCCGAACTGACTTCCGCCATGGGGCACTCCCAGTGCAAATCCACATTATACGAAACATGTTCCGGAATTTCAAGCCCTGCCTTTTATTTGGCTTTATTTGGCGGTGACGCCCGGAAGATATCGTGGCACACCTCCGGCCACGGCGGCACGCGCGGCCCCACGGATGCCTCGTCCATGGGGCTGGCTGCAAGCTTGCCGGACACCTGTGCATAATGCCTGCCAGGCAAGCCATTTGTGGCCATCAGCTACTCCATGGGGCTGGCCGCATCCCGGACAGTGGCCCTCATCACGGCGGACGCCACCAGGGGAAGACGATGGCCACTGGCAGCAGGATTTTCCTGGCGTTCACGGCGAAATCCACCATCCTTGGGCAGGCCGTCGGGAATGAAAGCCGCCGTCTCCACGCCGCCTTCTCCACGCCGCCCGCGCCACCCGCCGCACGGGATGCGTCCGCGCGCCGGGTTGGATGCCTGCGGCACGGTGCCAACGGCGGTCCACAAAGAGGACGGGAATTCATGCCAGGCAGCGGGGCACCGACAGGCCTGTCCGCATTCCGCGATGCGTGAGGCTGTCCGCAGGCCGGGCATGCCTACCGCCACCGGACGAGGAGGCGCCCCAGGCATCCGAGGAGACGCATCCCGCCTGGCAGGGGGTGCCGCCCATCACGGGCGGCGGCCTGGTGCCAGGAAGACCCCGGCCGACGGCATCCTTTGGGGCTTTCGGGACGCGTCTGGCCCAGGTCCCGTCCACCTGATGGCCATCATCCACTCCCGGGGCTGCCATCACCCAGTGTTTGCCTGCCCGCAAGCGGCGGCGTTCCCGCCTGCGGCCTCTGACAGCTTCCACCTGCCTGGTGGTTGCCTCATGCCACCGCCGTTGCGGCCTCCCGCCCGCATGACCCGGTCGCGTCCGGCAATGAGGTCATCTTGGCGCCGTGGCGGCTGACCGCCATGTCCATGGCGTGTGCTGTTCACCACACGGCGACCCTCAACCCAGGAATGCGATTTCAGATCGGCATGCCCAAAAATCCGAAGCGGACCCAGGCGGCCCCAAGGCAACCTTCCGGCAGGCCGGTCCGGGATGCCCCTGCCGCCATGGGAACGCTCCATTCCGGCGGCGGCCGGCTTCCTGTCCGGCCGCGGATTTCCTGCCCGCCGGATTTTTCTCCCGGTGGCGCAGATTTCCTTGACGCCAGCCAAGGGGTCCGTCAAGCTGGATTTGAAACCATCCGGAAGGCGGGCGGCATCAAGGAAGGACGGCACCCATGCGTATCAGGATTTCCTTTGGCTCCGCCGTGAAATCGCTCCTCATGGCGGGGATATCGTCGGGCGCCATGATGGCGGCCGTCACGGCCGCGGATGCCCAGACTGCGGGGTACACCTTTACTCCGGTCAAGGTTTCCGGCGCCTTTCTGACGGAAGCCAACGGCATCAACGACGCGGGGCAAATCGTCGGGTGGTCGCAGACAAGCCAGGGTGTCGTGACGGGGTTTGTCGACACCAACGGGACTTTCACGACGATAAGCGACGGGGGGCCGACGCTGCCCTACGGCATCAACACAGGCGGAAATCTCATCGGCGAATATGAGGCAACCAATCCACAAAAGAGCTTCCTCGACAGGGGCGGGGCCATAACGTTCATCAACGTGCCGGGCGCAACCGCGGTTTGGACCGAGGGCCAGGGCATCAACGACGCCGGGGAGATCGTCGGGACGTATGAGGCAAGCAGCGGATACATGCATGGCTTCACCGACATCAACGGCACCTTTGCAACCATCAGCGTGGCCGGCGCCGCCGAGACCAGCGTCTTTGGAGTCAACAACGCAGGGGAAATCGTAGGCTTCACTTCCAACGCCAGCTTCACCGGCGGCGAAGGTTTTCTTGACGTCAACGGCACAATCACTGCCATCAACGATCCGAATGCTGCCGCCGTATTCGACTACGCCTCAGGGACGCAGCCCTACGCCATCAACAATAACGGGGTGATTGCCGGTTACTACAAGGACACCTCGGGCTACATGGACGGGTTCATTTACGCCAACGGGACCTACACCACCATTGACGTCCCGGGCGCAACCAACACCTACGTCATGGGCATCAACGACTATGTGGACGGCCCCCACCGGTCAACCGTCACAGCGAATCTTTTTCGCTCGCCGCCTGACATCTGCCTGGGATTCCCCCGTTTCCTGACCTGATTCTGCCCAAAACCAATATGATTTTGGTGTAAATATCCCGGGGGTTTGGGGGCAGAGCCCCCATGCTTTGCGCCGCTGGTCACGGCTCTCCCGCCGCTGCCCGCGTAAATGTCAACACCACGGCTGCGCAAGCGGCGCGTGCCCGTGTTGCGAAGAAGCGGAGGCTTTATTCCTTCGTCTGTCGAGTCTCCGTGTCGTTAACACAATCTCCCTATTTTACATGCCCGCCTGGAGCCGCGTTTCGCCGCGCTCGGAAAGTCCGGTCAGTTGCGCCCTTATGTCCGGCCTGTACGCGGCCACAGTGTAAACTGCCGCTGGCCATCATGGGTGTTCGCTCACGTGTCGGGCACCAATCTGCGTGGCGTGCTCAAGGCACAATCGTTGATGCGGTGTTGCCCGAACTGCATTGACCTGCAGCCTTCCCATCACGCTCTTCAGCGCCTCCTGCCGGACCTTCAGCCGGGCTTGCGCCCGGCGCCCGCCGCCCCGCGCATCATG
>Ga0302319_10006125_pt1 | contig 23994 bp, 24 predicted proteins | sample Bog_T0_2_FD_203319 | JGI IMG/M metagenome (GOLD analysis project Ga0302319, IMG submission 203319) | Peat permafrost microbial communities from Stordalen Mire near Abisko, Sweden - Bog_T0_2 | ecosystem: Environmental > Terrestrial > Soil > Wetlands > Peat | place: Sweden: Abisko, Stordalen Mire...
AGCGGCTTGATGGGCGCGGTGTAGCCGATGCAGCCGCGTAGCGCTCCACCCTCAGTGAGCGTGGTGAAGGCGCCGTACTCGCGATTGAGCGTCTCGCTCGCCGGCACTGTGGGCGCGTAGGGTTCGCTCTTCGTGATCATGTACTCGACCGATTTGCGCGCCAGGGCCAGCAGCTCGGACTTTTCCTGATCGGTCAGCGAAAAGGGAGACGTCGCATCCGCCGCTTGCGCGGACTTCACAAACAGGTCGGCGCTGTAGCCGACCACGCGCGACTTGTCGGCGGTAATGTCGCCGGAGTTTGCGTACTTGAGCACCTCGGCCTTGTTCGCGCCCAGGCGCTCGGCGTAGATCATGGCGGCCACGATGGGCGCACCGCCGCACGCCTCCCAGATGCCCGGCTGGCCCTGGCCGCGATATTGAAAGTTGCGCGACATGCTCAAGTAGTCGTATGCCTCGAGCGCATGCAGCGTCTTGTGGTCGATGCTCTCAGCATCGGCGTAGGGGTGGTAGTGCGAGAGATCGGAGCTGGCCAGCACCAGCGTGTCGTGATCGTCGCGCAGCATCCTGGCCAGCGCCACGCCCAACGCGCGGCTGCTCTCGTAGCTCTGGTCACCCATCACAATGGGCACCAGCTCAAAGTTGCCCAGGACCTTTTGCAGCCACGGCAACTGGACCTCGACAGAATGCTCCGGCGCATTGGCAGTGGCCTGATGGCCTTTGTCCGAAAGCTGGATGGTCGAGTTCATCTTCGCTAACCGCCGCGCGAATTCCTTATCGACAGGAACCTGCCCGAGCGGCGTGGTGTAGGCGTCGCCGTCGTACACCGAGGTGAAGTCGAAGCCCACGTAGTGCGAGGGCGCGATCACCACTACGCGCGAATACTTGTGGCCCGCTTTTACCTGAGCTCCTATCGCCGCGTAGGTCCATGCGGCGACCGGGCCTGAGTATGGATAGCCCGCATGCGGGGAAACCGCGGCGATGATCGTACCATCCACCGGCGGCGGCGCGGTCTTGGCCAGCAAGTTGTCGATCATCTTCGAAAGCTCCTGCGGATCGGCGGGATAGAAACTGCCGGCGACGGCGGCCGGCCGAACTTTCGGCTCGCTTGCGCCCTCCGCCGCACGCACGTGCAGGATGGGCACGGTGACCACGAGTGCGATGAATTGCGATATCAACCAGGCCATGGTGGAACTCCTTGCGATCTTCATGAGTCAGGACCTCTTGGGCAGGTTCAAGCGTGCCAGATTCCGGGGATGTTGTGGTGGCAGTACGGGCAGGTCGAATCCTTGCGGATCAGCATTTGGCTGGCCGTAAATCCCACGCGCTCCACCAGCATTTTGCGGCACTGCGGGCAGTAGGTGTTCTGCGCGGGATGGCCGGGCACGTTGCCGATGTAGACGTAGTGCAGGCCTTCGGCGTCGGCAATCGCCTTCGCCCGCTCCAGCGTGGCCACCGGCGTGATGGGCAGGTTCTTGAGCAGATACTCGGGATGAAATTGCGTGAAATGGAGCGGAACGTCGGGCCCGAGATTCGCCTTGATCCATGCGGCGAGGCCGCGGAATTCTGCGTCATCGTCGTTGAGCGTGGGCAGAACAAGGTAGACGATCTCCGTCCACTTGCCCATCTTGCGCAGGGTCACGAGCGAATCGAGCACCGGCTTCAACTGCCCGGTCACGACCTTGGCGTAATAGGACTCGGTGAAGGCTTTGAGGTCGATCTTCACCGCATCCATCTTGCCGTAGGCCTGCTCCAGCGAGTCGTGCTGCATGTAGCCGTTCGAGACTACGATGCTGCGCACGCCTGCTTCGTGCGCGGCATCGGCGGTGTCCATCAGGTATTCGGCAAAAACCACCGGCTCGCTGTAGGTGAAGGCAATGGTCGGGCAGTCGTATTTGCGGGCGATGCCGGCGGCCTGGTGCGGCGAAATATATTGCGCGGGAACCTCCTCGGGGCGTGACTGCGAGATGTCCCAGTTCTGGCAGAACTTGCAGTTCACGTTGCATCCCGCCGTCGCAATCGAGAAGGCGTTCGTGCCGGGCAGGTAGTGGAAGAGCGGCTTCTTTTCGACGGGATCGATGTGGGCTGCGCACACCCGCGAGTGCACCAGCGTGTAGTAGATACCGCCGCGATTCTCGCGCACGCCGCAGTAGCCGCGCTCCTTGTCGCCCACTACGCACTCGCGCGGGCACAGCTTGCACTTGATCTTGCGGTTGGCCAGCTTCTCGTAGAACTTCGCTTCGAAGGTGAATTGCGCGTCGTTCTGCGCTTGCGCGCCCGCGGCCAAGGGAGCGGCCCCGGCAGGCCCGGCAAATTCGCCGGCGCCCAAAGCAGCTCCTGAGGCCAGCGCGCACATGAGAAACGAGCGTCGGTCGAGGGGAATTCCCGCCATGCCTTCGTTGGAAATCAATTCGCAGTTCATGATGTACCTCCTTGAATTTCGACCACCGCGATACGCGCGGGATCGCAATGGCCGAGGCTGTGTTCGCTGTCAGCCGCGGTGGCGATGTAGCGCGGCGCGCGCTGCTCGGCTTCGAGCGTCTTCAGTCCCATCTCCGCGCGCTTGCGCTCGATCAGTTGCCAGCCCGTGAAGTCTAGCGCGACCGCATCCTGGGCGACCAGCAGGCCATTCAATTTCCAACTGTGTTCCGGCTTGAATCCCGGGCCGCCTTCGTACATCGCGGTGGTCGCGTCGCAGATCGTGAGCTTCATGCGCGAACGAATCTCAGGCAGCATATTCAGGTCGGCCACGTAAGGGTCACAGCCATTGGGGTGGTACTTGTTGGGATTGTGGATCGCACCGTACATGTTTTTGAGCGCGATGGTGACGCCGGCGCCGTCGTGGTCCTTGAGCACCGGCAGATTAATGAGCACAGTCGATGAGCGAGTAAGGATCTTTGAAAATCGGCTGCCCACGCTGCCCCACGCGGAGAGATCGTCTTCGTAGCCCACGCGGTCTGTACCGAAGCATTGCACGCGATCGCCGCCGATGGCGATGCGAAAACCGGCGCGTTCCATTTCTTCGGTGTCGCGATCCCAAACGATGATGTTGCGTGCGGGCACGCCTGCCTGCTGCAAGCGCTCGCACACCGCGGCGACAAGATCGACATTCGTTGAAATGCCGCGGCCGCCCAGCGTGTTCACCTTCAGGCTCACGGTATCGTTCGCGCTCGCGATGCGGCGCCATGCGGCCGTGCTGTTTTCGCGCGTGACCGCGAGGTTGAAGAGAGACTGCATGGCACGGTCGAGAAGCGCCTCGAGCCGGCGCGCATTAATTGTCGTGCTGGAACCGCGCAGCAACGGATCGCGCGCCACCACCACGCGGGACTTCGCGGTCGCCGTTTGCGCCCCGCCCCCCTCGCGCAAACCGGCAGCTCCCAGCGCCGCGGCGCCGGTCAGGCACCGCGTGAGAAAGTTCCGCCGGCTGCGGTTGCGCAGGTCAGTCATCGGCAAGCTCCGGCGTGGGGTTTTCGGCCGCGGGAATTGATCGAGTTTCCCGCCGGGGGAGGAAAGACAATTGGGCGGCTTGCGGTGAAGCCGCTCAAACGATTGCAGTTAGCTCCGAGGCGGCTTCGCAGCGGCCGTGGACACACCACCATGTCTCATGGCTAACGCAATCAGGCGGCACTTGCAGTGATGCAAAACACCTGAGCCGGCAGCGCCGGACAGCGGATAAGGAAATTCTGATGAAGGGCGGAAAAGCTAGAGCGAGCGATCAGCGAGCCGCTGCTGCATGCAATGCTGGTGGACGCGGTAGGAATCGAACCTACAACCTGTCGGTTAAGAGCTAGGAATTTGCTCTTTTCAGCATTGCTCATAGCTGCACTATATTGCTTAGATTCATAGGTTTGATAGGACTTTCTGCTCCGAAGAAATTGTGGGGACTACCCACAATTGCCCACGTTTTTGAAGCAGTCTACCCACAAAAGTCCCCACAGTCTTTTCTGTGCTTCGCTCGACCTCAAATGCATTCAATCCTCTAGCAAGCAATTTCCACATTCCCACTGCCACGACCACTATGACGAGCATGAATAATCCTCTCAAACCGGCCCGCTAAGCACCTTGCCCCGCCTCAGCTTTCGTCGCAGCAACGGCCTGCCTGACTTGTCCGCTCCGTGTACCTGGAAAACCTGCTTCGCGATGTCTAGCCCAATCGTTGAAACCGTCTTCATGGCCTCTCATCCTCATGGAGAGCTTATCAACTCACCTGTACGAGGCGGGTCCATCCCATTAGGTCACTGCGGATGGAGTTTTGGGGAACTTCAGGTGAAGTCTTTCAGTGCGAGGCATCCAACGGCCGCTGACGGTTAGACTCAGGCGCAATTTGGACTTGGATGGAGTTTTGGCGATGCACGACAGCTCATGCGGAGATCACTACCAGTGTTCGTGAGTACCCATCCACAGCTGGATGCTTGAACTCCAAATAGAACGATTTGCTTGTTGCCAGAGGAATGCCAAGTACGGACCTAACGGACGCACCTCGCCACTCAGAGTCGGAAGGAGAGACCCAAGGCTCACAACCAGAATTGAATAGGCACAAGGCCGGGGGAGACTGATCTAACTGTAATTCCAGTTCCTCAGCCGACGTGAAATTCAGACCAAGAGGCTTTTCTTGACCCCTCAAGGAGAATGCGAGCGCCACAGTCACCGTGTATGCATTGGACTTGCAAATACGCTTCGCAATCTGGAGTGCTTTCATGCCCCCTTGGAGCCAGAGACGTGGCTCTCGCCAATTGCGATCAATGCGGTTGATATGGAGCTCCTCAAATCCTGTAGCATTCCGCTGGTTGTGAGCTCTTTCCATCCATGCCAGTATGATCTCTTCGTGTTGATTCATATTATTTGGGAAGCGTCCAGCCATTCTTGGTAACCCAGCCGGCCTCCTCATTCGTGAGGGGGCGTCCCCCGTGCTTCCATGTGCCATCGTTGTTCAATGCGTTACCGTCATTGAACTCGATGTGAGGCTTTTCATTAGGATACCGCGGAGTATCGACTCGGTCCACAGACTTTGGAGCCTTACCTGCTTCGACTTGCTTCTGCATTTGATTCGTCGATGTCGGTTTCTTAGGTTTGCTCTCTTCGGGCTTTTTCTGGTTGGGATCGGCTGGTGTTGACTGCGCAGGTGCGGCTACGAAAGGAACGGTTGGGGTCTTCTTACCAAAATACTGGTTATAAAGAAGAGGAAACCCCCTTTTAACCCTGTCGATGTAATCTTCAATTTCCCATTCTAAATGGCTGTAGTCGGGTGGCGGAGGGCACCCGCAATTTGGAACCCTCATGAAATGACCATCAGGGTCCATCTTCGTCAAAGGATTGTTAAGTACATAGTTATACAAATTGAGGCTTTGAGGATTCTCTAGATCGGCAAAGGGAACAGCATCTGGATCATCATCGGTGTCGTTGAAATCTGGGGACATGAAACGTCCCATGGTAGACGCGTAGTACCTGGCTCCGAAGTTGTCGTTCCCTGATTCGGTGTCGCGTTCTTTGCCGGTAGAAATTGGCCAGTGGCCGGACGCTTCGCTAAAGAGACAAGCGAGGAGCGGCGTCATAGAACTATCCGGAATTCGAATTGAAGCCATCGCTTGCATCGTATCAATATCCCCGGTCCCCAAAAGCGAGGGACCGGGGGCACCCTCATCGGGTTGGAGACCGGGGCCACCCGCCGTGGGGAGGAATCACCGAGACCGGGGCCACCCGCCAAATGACACATGCTTGGGAGGTTTGCGGCGCAGTGCGTCATAGGTGTGGGGCGTGCGTCGCAGGCGCTAACCCATCGGGACTTGTGCTGTTTTCCATTCTTCCAGGGACCGGGTAGGGGCCAGAAAAATCAATCCGTGCTTTACCGCCATGAGTTTTCTGATAGTCCTCTAATACCTTATTCCAGTCGCCTAGTGCGACCTTTGCTCGCAACTCGGGCGGGCCGACGAATATAAACCAAGAGTAGCCCGGACCCTTCCCTCCCGTATCCATGACACCAAATCCACCGTGGTCGATGCCCGCTAGGACGTAGCCGACTGGAACAGGGCGATTCTGCGCTGTTCCGCCGTGGATGGGGTCTCTATAGTAAAACTCGTCAGGCGAGAGAGACGCATGGATCCGGAGGTTCGATGTCCTGACAATCCCTGATTCCGGAACTTCCACTCTAATCTTCCCATCCTCTATCGAAAAAGGCGGAGATTGAGGGTCGTTGAAGATAATCTGAATCCATCCGACATAGCCGTTTTGTAAGTAGAACCTATAGTTGGGATTGCCTTTTGCTGCCAAGGCAACGTAACATGCAACCGATAATAAGAACAGCGCGCCCACACCCGTCCAAAGTCTCGAATTCATAAGCACCGCCCCCATCGCCCATTGATCTGGTCTAGCTGTAAAAGACGCAGATCTGCTCATCTGCAGCACGTCTCACGGATAACATGGGTCTTGTCCCTTGCACCGCGGCAGCGGTGTGTGCGCATCGTCGTTCTGCTGCTGATTCTGTGAATCTTGTTCAGCTTGTCTAATGAACATTTCCCACTGCATCCGAGTCAGCCAGTCATTGTGCAGCGCACCATGAGCCTGAAGAAAATTCTTTCCAGTGTTTACCTGAATATTCACTGCATTAGAATTTGTCCGTCCTCCGAAGAACGGGATTCTCCCTCCGAGCTTTTGCGCCAGGTCATTACCTGCGTATACATTCCACCAAGCATCAACACCTCCACTGTATGGATAATCGCCCCGCATAGGCTGTCCGAGAGAGACTAAATTGTTGACGAAATATCCGTCGGCCAAGAGAGTAGGAAGGGCTCCCATCACCCCGTTACAGCCATGACTATGGCAAACGATATTGTTTTGTTCTCCAGGTTTCCATGCATGGCTTGCCATCGCTGCCGTGATCTTCGCGGCGAGTTCGGCTCTTGCGGCAGCTGAATTGCCACCGCTCCATTCAATTTGTTCAACATCATCATCACTGGGATCGAAGAACCCGGCCATTTCCTGACCGAGCGGGGATGACGCGGTCCAATCACTCGCCTTATGCCAAGTTCCGCCAATCAGCCACGTTACCCGGCCATTGGTATCGATACTGCTGAGAGGATTGTTGCGAACATAACCGTACAGGTTCCAGCTCTGCGGATTTTCGGGATTTTGATCAGCGAACGGAAGATCAGGACTCAACCAGCGTCCCATCGTAGATGCATAGTACCTTGCGCCGAAGTAGTCGTTGCCTGATTCGGCGTCGCGTTCTTTGCCGGTGAAGTGGTGTTCGGTAGGATCGGGGCCGCTGCAGCTTAGGCCGTCGCCGAAGGGAAGGCTGGTGCAGGTTTCCGTGATGTTGCCCTGATAGTCGGTAGATACACGTCGCGTTCCCAACCAATCTGAAAGATTGAAGTGGAGAGGGCTGTTCGTTCCCGCGTCATAAGTCGCGATTAGGGAGCCGGCGGCATAAATGTTGGTATGCGCCCACCGCATGGTTCCGGAGGTGGTGTTCACCTCGGTCAACTGCTCGCCGGATGGCCCAAGCACGTAGGAGTTGGTGACAGTGAAGCTCCAGTTATTCTGGCCCGTTTGTCCGGAGCAGGCAGTACTCCAATTGGCCGTGCCGGAGCCAGTCCAAGTCAGCGAGCCCTTGGCCACGCGCGTACCCTCGGCGTCGTACACGTACCCTGTTATGGCTCCCGTATACAAGTTCTCCGCGGCGCAGACGCGCCCCTCGGCATCGTAGAGGTACGCGTTCTGGTTGTCTTGGGTAACGTCGCCGGCCGCGTCGTACGGCAGCGGCGCACCCAGCATCAGGCTCGCGGAGGAAACCTGATTATTGGCGCTATACGCGGCCGTCGTGCTGGTGGGCATAGGCGCCGTCACGCTGCCGCTGAAGCTCTGCGCCGTCCGGTTGCCGAAGCTGTCGTAGCTCCAGCCGGTCTGCAACCCCGCATACGGACCCGCCGACGCGCTGGCCGTCGTCAGCCGATTCAAACTGTCGTAGCCGCCAGCCATGCTCCACGTCCCCATCACCGAATCAGTGTAGCTCAGCACGTTGCCCACGCCATCGTAGCCGGAAGCCCCACTCGGGGGGCTAATGGTGAAACTGTATATTGACGCCACCGAACCGGAGTTCACTTGGATTGTCGTACTGCCGGAGGCGGTGGTGTAATCGGTCGAGTCGGTCGGGAAGAAGTTGGCAAGCAGAACCTGCGATCCGGACTCCAACACTTCGCCGGCCGCAGGCCAATACACGAACGTCCCCGCAACATTCGCTGTCGCGTTAAGTTGCGTTCCGCTCAATGGTGTGCCGTAGGAGATGGCCGCTGGAGTCGGCCAGGTGATCACTGGCGTTGCTTGAGTCGCAGGAACGACAATCGTCTCCGTGATCGCGTTTGATGTTGCGTAACTGTAGCTGCTGTTGCCAGGCCAACTGGCAGTTAGTGTGTGGGTGCCCGTCGTCAAAGTATTTATGCCGATTGCAGCACTGGCGCCATTGATAGTTCCGGAACCGATCAGTGTGCTTCCATCGTAGAAGCTTATCGTGCCCGTTGTGGGGCCACCGCTGGGGAAGGTCGCGGTGAAATCCACATATTGACCGTAGATGGATGGTGTGCCCGATGTCGACAGACTCAATGTTGGCGTCGGCAACGGCGGAGTGACCTGCACTTCCAAGACAGAGCCTCCTTGGCTTTGCCACCCGCAACTTTCGCCCATACCCGATGGGTCATAACACTCTGATGCATTTGCATCGAGATCATACACCAGGTTGAGAACAGGGACTGTGGATCCAGAAGCATATACGCTTGCGGTGCCAGACTGAAAGCCAGAATCGTATACCAGAGTGCCCGCCCCGAGACCGTTGGAAGGATATTGATAAATCACTGCTTCTGCGCCCACATTTGGAACATACATTGGTCCCCATTCAGCATCCATGTTGTAGTCTTCATTGACCACTTCGACATAGCCGCTGAGCCCGGAGGAATTTCCATAGAAACAAGCGGTCTCTTCAATATCGTTGCTCCAATCGATGACCTGGCTGCTGCACACGTTGACGCTCGGGCCACTGGATTGGCCTTGTGCAAGGGACGGCCCTATCGTGTAAATAACGAAGAGCGCACCCGCGATGCCCGCGATATGGCGAAGCAGTTTTCTTGTGTTTGTCATGGTTGCACCGCCGCAGGTGCCGTTTGCCCAGTTGATGGAGACTGACGGCGCACAGCATTGTTTGGAGAGAAGAATTGCACCAAGAACGCTTCCAGCCTTGCTTTGTTTTGTGTGGACAAGGCAATGGCCAGGTATGCGATCTCAGCATTGATAGCGGCTTCCCGTTGACCCGTTAGAGCCTTCAATTGATTTCTGCTGTTTGAAGTTACGCCTGCCAAGTGAATCGCAGCCGCCTGCGCATCCAGCACCTTCACATTCGCGGACAACCGTCGAGACGAGGTGCGGATAGGCGCGAAGTCCGCGTCAGAGAATTGCATCTTTGCCTGCAGGTCGTTGCGGAGCCAGCTTTGCGCCGGTTGATTGGCCGCGACGGTATCCAAATAATTCTGATAAATCAGAAAATGCCAATAGAGGTGCGCCAAGGATACCTGCATTGGCTGGGACGGCGCGCCCGATGGCTGCTGCGCGGTCTGAGTATGACCGGCAGCCTGATGGAGCGAGACGCATGTGAGCAGCAGCATCACCATCCGCAGTCTCGATAGTGCAATATAAAGCGATTCCTTGGCCATCATTGTCGTTTCCTCTTCGTCCGGTTCGCTCCGTGTTGACCATATTGCTCAATCCGCTATGTACCTTCCACTCGGCGTAAGGATTGCTTTCCCCTCCGATTTATGGATACGTCGCTGTTTCCCCGGTTATTCGCAACCGGCTGTCATAGGTTTTTGTGACTGACATGTAGTCGCCTAGAAGCATGTTCTGGGTCGCTCCGGCCGGGGTATAGCCCGCATTGGGATCCGCGGTAAACAACGCCGCCGGATGGTGATTGTCGAGCCAAGAACTCGTTAAGGTCGACAGTCGATTCGCACCATCGAATGTGTTCGTGAGCGTAAAGGGATTTACGCCTAAGCCGGCATTGACTCCGGTTCCATATGTGACGAGATTCCCAGCCAGGTCGTAGCTATAAGCCAATTGATAGGTATTGGTGTTCGAGTTTGCGCAACTTCCAGATGTCCCCGGCGTGCATTGGAGCTCGATTGTCACACGACCCATGGTGTCGTAGCCGCTGATGACTCGTTCCGTCATGTAACTGGAGGTTGGGACGCTGGGAGGGGATGGGCACGATCCAAACTGCGTCCATTCTGCCGCGAGTCTCCCCTTCCCATTACCGGCTATGTCGTACGCATAGCATGACGTGAAAGATCCACTCGGGGCGTTGGTGTAGCTCTTAGAAAGCAGCCGGTTGAGATTATCGTAGAAGTAATTTGTCGTAACCGCCTGCGCACTGCCTGTAGGGGCGTTGGGCTGAGGGGCAGTCCTGTAGCTGACATTACCGTTAGCGTCGTATGCGTAGCCGGTTGTCCCGTTTACGTAACTTCCGGTGGCGGTTGAGGAACACGTCCCAAATGAGTTTTCTGGATTTGAAGCGCAAAGCAGCTGCGACAACGAGTCATAGTTAAAGCTTCGCGCTGCACGCGGCGTATCTGTGCTTCCATTTCCCCTCTGATTGACGCTGAGAAGATTGCCAAGCGCATCGTAAGAATAAAGCGTGTTGAGCCCGCCCGGTTCGGTGACCTGTGTCAGCCTGCCAAGAGCGTCGGACAAATTTGTCCACGAATTGGACACTTCGTTGGTCAAAGTTGTCGAATTGCCGCTATACAACCAGGACTCGCTGGTCGTGTCCGGGTTTGTCTGCACCTTTTTTCGTCCAAGAGCATCATAGACCAGCGTTGTAGTGCCATCAGGGATTGCCGGTGCAGATCGATGCGGATTGGAAACTGTCCATATGCGGCTTTCGCCATCGTATGTTGTGTCCACAAAATCGGCACCGTCAGGATCAGAGTTAAGTTGGGTTTGGATGGCGCGGCCCATCGCATCAAATATCGTCGTGTTGACTTCTGTCGCTGCGCCGTTGATGATTTTGGAAATCGTTGTCGAGGGATTGGATCCGGTATCGACATACGATGCGGTCGCCTTACCGCCATCCGGATAACTTACCTGTGTGAGACGCATCCAGGGGTCGGGTTCGAAACCATTACACCCGCCAATGTAGTAACAGAACTGAGTCGTTTGCTGATTCGCGTCCTTTACACTTCGTAACTTGCCGTCGCTGTAGCCATACTGAAAGGTGGTCGTAAAGCTGCCCGCGCTCACCGCAGGCTGCGTGATGGAAGTAACATAAGCGTCCGTCGCCCCGCTCGGCAGAACCGCTCCAGGCACAAAGGCGTCGGCATATGAGTAGTAAGTGGTATGCGCCGAGCCTGTCATGTCGCTGCAGATGCCGTTTCCGCACGGATCTGTCATGGACGCTAATTGCCCTGCCTGATCGTACACATATGTCGTGACTGCGTTCGTACAGCCCTGCGCTTGCAGACATTTCTTCGTTACCGTTGTTGCGTTTGCCCGCGGAGCGGTCGATCCGGCGCCATAATTCGTGTTGTCGTGCTGCACGGCGGAAGCAGGCGATATCCCCCCTTGATCATACAAGTAGTCTGTTTCGGCTAATGTGCCGCTGCCATTGGAAACAATCACACTGGAAGGGAAGGCATTCAGTGTTGGTCCATAGGGGTAGAGCGGCGTAATGCCACCGTTACCAAGCGCGGCAGGAAAGCTGCTCACGGTCTTTTGGAGTAAGGCGCCTTTTGCGCCCACGCCGTAATCGTAGATATCTTTCTCCTGTAGCATTCCCGCGGGCGTATAGGTATAGTCGGTTTCCGTAGTGGGGGCGCCAGACTGGGTAGCGCCAAGGACCGTCTGTTGTGTCTGTAAATGCGCTAAATCTAGCCAGGTTTTGTTGACGGTTTGCAGAGTATTCCCGCTTGTGTCGAAGTACTGGACGGATTGCTCTACTGCCGGCCAGTCACTCATGTTTGCGGTTTGCTGCCCGCCGATCATATTCCAGCCCGGTATAAACGGAGTTCCTGGAATATTCCCACCCGGAACGTACGTATACTGAGTTGTATAGCTCGTACCGCGCAGTAAGTCGTGCGTGACCACGGTAGCTATTTTCTGTGACCAGCCCGGAGAGGCAATGTTACCGGATGTCGCGGAAAATGTCGTCGCATATGTGAAGTCTTGTTCGAGAGCGGGATGCACTCCATCATAACTAACTATGCGGCTGGACACTTGGGGACGACCGTATTGAAAATAACAGGAACTGACGGTTGAATTGACGATTCCGGTTCCCTGAAGAACTGACGTGCTCACCCACGTGTAAAATGCGTCATCGTTCAACCCAGGGATGCTCCAAGTATAAGAAGTGTAGGCTCCATTGGGGTATGTAATCTTATTCAGCAAACCATACACCGGATCATAGGTAAATTGGTAAGCCGTTCCATCCGGCAATTCCAGAGCGCCAACAGCGGTGACGGTTTGTGATGAGGAGTAGGGATATACCCTGCCTGCATCCATCGCGCACTGTCCGCCGTTAGATGAAACTAAGGTATAAGGGTACGAGGCTCCGGAAATCTGAGTATACGACCAGGTGGCAACATAAGGGCTTGGTGTACCAGACACATAGTAAGTACTCGTGCTAGGAGGGGTCACAGAGTAAGATAGTAGAGTCCTGCCTAATGTGTCTTCGATATGGGTTCCGACGAGAGAAAATGTTTCAAGGTTTCCGTTTCGATCCTCAATGCTGTAGGGTGGTGAAGAAAAGGTTCCAGAGCAAGGAGGAAACTCGGTTGCGCAGCCGCCGTCGGCAAGTGGTGAATAGGGGAATGTGTACACAGTTCCATCTTGAGAGGCAACCACAACTGTTCCGGGGCCAACGGTTGCTTGGTATTTGCGGTCCGGGGTCGTCATAGATGAAGTGCCGGAGGTAGGAATGCAATACTGACCGGCGGATCCAGATGGGTCAGAACCATCGGTAACTACGAATCCAAGCCAATGCCTGTCGCCCGTCTCGTCAGTGAATGCAAGATTTGCCGTATAATGGCAGTTCACGCCAAGATTCGGATCGGTATAAGAAGTTTTCTGAAGAGATATCTGCGGCAACGAATCGGACCAGCCACCGGAACTGATGTCTCCTGTGGACATACCTGACCAACTCTGCGGATACATATCAACTTCCCCGACCACAAGGTTCAGCGTAGGGGGATCAGCCTGCGTAAGTTGAATTGCCCCGGCTGAATCGTAATTTAGGCCGAATGGGAAATTAAGTCCTCGACCTGGCGGTGTCGGGATCTTAATCCGAACGCTGAGTTGCCCGCTTCCAGGGTCTACAGTTTCACCAAGCATTTGAATGTAGTCGTGCCCTGCTCCAAATGTCGGTGTCGTAGTCGCATAGGAAATTGTGTTGGTCGGCGGGGGCGGTGTCTGTGCTTGGATCTGCAGGGCCATTGTGGCGAGAATGAGTGCGGCAGATGACTGAGCTACTATTCGAATGGTGCTAATTGACATGGTGCTCTCCATACGCGGGTGTAGCAACGAATGACGATGAGATTCTCAAGGCATGTGCTGCGTGCGGGAATGCCAATATCATGGCCTCACCGTCCTGTAACATGGCAAGGCTTGATTCGGCTCATGTGTTCTCGCGAGTTGCGGTTGATAGCTGAGCCTTTCGTGAAGAATCGCCTGCGGATCCCCAGGCTCCGTACGCAGAACCATCTCCCGATAGGGGCGATCGCAATCCGTGCTGCGGCGCAACCAGAATGTCGTCCCCGAGGTCGAGGTCAGTGCTGCCCCTGATATCGGTGGCGCTTCATTCGGGTACGAGTCCACTAGACGTACCAAGAGCGGGTCGCTCTCAGAAGTGAAAGTCACTTCCGCGAGACAGGTATCCTCGCTCCTGCCCCACGTGCCGCGCACTAATGTGCTCGTCGCCAGGAATCGCACTCGCGCTTTTTGTCCATTCCTATGCGGCCATGACGCTCCCGAAGTAGTCGAGATTGCGATGGCCGCGACTAAGGAAACAATTCGGGCAAGAGGGCTAAAGATCACACAACTCTCCTGTGACCTCCGCTGGGTGCCAAACGCATAAAACGCGAGACAATTCACCGCAGCGTTGTCTTTGACGACTAAATCAAGGAACTCACTAAGAAATGGAAGTGACGAATGGTTGGTAGCGCTCGATGCAGTTTCAGCGATGGAAAATGGCGCGAATGAATTCGACAACTTCCTCCGGAGTCAACTCAAGAAGTAGACGAATGGTTGAGTGAGCTCAGGATTCTTGGGTAAGAACGTAGAGAGTTGCCAGCGCCATGTCAAGCTAAATCTGCGTTTGTCACATTACTAAGCGCAGGTAACCTATATCAGTTATTGTTCAGTTAACAGGACAAATTAAGTTCTTGGAAGCATATGTTATGCGAGTGCGAGGACGTGCACTCACCTAACTCCATGGTGGCTCAATCATGTGTCGCGTTCCGCGTTCGCCGTCTGGGTCGTAGCCCCTGACACACAGCAATCCCTACCGCAACGAGGCCGATTTGTTGCCAGAGGGACATACTCGACCATTCGTTCACAAGGATGCCGGGAATGAGCATCAAAGCGATAACGATGCCGACGATGCCTCCGAGGTGCTTCATTGCGCTCGCAGTCTTCACAATACCCAGCAAGACCCCAAAGCAACCAGAATGATTACGATGGTTACGAGCAATCCTAAGAGGCTCACCCAACCGTGCATGAAGTCCGGCCCGTTCATGGTGTTACGCACCTTCTCCTGAATGTGTGTTATCGCTTCTCGTCAGAGCAACCGCGATCTGCGTCGGCCCGAAACACCGTGCCATCGAATCGGATTTCGGACGGCTCCCCTCCAGCGGAAAAGTAATCCGTCCAGAACGCCTGGACAGCCTCCTTATGTACAGCCGAGAGCGGAACGAAGTCGCTGCTTTCAAGGCGGCCGAGGCAAAGCGGTACTCTCTGGAGCGTGAAGATGTGCCGCTCGCGTAGCCGGGTTGCAAGCACCCGAGCGGCGCTCCGAATTGGCCAACGAGCCGGCCGAGACGAATCGACAGGTGACATCGTCTTCGAGGAACGTCCTGCATTCTCGTCATCGCACGGCAGCGCCCAACAGCGACCAGAATCGCGAGCATTCGCGCATGGAAACAGTTGGGTCGGTTTGTGAGGAAGGGCGAGAAGGGCATCCACGAAGCTTTGCTTTTGCAACGTTTTCCCAGGAGCCTACGGGAGATACCAGCCGGAAACAAGACCATCGCTGGCAGGATGCACAATGCACAGCTTATGCTTTCCATCTTGGCTCCGCTGCACGGTCCAACCATCACGGTCACACCGAATCAAAGACCTCAAATCCCCGTCCTGATCCAGCTTGTAAGCAGCCTGCCCTTCACTTGACGCCGCCCAGGCAGACACCGCTTTCACATCGAGCGAACGGGCATATCCATTTGCATTCCCGATATCGTATCCCCAATAGAAAGTTCCACCAATCAAAAGCATTCCTCCGACCGCCGCGCCACCGAGCCACTGAAGCCAGGATTTACGAGCCGTGATTTGTGCGACAGTCTGTGCAGCCCGCGCAATCTCCCTTTGCGCAGACGTTACGACGGCTTCGCCCACAGTTTCTTCTATCCGCGCCTTCGTTGCCGCAAGATCAGTTTCAGCCAGCCTGCGAGCACTGTCTAGCGAAGTCGCGTACCTTGCGAGCGATTGTGAAATCAATTTATCGATTTGTTCCGGCATCTGTTTCGCCAAATCGAGATGATGGCCAAGTAAAAAGGTGATGGCCCATATCGCATCGTTGTCGCGAATATCTAGTTCTTTGCCGATGCGATTGAACCGGTTCGTTTCATCAGGGCTCGGATCGCGCCCATAGACGGAGCGAAAGGCTGTATCGATGTTCATGCAACAACCTCATCGAATACGGAGGCACACTCCTTTACCCAGCGGATTACTTCTGCGCGATTTCCGAGGGGAGCAACCTCGATTACTTTTTGGATCGTCAGTCGCTCGCTGTGCAACAGATCGGAGATGCGGTCTGCCACCTCCGGGAAATTGAAAGTCTTTCCCTGAGCCTCTACCGTTGCCCTGATCTTTGAATTGTTGTATAGCTCGAATTTACGTTCCGGCCCGTGATAAAGATTGCGAAGAACATGGGTCGTGTGATCACTAACTATGTCCAGATAGTCCTTCAAGAGTTGAAGACTATCCCGCTGTGAGTTGATTACCCAAAGCGTTACCAACCTGCGACCCAGTTCTTGCATGGACCCCGTGAGCAAGGCCCCATAGAGTTTTACGCCCTCTCCACTGCGAGCGGGGGTGTTGACGACCACGGTCTCGTCAGGCTGCACGGCCAGACGATTCACAAGGTCCATCCATCCGTCCTTTCCGTCCAGGTTGATGTAGACGGTTTCAACCGTCTTTCCATAAGCCTTGCCGACATCTGGATTTGCGGTATCCGCGTCAATCAGCAACAGCTTCTCGTCGCGTTTCGACAGGTAATGAATCAGAGACATCGAAACGATGCTCTTGCCGACGCCACCCTTTGAACCGCTGACCATGTACACAGGCTTTCCCATATTTCCTCCTCATATCTCCTTGTCGTCTTCGATTACCGTGAATGTTCCCCTTTTCCCCGCAACTGTGTTTACCCGCGCAGCACTGGTTCTTACAGGTGCGGCCGGAGTAGTCTTCACAGGCGGCTTCTCTTTAGCTTCCGGTCGAAGACCACCGCGCCCCTTGCTTGTTCTTCTTCCCGGTTTCAGGTATTGCCTCGCGGTCGAGATTGTCATGCCGAGGCCAACACCCTTGAGATCATCAAGCACCGTTTCGAGAGTGTGTCCAGCAGCCAGTGCGTCCTTGGCCTTTCCGCGCAGCTTTGCAAATGCCTCTCTGCGCGAGTATCTCTTCTCCGCAGGCAGAGCAGGCATTGCAATTCGTTTATCCAATGCCGCAATAGCAGCTTGAAGCATTGCCTCAGTGATTACTTCTCTTTGTGTCATCAGGTTCCTCCGGAGACCTTCCTGCAACGAGGACTATATGCAACTTAGCACGAGATAAGTCCGGAATAAACATGTCAAACGCCTGTGTTTATAGGGTGATGAGTAGTTATGCGAAGGAGTGCGTAATGGAGCGTAATCGTGCGCAACAAAATAATTTCTGCGAAGATTACCGCGTACGATGTGGCCTTGCGTGAAAGTAGTTTCTCGGATAGGTTGTGAGTGTAACGCGCTATGTGTAGAGAGAGCAGTACAGGATGCGGGTTGTCCGTACACATGGCTTCGCCATGTTTCGTCCAACCCGTTGCCTCTGATGCTCCGCGCTGCGCTTGTCTCATCGAGGCTCATCCTGAAGTAACCGTGCACGCTTCGCGTAGGGAAAAGCAATGTCGTTCACATCACGAGTAGAAGATCGCGCTGCATCACGATTCGAAATGAGGCTCACGGCGTCAGAGCGCGTGCAACTCCGGGAGGACGCCGACCTTGCCGGAATGAGCATTAGCGAGTTCGTCCGCAGGCGCACATTTGGCAAAGCGATCCACGCAGCCACTGACCTGATGATGATTCGCGAGCTGCGCCGTCTGGGCGGTCTTCAAAAATATGCGATAAATAAACTCGCCCTGCACGGCGAAGTCGTGGACGAGTGCGTCGCGACGATTCGCACATTACGCGCTGCTATAGAACGAGTCGCCAACAATGATCGTTAAGTACATCGCCAATCCGAAGACGCAATCGAGCAAGGCTGCGCGCGTTGGCAGTTTACTCGACTACATCGTGGCCGATGGCCACGCAGACACACAGAAGGCCGAGTACATTGGTGCTAACGGAGACTTCTATTCTGACTCGCAGCAAGGGCAGCGCGCCGAAATGGTTGCTCTTGCAATGGAAGCGAATCGCAGTAAAGACCCCGTCGATCATTGGCTGCTGAGTTGGAAGGAGGGCGAGCAACCGACGCAGGCGCAATGCAATGAAGCTGTCGGTATTCTGAAACAGCATCTCGGCATGAGCAGCGACCAGCTTGCCGTCTTTGCATTGCACCGTAACACTGAGAACTATCATCTTCATGTCGTTCTCAATCGCGTACATCCCGACACGTTACGCGTAGAAGACAAGGGGTGGTGCATTGACAAGGCGCACAAGGCCATCGCAGAGATTGTCCACGCGCAGGGCTGGGAGGCGGAGAAGAACGCCCGCTATCTTACGAGCCGTGCCGGTGAGGTCACACGAGCCAGCAGCATGCGCAAGCCTCTGACCCGCTCGAAGGCGCTGGATTATGAGAATGCGATCGGAGAGAAATCCTGCGAACGAATCGCGCAAGAAAGAGCAGCGCCAATTCTGCGCAATGCGAAAACGTGGGCGCAGGTGCATGAAGGGTTGGCTCATGTGCACATGCTCTATGAACGCAAGGGCAGCGGTGCAATGCTTTGGGTGGGAGACCAGCCGCTCAAGGCCTCTTGCATCGGTCGTGAATTCAGTAGGACTCGGATGGAGGAGCGGTTGGGTGAATTTCAGCCTGATAGCCGCGGCAATATAATGCCGCAGCAGCTGCATATGGCGGAGCCTCTTCGCCCTGATATGCCAGCGAACTGGGCAGAGTATCGAAAGGTACTCGAAGCGAACCGCAAAGAAAAGGACGCTGCTCAGGCCCAGCAGCGCATGGAACATCGCGCAGCGCGCGAGATGCAGTCTGCGGAGTTTCGCAAAGAACGGGCCGCGCTTTATCAGGGCGGCAAGTGGTCCGGCAATGCCCTGAATGTTGCCAGGAGCCTATTGGCCGCCGGCCACGCTAAGCGCAGAGCCGAGCTGATGGAACGGCAAAAGCGGGGGCGTGACAGTCTCAGAGTGAGGTTCGGCCGGCGGAAGACGTTCGAGCAGTTTCTTATAGAGCAGGGAGAGCCACAGCTCGCGGAGCATTGGAGGTATCGGGACACGGAAACACCCGGTACCGCGATTCGTGGAGACGGTGATGAAATACCAAGCAAACGCGACATCCGCGACTTCATCGCGCGGGTGAGTCAGTCCGCGCACTCGAAGTTCGCTGAAATTCACTATTCATCACGCTCCGATCCAAGCCACGTCAGCTTCACGGATCGTGGCAAGCGCATTGACGTCTGGCAAGCGCAGGATGAGGCTGTGGTCTTAGCTGCGCTCCAGTTGGGCGTACAGAAGTGGGGAATACTAACCATCACTGGCCCCGACGAGTTCAAGCAACTGTGCGCGGCGCTCGCCGCGCAACATGGATTCAAGATCAACAATCCAGAGCTGCGCTGGGAAATTGTTCGCGGCGCCAACGATGGCCAGCCAGTTCCAGTAATTCCTTTAGGAATGCCGTCGCCGAGCAGGTCGTATCAGTTGCACAAGGCCGACATCCTTAATCGAATCGAGGTGCGGAACGCCTCACAGCTTGATTGGATGATTGCGGTAAGAATGCGCGTAACGGGCAACAATCAGCACGCCATAACGCAAGCTCTGAGGGAAAACGCAGGCCTGGGGCGCGAGACAGAGAACCGCAATTGGACTAACTATGCGGAGCGCACCGCCGAGGCCGTCTTTGGCCCACGCGGTGACCGGGAGCTCGATAGGAGCACACAGCGCGCCGAGGCATGGGCGCGAGTCGAAGGCAGAAACCTTGCGCACGAACGCCAAGTGCAGCACAGCCAGCGCCGCGCAGTTCCAGCGCATGGCCGAGGAGACTTTGGGATCGGATGAATGTGCGCGCGCCTATGATTGCGACATCCCAATCGGGGCGCTTGTATCAGCAGAGAGGCTGAGAACGCGGAATTCAACACCGATGAGAACAGGGATGCAATTCTTAACTCAACCGCTGGCTGGGAAATATATCACGGCGCCAGAATGCTGCCAGTCATCGGCATCGAATATTCAGACAGTCAGGACGAACTTGAAAAGGGGTTGAGTCGGAGAAACGCCCCGGTGCTATCTTATGGTACGGGAGAATAGCACCATGAGCATCGACACCATAATTACAGAAATCGACGCCGAGATTGCTCGGCTCCAGCAAGCACGCGCCTTGATTGCCGTTTCGGAGGGTCCAACGACCAACGCACCAGCCAAGAAGCCCACCAGACGGAAACTGAGCGCAGCAGTTCGGAAAAGGATAGCTGCGGCACAGCGGAGATGGGCGGCGGCAAAGCAGACTGTGAAACCCGCCGTTGCCAAGCCAGAGGAGAAGGCTGCCGCTCCGGCCAAGAAGCGGAAACTGAGTGCGGTTGCTCGTAAGCGTATAGCCGATGCCCAAAAGAAGAGATGGGCGGCTGTCAAGGCTGAGAAAGCGAAGACAGCCGCTCCTGTCAAGAAGCCAACCGCGAAGCCGAAGAAGGCTCCCGCCAAGAAGACAGCAGACGTAAAGAAAGCTGCTCCCAAGAAAGCTCCTGCGGCAAAAGTGAAGAAGGCTGCACAGGAGAAGGCCGCCCCCGCCTCAACGGAAGCCACTCCATTCTAAGGACGGCTCCACGCACACAAAGGGCCCGGCTTTCTCTGCAGGCTGTTACGAAACGGGGCTTATAGAACAACGAGAAGCGAGGTTCCAGTGATGGAGCTACGCTTCTTTTGTTTTTGGGGGCTTGGATTAGCTCTTGGAGGATCTGGCGAGGCGAGTCTGCTGTTAGGCTGAGGCGATTGCTTGCGTCAGGCGGCGGCCGCCATCGAACTGCTCCAGGAACGTCGCCGATCTCTTCTCCGCTTCCCGAGATCAGCGAAATGTGCCTGCGTGCGCAGACCGGACAGGAGGAGAACGTATGTGGTCAAGGCGAGTGTCGGGTCTCCGGCCTCCCCCCGGAATGCAGAAACGAGATCTAAGGGGAAACCATTTCAATCTCACATTAATACATATATGATGTCAGTTATATGGTATGCTATGTACTTGCCGTTGGTGATCGTGGAGATGGGGATTGGGCATGGAAAGAGCGCGGCGTAAAGTGCAAATGTTCGCCGCAGAACAAGTAGGGGAGCTTCGCTCATACCTGGCTCAAAAAGCATAACCGTGCGGGGCGTTCTGGAGAAAAGTTGGTTGGCGGACGCAGTTAAAGCAGAGTTGATGAAGGCTGGTTAGCAGGCATCCCGCAAGAAACATACCCTGGCCGACAATTCCTGAACAAAGCAAATGAGGATTCAATCAAATATGAGCACACAATTCCTGACTGAAGTCGAAGTGGCGAAGCGAACGCACATCAGCCTTGCCACTCTGCGCCGGTGGCGGCTGGAGAACCGTGGGCCGAAATTCCGCAAATTCGGTTCCCTTGTTCGTTATGCCGAGGAGGAGCTGACCCGATGGGAGCAGGCCCAGCCAAGCGGCGGCGAGAATATCGCCGAACGATTCATGCCCCAGCCCGTGAGAAGCAGTGAGCCGCTCGGAAGATTGCGATGAGGAAAATACGCAGATCGCAGCAGAAGTCCCTACCCCCAAAACGTCAAAGAAATTCCGAGGGATTGCTCGATGAATCGAAACACACTCTAATTTACAACACATTCGGAGTATACTTTAAACAGGAGGACTCCAATGCCCCCAGCGGTCAAAGAGAAATCGAAGAATGTGGCTGCACTTCCGGCCAAGGCTCCATCGCCCCGTAAATTGAAGTTCCAGGCGGACCTTGCGCCTTCAGAGGACAGCATGGTGCGGATACTCAAGACGGAGCTGCAAATGACGAGCAATACGGACTTTCTCTCGGATGCTCTCGCCCTGCTTCGTTGGGCTGTCACGGAGCGGAAGCGCGGCCATCACATCGTCAGTGAGAGTTCGACAGGGGAACGCAAAATTCTGCTCTTTCCTCGTCTGGAGCGGGTAGCCCCGGAGATGACCCTGCCGCGCGTCGATGTTCAATGGACGGAGAAGGAACTGGAATGCCTTGCTGAACTTGCCTCCGGTCAGCCTGCCGATCCCACCGATGCCCTCATTCGGGCCATGAGGCAATAGCGTGGCAGTCACGATCCGTCGTCTCGAAGAATCCGATGAAGTAGAAGGTTTTGATTGCGGAGACGAGCCGCTCAACAATTATCTGAAGCACCATGCGTGGACGAATCAGGAGAAAGTATCTATCGGCGTGACGTACGTCGCGGTAGACGAATCCGCGCCCCGCACCGTGCTTGGCTACTTCACATTGGCCGCATCCAGTGTGCCCCGCGACCGCTTTCCCAAGAAGTTCGTGCGCGGCTTGCCGCCTTACGACCTGCCGTTGATTTTGCTGGCACGCCTGGCAGTAGACAAGCGTTTCAACGGCAGGGGATTGGGCCACGCGCTGATCTCTGAAGCTCTCAAGATTACACTGCGTGTGGCCGACGAAGTTGGCTGCCGCTGCATCATCACCGACGCTTATCCCGATAAGGCAGGATGGTATGCGCGTTACGGTTTTCTTCCGCTGGAAGGCGCAGCCGCAACCGACCCGCAAAAGATGTTTCTGGATGTGCGCACGATTCGGCGCGCGTCCTCGATTGACTCTTTCCCTGCGGAAAGAGATTAGACAGGAAAACTGGAGCCCTTCTCATGAGTCTTTTTCGTCGTGGTGATGTTTGGTGGTACGAATTCTGGTTCGCGGGACGGCGCATCCGTGAATCCTCAAAGTCTCCCTCGAAAACCGTTGCCAAAGGGGCCGAGCAAAAGCGCAAACGCGAACTTGAGGCTGGCTTCAACAACTTCACCGACCTGCGCCACGAACGAATCCGCACATTCAGCGACATGGCCGACCAGTATTTCGATGCCTACAAGTTGCGCCTGCCGCAGTCAGCACGCTTTGCCGAATATGCGATCGATCATCTAAAGCGGCTTCTTGGCAGCAAGATGCTTGTCGATTTCAATGAGGCTGCCGTCATTCACTACCAGAATGCGCGCCTCGGTGAGAGTGCCGCACCGAAGAGCGTCAACGAAGAAGTCGGTTTTCTCCTTCGCATCCTAGGCGATCCGGGCGACTTACTCCGTATCCGGCTTCGCAAAAGAAAGATGCTCAAGCTGAAGGTACGCCAGACAGTCGGAAAGGCCTATACGCCGGCGGAAAAGGACCGGATGCTGGAAGAGGCCCGCAAGGCTCGCTCCCCGCACATCTATCTCGCATTAATGCTGGCGCTCAACGCCGGGATGCGCGACGCCGAGATCAGGAACTTGACTTGGGAGCAGATCGACTTCACAAAGAAATTCCTGGCGGTCGGACGCAGCAAAACGGAAGCCGGCGAAGGCCGTACCATCCCGTTAAACTCCTCCCTTTTCGAGGTTCTCTCCGACTATTCCGCGTGGTACAGCGAGAAGTTCGGAGAAACCCGCGCCGCTTGGTATGTCTTTCCCTTTGGGAAGCCGAGTCCGAGTGACCCCACACGCCCCGTTACCACCCTAAAGACGGCCTGGAACAGCGTTCGGAAAAACGCCCAGGTGAAAGGCCGTTGGCACGACAACCGACACACGCTCATTACCGACCTTGCGGAAAGCGGAGCTGGCGATCAGACCATCATGGACATCGCCGGACACGTTTCCAAGCAGATGCTCAAGCACTACAGCCACATCCGCATGGAGGCGAAGCGCCGTGCCCTGGAGTCCATTGTTACGGTGCGACCGGCCCTAGAGAAATCACGCGAAACAGTGCAGGCAGAGGGGTACCCACAAGAGTCCCCACGTGGGTTACAAAACGGGAGCAGACGGGCAGGCAAAAAGCAGGCAGCGGCAAACGACGAAAACACTCCCCCAGCCAACAATGCGGAGAATCTTTATTCAGAAACACCCACAAATACGCAGCATTTTGATGTGGGGTACCCACAAAAGTCCCCACAGTTGGGCATTTCTGAGGTAGAGAAGGGAGTTGAGAAGAGGTGTAAATCGTTGAATCTATTTGGTGGACGCGGAAGGAATCGAACCTTCAACCTGTCGGTTAAGAGCCGAATGCTCTGCCAGTTGAGCTACGCGTCCTTGAGGGTTGGAGCACCGCGTTCGAGACCATCTTACGCGGCTCGCGCGGGAAGGAAAATCTCTCCCGCACTTGAAAAA
>Ga0302319_10006129_pt1 | contig 23988 bp, 25 predicted proteins | sample Bog_T0_2_FD_203319 | JGI IMG/M metagenome (GOLD analysis project Ga0302319, IMG submission 203319) | Peat permafrost microbial communities from Stordalen Mire near Abisko, Sweden - Bog_T0_2 | ecosystem: Environmental > Terrestrial > Soil > Wetlands > Peat | place: Sweden: Abisko, Stordalen Mire...
TTGGCGCGTTGAACCGGCAGACATAGAGGTCAAGCAGGCCGTCGTTGTTCACGTCGACGAAGGTGGCCCCCTGCTTCCAGATGCCGGCGGCGGCGCCCGTGTCGCCGACCCCGGCCCTCTCGGTCACATCCTCGAATCTCCAGTTGCCGAGGTTCCGGAAGAGACGGCAGCTCTCGGTCTTGCTGACGACGAAGATGTCCGGCCGCCCGTCGCCGTCGTAGTCCCCGATCGCCACCCCGGTGCCGATCGAACCGGTGTCGAATTGCGGGAAGAGATCGCCCCGCATGCGGGGATCGGCGTAGAGATTCTGGGTGATAATTCCCGTCAGTTCCGGGGGAAGTTCGGCGAACATTGTCCCTCCGGTCCGCTTCCGCCGGGGGGCGAACGGCCTTTCGGCGATGCCTCCGCCCGCGGAGGTCCCCAGGGAGGCGAGCTGGGCCACAAGGCTCCTGCCCGCGATCACTCCGGCCGAAAGGGCGAGGGACGATCGAACGAACTCGCGGCGGTTCACGGGAGGATCAGCGCGAGGCCCGCGACCCAAGTCAAGCCGGAGGAGGGATGCCCCTTCCCAGACGGGAAAGGGCATACGGCATACCGCGAACTTACTCGACGCTCAGGACGAGCGGGGCAAAGCCGGCGGCCGAAACGGTCACCCGGTCGCCCTTCGACAGGTCGGAAATCGTCCAGGTCTCGCCGGGCCCGATCGCATGATCGGCGACGGTCCGGGCCTTTGCGTCGGCATGGAAGGCAACGGCGAGCAGCACCTTGGCGGTGGCCGTGACCGAGGCCGCCGACTCGTTCTTCAGTGTCAGTACGTAGGGGGCATCGGCCCCGGCGATCTTGGAGAAGGCGGCGGAAAGAGGCAGGCTCGGGGAATTGTCAGAGGCCGCACCGGATTCGACAGTGAGCACGAGCGGAGCAAAGCCGGCGGCGGAAACGATAACGCGGTCGCCCTTGGCAAGGTCCGGGATCGTCCAGGTTTCGCCCGCTCCGATGGAGTGCTCGGAGACCGTCCGGGCCTTGGAATCGGCGTGGAAGGCTACGGCGAGCAGGACCTTGGCGCTGGCCGCGACCGGGTTCGCGGATTCGTTCTTCAAGCTGAGCACATAGGGGGCATCCGCGGTGTCGGCAGACTTTGAAAAGCTGGCGGAAAGCGGCAGACTGGGGGAACTGTCGGCCGCGGCCTGGGAGGAATCCCCTTCCGCCCTGAGCGCAGGAGTTTGGACGAAAGCGGCAAGAAATGCGCAGCCCAGGGCGAGGAGCGAGCTGCGGAGGAAGGGGGATCTTGTGTATGTGTTCATGGTTGAGACCCGCCAGTCTACATCCTCAACGGCCCGGAGCTAGCCCAAATGTTCGGGTTAGACCCCATGGAACGCCCCATCCGGACACTATAGGTTCCGGATGCGCCCAAAGGGCCCCAGGCGAATCCATCGCAGGGCCGGGTCGCCGCAGGACAATCCCCATGAAAAATCATCATCACGGCCATCTTCCGAAGAACGAACCGAAAGCCAAGGCTCACCCCTCCCATGAATCCATTGCCGAGCGCGCCCACGGAATCTGGGTCTCGAGGGGACACCCTGAAAACAGCGCGATGGCGACCTGGATCGAAGCCGAGGCCCAGCTCATCGCAATCCAGGGCGAGGATCTGACGAGTCCGTTTACGGCAGCGGCCGGCCGATAGCGCATGGTCGGCCGGGTGTTGAAAACAACACCCTGTCAGGCCGTCACAACTGACGCTTTGACCGCTCCAAAGGCGGCAAAACAGGAGTTCTTGTGCAACACGTCGATGCGGTCGAATCCCGCACGGCACAAAAGTTCGAGCTGATAGGTCAGGGGCTTTGGCGTGTCCTCGCGCTCAATGTAGGCGAAGACCTTTTCCCGGTGGACGGCGCCGCCCATGGTCTCCAGGTAGTGACCGTAGCGATCCCAAATCAGCTTCCGGACGGCCGGATCCTCATGATCCACGAGATCGAATATCCAGAGCCCTCCTCCGGGCTTGAGCCAGCGGTGGAAGTTCCCGATGGCCTGCTCCCATTCTCGATCCGTGCGAAGGTGGTGCAATACGGCGGCGGCCAGGATGACGTCGAAGCTGCCCGCCTCGAATTCAAGGCTGCGGATGTCCCCGGCAACCGCTGACTCCACAGCGGATCCCAGCCTCCGGAGGGCCCTGTCGAGCATCGGTTGGCTGAGGTCGACCAAGGTAAAACGGACGTTTGGAAGGTGCTGGCGCAACTTCAGTGAGTAGTTGCCCGCTCCGCATCCGACGTCCAGCGCATGCGTCGCGCCGGGTGTCGCCGCAGCGGCCGCCCGGGCCACGAGCTCCATGCAGACGCCTGCGTCGACGGTGGCTGACTGGCCGGTCTCCAGGTTCGAGAAGCGCTCCACATCCCCGTCGAACCGGGCGCGTATTTCCTCGATTGAGGATTTTCCTAGTGCGGACATGGGTCGAGTTTAGCCCATGCCGTTGAGACATGAAAATACTTAGTTTGGCGGGAACGATGCCTGAAACGTATCAATCTAGTCGGTTCGCTGAGACAGGTCCGACTCCGGTCCGGCCGGAGGTGCAGCCGGGAGTCCAATATAGAGATATGTCCGGGCCTGAGGTCTGGAACAGGGGACGCGCCGGCCGTTGCGGTTTTCGGCATTGTGCCCGACGCTTCATCACTCGACAGGACGGGGAGGAATGCGCTATGGATATCCCCGTCAGCGAGGCGAACACACAATGCCTCGGTCGGAGGGAATCCAATCCATGAACCTGATGCTGCTGGCAGACCTTGATGAGTGGGCAAAGGTGGCGGAGATAGGCACGGCGCTGTTTGCAGCCGCGGCAATTTGGCAGATCTACCAGACGAAGAAAACCATTCGCGACGCGGAATATGCCGCAGCGAACGGCTGGATGCTCGACCTGGACAGGCTCTTCCTGGACAGACCCGAACTGCGGGCCAAGTTTTTCAGTGACATCGGTTTCGATCCCAACGATCACGCTACCGTTGCCCTTGTCGAGTATGTGGCCGATTCGATAGACTTCTTTCTGAAGCATCGCTTTGGGGTTGGGGGGTCCAGTGACCGCCTGCAGGAAAGCTGGAGGGAGTGGGTCAAGGGCTGTCTCAAGGGGAGCCGCCTGCTCCGAGAATATCTACGCCGGAACCAAGGGACGCATCAGGAGAAGGAAAGCGCGCTCCGCACGCTTTTCGACGCCTGCAAGGACCTGCCCAATCCATGACGCCCTGCTAAAGCCTCGCGCCCAGGTTCAGCCACTTAAAGGCGAACGAGGCTGCAGCCGCCACGATGGCGACCGCCCCCACGAGCAGCCAGGCGGGGATCCGCGGCTCCTCGGGGCCATCGTAATGAAGAGCGCTTGCTCTGGCTGGGGTTTCGAACAATCCTTGTTTTTCGCCATCCATGGTGCCTGCTATATCGGCAGATTCTCCGGCAATGTAAATTGTGCCGGAAAGATTAGTCGCCGGCTAAATACTCCCATAGGCTGTTCTTATGCCGGATTTCGCGGTGACTGAAGGAATTCCTCCGGTTCCCAGTGGATGAATCCAACCCACTGTATTCCAACGAGTTTCCCACCCGGGACTCAGGAGAGAAACAGCACCCGGATCATCTGCAGGGTGGCTGCGGAACCGAGGAACAGGGACACCCACCACAGCCACCGCTTCTTGACGATGAGGCATACGCCCCCGATCGCGATGCCCACCTGAAACAGCGTCGAGGCGAGGCCCATCTCATGCCCGAGGGTGCTTGCCCGCTCGGCGAGTCGGCGCGAGGCGTCCCGTTTGGATTCGAGCGCCGCGGCCTCCCTCATGACCTCCTTCTTCTCCGTGTCGTACCGCTGCGCCTTTGAGGCCAGGTCGGCTATGCGGCGCGCATCCTTGGAGCCTGAAAGGCGCAGCGTATCGAGCTCCCCCTCGGACAGGCTCTGCTTGATCCCCTTTGCCTGGTAAAAAGCCCATTGGTCCGAGGCGGCGGCCTGGTTGAAGGTGGCCTCGTTGAGCTGCTTCATGACGGTCGACGAAAAGCCGCCGCTCTTCTGGCTCGCCACGGCGGCGAGCACGGCGATGAAGATCATCGAAAGCGACACATACCTGGTCCAGGAGTCGCGGGCCTCCTTCTCCTTCTGTGCCTGCCGGTCGGATTTGATTGATGCGACAAGGTCGCGGAATTCCAAGAGTTCGTCCATGGGATGGATGCCGGGGAAAAAAGAGGGATCCCGGCCGGTCGACAATTAAAAACTACGGCGAGCGGCTCGCGATATAGGCTGCGAGGGCGACTATGTCCCCGTCGGTCAGCCTTGCGGCCACGGGCCGCATCAGGACGGTGGCCGCCCCAAAGCGGCCGCCGCCGCGAAGGTCGTGGAGCTGCCGGACGAGATAGCTCGGCGAGCGCCCGGCGAGCCGCGGGGCATTCGGGGTGCCCTTCAGCTTCGGCCCGTGGCAATTGGCGCATGCCAGGCTGCGTCCGTGGGCGCCGGTCGCGGCCAGCTCCGCGCCGAGGAGAATGCTGCCGACGGGCACGTAGGCGATGTAGGGCGCCCTTGAATCGCGATTCTCGAAGCGACCAAAGTCTTCGGGCACCTCGACGATCCTGTTGCCGATCGGCTCGCCGGCTCCGGGTTGGGGCTTCAGGGCCCAGCCGGCAACGGTCGTCTTCGGTACGGTCGAAGTCTCCACCACTTTGACGTACGAGACCGGCCTCAGGGAGGCGAAGTACCGGGCTGCCTCCCGGATCTCCCGGTCGGTCGCGGCACGGGCAATGGCGATCATGGCTCCTTGGGGCCCGCGCCTTGGCTCTGAGCCGGGCCGGTGTCCATTCCGGAATTCGGCGACCTGCTGCCGGATGTAGCCCGAGGTCAGTCCGGCGAGTCCCGCGTTTTCCGGCCGCCCCGCGCCGTTCGGCAGATGGCAGTAGGCGCAGGCGTAGACGGCGGTCGGCCGACCCCTGCCCACGATAACCGGCATCGGCGGATGCTCGGCTGGATGCCAGTCGGAGACCGGACCCTCGATCGCCTCGAGCTGGCTGCGGGTGAAGGCCGCCGCGCTGTCCGGCACATGGAGGGGGGTGCCGTCATCCGGAGGGGACGCCACGCCAGAGGCGTTCACGGGGTAGGCCCATTCCGGCGCCTCCCCCGCATCCGCGGGCGCGCCGAATGAAATTGCGGCGGCAAAAACGAGGGGAGTCAGGACGGCGATGCGCATGGGGGTGCCTGTTTGGGCGGACAACGCCCCCAAGTCAAAGCGGGACGGAGGGGGTTTTGGTGTTGAAACCGGGGCGGCCCGATCCGACCTTGCGGAAGCAACACCGCCCCAAAATGAACCCCAAGCTCATGTCCCCGGTCCTTTGCGCAGCCCTCCTTGTCGGCGGCTGTGCCACTTCAGTTGAAATGACGCCCGAATCCCGGTCTTCGGTGCGCACGATCTCGATGCAGCCGCAGATTCCGATTGGCCCGATCCGGGTCATGACCATGGGGCGGGCGCTCTCCATCGGGTTGAGCGGAGTCCTCGGCGGGGCCGTCGGAGGGGCCATCGTCGGGGGGGCCCAGGCGACGGCGAAGAACGAACCAGCCGATCAGATGACCGAGGCGATGGCCAAGAATGGAATCAGGATCGACCAGGTGTTCCGCGACGAATTCATCAGGCAGGTTGGCGAAAAGCATCCCTTCAAGCTTGTCGACGGAAAGGGGGATGACCAACTCGTCATCGTCGTGCCGATCTGGGGCCTCAGTGTGCCGGACCCGTACCAATATGCCCTGCGCCCGATCGTGACCGCGATCGCCATACTCAAGGATCCCTCAGGCAAGGTGGTGTGGAAGGACGTAGAGAGGAGTTCCGAACTCAACTTCTCGGTCCCAAGGCACACCCTGGGCGAATTCCAGGCCAACCCCGAATTCCTGAGGGAGGGATTTCGAAAGGCGTCTGAAACCGTCGTCGGAAAGCTCCTGGACAATTACGCCGGGAAGTAACCCGCGCCCAGCGCGCTGTTGCCTTCCGCGCCCCGGGACGCAATGAATCGGCCTACTCCCATGGCAAATGTACCCGGTCTGCGCAGCCCCTACGACAAGGTCGGCCGCATCGTCTATTTTGGAAGGATGATCGACAAGATCGGCCTCCATTCGGCCGGAAAGCTCCCGGCCGACTATGTCTCGAACCTCGGCGACGACAAGCCGGGCATGTTCGACACCCGTTGTTGCCGCTTCCTGCGGGTTTCCTACGCTGACATCAGGAAGCGCACCCAGGAGGGTGGCGGCGATGAGGCGGTCCTCGAGTGGACGGAGGCCCGCGGCGGCAGGCGGGACGACGGCGAATGCGAAGTTTGGAATGCCTTCATGATCAAGCGCGGATGGCATGACCGCCAGGAGCATGTGGCGCGCCTTCGATTCCGGGTCGACGAGGCGGGGCTCCAGGACAAGCCAATCCAGACCTTCTTTGACTTCATCGACTTCGACGAGGGACGCGACCCAGTGGCGTCGAAGGCCTGGGAGCAGGTCTGAGGGAGCCCGGCTGCGCGTCGCCGGGGACTTCCCGGCGCTGGCGGCCATCAGATTTTCCATCAAGCCGCCAATGCGCGACTGGTCACAATGCTATCGCCGGCTCGGGGAGTCCCCGCGCGAGCCGGAGACCCTTGAATTCTGGCATTCGCCGGCGGTTGCGGATCCCCTGTGGGACGCCTTCCTCCGCAGCAATCCCTGCGGCCAGTTCCAGCAGTCCAGCCTTTGGGCGGAATTCAAGGCGGCGGAGGGCTGGGCCAGCCACCGGGTCGTGGCGACCGCCCCCTCGGGCATCGTGGGCGGTTTCCAGATCCTATGGAAGAAGGGCCGCGGCGGCCGCCTCGGCTATGTAAGCAAGGGGCCCGTCGCCCATCCTGAAAGCGCAGCCCTGGCGAGGAGGTTGGGAGCCCTGCTTTCCGGCGCGGCGAGGGAGCTGGGTCTCACCGCCCTGATTGCCCAGCCGCCCGACGAGACCGCGATCGGCGCCGCTGCCTACGAGGAAGGTGGCTATATTCTGAGCAACCCGATGCATATCATCGAGACAACGTACCTCATCGATGTGGGCGCCGGGATGGACGTCCTGCGCGGGAGGATGAGCGGGAGCCTGCGCCGGAATCTGGGAAAGGCCGGGAAGAAGGGAATCGTCGCGCGCGAGGGCACCTCGGAGGATGTCCCCGCATTCTTCGAACTGATGGCTGCAACCTGCCGGCGCCAGAACACCGCCCCGAACCCCTCGAGCGCGGAGTCTGTGGCTCTGCTGCGGCGGATATTTTCGCCGTCAAATTCAATTCGGATGACCTTTGCGGAAGGCGCGGGCGGCACGCCTGCCGCCAAGCTGTGCATCAACTTCGGGGACCGGGTGACGCTGTGGAAGAAGGGCTGGGACGGGAGTCGCGGGGAACTGCATCCGAACGAGTTCCTGGAGTACGAAGCACTCGAATGGGCCCAGGGGAGGGGATATCGGCTCTGCGATTTTTGCTCCCTTGGACGGCCCGCGGCCTTGCGAATCCTCGAGGGAAAGCCATTGATCCCCGAATGTCTCTCGTCCCGTGATGAATATCACCTGCGCTTTGGGGGATTCCCGAAGCTCCTGCCGCCCTCCATGGTGTATATTCCAAACCTTCTCCTGCGCTGGGGGTTCCGAAACACCTATGCCCGCGTCGAGCGGCTCCGGAGCTCCAAATCGCCAGGGCCCATGAGGGCGGCCGACTGACGACCATGGAGTTTCCGATCCAGCAGATCCCGATGGATGCCTATGCCGGCCTCCAGGCCCGCTTTGGCGCAAAGATCGTCCGGCACAAGGGCCGCCACTGGCGCAGGGTCAGGCCATTCTTCTACCGACCGCTTCTGCCGGTGGAGGCGATCGGGGAGACGGGGCCGTGGAGTCCCGTTCCCTGGCCCTGCGGTTTCCAACATGTCGTTCCCGCCGGCGCGCCGGCGAACTCGACGATGAATTTCGTGATGCTGGAAAGCCCCCAAGACTATTCTCTGGGCGGACTCAACCACAAGCGGCGCCAGCTGATCAAGCGTGCGGCGCAGCAGTTCGAGGTGCGGCCGATCGTGGACCCGCTCGAGATGAAGGCCCGCGGGCACGGGGTCTACCTGTCGTTTTATGAGCGGACAAAGTACCCCTACCGGTCGGACAGGCGGGAGAAGGCGGTCTTTGACGCCTGCGTCGACGCCATCTTTCACACTCCGGGGACGATCCTGATGGGCGGATACGGCCAGGACGGTCTGGCTGCGATCTCCATGTCGTATTGGGTCAACAGCACGCTCATCTATTCGACGCTGCTCTGCGGGACCGCGGCGATGCACAGGAATCTCGGGGAGCTGATGTTCCATGAGATCAGGCAGCTGGCGGCCCGCCACCCGGGAATCCGCGAAATCTTCGTGCGACCCTACCAGGGGGGAAGTTCGATGGACCAGTACTACCTCCTGCGCGGCTGCACGCTGGCGAGGCGGCCCGCCAGGCTTGAGATCCCAACCCTCAACAGGGCGCTGATCAGGTGGCTTGCGCCGGAGAAGTACGAAATTCTCTGCGGGGACGACTGAGCGCGGGCCCTATCTCACGAGGCTGTTGGCGCGGAGCAGGGCGACGTTGGCGATGATCCGGCTGCAGATCGAATGGGTGGCGCAGGCGAGGATGAGGAGAATCAACGGAGGCGTCAGCGCGTGGCCCAGAGTGGATTTGCCGCCGAGGAACATGTGGACGTTCAGGGCGCCCAGGCCGAACGCAAAGACGATGAGCGCCAGGCTCCCCGTCCTCGCGAAGCGAAGCCTCTTCAGGGCTCCCTCGATTTTCTGGAGCTTCTGCTCTGCCGTCAGCTGGGCGGGGTTGAATTTTGCGCTCATTGTTGGATTTGCGAGAATGGCCGCGACCGACCGGTGGCTCAACCCCATTCTTAACTGAGGAATCCGCCGACAAGCTGGCGTTTGCGGACTATTTCACGGAGAATGCGGGCGGACCCTGATTCGACCCTGAATCGGGAGTCCGATCGAACCCCCTCCCATGCCGCAGCCCCGTCCGTTTCCGTACCTTCCGCAGCCTACGCGCGGCACCAGGATCCGGGCCGCAGCCCTTCTCGCCCTGCTCTCCGCCGGCACGACCCTGGCCGGAGTGGGGTCCAACACGGCCAACCTCGCCGTCGATGCGACCCAGGTCATCCGCACCGTCGACGACCGGGTCTTCGGAATCAACACGGCGATATGGGACGGATACCTCGACACGCCCGCCTCGGTCACCCTGCTGACAGCCGCCGGCACCCGGGCCCTGCGCTTTCCCGGAGGCGGCTCGGCGGACGTGTACACGTGGTCGGAGTCGGACACGGACCATTTCGCGACCGTGGCCCAGGGCATCGGCGCCAAGGTGTTCATCACCGTTAACTACGGCACCGGCACGCCCCAGCAGGCGGCGGCCTGGGTCCAATACGCCAACGTCACAAAGGGCTACGGCTTCAAGTACTGGGAGGTGGGGAACGAGAATTACGGCACCTGGGAAAGCGACAACAATGTCCCGGCCAACGATCCGTCCGAGTATGCCAGGCGTTTTGTCCAATACTACAACGCCATGAAGGCGGTCGACCCCACGATCAAGGTCGGGGCGGTCACGCCGACCACGACTGAGGGGGTCAATTCCGGCAGCTATGAATATCCCGGCGAGGCCGTGATAAATCCAGTGACCAGACTCAAGGACCAGACGTGGACGGGCATCCTCCTCAGCTCATTGAAGGCTGCGGGCGTGGCTCCGGACTTCCTCATCTGCCACCGCTACGAGCAGAACGCGGGGCAGGAAAGCGACGCCTACCTGCTGCAGGCGGCCGACTCCGCCCAGTCCGGTTGGGCGGCCGACGCCTCGCTCCTGCGGACGGCGCTGAACGACTACCTGGGCGCGGCCGCGGCGGGTGTGGAGATCTGCTCCACGGAAAACAATTCGGTCCACAACGACCCGGGCAAGCAGACGACCAACCTCGTCAACGGGCTCTACCTGGCGGACAGCGTGGGGAGCCTGCTCCAGACGGAGATAAACTCGCTGGTGTGGTGGGACCTGAGAAACGGGCCGGCCTCCGGCGGCAACAACAGCGCGTCGCTCTACGGGTGGCGCAATTTCAACGACTACGGGGTCCTGGCGACCGGTTCCGGAAGCGGTGCCCTCGACTATCCGCCGCTCAACACCCCCTTCCCGCCCTATTACGTGGCGAAGCTGCTCTCCAATTTTGCCGGGGGAGGCGACACCGTCGTCAAGGCCTCCAGCAGCAGCGCGCTTCTCGCCTTCTATGCGGTGGAGCGCCTGAACGGCACCCTGACGCTTCTGGTCATCAACAAGGATCCCTCCAACCCATGGACGGGCAATGTGAGCGTGGCCGGGTTCCTGCCCGCGACCTCGGCCACGGTCTATTCCTACGGCGAGCCGCAGGACACCGCGGCGCAGACCGAGCCCCCAGGCAATCCCGCGGTCGACGTGCAGCAGGCGGCCATGAGCGTTCCGTCCGCGAGCTTTTCCGCAACCTTCGCGCCGTATTCCGCCACTGTGATCGCCCTTCCAGCCCTAGCGCCGCCGTCGATCACAACGCCTCCGGCCAGCCAGACCGTGAACGCCGGCTCGACGGTGGTGTTTACGGCCGCCGCCCCGGGGGCGACCTCCTACCAATGGTTCCTTGACGGCGTCCTGCTCGGCGACACCGCGGGCGGGACCTCGGACGTGATTTCCGGCGCGGCGGGGCCGCAGCTGGTGATCACCGGCGCGACTCCGGCGAGCGCCGGCAACTACACGGTGGTGGCGGCCAACGCCGCCGGATCTTCGCCTCCCAGCGGAGCCGCCGGGCTCCAGGTGTCGTCGTCGCCCAACCCGGGCTTCCTCGTGAACATCTCCTCACGGGCTTTTGTCGGCAAGGGCGCCAATATCCTGATCGGAGGATTCTACATCGGGGGAAACACCTCCCGGACAGTGCTTGTCCAGGCGCTTGGTCCGGCCCTCGCGGGCGAGGAGGTTCCAGGGGTGCTGCAGCGGCCCGCCCTCACGATCTTCAATTCCTCGGGGGTCGCGCTTTATTCGAACACCGGCTGGGGCACCAGCCCGATCCTCCTGGCCGCGGCCGCCGCCGCCTACGCGACGCCGGTCCTCCAGCCGGACTCCGCGGACTCGGAGGTGCTGCTCACCCTGCCCCCCGGGGGATACACGGCGCAGATCGCCGGGGCGGATGGCGGAACCGGGGTTGCCCTCTGCGCGATCTACCAACTCCCATGAAAGCAGGAAGAACCAGTCTCATCCGGGTGCTCGCGGCCGGAGCCGCGTGCCTTGTTGCGGGATCCCGGGCCGCGGCCCAGCGGACGATTTCGGCCGATGTGCGGGAGGTTCAGGGATTGCTGGACACCTCCTTCAAGGAGTGCGTCGGCGCCGGCCGCGCAAACGAGGGGCTGCGCGCCGACTGGCAGCAGCAGCTGCGGGTGGTTCGAAGCGAGTGCGGCTTCAGGTACGTCAGGATGCATGGCCTTCTCACGGACGACATGGGCGTCTACCGGGAGGACGGCAGCGGGAAACCCATCTACAACTGGCAGTACATCGACCGACTGTATGACTTTCTGATCGGCATAGGGATGAAGCCTTTCGTCGAGCTCTCCTTCATGCCCAGGGATCTCGCCAGCGGCGACAAGACCATTTTTTGGTGGAAGGGAAACGTCACGCCGCCGAAATCCTACGACAAATGGGCCGGCCTGATACGAAACTTGGTCCTCCACTTCCAGGAGCGCTACGGCCACGACGAGGTCGCCTCCTGGTATTTCGAGGTCTGGAACGAACCCGACCTGCGCGACGCGTTCTTCACAGGCACCCGGGAGGAATACTTCAAGCTGTACGAGGTGACGGCCCGCGCGATCAAGGACGTCTCGCCGGACTACCGGGTGGGGGGCCCGGCCACGGCGATGGGCAAATATGACGCCCCCTTCATCGTCTTCTGCCACGACAACCATGTGCCGCTGGATTTCATATCGTCCCATTCCTACGGGGTCCGCGGCGGATACCTCGACGAGACGGGCCAGCGGGGAACCGTGATCGACGCGGACCCCGGCTCGGTGATCGACCGGATGGTCGGGGAGCGGGCGATGATCGACCGGTCCCCGGAGCCCGGCCTTCCGCTTCACTTCACGGAGTGGAGCTCAGCCTACACGCCCACGGACTACCTCCACGACACGTACCAGCAGGCGTCCTTCATCCTCAGCAAGGTGAAGGGGGCCCATCGGTCCGTGGCCTCGATGTCCTATTGGGTGTTCACCGACATCTTTGAGGAGAGCGCGCCGCGCATGACGCCGTTCCACGGGGGCTTCGGCCTGATAAACTATGAGGATCTGAGGAAGCCGGCGTTTTATGCCTTCAAGTTCCTGAACCAGCTTGGGGAGCGGGAGCTCAGGAACGGGGACGCCGCCTCGTGGGTGTGCAGGGGGGCCGACGGCTCCGTGCAGGCGCTCTTTTGGGATTACACGCCGATCGTTCCGCCTGCGGGGATCAACGACCAGGAATTCTACAGGCATGAGCGGCCCGCCGGGAGCCGGGGCCCGGTCACCCTGAGGCTGGACGGGCTTCCCGCCGGCCGCTACCGGGTCGAGGTGACCAGGACCGGTTACCGGTCAAACGATGTCTTCACAGGCTATCTCGACCTCGGGTCGCCGTCGCAGTTGACCCGGGCCCAGGTGGCCGGCCTTGCGGCGCTGAGCGACGGCGCGCCGCAGTCGTCCGAGGAGATCGGGGTGGGAAAGGGCGCGTCCTTCGTCCGGACCTTCACCCTCCGCCAGAACGACGTGTATTTCGTCACGATCCGGCCGGCACACTAACAGGGTGTTGAAAAACTACGATGGCTCATCGTAGTTTTTCAACACCCTGCTGCCGCCGCCGTCACTCGAACCGGTAGACCTCGTAGGTGCGGGGCTGCTGCAGGACCTCGAACACCGTCGTGCCCGCCTTTGTGTAGCCGGTCAATTCATGTCCGGACCGCAGGTTGAAGAGCCTGGCGCCGGGCTTTTTGACCACGATGTCGTACCTGGAGAGGTAGGGGAGGTAGGACTTCGCGATGAAGGTGTTGTTGTCGTAGGTGAACAGGCAGACCTTCGGGGGGCTGTCCAGGTACACCGGGATGTCGTCCATCAGGTCCCGCCTGATCTGCGAGAGCACCGGCTGGGGCAGATGGTAGAGGTCGTCGAAGTTTTCCGGAATCGTCAGGATGAAGAACCTTCCCTTGGCCAGGCCACGGACCTGGAGGAGGAGCGGGTAGCGGTCGGTCTCCTTGTAGAGTCCCTGGATGACCTCCTCGGAATCCACCAGCCCGTAGGCGAGCTCCGGTATCAGGATGGGGCTGTCGGAGGGATAGACGTTGGCCGGCTCCTCGTCCATGACCCGCCGGAACGTGAATTCGTCAACCAGAGACTTCCTTCCTGTGTACTCCACCTCGACCACCTTCTCGATGCCCTTTCCCTGCAGGGCCTTGAGAAGCCCCGAGGTGATGACGACGGTCTTGTCCTCGTTCAGGTGCCTGAGGATCTTTCCGACCAGGCCCGGGTCTGCCTTGGCCGATTCGGTGAGGAAGATCGTCCCGCGGTCGTCCGGGAAGTACGGATAAAGGTCCATCGGCACGCCGATCATGCCGACGTAGTTGTGGAGGTACATTTCGCCGGAGGAGGCATAGGGCTTGTACGAGGCCACGCCGTAGGGCTGGCCAAGCCTGCCGAGGAAGGTGTCGAGCTTGTCGAAGGTGTCCCCCGCGCTCGCAAAGAGGATGCTCGTGAGGCGGGAGCCTCCCTCGGGCTGTTCGAGGGTCTCCAGGGCGTTGCCGTAGCTCCAGAGGGTGATCTGCCGGGGCTTGGCGAAGAGCGTATCCTCGATCTGCTCGGTGTAGCGGTTCAGGGTCTGGCGCGCGCCGGGGTCCACCCATCCGCCCCCGAACCGGCCCGGCTTGATGTGCTCGTAGTACCGCATGATGTCGTAGCTCTGGTACTGCTGGAGGTGCATCGCGGTGTTGTCGCTGTCCCGGGTCTCCGTGCCGGCGTAGACCATGTCGAAGACCTTGGACTGCGCCTCGAGGTTGTAGCCCGAAAACTGGTACTGCTCGTACCAGTTTGGCGGCTTGATGATCAGGTTTATCCGCGGGTTGACGCTCCTGGCGTTCTTCACGACAAGGTCCTCGCCGACCGCCTTCATGACCTTCAGGCGGTAGTCGGTCCAGCTCAGGTCCCCCCTGGCCGCCTGGGCGGCCTCGCTCCGGCTGTTGAAGATGAACAGGTCGTCAAAGATGATCTCGTCGAAGACGCCCGCCGTGTAGGCCACGATCTGGCGGAATCGCTCGCGCTCGGCGGGATCCTCGTAGCGGAAGCCTGTCAGGCCGTCGCCGGGTTTGCCCCCCTCGTAGGCCATGATGCCTCCGGACGTCGGGATGCCCTTCGAGGCGAAGAATGCCTTGACCTTGAGGACGTCCGCCTCGGGCGTCCTCTCGCCCCCGCGGAAGGTCTCCAGCCAGACCTTGTCGACCTTCATGTAACGGTTGATGAGGGCCCAGCTCTCCTCCGCCCATCCGGGACTTTCCGCCAGGCGGCGCATGTCCTGGATGGAGCAGTAGAGGGCTACGTCGAAGTTCCTGTACCGGTTTGCCGAAGCCGTCCCCTGGGGTTCCGCGGGGTCGGCGGAGAGCGCGGTCGGCCTGAGCAGCGCCATCGCGGCAAGGCCGAAGATTCCGATCCTTCGCATCATGGCGGAATGGAAACTATCGCCGGGCCCGGCCCAAGCCAGCCCATTCTGGCGGCCGTTATCGCCAGTCGGGCAGATCCTCGCGGGTGATGATCAGCGGGTCATTGAAGAGCTCGCGCGCGTGGAGGTTGTTCGGCGGGCTCCACTTGTCGCTCCAGGCCATGAAGAAACTCGTGAGGGGGAAGTGGGACTCGATCGACGGCACCAGGCGCCTGTAGTCGAAATCCCCGGGAGGGTCGGAGGGCCCGTGCGGGCCGTACTCGGCGAACCCGAACGGTTTTCCCAGATTTGCAACCGCGTGGTAACCTCCGACGTGGAAGGGGTCGAGGCTGTCGGTGTAGGCATCGAGCCCGACGATGTCGGCATAATCGTCGCCGGGGTAGAATGCCGCGGGGCTGAAGCCCATGTTCGGGCTGTAGATCCAGAGCAGGTTGTTCAGCCCCTTTGTGTCCGTAAGGTAGTGGAACGTATAGCGCCAGAGTGCCTTGAAATCCCCGGGCGGCTTGCCGCCCCACCAGAACCAGCCGCCGTTCATTTCATGGAACGGACGCCAGAGCACCACGGCTCCCGCGTCCTGGAGCTGCTGCAGACCCGCGGCCACCGAGTCGAGCTCCCTGTTCCATGCGGCGTTGGCGGCCGATCCCGGGACGAGCAGGTCCGTGAGCTTCACGCCATGATCCCGCAGACCCGTGCCCGGATCGGGATTGAGCGGGTTGTAGAGATGCACATTGACCTCCACCAGTCCGCCGGCCTTCCAGTATTCGAGGGCGATTCTGTTTGGGATGGCGGTGTCGATCAAGTGGCCCCCGAAGTTCATGTAGTCCACCCCGATATAAGCGGGCCACCGGCCCGTCTGCCTGAAGGTCGCCTCCGGCAGGTCCATGGACGTCTCCGGGAGAAACCCGACGAACTCGCCGGAGAGGATCTTCCTGTCGGTGCGCTGGTGCAGTCCCTCGATATAGGCCAGGACCGCGCTGGTTTTCGGCGTGGCGTGGGGATTGGCCGGCGATGCGAGGCTTGCGCCGGGACGTGCGGCCAGGGCGACCGCCAGGAGCGAGAATGCGACCGGGCGGGCGCCGCGGAAGGGGTGGGGGATGGGCATGGGGGTACTCCAGCCAAGCCGCCCCCGCCCGCTTTTGCAAACAAGCCCGGTGTTTGGTGATGGTACTTTTTGAGTGGTAGAGCCAAGGCGCCACGGGATGTCCCACCTGCATTCGAGGGCGCGTGTTCGCCAAAAGGCGCGGGAACGGCGGCTCAGGACCGATCTGCGGCCGACCCGCTCAACGATTCGAAATACGTCCATCGATTTTCCAAAGTCTTCAGCCCGGCTGGATCAAGTGCGGGCGGGCCCGTGCCTTGAGGCGAACACTCGCCTCGCATGCGGGCAGGCCACCGACGAAGCCCATGCGATTCCGATCTGCCCTTTAAAACCTACCACAACCCAGCGCTTTTATCCCCTGGAACGCGTTGCCTTGAACGCCTCGGACCAGGCCTTTGACCGCCGCAGCGCCTCCTCGAGCTGCCCGCCGTCCATCTGCGCCTTGATAAATTCAAAGGCATTCCTTATGCGCGACCTCAACTTGGTGTCGCCCTCGCGCTGGGCAAAGGAACGGGCAAGGTCCACCCACATCATCCCCTCGACCAGATCCTGCTCGATCCCGTCGCCTCCGGCGATGTTCACACCGAGGTTCAGCATCGCCGGCGCATAGCCCTGCTCGGCCGCCTTGCGGTACCACTCGTTGGCGAGCTTACGGTCCTGCCTGATGCCCAGCCCGCGGTCGTACAGGAAACCCAGGTTGTCCGCGGCGGTGGCGGAGCCCTTTGCCGCAGCCTTGGAATAAAGCGAAAAGGCCTTCCCAAAATCCTTCGTGACGCCGTCGCCCGTCTGGTACCGGCTTCCCAGCTCGTTCATGGCCGCAACATCCCCGGTTGCGGACTTCCTGGTGAGCTCGGCGACGGCATTCGAGCTGTCCACCTGGGGCGTCAGGATGCCCCCCTGAACCTGCGGACCAGCCCCCTCCGTGGAATCCTGGACGTCGGCGCAGCCGGCGAGGAATGCCGCCGAGATCAATAGCGCTGCTGCGGTGAAGTTTATCATCGACGGGGGTCTCATTGGAAAAGCATGCCGCCTCCTTTTACTCCAGCACAAAGAACGGGAGCGGAAAGCCAAGCGAGCCTCAGGCCGCGCTGGCCAGGACGAGTTTGGCGATGCAGTGCGGCCGGGGTTTGGCGTCCATCCCATTGACTATTGACGGCGACCGGAACGCTCCGCATTTCTTGGCGCACCACCAGGCGGCTGTGAGCGGCAATCGATCGTTTACCCACTATTAGGAGATTATCATGACCGTCCTGCATGCCCTCTGGCTTCCGATCCTGCTATCGTCAGTATTCGTGTTCGTCGTCAGCTCCCTCATCCATATGGCCACGCCCTGGCACAAGGGCGATTTTGAAAAGCTGCCCGATGAGGACAAGGTGATGGATGCCCTGCGCCCCTTTGCGATCCCGCCGGGCGACTATATGTTCCCCCGATGCACATCCCAGGAAGCGAAGGCTCCGGGGTTCGCCGAAAAGATAAGGAAGGGGCCGGTGCTGCTTGCCACCGTGATGCCGAACGGACCGATAAATATGGGGAAGAGCCTCATCCAGTGGTTCGTCTATCTTCTTTTTGCCGGGTTTTTCACGGGCCTCGTTGCGGTCCACACGGTTCACACCGGCGCGCCGTACACCAAGGTGTTCCACGTGACGGCCCTCACGGCATTCCTCATCTATTCCGGGGCGCTTTGGCAGTTCTCGATCTGGTATCGCCGGTCCTGGTGGACGACGTTCAAGTCCACGGTCGATGGTTTGATCTTCGGCTGCGTGACCGCAGCGACATTCGCCTGGCTCTGGCCGAGGTGATCAGGGCAGCTGGTAGATCGCGCAGAGCGCGACCCCGGTTCCGCCATCGGCGCCGGCGACCTGGGCCGTGTATCCGCCCGGCGGGAGCGTGATCAGGATTTCGGAGTCTCCGGAGTCTGGCTTGAGCGCGGGAGTCGCGTAGGCGGCGGCCGCCGCCTTCAGCAGCAGCTGGCCCGAGCCCCAGCCCGTGTTTGACGTGATGACGGCTCCGGACGTGTTGTAGATTGTCAACGCGGGGCGCTGCAGGATCCCGGTCACGCCCTCATCCGAGAGCGCCGGACCCAGGGCCTGGATCAGCACCGTCCGCGAGGTCGATCCCCCGATGTAGAAGCCGCCGATGAGGATGCCCGGACCGGTCCCGACGTAGGCCCGCGAGGAGATGTTCACGAGGAATCCCGGGTTGGAGGTGGTGGTGACGGCCAGGTTGGCGGAGCCGCTTTGGGCGGCGATCCCGCCCGCCGTCACGAGGCACGAGTACACGCCGGAATTGCCCGCGCCCGCCCCTGTGATGACGAGCTGCGGCCCCGAAGACCCGGAGATCGCCCCTCCATCCGTCAGGTTCACACCGTTGAACTGCCACTGGTAGGTCGAGCCGGCCGGGGCGGCGACGGCCAGGACGCTGGTCGCGCCCACGGCGACGGTCTCGGTGGCCGGCAGGACCGCAAATGAGGTTGGCACAACCAGGGCCGCGGAATCGCTCTGGGTGGCGACCCCGCCGGAGGTCACGAGGCAGGAGTACTCGCCGGTGTTGCCGGAGTTCGCCCCGGTGATGACGAGCTGCGGGCCCGAAGATCCGGAAACCGCCCCGCCGTCCGTCAGGTTGACGCCGTTGAATTGCCACTGATAGGTCGTACCCGCGGGACCAGCCGTCACCGCAAAGCCGCCGTTGCCGCCGGCGGAGACGACCTGGGTGGCGGGAAAGACGGCGATCGCCGTCCCCACCGGCTGCGCGACGGCCAGTTCGGCGGCAATGCTCACCGCCGAGTTACCCTGGTTGTCGGAGACAAGGACGGTGTAGAGTCCGCCGTTGGCCGCCTGCACATTGTTCAACAGGAGAGCCGGCCCGTTCGCACCGCTTATCGGAGTCCCGTTGAGACTCCATTGATAACTCACCGTGGAATTGCTTGAGCCGGAGGCGGCCAGAACGACGCCCGAGCCGCTGGTCACCGTCTGCGAGAGCGGCTGGGCCGTGATCGCAAGGGGGCTCCCGGTCTGCGGAGGCGCCACGCTGTCGATCGCCTGGCGGAACAGTGTTGGCCCGTCATAGCCTATGTAGGTGTATAGCAACTGCCACTGCTTCATGCCCGGGGCGTTGGCGACTCCGTTGATGATCTCATAGGTGGGAATTCCGTCCGTCGCGTTCTGGTTCCAGGCCTGGCTCAGGATGTCGTCTCCGGCCAGTTCGACGCCCGCTCCCCCGATGAAAGCCGTCGTCGCCGCGGGATCGGCCTGGTCGATGCTCACCGAAAGCACCTGCACGGGAATTCCCGCCGCGTTGCCTCCCCTGGCCGCGTAGTACTGCTGGATGTCGGTCTCGGTCAGCGGGCTGTCGATGGCGCACCATCCGCACCAGTAGGCATAATAGTCGAGCACGACGATCTTGCCTGCGAAATCGCTCAGATGGATGGGCGCTCCGGTGAGGTGGTTGACGAGCGTGAAGTTGGCCTCGGTTCCGCCTATCGGGAGGATGGTTTGGGAGAGAGCCGGGGATACAAGGCATGGCGCGAGGCCGGCCAGGGCCAGGAGGCGGATCCACTGCCGGGGAATGCGCGTGGTATTCATCGGGGAGTTCCCACGGAGTCGATCAGCCGGCGCAGCGCGGCGGACCCCTCATAGCCCGCGTTGCTATATAGCACCTCCCATTGCCTTCGCCCGGGAATCCCCGCCGCTCCGTTGATGACCACGACCAGCGGCACGGAGTTCTCCCGGTCGAACTGGCTGAAGGCCGCCTGGTCGGGATCGTCGGCCGCCCGCTCCATGCCGGTTTGCCGGACGAAGCCGGCTGTCCGGGCCGGGTTGCCCGGATCGATGCTGATGCCAAGCACCACCACGGGCAGGCGGGCGGGATTGCCCCCCGCCTTTGCATAGGGCCGGTTGACGGCGGTCTCGAGGTCGGCCGAGGCCTGCGCGCAGGGCTCGCACCAGAAGGCGAAGAAATCGAGCACGATCACCCGGCCGGCAAAATCGTGCAGGTTCAGGGGCCGGCCGGATGCCCGGTCGACGACCGTGAAGTTGCGGGCGATCCCGCCCGGTCCGACGACCTGGCCTTCCGCGTCCGCCGTGGCCGGCAGGATCGCGAGGAGCAGGAAGGCGACGAGGGTTCTCATGTCAAAACCGCCAGCTCGCGGTGCCCTCGACGTGGGTCCAGTTGCGGTTCGCGTAGAGCCTTGCGAATTGCGTGGAGGCGAGGGGGATGACGTCGTACCGCGTGCGGTAGGGGCCGGCTTCAACGCTCAGCGCCGCCCGCGAGCCCTGCCAGCGCAGGCTCACCGGGACGTCCAGCGTCCTCAGCGCCGGCGCGGCGCTCGAGACGATAAGCGGGTCGACCACCTCGCCGCTGTCGCCGTACACGCGCGCCCCCAGGCCCAGGAACCAGCGGGCGTCCCAGTCCCGTTCGAGCGTCGCCGAGGCCGACTCCGCATGGAAACCATCGCCCTCGCGGACCCCGGCGACCACCGAACGCAGGGTGAGGGAGCCGGTCAGTGCCCAGTTCACCGAGCCCTGCAGGGAATAGCGCGTCACCCGTCCGGTCGTGTTCGTCGCCCCCGCCTGGAGGAGCGTGCGCACCGTCGGGCTGACCACATTCTCGGTGGAGACGCGCACCTGCGTCGTTCTGAGCCGCGAGAGGCCCCGCAGGAGCGGGGCGCCAATCTGCGGCTCGTAGCCGGGCGAAATGGTGTCGCCCTGCCTGAGCAACGTGCACTGGAGGATCGCCGTCCCCGGCACATAGGTCCACCTGCCCCCGACGAGGGCGTTCCACCCGTCAGGCGAGACCGCGGCGTAGCCCGGCACCCCTGTGAAATACTGCCGGTAGTATTCGTCGAGCCATATTGAACGGTAATCCGTGAAGCCGCGATAGCCTCCGACGACGGCGAGGGGGCTGAAGTCCGAGTCCGTGGCCATGCGCGCCGTCAATGAAACGGCTGTGGACTCCTCGACCCGGTTCACCGGCCGCGTCACAAAGTCGTCCCGGGCCGGCGCGTAATCGATGCCGATGCGGGTCCGGGTCGCGGACACTTCATATTGGCTCTTCGCCAGCGTCGCGTCCGCCTGGAAGTTGGCCTCCCCCACGCGGACATCGGGGCATTCCAGGGCGTCCGCCGCAAGGATCGCCCCGGTGCCGGGAACATCCGCCCGCAGGGCGGATGCCGCGAGGGCCGCCAGCGCGGCAAACAGTGCGCCTTGGATCCGCGGGCTCATTTGCAGGCGGTGCATCCGGCGGCCGTTGCGCCCCCGTTGTCGGCCGAGCCCGCCTCAACCTGGGAGTTGAGGTGCATCCCGTAGACAAAGGCTCCGCGGTCGTTGAAGACCATGTTGGGCTTGGAAACAGTTCCCTGGCGCCAGACAGGGACCTCCGTGCAGCCCGCGGCCATCGCGGCGGCGGCCATCGTCAGGCACAAGACAGGGGTTTTGACCTTTGCGAACACGGAACGGTTCCTCCCAGACAGGTTATCCAATAGTCAGGCGGCGTCATCCCATCAAGTCCGGTCATTCCATTGTCATCAATAGAGTGCAGGGCTGCCTCCAGGGGGAGAACGCTGGGTTGAACGCCCCATGGTTGGGGAGGCCCCGCGCGGATAGGTTCAATCCATGACAACCCCCAAGCCCACCGGCGAGAGATGCAAGACCATGAAGGCGCTCGTCTACCACGGCCCCGGGGGCATGAAATTCGAGGACGTGAACAAGCCGTCTCTGCGCGACGAGACGGACGCGGTGGTGAGGATCGCCAAGACCACCCTCTGCGGCACCGACCTGCACATCCTGAAGGGCGACCTGCCCGATGTCGCCGTGGGCCGGATCCTCGGCCACGAGGGAATCGGAGTCATTGAGCTCGCCGGCTCGGCCGTGACCCGCTTTCGCCAGGGCGACCGTGTCCTGATCTCCTGCGTCACCTCCTGCGGAAAATGCGAGAACTGCCGGCGCGGCATGCCCTCGCACTGCGACCAGGGCGGCTGGATCCTCGGGAACACCATCGACGGCACCCAGGCCGAATTCGTCAGGATACCCCATGCGGATACCAGCCTCTACGCGATCCCCGACGGCATGGACGAGGACGCCATGGTCATGCTGAGCGACATCCTTCCGACCGGCTATGAGTGCGGGGTGCTCAACGGCTGCGTGAAGCCGGGCGACACCGTGGCCATCATCGGTGCGGGCCCGGTGGGCCTCTCGGCGCTTCTCACCGCCCAGTTTTACGCCCCTGCGAGGATCATAGCCATCGATCTCGAGGACAACCGCCTGGAGGTTGCCAGGCAGTTCGGGGCGACCGATTCCGTGAACAGCTCGGACGGCAAGACCGTCGAAAAAGTGATGGCCCTGACCCAGGGCAAGGGGGTCGACGTCGCCATCGAGGCGGTCGGCGCCGCCGCCACCTTTGCCATGTGCCAGGAGATCGTGGGCGCCGGTGGCCACATCGCGAACATCGGCGTACACGGGAAAAGCGTCACCCTCCATCTTGAAAAGCTCTGGTCCCGGAACATCACCATCACGACCCGTCTCGTCGACACGGTCACGACGCCCCAGCTGATGCGGACGGTCGTCGCCGGGCGGCTGGATCCCAAGCGGCTTGTCACCCACCACTTCGCCCTCTCCGACATCATCAAGGCCTACGACACCTTTGCGAACGCCGGCCGCGAGCGCGCCCTGAAGGTCATCCTCACAAATCCTCCGGCCTGAACGAGTCCGGCGCGCCATCGCCGGGTTCCCGGGCCTTCGGTGCCCCGGTGATGTCCCCGTAGGATCGGCGGATCTCCTCGGCATGCTTCCGGTATCCCTCGGCGTCGCCGTAATCGACAAACTTCCTGTACCGGCTGTGCGCGCACTTCGAGCAGTTTGCGTGCTTGATCGGGCACCAATGCTGCTCGGTGCGGGCGGCGATCTCCGTGAAATAGGCGAGGATGCCGTTGACGTAGGCGCAGTACTCGCAGTTGAACTTCTCGGCAAAGTTCAGGTAGGTGAGGCGATGGCGATCGAAGGCTATGTAGTCGGCGCGCCTCACCTTGGGAATCCCGTAGATCGGAAAGCAGATCGCCTGGTAGACGGTGCCGGCGATGTCGCACAGGAGGATGGGCAGCGCACACATCCATATGACCGGCGAGGTCGCGACGACCAGGAAGCGGGAGTGCAGCAGGTAGCGGTGGAACCCCACGCGCAACCGGCGGTGTTCCTCCCTGGCGGCATCAGTAAAATGGGCGGTGCGGCCCTTTACGTGGTAGCAGAAATCCGCCGCCTTCCTCTCGGTCTCCTGGACGAGGTCCCGCTCCAGCTGCCGCATCTGCCCGAGCAGCGATTCGAGCCGGTCGCTCACGAAACCGGAACCGGGATCACCCGGTCGTTGGCGTAGAACTCCCGGGCCTTTGCCAGCAGTTCGTTCTCCGTCAGGTGGTGCTCGTCGACGGTCGCGCAGCCGATGACGCGTGCGGCCAGCTCGGCGCGGTTCAACTTGAGCCACCCGCTGAACTGCTCCATCTCGCTGGCGGCGCCGGTTCCCGTGCCAAAGATGAGGATGGGGCCGGGCGCATGGATCTCGTCGGCCACGGGACCGAAGAAGCTGTTCGGGTCGGGCTTTTCCTGGCCCCTCGTAAAGTCCCGCGAGTGATGGGCGTGGCGGAAATACTTGTCCGGTTCGTGCGGAAGCACGCTGGATGGGACCGCGTCATGAACCTCGGATCGGAAGATCCTGGCCCCGCGGTGGTCGATCACGATCAGCCAATGGATCTGATCCTCGGCCGCCGGCGGTGCGGCCGCCTCGGACCGCTGGAGGAAATGACGCAGCTCCATCACGGTGCGCGACTCCGCGACGTCCTTGGAATGGCTGGGCTGCAGCACCATCGACACGCCGTTGCGGGTCACCCGCATGTTGCCATTGGACTCGTCGACGACATCCGAGATGGCATTGAGCAGGGCGTAAACCTGGCGCCATTCCAGGTTGTGCGTGATGGGATGCTGGAAGATCGTCTGGTAGGTGCGCAGGTGGGATCCTGAGAGTTGGGAAATTGACTTCATGGGTTTGCCGGATCGGCCCGCTGCGCGGGTGAATTCCGCGTGGCGGGGAGCCGCTTTCCGGCTGGTCAGGATGCCAGAAAGACGCTCCCTTGGGACATGGGGTGTAAACCTAGCCCCTTACCCCATGAACAAGACTCTTGCGCTTGGA
>Ga0302319_10006131_pt1 | contig 23982 bp, 21 predicted proteins | sample Bog_T0_2_FD_203319 | JGI IMG/M metagenome (GOLD analysis project Ga0302319, IMG submission 203319) | Peat permafrost microbial communities from Stordalen Mire near Abisko, Sweden - Bog_T0_2 | ecosystem: Environmental > Terrestrial > Soil > Wetlands > Peat | place: Sweden: Abisko, Stordalen Mire...
TTTTACCTTTGCGCGCAACCGAGGGAGTGATTCTGCTTCATGGGCTGTGCCGAACAAGCGCGAGCATGAGCAAGATGGCGTCAGCCCTGATCCAGGCGGGATATTATGTTGAAAATGTTGACTACCCCTCCCGTAGCGCCTCGATCGCAAAGTTGAGCGATGCGGCCATTGACCGGGCTTTGGCCGATCCGAAAATGCAGTCCTGCTCACGGATTCATTTCGTGACCCACTCATTGGGCGGAATTCTTGTTCGCAGCTATTTCCGGCGTCATGATTCAGGCAAATTGGGCAGAGTTGTGATGCTGGGGCCACCCAACCAGGGGAGCGAGGTGGTTGACAAGCTCGGCGGCTGGTGGTTGTTCCGAAAACTGAATGGTCCGGCTGGCAGTGAACTGGGAACGGACCCGGACTCAACCCCAAATACATTGGGGCCGGTGGATTTTGAACTGGGTGTGATTGCTGGCGACCGGTCCATCAACTGGATCAACAGCCTTATGATCAAGGGCAAGAACGATGGCAAGGTCTCCGTTGAACGCACCAAGGTCACGGGAATGAAGGAGTTATTGGTGGTTCATGTTCCTCATCCATTTTTGATGAGAAACAAGGCCGTGATTGGAGACACGCTAAACTTCCTAAGATATGGGCATTTCATACCGAGAGCTGCCTGAGCGATGGGTTCAACCGGGGCGCGAGCTATCTCAATGTCCGCAGATAATTTATGATTTCGCCAATTTGCTCCGCTGACAACTTGCCCGCAAATGAGGTCATCTGGCCTTTCTTCCCGTTCTGGATGCGGGTGGTGATCTGCTCATCCGTCCAGTCAAGGTTATGCAGGTCCGGACCTTCGTCGCCATGAGCATCGGCGCCGTGGCAATGCGCGCAGTCTTTCAGGAAGAGCGGTCTTCCCATTGTGGCGGTTGCATCCGCCGGGGCCGGCGAGCTGGCAGCAACCTTGCGCGCTGGCGAATTAATGGGTGCGATGCGGCTATACCATGGCCACTTCGTTTCGTATGAATGACAGTCATAACAGGCGCGGCGAAACAACGCCGCCAAGCGGCCCGGCGGTGAAGTTGCCGCCAGGAAATCGTGCTTAACGGCCGGATTGGTGCGCGCCGGATTTGTGAACTGCAGCAGCGCCAGGACAGCGGCGGCACCCCCGCAAATCAGCTTTAATTTGTTCATCTCAACCAGCGGGTCGGAAATTGGCGGCAGTTCACGTTTAAATAAGCGTGGCATCCACCACGGCCAGGGAGTTTCTGTTTTCCAGATAATTCACCTCGGTGATACCCAGGTGCTCGCGTAATTTTCCCGCCTCGATCTTCATCGGGCCCGGTTTTGGGGCTTTGCCGGGTTCGGGTTGCGCAAACGCGGTGGACATCGCCGTGTGGAACGTCACGCTGCCTTCGACTTTTTTCATCGTCTGATGGATGTGGCCGTTCAGCACCGTGACCGAGCCGAAGCGTTTCAGCAACGCCAGCGCCTGCGCGCCGTCGTCCGTGCCCCAGCCCCATTGCGGATAAACTTCCCACAGCGGGATGTGCGCAAAAACCACGATGGGCGTCTCGCTGGAGCGGCCGCTCAAATCATCCGCGAGCCAGGTCAATTGCTCCTGACCCAGCGCGCCGAGGCCGTTCTGCCGGATATCCACGACGTTGACGAGGCCGATGAAATGGATGCCGTGATGATCAAAGCTGTACCACCCGCTGCCTTTCGAATTTTTGCCGAAGCGTTCCAAGTACAACTTGCCGTCGTCGCCGGTGACATCATGTTCACCCGGCACGAAAAAAATCTGCTGTGTCTTCACGCTTTTCAGCAGCTGGTCGAGCGTGTCGAATTCATCCGCGCTGGCGAGATGCGTCAAATCGCCGGTGTGCAAAACAAAATCCGGCGGCTCCGGCAACGCGTTGACGCGCGCGATGGCTTCCTTGAGCGTGGCGGACACGTCCGTGTTGACGCCTTCCTTGTTGAAGCCGATGTGCGAGTCGCTGATCTGCACAAAGCTGAAGCTGCCGGGCGTCGCTTCCGCCGCACCCGACCGCGACGGCAGCAGCGCCGAGCCGAGCAGGCCGCCGCTGACCGTCCAAAGCATGCCCGTTCCGGCCCAGGCCATACATTCGAGGAAGCCGCGCCGGTCGAGACCGTCCTGGTTGTGGTCGTGGATAATAATTTTTTCTTTCGTTTTCATGTTTCTTAAATGTGATTTGTGTTTTTTAATTCCGTCAGGTCCAAGACCGTTGGGAGAAAATATTATTCCGCCGGGAATAAAATAGCTTCCCGCGCGGTCTGGACTGGAATGGAAGCGAACTGTGAGCGCCAACGAAGCCGACCAATTTGAGCGGATTGTCCTGCCGCACCTCGATGCGGCCTACAATCTCGCGCGCTGGCTGGCTGGCAACGACCACGACGCCCAGGACATCGCGCAGGAGGCGTGCGTCCGGGCCTTCCGTTTCATCGGCGGACACCGCGGCGGCGATGCCCGCGCGTGGCTCCTGGCCATCGTGCGGAACACGGCGTTCACGTGGCTGAAGAAAAATCGGCCGCACGCGGTCGTTTCCATCAACGACGATGACCTTGCGCAAATTGAAGATCAAAATGTCCCGGCTCAAGGCGTTTTCAGTGCCGATAAGAATGCATTGCGCGCCGCGCTTGAAGCATTGCCGCTGGAATTCCGCGAGGCGATTGTGCTGCGCGAACTTGAAGGTTTGTCTTACAAGGAGATCGCCGAGGTCGCCGAAGTGCCGGTCGGCACCGTCATGTCGCGCCTCGCCCGCGCCCGGCAGCATTTGCAGAACCATTTTGCACGGAAGGAAGGTGGCAAATGAACTGCGCTGAAATCCGCCTGCTACTCCACGCCCATATTGACGGCGAACTCGATGCGGCGAACAGCCTCGAACTCGAGCGCCACCTCAAAACCTGCGCCGCCTGCGCCGCGGAAAAGACCGCTCTGAAATCATTGCGTGGGGCGTTCCAGGGCGGCGAACTTAATTTCCGCGCCCCGGATTCGTTGAAGCAGGATTTGCGGCAGTTTGTCCGCGACCTGGGCGGGGAGGTAAATCCGCGCAAAGCATTTGATCCGCAATGGCTTTGGAAATTTCTCGCGTTCGGCGCCACGGCGTTCGCCCTGCTCACCCTTTTCCTGCGGCCCGCCGGTATTTCCGGGCACGACCAGTTGCTGGATGAGGTGGTCTCCAGCCACGTCCGCTCGCTGCAGGTGGAACATCTCACCGACGTTGTCTCCAGCGATCAGCACACCGTCAAGCCGTGGTTCGACGGCAAGCTGGACTTCGCGCCGGACGTGAAGGATTTCGCGGCGCAGGGTTATCCGCTCGTCGGTGGGCGGCTCGATTACCTCGACGGTCGCACCGTGGCCGCGCTCATCTATCGCCACAAGAAGCACTTCATCAATGTGTTCGTCTGGCCTGCGGCGGAGCCGGAAAAAATGGCAACCGAAATGCGACGCGGCTATGCCATCATCAACTGCGCCACAAACGGATTGCATTACTGCCTCGTTTCCGACGTGAACCCGACGGACTTGGGCGCACTAGCCAGCCTTTGCGGGCGATGAGGACCTGTCACTGCGGAATTGCCCGGAAAAATTGCTGCGGCGCGGAAGTGTTTGTGTCCCACAATGCAAATGGCACGCTGTTGGTGATAATCGGAATCCAAATGGCTGAAGCCAGGTTCGTCGAACTCTGCACGATATAGTTCAGCCCCGCAGTGCCGGAAACGGTGAATCCAAATTGGCCGCCAGTCATATCCGGCGACGATAAGAAGCCCGGCGCGATGCCTGTGGCCGGGTTAATTTGGCCAATGGCCAATTGGACGTCGGCGAAATTGCCGGTCGCATTGTTCGCCACGCCGAAGGCAACCCCGTAGTTATTGGCTGTCGCACCACTCGAAACGCTACTGCCTGCGTAACCGTTTTCCCGAGCGATGCCGTCCACGTACAAGGTGGCCATGCCGGAACTTGGGTTGTAGGACAGTTGATAGAGGTGGTAACCCGTGCCGGTCAGCACCAACGGGGCGACGCCACCGGTGCCGGTAAATTGACCGCCAGCATACGCCGTCTGAGTCGGCAGCACGACCACGGTGTTACTGCTGCCGTCTGAGCCCAGATCAATGTCGTAACGGAAACCATTGAACCCTGCGACCGTGGCATTCACACTAAAAACGTCGGTGCTGCCTGAAGCGGGACCTTGCACCACCCTCGCTTGCAGCGACAGGGTGAAACCCTGAGTGGAGATCTCACTGGCTTGCGAGCTGGTCAACCCCGAGCCTTGGGCATTGTACGGGCCGGTGCCGCCGAGCATCTCGTAATAGGCCTGCTCATTGTTGGCCCCGGTGTTCTGAATCTGAAAGGCAGCCAAACCCTGATCATTGCTCAACGCTGTCGTGGCAATTCCACCATTATAAGGCCAAAGGCCGAAGCCTTCGGTGGTTGGATCCGCGTTGGCAGCGTAATTGGCAATCACTTGCGCCGATGCGCTGGCCGCCATCAGAGCCAAAGCGGACAGCACCGCAACCGCACGACGGAGGCTCGTCGTGTAGATGCTGAGGGGACAGAAGCTGTGGGAAAATGCATTCATCAATCAGTCTCCTGATGTCAGGGGGTTAAGTAATCCCTGAATCTGCGGGCGTATATTGTCATTTCCCGATCCTGCAAACCGGGAATCCATATTTAGACTTTTTTGCCCACGCCAAGTATGGGCTTCCCTACTTTATTTATTTCCAAATCCTCTTATTTGCAAGCCTCATTTTCCGGTCCGCCGCCGCGGTTTATCAGTGTTATGGTGCCGGGCGTAGGTCCGGGTAATCCGCCTGTCCTGCGTAGCCCAAAGGGCGTAGAAGGATGGTTGAAATTCCTTGCCCTCCGCTTCTTTGCATTAAAAACAATTCGCGTATTTCGCGTTATTCGCGGTTTATTTCTCCCGTCGGCGATGCCATTTGCAACGCTTCCAGCGAGGCAATGCAATCCCACGAAGCCAAATTGGTTCCCGTCGGTGTGGGCTGCTGCCATTGGCACCACGACAAGCCGTCCGCGGTCCGCCTGACGTTCCAAGCCGCCTGGGCGTTTCTTTGCAACCAGGGCGCGTAGGTGCCTTGCACCTTGTGATCCCTCATGAACCTGGTCATCCATCGGACAAAGATGGCATTGAAGCCGGAATTGTTACCCCCGATCCCGTACTCCGGTAAAATCCCGCCCATGGCCAAATGATCCCGGGTGTAATCCGCGGCGAGTGTCGCGTCATTTGTCTGTCCCAGGAAATTGGCGAGGCCGATGAATGTGGCCTGGTTGTAGGTCGAGGCCCAGGTATGCAACCGTCCGTGCCGGCTGATGCCGTCCGACACCGCGCCCGTGTCCGGATCAAACAGCACCCTGCGTTCCCATTTGAAAAGGTTGTCGGCTTTGGCTTGATAACCGGCATCCCCGTAAATCTGGTAAAGCAGGAACGCGGCAATGCCGCCCGGACCATTGATGCAGGCGTTCTTCGTGGTGTTGTTGGTGGTCCAATACAACCCTCCGCCAAGGCGGTTATCCCAGGCCCGGGCATAAACGAGGTCAAAATTACCGCGGGCAATGTCCCTGAATCTGGGATCGCCGACGATCAGGTACCCCCGGGCAAAGGCAATGGCGGCCCACATGCAATCATCGTTGAATTGGTTTGCCGACCAGTTGGTGCCGTGGGTTTTTACAAAACCGTTGAGCAAGTTCACCGTCATCACTTGGTAATCCGCATTGGAAGTCCATTCGTAAGCATCAATGACACATTCGATTTCCTCCGCCTGCTTCCAAAAATCGGCAATGCCCCCGGTTTGATCGTCCTTGAAATAGCCGTTGGTGCCGTTCACCACATAAAAAGCATTTGTATAGGAATTGAATAACGTAGCCGCGCCATTCGTCGTGAAAGCGAAAGCGGCCATCCCGGCAGCCCCCCAAACGGCGAGGCCGGCAAGGATCGCAATGAATGTCCGATTGAGAAAGTTCATGCGGTCAGTTCACGATCAAACAAGGTTCTTTCATTGGTCGTCAGCCTCGCAAAACAACATCGATACTTATCACCCCCCGATTCAGGGGGGATTGGCAGTGTCAACCCGCACCGTATAGTTTAAGTTAAATTTGAATGCTCTGGGAGAGCAAAATTTAAAAATGACAGGATTAACCGGGGATTCCGGTCCGCAAGCCGTTACGTTATGATCACACGCAGAAGTTTTATCCAGACCACCTCACTGGCGGCAACCGGTCTGATGTTCAATCCGCTGAGTCGGGCGGCCGGGGCGGCCTTTCCCGTAGTCCGCACACCTGAGGTCCGACGGAAATTTAAAAGCGCCGCCGTGGAGCGCACGATTGACCGCATCAAAGCCACCATCGGCAACCAGGAGCTTGCCTGGATGTTTGAGAACTGCTTTCCCAACACGCTGGATACGACGGTGGATTTTGCGGTCATCGACGGGCGGCCTGACACCTATGTGATCACCGGTGATATTAATGCGATGTGGCTGCGCGACAGCTCGGCGCAGGTCTGGCCCTACCTGCCGCTCATGCAGGAGGATCCGCAGCTTCAGCAGTTGATTGCCGGGGTCATTAATCGCCAGACTCGCTGCATTCTCAAAGACCCTTACGCGAACGCCTTTTACAAAGATGAGCACAAGGTGAGCGAATGGAAAAGTGATTTGACGGACATGAAACCCGGCGTCCACGAGCGCAAATGGGAAGTGGATTCACTCTGCTATCCCATACGGCTGGCATATCACTACTGGCAAATCAGCGGCGATACGGCACCCTTTGACCCGGCTTGGCATGACGCCATTTTGCTGGTTTTAAGAACCTTTCGCGAACAGCAGCGCAAGGACGGCCCCGGGCCCTATCATTTTCAACGCCGCACTGAATATGCCACCAGCACCCTGGCCAATCATGGCTATGGCCAGCCGGCCAAACCGGTCGGGATGATTTTTTCCATGTTTCGTCCCAGCGATGACGCAACGATTTTCCCCTTTTTGATTCCTGCAAACTTTTTTGCCGTGGTCAGCCTGCGTCAGGCGGCGGAAATGTTGGAGCAGATTTATCATGACCAGCCGGGCGCCGATCAATGCCGCGCTCTCGCCCATGAAGTCGAAAGCGCCTTGCGCGAATACGGGGTCGTAAACCACCCGTCCAAGGGCCGGATTTACGGCTACGAAGTGGATGGTTTTCGCAATTATTACTGCATCGACGACGGCAACATTCCCAACCTGCTGTCCTTGCCTTACCTCGGCGCGGTAAAAACCGGCGACCCGGTTTATCAAAACACGCGGCGCTTTGTGCTTTCGGACAGCAATCCCTATTATTGCCAGGGCACGGTGGCTGATGGATTGGGCGGGCCGCACGTGGGCCTGAATATGATTTGGCCCCTCGGCATTATCACCCAGGCATTGACCAGCACGGACGATGATGAAATCCGCCGTTGTCTTTCCATTTTGCAAAGAACCCACGCCGGCACCGGATTCATGCACGAGGCTTTTAACAAGGACGACCCGAAAATATTCACGCGAAAGTGGTTCGCCTGGGCCAACACTATTTTTGGCGAGTTGATCTTGACCACTGCGGGGCAGCGTCCCCATTTGTTGGCTTGAACTTCCAGCTCAGTGCGCGGCCCCGGCCGGATTCCCGGCTGGGACAACTTCGTCGATCACCCGCAGCCCGTTCAGCGTGCGGGGACAACCGATGTATGGCAACCTGGGAAAAGCTCCTCCTGGTTCCTGACCGCATCCTCCGTGAGGTGAATTATTTTCATGCTCTGCTCTTTAACCGTTCTAGCGTCCGACCAATTTCATTAGATTTGCCGGGTAGCGCGCCCCTTGAATTTGGATCTTGGAGGCCACGTTTTCCAATTCACGCAGGTCTTGCGGCGAGAGTTCAGCGGAAGCTCTGGTCGTGGACGGCAGCGGCAATGGCTATTTGCGAACGGTAGGCGATTATGTACATCTCAACCCCGTGCGGGCGAGACTGCTGCAAGCGGAACAACGGCTGCTGGAGTATCCCTGGAGCAGCTTTGGGTGGTATCTGGCCGCGCCGCCGCACCGGCCCGCTTGGTTGCGCGTGGATCGCTTGCTTGGCGAGCCTGGGATTGAACGGGACACCGTGGCCGGGCGGCAGGAATTTGAACGACGAATGGAAGCGCGGCGGGCGGAGGAAAGCGACGAGGAAGCGTGGCAGGGGATTCGGAGAGGTTGGTGCCTGGGGTCGGGGGAGTTTAAAACCGGCCTTCTGGAACACCTGGAGGGCAGGTTGGGCGAACATCACGCCGGCGAACTGAAGCGGGAAAGCGCGGAGAGCAAGGCCGAGCGGATCATCCGGGAAGAGCTCAAACGGTTGAAGTGGGGCAGAACGATTTGAGCCAGCGCCCCAAAAGCGACCCCGCCAAACTAGCGATGGCAGCGCGGCTGCGCCGGGAAACGACTCTGACGCTTCCGCGGATCGCGGCCCGGCTTGAGATGGGCAGTTGGAAGAGCCTCAATACCAAGCTTCATCGTTGGCGGAAAATCAACGAATCCCATGAAAACCGGTCCAGACTATAGTTTGACCCCTTTTTGACCCCTTTTTGACTTCGGGAAAGTGGATAAATGCCGGTGGGCACTTTGGCCGGTTTTGAAGCCGCCAACCGAAGATACCGCCCCACCGTCTCCCGATGGATGCCAAGCAGCTTTCGCGCTCCATCCGCGAGAGTTCTTCCGCCGTCATGCCGGCTTTTTTCTTCGGCTCTTGGGGCGACATTGAGGGGTCAAACTATAGTCTGGACCGAGATGGGTTTGGGTGGTAGGATTTGAGATGCCGCGCAAGCCGAGAGTTGAGTATCCTGGGGCGATTTATCATGGGATGCGCCGGGCCAACGGGAATCCAACGGTGTTGTTCGTCCAGTCCACGTCCTCCCCTTTCAGGTTGGCAATGTCGCCCTGGCTGCCGCCCAAGTGCCAACACAACTGGTAAAACACCTTCCGTTCCGGGTTCACCTCGGCGGTGATGATCTCGTATGTCGCTCCTGATGGAGCTAGAGAATCTTTTTGGCTTTAAGCTACAGGGATTTCGCGCCTACGGCGCTCCCCTAAAGGGTCGTGCAAGGGTCGGTACTATAATTGTCACAATCAGCCTCCCGGAGAAGTTTTGGTCAGAAGATTGGTGTATCCGGGTGGCTCTGAACGAGGGTCGGAATCTGCCTGTCAGTGGAGCAGGTTCGAACTAGGGCTCAGGGGACATCGCAGGCTGTAACAGAATTCGCTATTTACTTGCTGCCGACCGCGGCGGGCACCGAATTAGTTACCGCGAGCAAAAGCTGGCCGCGCGGCTTGAGTATTTCGTCAATGCTGTAGGACGGAAAATAATAAACCCAATGCGTATACTGGGCGGCCTTCGATACTTTGTCCGCCGCCGCGGCGGGGGCGGTGGGCAGGGCCGAGATCACGAAGCTGACCGGATAATTGTCATTCTTGGACGCGCCAATGTGGGCGACGTAACTCAGCCCGTCGAACGTGTTCACGGTCAGGACAGCGTTGCTTGCCGTGAGCGAACCGTCCGGCGTCAAAGGGGCGACATCGTTGAATGATGCCGAGCTGAACGGGGTGGTGACGTTGGAGATTTTGGTGGCATCAAGCTTTTCATCCGGCCGGGCGTCCGCCAGTTGCCAGTCATTGGTTTCGGCGGTCCGCGTGAGTTTCCAGGAATTGGTGGCGGCGGGGAATTGCACCGAGATGGCTGAGGGTTTATCAATGGTCAGAAAATCCTTGTTCAACCAGGATTCAGGCTGCGTCTGAATGCTGTCCAGCGGATCGGAAATGACCGCGACATTGTTACCCCCGGTGCCGCTCATGACGTAGCGGCCGTCCGGCCAACTGCCGTCCATGCCGTCGGGGCTCGCCCCGGCTGCGGCTTGGTGCTGATGTTTTTTGCCCAGGAGCAGCGACGCCAGCGTCTTGCCCGATTGATCCTGGAATTCCACCAGGGTGCCCGCATTCGCCGGCGAAGTGGGCGGCAGCAGATCAAACCGTCCCAGTTGGGAGGGCCCGACCGTTTCGCTTTGGACGATTTTCAAGTCGGCGATCTTGAGCAGAAGGTCGCTGATCTGGGAAAAGTTCGCCGGATAATTGCCGCGCGCGGGCACGCACCAGAGATTATCATAATCGCGCCGGATGAGCTGAAGGGTGTTGGTGCCGGACTGGATGTCCAGTTGCGCGACGTCGTTGACGGATAAACCGGGCAGCAACTTGCCGCCGATGGTGGTGTCCGCGCTTTCCCAGGCGCCGTGGTTGCGTTGGTACACGATCAGTCCCGCCGCGCCGATCAGGACGGCAAGCCCCAGCAGGAGGAGGAATTGTTTACGATTCATTTGGCCGATTGTTTTTTGCGTTTAATCACGGCGATGAGCACACCCGCGAGGGTCACCCCAAACGGCATCGCCAGGATGTTCCACCACTCCAGCCGCGTTTCCAGGGAGGTGACTTCCTTGTGCAAATCTTTCTGGGCCTGGCGCAGTTCCCGGCTGGTCTCCGCCTGCTTCTTCTGGAAATTATCCAGTTCGGCTTTCTGTTCCGGCGAGAGGATGAACCGCTGGTCGGCCCCCTTCTTTTGCTGCTGCATTTCGCTCAGATGTTGCTGGGTGGCCTCGAGGCTTTGTTGCAGATCCGCAATCCGGGCCTCACCCTGCGCCTCGGCTTCCGCCTCCATTTTCTTGATCCGGGTAAACGGACGACTCGTGGTGGCCCGGCTGCGCACGGCGATCAAATTTTCGTCCCCGGCCATCTGCTCCACTACGTTCTGGGCCAGATCCAGGTTGGCGTTCATCGGATTCACTATTTGCCCAAAGGGGCTGTCTTCTTTACGCAGCGAAAAATCATCGGCCAGCATGTCCGAATCGCCAAACAGCACCACCGTGTTCGGCGCCGCGGAGGACTTCAAGGCGCCAGCCGTCCCGGCAGTGCTGTTGGTGCCGGAATTGGCCGGGTCACCGTCGGGGAAGGCCGTCGGGAATTTGCCCGTCAGGCGGATGGCGAGATTGTAGTTCACACCGGTCGGTTTGAAACTGTTCATGATGCCCTGTCCATCCTGGCTGGCCATGGCCGCCTCGGTCAGCTCGGCGTCTTTGCTGCTGTTGAGCAGGACCGTCTCGTCCAGTCCGGCCACCGGTTTGCCAGTGAACGCGCCGCACAGCGGCAGCCAGATGGCGCCGATGTCGCTCGTCGCAATGTCATTGCGGTTCATGCCGTCCGGCGTCAGAGCCAGCCAGGCGGGTGCGTCCACGGGATTTCCGTCGGGGCCGCTCAATTGCATCTTGAAGTCGAGGTCGGCCACCGCCTGGTCCGGATCAAATTGAATGCCCCAGGCATTCAGCAATTTGTCGAGCGTGGAGGAGCTGGGTCCGGGCGGTTCTTCCGCCGCCGGATTTTGCTGGCGGCTGGCATAGGCGGAGAACGGATCCATGAACGCAATTAATTTGCCGCCGCGCATGACAAACTGATCCAGCGCGAACTGCGTCTCGTCGGTCACGCCCTTGGGATGGATCACCACGAGCACTTTGACGTCGTCATCAATTTTGGTGGCGTCCAGCGGGATTTGCCGGACGGTGTAATCCTGCTGCAATTGCTGGACGAAGGTCCAAGCCGGCACGCCCGCTCCCGGCTGGCCTTCCGCCTGCATCATGGGATTGGCCGGCTGGCCAAACACCGGCAGGGTACTCATGATGCCCACGACTGGTTTGTCCGGGTTTTCCACCTGCGAGATGGCGCGGGTCAGGTCATATTCCAGCAGCTTTTCGCGATCGGGGGAAAGGAAGGGAATGGCCACCCGCGTATCGAGCAGTGAGATCGAGAGGCCCAGATAAAAGGGGTCACCTCCGGCCAGCGATTGCGGTTCCAGCCCGTCCAGCCGGGCGGAGTCTTCCGCGTCCGAATCCGGCTGGGGATCGAATTTCTGGATGATCAGATTCTTGCCGGCGATCTGCTGGTATTCCTGCAAGAGATCGCCAACCTTGCGCGCGTAATCCCGCAGATACACGGTTTCCGGCGTCGCGGTATCGCTTTGCGAACAGTAAAACCGGATGGTCACCGGGGTGTCCAGCTTCTGTAAAATTGCCCGGGTGCCGGCCGAAAGGGTGAAAGACTTGTCCTGAGTCAGATCCACGCGCAGCGGTTTGGTGCCGGTGAGCACATTGACCGCGAGCACGATGCCCAGCATCACAATGACGCCGGCCGAGGAATAGAGAATGGTTTCGAATGTCTTCTTTTGCATCAGGCCTCCGGAATCAAGTGGTGCGGTGCGTGCGCAGAATCACGCTGGTGGTGAATAGCGAGAAACCGATCACCGACAGGAAAAAGATGACGTCACGCGAATCCAGCACCCCGCGCTGAAACCCGGCAAAGTGGGTGATGACGCTGAAGGAGGTGATGGTGTCCACCAGCCATTGCCAATGATTGGTCAGGCCCTGCAGCAGGTTGATCACCGGCGGGAAGCCGGCGAGGATGAGAAACAGGCAGGCCACGACGGAAAGGATAAAGCTCACCACCTGATTACGGGTAATGGCCGAGGTGATGCAACTCACCGCGAGATAAGCGCCCGCCATCAACCAGCTTCCGATGTACGCGGTGAAAATCACGCCGTTATCCGGACTGCCCAGGTAATTCACGGTCAAGACCACCGGGAAAGTAAGCATCAGCGCCAGACCCAGAAACAGCCAGGAAGCCACAAATTTTCCCACAATGGCTTCCCACGGGGTGATGGGCATGGTCAGCAACAGTTCCAGCGTTCCGACCCGCCGTTCCTCCGCCCACAAGCGCATACCCACCGCCGGGACGAGGAACAGATAAAACCACGGATGCCAGTTGAAGAAGGAATTGGCGAGGGAGGCCTCGCCGCGCTCAAAAAATCCCCCCACCATGAACGTGAAAAACCCGTTCAACAGCAGGAAAATGACGATGAAAACGTACGCGACCGGCGAGGAAAAATACGCCCGCAGTTCGCGCTTGGTGATGGTTTTGATGTTGCCCAGCGGATTCATGATTTTGCCTCCTTCGCCGCCGTGTCCGGCATGGTGATGCTGCGGAACACCTCATCCAGGCGGCCTTCCTCGGTGCGTAACTCCTCCACCTGCCAGCCTTGCGTTGCGGCCAGAACTTCGCGGGTCAAATCGCTGTCGCCGTTGGCGCGCGGAAACACTGTGACGGCCACGCGGTCGCCGACCGCCTCGGCCGAAACCCGGCTGACGGAGCGCAGGCGGCTCAACTGATCCCGCACGGCATCCGCCCCCAGGCCGCCCACCCGCAGCGTCACGGCGCCCGCCCATTCGGAACGGCGGCGCAATTCCTGCGGGGTGCCGTTGGCCACCACGCGGCCGCGGTCAATGATCATGGCGCGCGTGCACACCGCGTCCACCTCCTCCAGGATGTGCGTGGAAAAAATAATGGCCTTCCGCTGGCCCATCTTGCGGATGAGCTGACGGATTTCGTGCTTTTGGTTGGGGTCCAGCCCGTCCGTGGGCTCGTCCAGGATCAAAATATCCGGGTCGTGGATGATGGACTGGGCAAAACAGGTGCGATGCCGGTAGCCCTTGGAAAGGGTATCCACGTTCTGGTGCAGCACGGACTTCAGGAAGCAGAGATCCACCACGCGGTTGACGGCGGTCTGCCGCGCATTGCCACGCAGGCCGCGGATTTCCGCGGCAAAATTTAGAAAGCCCTCCACGGTCATGTCCGTGTAGGCGGGGGCATTTTCTGGCAGATAACCAATCAGTCTCTTGGCCGCGACCGGATCCTCGGTGATGTCATTGCCGCCGATCTTCACCGTGCCGCTGGTGGGCGGAATGAAGCCGGTGATCATCCGCATGGTGGTGGATTTACCGGCGCCGTTCGGCCCCAGAAAACCCAGGACCTCGCCCAGCCCCACCCTGAAGGTGATGCCGTCCACCGCGCGTTTCTCACCAAATAGCTTGGTTAGATTCTCAACTTTAATCATTGATTCCATTTCGCTGCCTGCACACCCCGGCCGGCGGCGCCCCAAATTTGACACGACAAAACCAGCAAGGTCAGGGTGTCGCCAGCCATGTTAGAAAATATAGAGAACCGGGCGATAAAAATGTTCAAAAAAAATCGCGCATGCCAAATAAAATTTCCCGTATGGCTACTTGACGTGCACCTTGATGTCTATTATGGAAATAGCCCCTATGAGTCAGACCGAAAAACATCATTTTCAGGCGGAAATTCAGCAGTTGCTGAATATTGTCATCCATTCCCTTTACACCGATAAGGAAATTTTCGTGCGCGAGCTGATCTCCAACGCGGCCGACGCGTGCGAGAAACTGCGGTTCAACCAGAGTTCCGGCACCGCCGTGTACCAGCCGGAAGTGGCGCCGCTGATCACCCTGGCCACGGACGACAAGGCCGGCACCATCACCATCACCGACACCGGTCTGGGCATGACCCATGGGGAGCTGGTCGAAAACCTCGGCACCATTGCGCACTCCGGCACCAAGGCCTTTCTCAAACAAATCGCCGAGGAAAAAAAGCCGGACGTGGGTTTGATCGGCCAGTTCGGCGTGGGTTTTTATTCGGCGTTCATGGTGGCAAAAAAGGTGACCGTCCTCAGCCGGTCATTTCTACCGGAGGAAACCGGCTGGCAATGGACCAGCGAAGGCATGGGCGGCTACGATCTGGCTGCGGCTGCCGACCTGCCCCGGGGCACCAAAATCGTCCTGGAACTGAAGGACGACGCCAAAGACTTTGCCCAGGAAGCCACCGTGGAGCGGATCATCGAGCGTTATTCCAGTTTCGTGCCGTTCCCGATTGAATTAAACAGCCGCCGGCTCAACACCGTGCAGGCCATCTGGGCGCGGAACAAAAATGAAATCAAGGAGGAGGAATACAACGAGTTTTACACCTTTATCGGCCATGATCACGATCAACCGTTGTACCGGCTGCATTTTTCCGCCGACGCACCGCTGGCCATCCAGGCGCTGCTCTTCGTGCCCAAGCGGAATTTTGAAACGATGGGCATGGGCCGGCTGGATTCCGAGGTCAACCTGTATTGCCGCAAGGTGTTGATCCAGGCCAAGGCCAAGGGCCTGTTCCCCGAATGGCTGCGGTTTCTCAAGGGCGTCGTGGATAGTGAGGATTTGCCGCTCAACATTTCCCGCGAAACCATGCAGGACACCACCTTGATGCAGAAACTGAACAAGGTGCTGACCAGCCGCTTCCTGAAATTTCTCGAAGAGCAGGCCGAAAAGGATCCCGCCGCGTACGCGAATTTTTACACCGAGTACCAGCGCTTCCTGAAGGAGGGCATCGTCACGGATTTCACCCACAAGGATGCGCTCGGCAAATTGATCCGCTACGAATCTTCCACCCAGGAGCCCGGCAAGCTCAGCTCACTGGCCGATTACGTGAAGCGAATGCCCGCCGAGCAAAAGGAAATCTACGTGCTACTGGCCGCGAACCGGGCGGCGGCGGAGGCCAGCGCTTATTACGAAGTTTTCCGCGAACGGAAATGGGAAGTGCTGTTCCTCAACGATCCATGGGATGAATTCGTCGTGGAACATCTGCGCGAATTCGAAGGCAAGCCGCTGCGCCTCGCCGAAAAGGCTGACCTCAATCTCAGTGCCAAACAGGACGCCGGCCTTTCCGAGGATGCCGCCAAAGCCTTGGCCACGTGGCTCAAGGAAATCCTTGGCGACAAAGTCGGCGCGGTGCGCGTCTCGCAACGCCTGGTGGAAAGCCCCGCCGTGATCGTGGACAGCGATAAATTCATGACCGCCAGCATGCGGCGCATCATGAAATCCATGAAACAGGACGGCCCGGACCTGCCCGGCGCCAAACCTGATTTTGAAATCAACCCCGCGCATCCCATCATGGCGCAACTCGATGCCATGCGGCAAAAAGACGCCGCCCTGGCCACCAGCGTGGCCGAACAAATCCTTGATAACTCGCGGGTGGCCGCCGGCCAGCTCGAGGATCCGCGCGCCATGCTCGCGCGCCTGAATCAGTTGCTTGAAAAAGTTTTGGCCAAGGGCTGAGCTGCGACACTGGGGCTTCTTAGCCGGGACATTTGAAGCGGGATATCTTCTCCTTCTCCCCGCCTGTCCGTCCGAAGCCCTTGGCGAAGGCGGAGGGGAGAAGGATGGGATAAGGGCGAGCGCTTATCCGACTGAATCGCTCCGGCTTAGGGTGGGCGAATGTCGTGGGTTATCCAAAAGCGCCGTCGCCACCCGATGATCGGCACCAGTCGCGTTCCACCGGCGCCCTCCATGACGATCTAATCTGTCACGAGCATGTTGCGTGAGAGGAGCACGATCTTGGATTGCGGTGGCAAAGCGGAGCGCCGACACCGCTTTCAAAGCGCATGGAAAGCGACCGGCGCCGACCATCGGCCGTCGACACCCCCTTCTTTTCGGAGCTAATGGTTTAACGAGAGGCATCGGTCGAACTTCCATATTCCGATCCCAAATCCCAAGGAAAGCCCCCACCTGGTTCGCGCTGCGCATCGCTTTTTGGCATGAAACAGGCTAATTTCAATCGAGTTCGTAATATGAAAAAGCCGGTCGGCTTAATGGTACTAATACTGACGCTCCTGCTATTTTGGCTTTGGGCTGCACCTGGCACCTCACGGGCCCAAATCCCGGCGGAATTTGCCGATCTGTATCCCTTGATGCAGACGGACATCACCAATTTTGAGGCGACGGTGGACGCGGGTTGGAACGGCGTTCGCACCAACTGCCAGTTTGCCAGCGTGCTGCTGCCGGCCACCGATGGCGGCGAAGGCGCGGCAGTCACCAACCCGGCCTATTTCAAAAACGCCGTCCTCCCATTTCTTAATGGGCTGACCAATCTGGGCATCACCGAGGTCAAATTCTCCATCGATTTTCCAACGCTCTACCAGCCTTATTACAATTCCGCCACCGGTCTCAATAATCCCGGCGGTTATACCAACATGCTGGACTTTTTCACCAACGTCATAGCGGAGTGCCGGGCGCGCGGACTCAAAGTCATTATTCCCACCCAGAATGTTTTTCCGGTGGAGCAGCCGGCGATCAGCAATTATTACAGCAGCCTGAGCTTTGCGGATTACACCAACGGGCGCAGCGCGCAGATCCAGCTGATCGCCCGGGTGCTGAAGCCGGATTATCTCATGCTGCAATCGGAGCCGATTACGGAAGTGGATAATCTCGCTGCCGGCAACCCCGCCCTTTCCGCGGATCTGAACGATCCGGTGACAGACACGAACATGCTCATGGGCTTCCTGCATGACCTGCAAACGGCCGGCCTGCGCACGACGAACCTCATCGTCGGGGCGGGCATGGGAACCTGGCAGCCTGAGTTTGACACTTACCTGACGAACTTTGTGAATTTGCCGCTGGATATTCTCGACGTGCATGTTTATCCGATCAACAACACCACCAACCTGGGCGTGAACCAGAATTTTCTGGGCCGGATCTTGACGATGGCAGACGCGGCACATGCGCACGGCATGAAAGTAGGCATGGGCGAGTGCTGGCTGCAGAAGGAGCGCGACAGCGAGTTGTCCAGCAACCTGAGTATCGTACTTTATCAGGGCCGTGACACTTACAGTTTGTGGGCGCCGTTGGATGAGGAATTCCTCCTGTGCATGGTCAAGGTGGGCCATTGGAAACAATTTGATTTTATTGATCCGTTTTGGACGGATTTTTATTTCAGCTATCTCGATTTTGCCAGCGAGCAAACCAATCTAACCGGGCTGCCCAACGAAGGCGGGGCGGTCCTGGTCGCGGATGAGAACACGGCGGTTTATGCGGCATTCGCCGCCGGGGACATGACCAATACCGGCCAGGCTTACGCCGAATACATCCTGACCAATAACCCGGCGTTGCGAGTTAACCCCTCTGGTTCTGGCCCATTGAACCTGGCCTGGACACCGGTGGCTGACCACTACCTCCTGCGATCGACCACTAATATCACGTCGGCCGACTGGAACTCCGTCAACATTCCCGCCCGCGGTGTGAGCGCGGATTATTCAGCGCCCATTGAGGAAACCAACGCCGCGGGATTCTTCCAGTTGTACCTGCCTTGAGCGTCACTTCACCACACTAATAAGCACCAAAGCCAGGGGAAACGCGATTCCGAATACGAGACAGCCCCAAACCGCGCGGCGACTCCGGCCATATTTGATGGCGAGCACCACACCGAGCACGGTAGAGAGAATGAAACTTGCGGCCATGAGAATCACAAAAATGGTCAAAAAACCGTTAGTCAGGCTGCCGCCCGCTTTCAGGGCATGGGAGGTATGGATCGTGGAGAGACGTTGCAACAGCGGCGACCGAATCCCGAGTGTCTGCCAGATTCCCGACACGGCGAAAAACAAAAGTAGCGGCGCGAAAATGCAGCCCAGATACAAGTGAAGGGAGCGGAGATTTTTCATAAAATATGAGGCTTGATTTTGAATAGCGGCTGTGAGTTTGGAATTTTGCTTTTGGCGCGCCCTATTTCAATTTGACGAGCTTGCCCGTTCGCACCGACCGGTGCGCCGCGTCCAGAATTTCCACCACAGTCATGTTCACATCCAATGAGGCCAGCCCGCTTGGTTTGATTTCTCCGCGAACGACTGAAACCAGATAGGATAATGGGTCGGCCATGGCACCGCCAAGGGCGGGCGGGGTGATCTCCTGCCCCTCCGGTTTTTGGAATGTCCGGATGAGAAGGCGGTCCGGTTTGGGCACAAATACTGTGCCCGTCTGGCCGTAGATTTCCATGTCCTTCCGGTCAAACGGCCAATTCCAGGATGGTTCCAAAACCACCTGGGCTCGGGGATAGTTAAGCACGAGGGTCGCATCATCCTCAACCTGGGGATAAATCCCCGGTTTGAGTTGTTTGGCGAGCGCAAAAACTGTCAGCGGCTTTTGTCCATCCATGAACCACGTGGCGAGGTCCGCGCCATAACAACCAAAGTCGTTTATGGCGCCGCCGCCGTTGAGCGCCGGATCAGTGAGCCACGCGAGAAAATTGGTGGAACAGCCGATTTCCTTCGGACCGCGGTGACCATCATGAAAAACCATCCGGCGGATTTCGCCGATCTCTTGCTGGTCGTGAACCATCAAAAACGCGGCCCGATTCCCCGGATACCAGCTCGTCTCGTAATTCACGATGACCTTGATGCCGCTCTTGCTGGCCGCGGCCTGGATTTTACGTGCCGCCTTCAGGTTGACCGCCAGCGGTTTTTCCATCATCACATCCACGCCATGCGCCGCGCACGTTTCCACCACCTGGGCATGGGCAAATATGCTGGTGAAGGTCGCCACGACCTGCACGTTGGCGCGCGCAAACAGCTCCTGCAGGCTCGGATAAAACAGGGTCGGATCCAGATGAAACCGTGATTCATAACGTGCGATCAAATCCCGGTTGGTCTCGACAATGCCCACCAGTTCCACGTCGTTACGCCCGTTCAATCGCGGAATGAAACCAAGGGCATGATCATGTTCCAAACCCGCAATCGCAAGGCGCACAGGCGGTTTGGAGTCTTGCGACCAGGCCGGCCAGGCACAGAGGGCCAGCACCAGAATTAGAGCCTTTCTCATAAGTTTCATCCCATCTAAAAGGAAAAACGATCAACACGAAAGAAAATAGCGGGTAGGATTCATGATCCCACCATTGCAAATCCGAAACGTTTCCTACCGGTGACTTCCTGAGCGCAACGCAACGTAAAGAGCAGAGAGATGGCGGCAGGGCGGAATTCCCGCCCAAATTGCTTTGTGCTCCGGAAATGTTTGTCGGTAAGCTGGCATATGGATTGGCACTACGAGCTGGGCGGGCAGCAACTGGGGCCGGTTCCCGAGGCGGAACTCAGGGAGTTGTACCGGAGCGGCAAAATCAGTGGCAACAACTTGGTTTGGCGGGCAGGCTTGCCGGACTGGCAGCCTTACTCCATAGCCTGCCCCGACGCTCCCCCGATACTCTCAAACAACGTGCCCGGCACCACCTGTGTGGAATGTGGTCAGCCTCTCCCTCCAGACGAGCTTGTTTCGCTCAACAAATCCCTGGTTTGCGCCCGGTGCAAGCCGGTCTTTTTACAGCGGATGGCCGAAGGCATGCCCACGGGCAGCGCAGCAGGGATGTGGCGGGAAGGGAACAAGCTCGTAACCCGGTCGGAAACGCCCTTTCCCGATCGTTGTGTGAAATGCAACGCCCCGGCCAATGGCTTCCGGCTCAAACAAGTGCTCTACTGGCAGCATCCGGCGTATTACCTTTTGCTGTTGTGCAATGTGCTCATCCTCTTGATCGTCGTCCTGATTGTTCGCAAGAAGGCCGTCCTGCACGTGGGCCTTTGTGAGCACCATCGGAAGCAGCGGCGAATGGCCATCGCAGTTTGCCTGATTGGCCTGCTGGCCGGACTGGTCCTGATCATTGCCGGGGTCATCGACAGTTCGGTTGCGCTCGCGGTGGGCGGGGGCGCGCTTTTTTTGGGCGCCGTGATCTGGGGTATGGTCAAGGGGCGAACCCTCTCCGCGGCCAGAATCGACAAGGAATACGCCTGGGTCAACGGGGTCGGCCGCGAGTTTCTGGCGGAACTGCCCGAACGGTAGCCGTCCCCGGAATTTTTGGTGCTAAAGCTGCCGATTTGCTTTGCCAATTTTGCCCGGGCTCTGGCAGTCTAGCCGTGCTCAAAGTTGACCGGGGTGGAACCTTAAGCTCATAACCACAATATGAACTGGCACTACGTTGAACAAGGAACACAAATCGGGCCGATCAGCGACCAACAGCTGGCCGAACTAAACCGCACCGGCAAAATCAATGCCGACACCCTGGTCTGGCGCGAGGGCATGGCAGATTGGCTGCCGTTTCACCAAATCAAATTGGAGCTGCCGGACGCGCCGCCGTTCAGCCCGCCGCCCGCGAAGCCGCCCCTTATGGCCGACGCCCAAGGCAATCCCACCGAAGCGGTCTGCGCCGAATGCGGCGGGATTTTCCCCATTCAGGAAACCATCCGCCACGGCAAATCCCACATTTGTGCCGGCTGCAAACCGATTTTCATGCAGAAATTGTCCGAGGGCGCGCAGCTCAACACCGGCGAGATGAATTATGCGGGCTTTGGCATCCGGTTCGGCGCCAAGTTCCTGGACGGCCTGATCATTGGCGTGCCGTCGATGGTGATCTATTTTGTCGTGATGATCCCTTATTTTCGACAGCAAATGCAAAATCACGCCCCGGGAACTCCGGCGGCGCCGCAGTTATTTCCGATCCTCTTTCAGTTCAGTTTTGTGTTGATCCAGGTCGCCTATCAGACTTTCTTCCTCGGGAAATTCGGGGCCACACCGGGCAAGATGGTGGCGAAGTTGCGGGTGGTGACCGCGGAAGGCGGCCCCCTCAGTTATGGCCGGGCCATGGGCCGGGCCTTTGCCGAACTCCTCAGCGGCATGATCTGCTATATCGGCTATTTCATGGTCCTCTTTGACAGCCAGAAACGGGCGTTGCACGACCGCATTTGCAATACCCGGGTCATTCAAAAGTAACCCATGAATCCGCTGGTTTCATGTCCCGGCTGCCGGGCGGTGCTGCTGAAGGATGTCTTCAACCGGCCGGATTTGACGCCATGCCCCTCCTGCGGTGTGCCCCTGCGGGTGGAGGTGTTCCCCGCCTTGTTCCGCAGAATCAACCCGGGGGAGTCGGCCCAACCGGTGGTCATGGCCGATGAATCCAGTTGCTTTTATCACCCGCAAAAGAAAGCCGTCCGGCCCTGCGACGGCTGCGGGCGGTTTCTCTGCGCCCTTTGCAATTGCGAATTGCTGGGACAACATTTCTGTCCCGCCTGCCTGGAAGCGGGCAAATCCAAAAAGAAGATCCAGAAGCTGGAAAACCAGCGGACGCGTTACGATAGCATCGCACTGTCGCTGGCGGTGCTGCCCATGCTCATTTTCTACTTCACCATTATCACCGCCCCCATGGCGCTGTTCGTGGCCATCCGTTATTGGAACGCGCCGGCCAGCCTGGTCGGGCAGAACCGGTTGCGTTCGATCGCCGCCATCCTGCTGGCACTGCTGCAGATCGGGGGTTGGATCACGCTGATCTTTTTCCTCTCACATCGTAAATCCTGATTTATGGCGGAGCCGAAATATCAACGACTGACGCGGCTGCGGGCGCGTTCGCAATTCGCCGTGATCTACCAAAGCCGGAGCGGCCTCTGGCTGGGTGACGATCATCTGCTGCTGGTGGAAGCCAGTGGCTACACGGAAAATTACAAGCGCTTTTACTTCCGGGATATCCAAGCCATCACGGTGCAGGCGACGGAGCGCGGCCGGGTCTGGAACATTATCCTGGGCGGCGTATTACTTGTAACCGTCCTGGCCTTGATTTTCACCATCCCCAAAACCGCTCCGGCCAATTGGACCGGCAACCAGATGGCCGGCGAGATTGCCCTCGGCTTCCTGGCCGCCATTTTTGCGGTGTCATTTTTGCTGAGCTTTCTGGCCGGCCCAACCTGCAAAACCTACCTGCGCACCGCCGTGCAAACGGAGGAGTTGCCCTCCCTCAGCCGCGTACGTCAGACCGGCAACGTGATCAGGAAAATCCGGCCGCTGATCGTCGCCGCCCAGGGAGAGTTAAGCGGTGAAGAGGTGGTCGCCCGGCTGCAGGAAACGATCCGCGCGCCGGCGCCGGCGGCAACCTCCCGGCCAAACCCGCCCGACGAAGCGCCGCCGGTAATCAACTGACCTCCGGCCCATGCCCAACCTCCTTCAACAGCGCTGCTTCAACCACGCCTCGCGGGAGGCGGCCGCGCGCTGCCCGGAATGCGGCCGCTATTTCTGCCGCGAATGCGTCACCGAACACGACGACCGGGTGGTGTGTTCGGGCTGCCTGCGCCGGCTGGCACTCAGCCCGCCCGTCCGGCATCCGGCCTTCGTGGGACTTGCGCGCCTGGCCCAGTGCCTGGCCGGATTGCTGATCGCCTGGTTCTTTTTCTTCTTGATCGGCGAAGCCCTGCTGCGCATACCCGCGTCGTTTCACGACGGAACGCTCTGGCAGGTAAACTGGATTGACCGTCCATGAAGGGAATGCAACGCAGACAGCAGGGGCGCACCGCCTTGGACCTCCTGGAGGAGGCCACGCACCTCCTGCGCACCGCGCCGGTGGCCACCCTGGCGGTTTATTATCTGGGAGCGATCCCGTTTGTGCTGGGCCTGCTCTTTTTCTGGGCGGACATGAGCCGCAGCCCGATCGCGCCGCAGCAACTGGCCGGCGCCTCCTTCAGCCTCGCCCTGCTGTTTTTCTGGATGAAATTCTGCCAGGCGATCTTTGCCTGCCGCCTCCGTCAACAGGCTGCGGGTGAAAAGGCTTTCACGCCGGGCGGGCGGCAGGCGGTGCGGATCCTGGTGATGCAGGCCATCCTCCAGCCCTCCGGCCTGTTTGTGCTGCCGCTGGCGTTCCTGCCCTTGCTGCCGTTTCCCTACGTCTACACCTTTTATCAAAATGTCGCCACCCTCGACGACGGCAGCGCCGGGGGCTCCGCCGAGCTCATCAAAAAGTCCTGGCGGCTCGCCAAACTCTGGCCGGGGCCAAACCTTCTCGCCCTGGCCATCTCGGCGGCATTTGCCTTTTGCATCTTTCTGAACTGCGCGGTCGTCTGCCTCCTCCTGCCGCAACTGGCCAAAATGTTGCTGGGCATTGAATCGGACTTCACGAAAAGCCCGCAGGCCATGCTGAATACCACTTTCTTTGCCGCAATGTTCGGCCTGACCTACCTGTGTGCGGACCCCCTGATGCGAGCCGTTTATGTGTTGCGCTGCTTCTACGGCGAATCGCTGCAATCCGGCGCGGACCTGAAGGCGGAACTCAAGCCATTCATTCAATACGCGATCAAAGTCGCGATCGCAATTTTGCTCTGGTCCGCGATTACCTTCACGGCCCCGGCATCGGCGCAACCTGCCGGCAACCCGGCTGCGACCGATGTCAAACCCGGCGTGGCGCCGCCTGATCTTGACCGGATGATCAACCGAACCATTCACG
>Ga0302319_10006132_pt1 | contig 23975 bp, 24 predicted proteins | sample Bog_T0_2_FD_203319 | JGI IMG/M metagenome (GOLD analysis project Ga0302319, IMG submission 203319) | Peat permafrost microbial communities from Stordalen Mire near Abisko, Sweden - Bog_T0_2 | ecosystem: Environmental > Terrestrial > Soil > Wetlands > Peat | place: Sweden: Abisko, Stordalen Mire...
AGCTCGTGCAGTCCGAGGCCTACCAGGACGGCACAAAGGCGGCGGCAGGCTACTCCCCCACGGCCAGCGGCGCCTACATCATCCGCATCCAGGAAACCGAGGGCGATCCCGCGACCGTCTGTCTCACCTATTCTTATAAATAATCGCGGGAAGGGAAAAGTATGACGTTTGAATCGAGCAGGACGACCGAAAAAGAGGAAGGTCCACGGGTGAAGCAATTCTCCATCTTCCTGAAAAACAAGGTGGGAGCCTTGCTGGACATTGTAAAAATGCTGAACGAACAGCACATCGAGGTGCTCGCCGTGAGCGTGCAGGATTCCGCGGATGCCGCGATCGTCCGGCTGGTCGTGAGCGATCCCGGTCGCGTGCAGGATCTTTTCAGCGCCGAGGAAGTCGCCTTCTCCACCTGCGACCTGGTCGTGGTGGAGCTGAAGGAAGGCGCCACGCAACTGAGCAAGCTGCTCACCGCCCTGCTCATGGCCGAGGTGAACATCCACGGAAGCTGTCCCCTGCTCACCCGCCCGCGCGGCAACGCCGCCATTGCCCTGCACGTCGAGGATGAGGAATGCGCCTGCGCCGTGCTGCGCAGCCATGGCTTCCGCATCCTGAGCCAGTCGGATATTTCGAGGTAAGGCGCTGGTGGTTTGCGCCTGGAGGCGGACTAAGATGTCCGCACACCAAGCTTCTCAAGCTCCAGCAGCAAATCCCCGTGCCGGAGGAGGTCGTAGCGGATGGCTTGAAACCCGAGCGCGAGCGCCGCATCCACATTTACCTGCAAATCGTCGATAAACACTGTTTCACACGCCTCGATGCCAAACTGCTGCAGCGCGGTCTCGTAAATGCCCGGCTCCGGCTTGAACCCTTTCACGCGATAGGAAAAGACCGCGTCCTTGAAAAGCCCGAACGTTGGATATTTCTGAAATACAAAATCCATGTGCAGGTCGCTCGTATTCGAGAGAAGAAACAGCGGATAGCGCGGGTGCAGCGCGCGCACCAGCTCCGACATCGCGACATTTTCCGTGAAGATATCCTCCCATGCAGCGACAAACTCCGCCTCGGTGCCGCTGTATTGCAGCACTACGCGCATCTGCTCCAGGAATTCGGCGCGGCCGATCCGGCCTGATTCATACTCGCGCTTCACGCCCTCCATCGCGTGCTCAACAGACTCCGCGCCGGACTTTGACTGCAGCTTCCGCAGCGCGACTGAAAAATCGAACGGCAGCAGCACGTTGCCAATATCGAAGACGATTGCCTTGATCATGGCTTGCGCGTCTCCAGATCCAGCAGGAACCGGGCGATCACCAGTGCGGCGTCCGGCTTGCTCAGGTTAGTGATGTTTTGCTCCCACGTGCCCCAGAGTTGCGCGTCATTTGCAAACGCGCCGCGCACGGTCTCCACAATCGCGCCGGTCGTCTCCGTGAGAGCGCCGCATTTGTGCCCGAGCAGCAGCCGTGCATTCCCCTCCTCCTGCCCCGGCACCACCTGCATGATCAACATCGGCGTCTTCGCCGCGATGGTTTCCTGCACGGTCGCCCCGCCCGCCTTGCTCACGAGGATGTGGTGGCTCATGAGCAGGTTCGGCAGCTTGTCGGTCCACCCGTAAATCTCGGCGGTGCGCCCGGATGCGGCGATCACTTTCTCGACGGCGGCGCGCAATTCCTCGTCGCGCCCGACTGTCACGCTCAACTGGATCTCCGGCAACTCAAGCAGACGCCGCACGACATTCGGCGCCTCGGCTTTTGCGGAATTGATCATGAAGAGCACGCGCTTGTTGCCCTCGGACGGCGGCTGCCGCACGATCGCCTCTGTTGAAAAACGATGTGTTACAGGAAAGCCGAGCATCTTGATCTTCGCATCGTCCACGCCTTTCTCACGCATCACGACCGCGGTGTCTTCATTCGGCACGATGAAGTAATCGCTCCCGCCGCGGTACCAGACCGAGTTCACGGTGATCGAGTCCGTGACGATCGTGACCTGCGAAAACGGACGCGGCTTTCCCTCCTTGTAAATCCGCGCGATGAGGTAGCTGTAAACCGGATACGTGGAGACCACCGCGTCCGGTTTCTCCCGCTCGAGGATCTCCGCGAGCTTCGGCACCAGGCCTACGAGCAGGCCGAGGTTCGCCTCCATGCCCGTGGAATCATCGAGCCATTTGTAAACGCGCTCCCAGAGCCTCGGGGCATGGTTGATCACCCCGATGTAAAACTTGCACACCATTTTGTTAAACCACCCGTAGCACTCGTGCATGAGGTCGATCACGCGCACCTCCGCGCCCTCCCCGGCGATCTGCTTCACAGCCGCGCCAAGGCTTCGCGCCGCCGTGTTGTGCCCTTCGCCGAAACCGGCGGTAAAGATCAGTATTTTTTTCATCGTTGCGCCGGAGGTTTGGGAAATTGAAATCGGTGGAGTCGCGATGCATTTAGCGAAAGCCGTCCCCGGATGCCAACAAAAATGACATCAATCTGTTCCCGCCCGATGCGCTGTTTTCAGGCGGCCGCCCTCACCCTTCATTCTCCGCCGCCACGGCAGAGAGAAATTGCCCGGTGAAATCCGGCAGCACATTCCGCACCCGTTTCCAGCTCGCGAGCACAACGCCGGTGCTCCCCTGGGCATCCATCGCCTCGCCAAGCGCCTTCGAAAAAAGCTCCACCGCATGTTGCTCGGCCACCATATCGAACGGCAGCCCGTTGATGAGCGCCAGGTTCTTGTACCGCCGGAGCGCCTCGCGCGATTCCCGGTGATAACTCGCCAGCACCGCCGGCAGAAACTCCCCCGTCATCGGCAATCCCTCGTCCATGAGATGCCCGAACAACGCATGCGCGATCTCCCTGCTCATCTTGTAAAGACCGCCATCCGCATCCGATCCGAGCGGCTGGTGCTTGTGGTCGTAATTGCTCCCGCCGTCCACCTGGCAGACGCGGTTCGGCTCCATCACGCGGAACACTTCACACAGCAATCCGATCTCCAGCCCCCAATCCCCCCGCATCGACATCGCCCCGGCGAGATCCCGCTGCATCACGTATTCCCCGGAAAGCGGATAGCGGAAGCTGAGCAAAAAATCGAGCAGCGGATGGTGCCCCACCACGCGCACCAGCGCATGCAGCAGGGGCGCGAGGAAGAGCCGGCTCACACGCCCGTAAATGCGGTCCGTCACCCGGCTGTAATACATTTTGGAATACCCGTGGTTGAGTTCGGGATCCATGCTGGAAAAGCAAAGCCGCGCTAGCATCTCCTTGCGGAACGACGCGACATCGCAATCCTGCGTCACCAGGATTTCGGATTTTGCCTCGGCAAAAACAAGACCGCATGCCGCCCAGGTATTGAACCCCTTTCCCGGCACGAAGCCGCCGAGATTTGCGTCGTTGAGAAGCTTGTAGACGGCGCCGAGGCGCGGCCCGTCGTTCCACAAAATCCGGTGTGGCTGCTCCAGCCTGCCGAAATAGCTTCGCGCCACCCCGAGCCCGCCTTTGTCCATGCCGTTCGTGCTCACGATCACTTCGCGGAGAAATCCCACCTGCGACAACTCATCAAGAATATGCGCGAGCGCGGGCTGCCCGATCTCGGAAAAATGACACGGCAATATCAGCGACACCGGCTTTTCCTTCATCAGCACGGCAAGCTTCGCATCGAGCTCCCCGCTGTTTGTCTCCGCGAGCCGCTGCAGGGTGCATATCAGCCCGTGCTGATGGAAATCGCTCATTACGGGCTCTGTCGCGGGCTTTCCGGGGTCGCTTCGTCCTCGTTATCATCCTCTTCCTCCTCGATCTCACGCCGCCACTGGCGCGAGATGAAGGGCCTCACGAAGCCGTAAATAAGATACGAAATGAAAAGCACCGCCGGCATCCATTCGTAATAAACCTTGGTGATGTAGATCAGCAGGACGATGACGATGAATTGCGGGATCGAGCGCCGCGTGCGCCAGTTGATCGACTTGAAACTCGGATACTTGAATCCGCTGAACATCATCCACGAAAGAAAAATCATCAGCGGCGGCAATATCCATTTCCATCTGCCGAGTTCGCGCTCCCCCTCCCAGAGCCACAGCATGAAAAGTGTGAGCGATGCGATCAGACCGGCTGCGGCAGGAATCGGGAAACCCTTGAACTCCTTGTTCGCCGCAGTGGAATTCGCGGCGGCGAGGCAGTTGAACCGCGCCAGCCGCAACGCGCCGCATACGAGGTAGATCGACGCCACGACCCAGCCCGCACGCGGAAAATCGGAGAGCACGATGCGGTAAACCATCAGCGCCGGCGCCACGCCGAAGGAAACGATATCCGCGATGGAATCGAACTCCCGCCCGAAATCGCTCTCATGCCCGCCCAGCCGCGCGAGCCGCCCGTCGAGCAGGTCGCAGATGCACGCGCCCAGGATGCACCAGATGGCGACATGAAAGCTCACCTGCGCCGAATCCGGGTCAACAGACTGCACAAGCGCCCCTTCCAGCACCTTGAGTATCGACGCAAAGCCAAAGCAAAGGTTCCCCGCCGTCATCAGGTTCGGCAGGAGATAAATCTTGGGGTTGCCGTCGTCGCTCATGGGATCATGATAATCTGGCGATCACCGTTGCGCCACCCTGAACTCGATCCCCCACTTTCACCGTGACCGTGCTGTTCATTGGCAGATAAACCTCCGTCCGCGATCCAAAGCGGATCATGCCGAACCGCTCACCCTTCTTCACCGTGTCGCCCACCTTCGACCACCCGACGATCCGCCGCGCGATTGCCCCCGTGATCTGCCGCACCACCAGCGTCGTCTTCGTCCCTTCAAAAGCCCATGTCCAGTATTCGTTCAGCGTCGTCGCATCGGGATGCCGCGCATCCAGCATTTTTCCCGGCGTCCGATGGCTGAAAGTCACCTTCCCCTCGATCGGCGCCCGGTTCGTATGCACATCAAATACCGAGAGAAAAATCGCCACCCGCATCATCTTCGTCTTCAGCACTTCCTTCTCCTCGATCTCCTCGATTCCCGCCACTACCCCGTCAGCCGCCGCTACCACAATATCGGCGTCAGCAGGCGAAACGCGTTCCGGATCGCGGAAAAAGTAAAAAACATAAAGGATGAAAAGGAGGCCAAGAAGACCCAGCCAGGAGAAAATCAAAGATAAAATTCCCGTCACCACCACAGCCACTGCCAGGATCCATCGTGCCTCGTAAATAGTTTGCCAACGCATAAGGCCGCACACCATAGAGGCACGCCCCGCTCTGGTAAAGCCCGCTGTTTCCCTATTAATGCCCCGCAGGAACCGCAGGGCTCCCGGTCGCCGGCGCTGGCGTTATGCTGCCAGCCGGCACCACCGGCGGCGGCAACATCAGCGGATTTTTCGGATCGGCAATCGCCGGCGCTTCTTCCCCGGTGAGCGCCTTGTACCACGCCTGCGCCATCTTCGCATACCCGATGTCGCTTGGGTGAACCATGTCGCCCCCCAAGGCGTCTTTGGAACTCATGGCCTGGTGGATATCCACAAACCCGATCTGGTGCCCCAGCGCCTGCTGCCTGGCGACGATGCCCGGGATCGCCGCATTATAAGCCGTCGCCCGGGTTTCTTTCGCCGCGTAGGCCCAGCCGCCCAGCGGCGCGATGCTGGCCACCAGCACGATCGTCTTGGAATTAGCAGCGTAGATCGCATCGATGATTTTACCCAACCGCTCCTCAAGCGTGTCCAACTGGAAACTCTGGAGAATATCATTCGTCCCGATCATCAGAAGCACCACGTCCGGCTTGAACTTTTCCAGCGTCGTCGCGAGGGGCGGGGCCGTCTGCCTTTCCACCGTTCCGCCGGTTAAAACCATGTCGGTGCGAATGCTCCCGTAGCCCTCGTGATACGGAATCGACCCATCCGAACACGCCGCCGGATACTTCGGATCACCCGGGATATTCTGCTTTCCCACATAAGTGATGGAATACCCGTTCGCGGTCAGCCATTCGTAAAGGATCTTTCGATAGCCACCCACCATCCCCTTTTTCCCCAAGGTGATGGAATCCCCCACCGGCATCACCTTGAGTTGGGCGGAATTCTGCCCCTTCACGAGAAAAGCCGCATCCGCCGCCTTGGTCACGCAAAACGAAACTGCGAGTACCATCAAGAAAGTCATCAATCGCCGCATAGACCCGGTCATTTTACCTCCTTGTCCTGCGTTTCCATGCGCGGAGTCGGCATCCACCTGTCCTGCCACTTGAATGTCGGCTCAGCCCAGATGGAATGGTCGGAAAAGCCATTGTTCATCGGATCCACGATCAACTCCATCTCCTTCGAGCCGGGCGGAATCTGCACGTCGATCGGCACTTCCTTGTCGGCGTATTCCTGCAACGGATTTGAGCGGAAAACTTCCTTCCCGTCGATCTTCACGATGTAAAACCACGAGCCCGTCACATTGCTGTCCCCATCCGGCCGGATGCCCCATGCGCTGAAGCTCGCAACGCCGGCGGGAATGCTGTAAACCACCCGGCTCGGCGCATGCGCAAAAAGATACTCCTCACACGGCTTCCCGTGGAGCAGCACTTCGCGATTATCCACATTCTTCCCGATCCAGAGATCGGCAAACCCCACCTTGTAGTCCTTCACAGGCAGATCGAGCAGGCTCATCTTTGGCGGATAGATCACCCTCGCCGGGGTGATTCCATATTCCCGCATCTTGTCCTTCAGCAGATACGATTTGTTATGCGGAGCCCACAAAACCCAATACTGATCCTCCCCCTTTTCATTCTTGTAGATCGTCGCCCCCACCAGTTCATCCCCGATCTTGATCTTCTCCTCCTGGATCTTCCACAGGCTCTGCTCCGAAACGTTCGACAGCACCCAGTACCCGATCCCCGGATTCGGGATATAAAGATCATGATTCGGCCCGCCTAGCTGGCGCTGCGTGTAGATCGAGATATGCGTGGACCCCAGTTGATTCCAGAGCGCCCCCGCTTCCTCGTCAGTGGACCACGTATTGAGCGCCTTCTCCCTCGCATCCGCATGCGCCGAATCGACTTTGCTCAACACCAGCACCTGCCCGTATGACAGCCCGTGATAAAACAAAAGCACAGCAATACAGAAAGGGAGGATTTTCATACGTGTCTAATCGTCTGTAAAACAGCACCTTGCATCAAGCCGCAAATAAAAACGCTGTCAGCCTGCCCCAGCGCCGAAGGGTGATGGACTCATCCTGCGCAACTCCACAACGGTTCAAATATCAATAATCGGCCCGCCTGCTGAAGGAGCGGCGCCCGGTTCCCGCTCACGCCGGATCTGGTCAACCACGACCGATGGCGCCAGATACGGCAACATCAGGCACGCCAGCAGCAGCGGAACATAAACCGCCTCCAGCCCATCCAGAGCCAGGTCGCCCACAAGGCCGAGAAATGGAATCACCGCAACAATTTCCTCAACAGGAAATTCAATCAGCCCCAAAACGCCAAACACCGCAAAGCCGATCGCAAACGCGCCGATTTTATAATGCAACCCCACCCGCGCATCCCGCAGCAAATGATACCCCAGCTTCACATCCAACGCCCTGCGCGACGGCGTGGTGTGTACGTCTCTGTCTATGCGCGTGGCTTTAGGCATGTCCCTTTGGTATTTGATCATATCATGGAATCCAACACTTCTCGAATACTCCGACGTATTTCATAGATTTTCTGAGTCGGATTAACCCGGATAATGCCGGATAGAGTCGGAGAAATTTAGCATTTAACATTTAGGATTTAGCATTTCAGGAAGTTTTGCTGTGAAAGTACGCCAAGGGTGGGATTCGGTGGGATAATCCGGGATAGGGTGGGATGGGCGCCCAAGGGCACCAGTTCCAAGTTTCTGGTTCCTAGTTCCTGGTTCCTGGTTCTTCAGAAATTCGGTGCTTGGTTTTGTCAACGATGAGGCTTTTAAGCCGGTTTAACCCGGTATAGGTCGGTATCTTATCGTGTTTTCCGCTACCGGCTTTGGCCCCCTCTCGGGTTGATTCAGGGGATCGTCCCATAAAATGGGTTCGACACTGAAGAACGAGTTAAGCCGCCCGCCCACCGCATTGTCTCGCAAAGCCTCGATTCTCCCAGAGTCGAATCTTCAAGAGTCGAGTTCCAACATTGAATGGGGGGGAAATCCGGGTGCGGTGTTCATTTTTAAATGCCGTAGCAGGTTCTGTTGCGGTCTCTGGCCGGTCTTTCCTTGGGGAGAGCGAGCGCGCGGTCGCGGCGGGAGACGCTGGATTGCGAAGGCGAGCGGGTTATCCGGCGGGGCTGGCGAGGTGTTTTCGGATGCAGATGTGATTTGTCATATCACCCATCATACGGCTGGCAGTGGGATGACTGCGAGCGCTATGAGGTGCAAAGTTTTGCACCGATTTGAGCTTGACAACACGAATATTTACGTTTGTTTAACGGAAAGTTTGAGGAAACCATCCTGCCAGCTTGATGAGTTTCGACAGATTTTAAATATGCAAATGCGCTACGAGAAATTGCAGAAGATGAAACGGCAACAGCCCGTCAAGGACCCCATCAACGTCAACATTTCTTCCTTCCGTTCAGTGCGCAGAGTTGCCTCCATTTAAAAAATCGAAACAAAAACCATTGACAGATACAACATCTGTAATACCATGCCTACATGAGTAAGACTATTCCGCCTCCCAGAATTTCCACCTCGGAGTGGGAGATCATGGACATCGTTTGGAAAAAAAATCCCATTACCGCCCCCGAAGTTTTTTCACTATTAGGCGGCCGCAAGTCCTGGTCGCAAAAGACCGTCAATACGTTCCTTTTCCGACTTGCCGGAAAAGAAATGCTGAAAGTCGAAAAGCGATACAACATCAACTTTTATTCCCCGGCGGTTTCCCGGGAGAAATCGGTGACCGAAGAAAGCCGGAATTTTCTTTCCAGGGTATTCCAGGGCGCCCTAGGGGATCTGCTGGCGCATTTTTGCGAACAGGGAAGCTTGAATGATGCCGAGCTTGCGGAACTGGAGCGGATGATTTCCGACACGCGTTCAAAACGAAAGAAAAAGATATGAGCTTGCACGAACTCATGGGGCAAGTGCTCTCAAACTCGTGGCGGGCCGGGATTCTCATTGCCGTGCTTTTCGCCGCCGGCGGGCTTCCGCGCCGGTTCGTCAATGCGCGCGTTTTCCACTGGTTCTGGGTGGTGGTGGCAGTCCGGTTCCTGCTTCCATTTGACCTTCCGGCGCCGATCCATGTCACGCGCTATATTCCTGCGGCTCCATTCCATGTCGCGCAGTATATTCCTGCGGCTCCACAGAACCATGCGGCGGGAGACCGGCCATCCGTTGCCGGGATCACGCCGGCAGCATCTTCCACCGGCGCGGCTTCTCCTGTTCACCCGCCGTGGAGTATCCTGTTCAATGAAAAAACGCTTACGACGGTCTGGCTGGGTGGAGTGGCGGCTGTGCTCCTGGCGTACCTGGGGGCAGGACTTTCGTTTCGGCGTCAACTCGCGCGCCATGGCCGTCCGGCAGGGGAGCGGACCAAGCAGATGGTGTCCGATTGCTCCCGCGCGATCGGCTTGAATCCCATTCCCGTTTTTGAAATGGAAACCATTCCCGGGCCGGCTTTGTTTGGCATATGGAGACCCCGCATTCTTTTTCCAGAGGGTCTCACCGCCCAGCTCACCGACGAGGAGCTAAGGCTCGTAATCCTGCACGAACTCGGACACTGCAAACGCCTCGATCTTCTTTTGCAAGGACTGCTGGTCGTATCAAAGGCGATTCACTGGTTTAACCCCCTGGCATGGCTGGCGGGGCGGCTGGCTCGCGCGGATCGCGAGCTGGCCTGCGATGAATTTGTCATGGCTCATACTTCCAATCCCGGAGACATGGCCTATGCCAAAACGCTGCTGCGGATGCAGGGTCTGTCCCGGCCGGGACGATTCATGCTCCTCGCAGTCGGCATCCTCGAAACAAAAAACCGACTCAAGCAACGCATCCTTATGATTCAAAACTATAAATCTACAAGCGCCCTGCGGTTTGTTCTTGGAGCGGCAGCCATCCTGACTGTCAGCGCAGGTTTGCTAATGGCCCATGAAATGCCGGAGGAGAGCCAGACCATTGATCTCGGCGGCGGCGTGACGATGGAGTTTGTGCTGATACGGCCCGGCAGTTTCCAGATAGGGGATGAAAAATACCCGCCGGACAAATATTACCGCTACAACGGGGGGGAAGAAGGGATGCCGGCGCACAAAGTGACGATCACCAAGCCGTTTTACTTCGGCAAGTACCTGGTCACGCAGGAACAATGGAAGCGCATCATGGGCAGCAACCCCAGCCACTTCAAGGGCGCGAAAAACCCGGTGGATAGTGTCAATTGGGAGGATTGCCAGACCTTTCTGAGGAAGCTGAAAGAAAAATTGCCCAGCCAAACATTCCGGCTGCCGACGGAAGCGGAGTGGGAGTACGCCTGTCGTGCCGGCAGCAGCACCAACTTCTTTTTCGGCGACAGCGATGAGCCGATGAACGAGTATTCTTGGAGTCCCAATCCCAAAGACGGCAACAACCCTTGGGCAACTCATCCTGTTGGCGAAAAGAAGCCAAACCGCTGGGGGCTTTACGATGTGTATGGCCTTGTCTTGGAATGGTGCTCCGACTGGTATGGCCCCTATACCAAGAGTGATCAAACCGATCCGCCCGGCCCGGCCTCCGATGAGAAACATGGGCATGTGACGCGGGGATGGCATTTCAAGTCGAGTGGCCGTGGCTTTCAACCGCCCGGCGGTGCATTCTCCGGCAATGGTCTGCGGTGTGTGTTGGTCGCTGATTGAGTCCTCGCAGCAGGTCGTGAGAACCGGCATCCAGAATTCTTCCTTCGCATCGCCAACCGATGTGCTATTTTACCCGCATGACCACATTGGCCACCATTGATCCCAACATTCCCATGAGTGAATTGCTCCAGGCGTTCCCGGGGGCGCAGCGCGCGCTTTTCCGCAAATACCACATCGGCGGTTGCAGCAGTTGCGGCTTCCAGCCGACGGAGACGCTGGCGCAGGTCTGCGCGCGGAATGACCAGCTTTCTGTCGAGGAAGTGATCCAGCATATCCAGACCAGCCACGAGGCCGACCTGCAACTCCAGATCACGCCGGCGCAACTTTCCGAGGAGCTGAAGAAAGAGGAGAGCAACGTCCGCCTGGTGGATGTCCGCACCCGCGAGGAATTTGACGCGGTGAAAATCGAGGGCTCATTCCTCCTGTCGCAGGACCTGATGCAGGAAATGCTGATGAAATGGGACCGCACCGGGCTGCTCGTGCTGATCGACCACCAAGGCACCCGCAGCATGGACGCGACCGCCTATTTCGCCGGACACGGCTTCGAAAACGCAAAATGCCTGCGCGGCGGCATCGACGCATGGAGCGAGGAAATCGATTCCAGCCTCCCCCGCTATCATTTGGAGTAAATCATGACTGAAAAATCTGACATTCAGAAGCGGATCGAGGAAGCCATCCAGAATCCCAAAAACCTCGGCGAAATGCAGGATTCCGACGCCATCGGCACGGTCGGCAGCCCCGATTGCGGCGACATGCTGCGGATGTGGGTGAAATTCAAGGAAAAGGACGGCAAAAAAGTGATCGACCGCGCCACGTTCCAGACCTTCGGCTGCGAGACCGCGATCGCCGTCGCGAGCGTCGCCACGGAATTGATCGCCGGCAAGACGATCGAGGAGGCTCTGTCGCTCTCCGGAACTGAACTCTCCGCCCCGCTCGGCGCATTGCCCCCGATGAAAATCCACTGTGCCCAGCTTGTGGAAGGCGCCCTGCGCTCCGCCCTCGCACCGCAGGAAAAACCGGCCGCTCCTGCTCCCGCCCCGCATTCACCCACCCTTTTCGACCATATGACCGCGCCGCAAAGCAACGAGCGCAAGGTCAAGGTCGTCCTCAATACACCCAAGAAATCTTAAAACATGAGCGCACCAGGATACAAAGAAGTCACATTTAATCGCGATTGCGAAGCCATCCAGATTCCCAGCGGGGAAAAGCTGCACATGAAGAAAGGCACCACCGTCGTCATCACTCAATCACTCGGAGGCAGCTACACCATCGCCACGGAACGCGGCCTCGCCCGCATCACCGAGGCAAACGCCGACGCCCTGGGCCTGGATGCCGTCGAAAAAACCGCTGCCCCCGTGGATGCATCCGTCGTGGTGGAGGAAAAAGCGGTCTGGGACCAGTTAAAGACCTGTTACGATCCCGAAATTCCCGTGAATATCGTCGATCTCGGTCTCGTTTACGATTGCACCATCACCCCGCAGCCCGAACTCGGCGCGAAAGTGAACGTGAAGATGACCCTCACCGCCCCCGGCTGCGGCATGGGCCCCACCATTTGCGCCGAGGCGAAGAGCAAAATCGTGACCATCCCCGGCGTGGCCGATGCGGATGTCGATCTCGTCTGGGATCCGCCATGGAACCAGGAAATGATCAGCGAAGTCGGCAAAATGCAGCTCGGCCTGATCTAGGGCAAAACCGGGGCATGCAATTTTGAGTTTGCAGAATTCCAGAAATCAGCGATAACTCCCGGCTCTTTTGAAATTTTAAACACCAACCGTAAACACATTATGTCACAACATCGCAGCCTTAAGGGCGCCAGCACCATCGCAGCAAAACGCAACGTCTTGAAACGCTTTGAGCGTGTGGATGTCTTGAAAAAGCGCGGCCAGTTCAAGACCGGCGACAAGGTCATCGGCCTCCGCAAGACCAAGCCCGACGCGTAGTCCGTTTTACATCATTTAAACAAAAAGCACACGGCGCTTCCGGCGTCCGTGTGCTTTTTGCTTGTACAACCGGCGCCCTCCAGACCGGTTTAAGTAGCTGTAAAAAAAGTCCCCACCGCATGGTCATTCCGAGTGCAACGAGGAATCTCCCATGCCACACCCGGCGTAATTTGCGGGATTTGCCGCCCTCGCCCCTCGGCCTCTCCAAGAGTCGAGTTTCACTGCGTTCAGAATGACGAGTGGCCATGCTTTTATTTAAACCGCGCTACCCCGCGTAAGCCCGCCGGATTTCCTCGCCGATGATCTCGATCCCGCGCTTTACCGATTCCGGTTTCGCGCAGTAGGTGATGCGGATGCACTCCTGCCTGTGCCGCCACTCCTCCTCGAGCCCCGCGAAGCAATAGCTCCCGGGGACCACCAGCACCTTCCTCGCCTTCAGCCGCTCATACAGCTCGCGGTCGCTGATCGGCAGATCGCGGAACCAGAGCCATAAAAAGAACGCCCCCTCGCAGACATGCACATGGTAATCCAGCGCATCGTCAAAGTACTGCGCGATCCACTCCTGCGTCTGCCTGCTCCGCTCCTCGTAGAAGGGCCGGATCACCCTCCGGCACATATCGTCGATTTCCCCGTTCGCAAAAAGCCGCCGCGTGATGGTCTGCCCGATCGAACTCGTGGATAGCACCAGCGACGCATTCATGATCGAGAGCCGCCTGATGATCTCCTTGTTCGCCACCACGATGCCCGTGCGCGTGGCCGGCAGCCCGAGCTTCGACAGGCTGAAAGTGTGGATGGTCCGCTCATTCCAGACCGGTTGCACCGGCTTGAAGATCACGTTAGGAAACGGCTGCCCGTACGCATTGTCCACGATCAGGTAAATCCCCCGCTCCTCCGCCATCGCCATGAGCCGCTGCATCTCACCGTCGGTGATTACATTCGCCGTGGGATTCGTCGGGCGCGACAGGCAGATCGCTGCGACATCATCCCCGATCCTGCCGAAATCGATCCGGTATTTGAACTCGTGTCTGCCATGGTGCTCGATGCGCGGTTTCCAAGCGGTGAACAAATCCGCCCCGATCCCCTGGCTCGCGTATCCGATGTACTCGGGTACGAGCGGGAAAAGGATCCTCTTCGCCGATGATCCATCGCGCCCCGCGAGCATGTTAAACAAAAGAAAATTCGCCGCCTGGCTGCCGATGGTCACCGCGATGTTTTCCGCATCCAGTTTCCAGCCGAATGCCCGGTGGAAATACGCCGCCATCGTCTCCAGAAACTCCGGCTTGCCGCGCGGCGTGTCGTAATCCCCGAGCATCGCCTCCATCGCGCCGGGCCCGGCCATGATCTCGTCCATGCGCCTGCGCCAGAGCGCCTCCACCCCGGGAATGTGGGCGGGATTTCCACCGCCCATCATGATCATTTCCTCACCGCCTGCCAGGGCGCGTCCCAGATCCTCCATCAATTCATAGATGCCCGACGAGGATGAAAAATTACGGCCGAAATCGGAGAGAGGGGTATCCACAATAGTTACGAATATATTTCCAGCAGCGGGTGGCGCCGTTAATTTCCCGGCCCCTTTACCGGCTTCCGGAAAACGAAAGACTTCAGATCGCCGGCCTTATTGGCTGCAACACGGGAGGCGCAATCATCACCGGGCGGATGCGCGGCAGCGCCATTATTTCCTCCTGTGCCTTCATGGCATTGTCGCGTTCGGAGGATAATTTCTGCAATTCCTGGTGGTGGCTTTCACCCGCGGCCTTGAGTTCCGCCTTGGTCGCCTCGTTCTCCTTTACGAGATCGTCGATTTTTTGCATGAGGCCGGCGATTTTCGTCTCCTGCTCCGCCATGGCGTTTTGGAGTTTGGCGAGCGCGCCATCCTTTTCCTTCGAAATAATCTCGGCGTTTTTCTTCAATTCCACTTTTGCATCGGAGAGTTGCGTGAGCGCTTCATCGCGCTGCTTCACCACCTGGTTGTATTCGTTCCCGAACACCGTCCACTGGCTGCGCTTGGCTTCCACGGCTTCCTTGTGGAGTGAGAGCGCCTTGTCGCGCTCGCCGCTTGAGGCTTCCTTCTGTTTCCGCAACTGCAATATTTCCTTCTCGTGCGCCTTCCGCTCCTGCTCGAGTTTGGCCAGGGCCTCGTCACGCTGCCTGTTTGCATCGGCAGTCCATTGCGCCACGGTTTCCTGGGTCTGCTTGATGCCCTTGCTGGATTCCTCGATGCGTTGCTGGAGCTGCCTGTTTTCCTGGCTCAACCGGTCGCGCTCGCGGACCAATGCCTGCGTCTCTTTCGTATGCGCCTCCGCGGCTGTGCGGATCTGCCCGAGCGCCTCTTCCTTCGCTTTCAATACCTTTTCGCGCTCGGCGGTAACGGCGTTCAGCTTCTCGGTATGCGTCCTGACTGCGTCGGATAATTTCGAGGAAATGAGTTCCTTTTCCTTCACGAGGGTGTCCCGTTCCCTGGTCATCGTGTCCATATGCTTGCGGTGCTGTTCCTTCATCTGGGCCAGCTCGATCTCCGTTTTCGACTTCAAATCCCGGATGCTGTCCCGCTCTTTGCCGAGATCTGCCGCCTGTTTTTTGTGCGTCTCAACATCGGTCGTGAGTTTCGCGATGACGGAATCTTTTTGTGAAGCAAGACTGTTTCGCTCCTGCGCGGCGGAGTGCGCCTGCTTTGCCATCAATGCTTCCTTCTCGGCAAGGACACGGCTGCGTTCCTGCAGAAGGGACGTGGTCTGTTTTGAAAAATCCTCCTGGAGGGTATGCACTTTCTTCTCGTGATCGGCCTTGGCCTGCGCGATTTCCGCGGCAAGCTTCAGTTTGGCTTGCGCGGCCTCGGCACCCTCCGCGGCCAGTGTCCCGATGTGCTTCTTGTGCGCTTCGATTTCATCCCCGAGTTTGGCGAGGGTTTCGTCCTTCTGCCGGATCAACTCGTTCTTCTCGCGGTCGGCGGCTTCGCCATGCTTGGAAAGGAGCGATTCCTTCTCCGCAACGATGTGGCTGTGCTCCAGCTTGAGGGTCTCGGTCTGTTTCGAGAAGCCTTCCTGAAGCTCCTTCACCCTCTTCCCATGGTCGGCCCTGGCCTGCGCGATTTCCGCGGCGAGGTTTTCTTTCAACCGCAAGGCATCAGTCTTCTCATTGGAGAGCGTCTCGATCTGTTTCTTGTGCTCCTCGATTTCTCCCCCGAGTCTGGCGGCAGTTTCGTCCTTCTGCCTGATCAATTCGTTCTTTTCACGGTCGGCGGCTTCCCTGTGCTGCGACAGGAGCGAATCCTTTTCCGCGACGATCCGGCTGTGATCAGCCTGCATCGTCTCGATCTGTTTCGAGAAACCATCGTGAAGCTCCTGCACCGTCTTCTCGTGTGCGGCCGCGGCAAGCGCGATTTCCGCGGCAAGTTTCAGCTTGGCTTGTGTGGCTTCGGCATTCTCCGCACCCAGCGTCTCCAGGTGCTTCTTGTGCGCCTCGATTTCTCCCCCGAGTTTGGCGGCAGTCTCGTCCTTCTGCCTGATCAATTCGTTCTTTTCATGGTCGGCAGCTTCCCTGTGCTGCGACAGGAGTGAGTCTTTTTCGGCAACGATACGACCGTGCTCCTGCTCGCGGGCGGCAGTCTGTTTTGAAAAGTCTTCCTGCTGCGCCTTCAGCGCTGTCTCGTGCTGGAGCTTTGCCTCGGCCAATTGGGCCTTCGTCTTGTCATGCTCCCCGGCGAGCGCCTTATGCTGCGTGGTGACGGCGTTTAATTTCTCCTCGTGGGCCCTGGCCTCATCCTGCAATTGCTTCGCGAGAAGATCCTTCTCCATCCAGACCTTGTCGCGTTCGTCGATGGCGGATTCGAGTTCCTGGTGATGCTGTGCCTTGGACTGGGCGAATTCAGCGTCCACCTTTGCTTTTGCCTCGCTGATGAGGTCCCGTTCCCTGCCGAGCGCCTCAATCTGCTTCGCATGGCCCTCGATTTCCCCCCTGAGACTGGCAAGGCTTTCATCCTTCTGCCGGATCAACTCGTTCTTTTCACGGTCAGCGGCTTCACCATGCTTCGAAAGGAGTGATTCTTTCTCCGCAACGATGCGACCGTGTTCCTGCCTGAGCGAATCGATCTGCTTCGAAAAATCCTCCTGCTGCGCCTTCAATGCATTTTCATGCTGCTCGGCGAGTGCCTTATGTTGCGCGGTAACGGCGTTTAATTTCTCCTCGTGGGCCCTGGCCTCATCCTGCAATTGCTTCGCGAGCAGATCCTTTTCCACCCAGACCTTATCGCGTCCGTCGATGGCAGATTCGAGTTCCTGCTGGTACAACGCCTGGTACTGGACATGTTCAGCATCCGCTTTCGCTTTTGCTTCGCTGATGAGATCCCGTTCCTTGCCAAGCGCCTCAATCTGCTTCGCATGACCCTCGATTTCCCCCTTGAGACTGGCAAGGCTTTCATCCTTCTGCCTGATCAACTCGTTTTTTTCGCGGTCGGCGGCTTCGCCATGCTTCGACAGGAGTGATTCCTTCTCCGCAACGATCTGGCCGTGCTCGTGCTTGAGTGTCTCGATCTGTTTCGAAAAGCCTTCATGAAGATCCTGCACCGTCTTCTCGTGCGCAGCCACAGCAAGTGCGATTTCCGCCGCGAGTTTTTCTTTCGCTTCCAGGGCATCGGCTTTCTCTTTGCCAAGCGTGTCGATCTGCTTCTTGTGGCCCTCGATTTCTCCACCGAGATTTGCGAGGGTTTCGTCCTTCTGCCTGATCAATTCATTTTTTTCACGGTCGGCGGCTTCACCATGCTTCGACAGGAGTGATTCCTTTTCCGCGACGATCCGGCTGTGATCAGCCTGGATTGTCTCAATCTGCTTCTTGTAGCCTTCGATTTCCCCGCCGAGTTTCGCCAGCGTCTCATCCTTCTGCCGGATCAAGGTGTTGCGCTCCTGGTCGGCAGCCTCGCCGTGCTTGGATAAAAGCGATTCCTTCTCCGCAAGGATGCGGCCATGCTCCTGCTTGAGGGAATCAATCTGCTTTGAAAAATCCTCCTGCAGTGCCTTGTGTTGCGCTGTGACAGCGTTCAATTTCTCCTCGTGCGCCTTGGACTGGTCCCGCAATTGTTTTGCAAGCTCGTCCTTTTCCACCCAGATCGTGTCGCGTCCCTCGATGGCGGATTCGAGTTCCTGGTGATACTGCGTTTTGGTCTGGGCAAATTCCGCATCCGCTTTCGCCTTTGCCTCGGTGACGAGGTCCCGTTCCCTGGCAAGAGCCTCGATCTGCTTCTTGTGCGCCTGCACTTCGCCGGTGAGCTTCGCAAGGGCATCGTCCTTTTGCTTCATCGCCGCGACAAGACCCGGGTCGGGCTGCGCGGGAGCGGCTGTGGCTGCTGCGAATACCGCAGCCTTGTCCTTTGCAAGCCTGTCGCGCTCTTCCTTGAGAGCGGCGATTTGTTTGGCAAAATCATCGCGCAGCGCCTGGATTTTTTTCTCTTGCTCGACTTTCGCTTCTCCGAGCTGGACCAGCAGCCTGTTGCTTTCGTTTGTTTTCGCCTCGTGATCTGCAGTGAGTTTCTCGATCAGCCTTTGCTGGATTTCTTTCGTCCTTGCAGCTTCACCTGCAATCGTGGCGCTTTCCCTGGAAGGCGTCTCAGCACCCTTGGAGGCCGGGGCCGGGGCTTTCGCACCAGCCGGGGTCATTGTAATATTCGAAATCTTCGCGGAAGGCTCCGCAGGCTTTTCTATATTTAAAGTCAAACCCGGCGCAGACGGAGCCGGCTCCTTTACAAGGGATAATGAGCCGGGTTCTGTGGATGGAGTTGCAGGCGGGACAGGAGCTGTTACCGCACCTGCGGGCGGTTCCGCGGGAATTTTTGTCAACGCAGGAGGCGCGGCAAACCAATTCTGCTTGGTTCGCTTCAAAGCGGGTTGCGGCGCCGGGGTTCCAGCCGGTGCCTCGGCAGGAGCAGCAAAACCACCGGCAGGTGGATTTACAGTCAATGGCTGGGCCGGCGTAACTGGAGCGGTCAACGCATTAGGCACAGCCTGGTCTTCAGCCTGCGGGTTTGCATTTTCCACCGCTGCAACGGGACGCGCTGGCGCCGGTTGCTGGGAACGGATTTTGATCGCTGGATTTACCGGTGTTGCCGACTTGTAATTCATCGCCGGGTTGTTCTTTTCGCCTCCCGGCTGGTCGATCATCGCTTTCAAATTGCGAACACGGTCCAGCAATTTGCTCCATGGAAAAAAGATTTCCACGTCATCCTCAGGCCCTATTGCATGCTTGAAAATCTCCGGGCAGCGCTCGGCGATGTGGGAAAGCGGGATCGTCGCCTTTCCTCCCGCGAGATTGGCGGAAAGGTCGTCCATCCTGAAAAATATCCGCTGGTTCGGGTCGTGCGTTCCCGCTTTCAGGAGATGTGGCGGAATCCGGTGTAAAATGTCCCCCAGTTCCAGCACGATTTTCTGCGAAGTGCCCCCTTCCTGTGGCTTTTTTCCCGGCATAACCGTCTCCGGCATCTGATAGGCCGCTTCCTGCGGGGTTGAGACGGAAGGCGTTTCCTCCGGTGTAGTTCTACCGGAGTCCTCGTCTTTTTTAGGTTTGAAGCGGTTTAAAAATCCTTTCATTTCTCTTGTGGGACACTGCAATTACCGTGCCCAATGAAAAACTACCGGCTTCTCAATGTCGAGATGCAAACTCTGGTGCACCGGGCAGGTCAATGCCGCGCTTTCCAATGCCGCGTTTTTTGCCAGGCCCGCAGGCATCCACATCTGGGTGGAAAGTCGCGCGATCCGGCGCGGCGGCGTTTGCGTCATTTCCTTGGTTACTTCGATCTTCATCCCGCTCAAATCGATCTCATGGCGGCTTGCGTAAATCCCCATGATTGTCGCCATGCAAGTCCCGAGGGCCGTTGCCACAAGGTCGGTGGGCGAAAATGATTCCCCTTTTCCCTGGTTGTCAACCGGCGCATCCGTCTCAAGCTGCCTTCCAGAAGGCCCATGCGAAGCCACGCAATGCAATCCTCCTGTGTATTCTATCTCAATTTTCACCATAATTTATATTATCTCAAAGCCTTCTGTTACGTCAATCATAGCACCCTAAGGAAATTACTGCCATTATCCGTCTCCACTTTTCAACTTCCCACTTTTCCATGCTCCCGCTAGCTTCCCCCGCATGCCTTTACTTAACAAAAAATTTCCCCGCCTCCTCCCGCAGCCAATCAAAAAAAATTGCACCGTCACCGACCTGATCGACGGCACATTCAAGGCCTACAACGGCGCGCGCCTCGCCGAGGGGTGCCGTCTTTTCAGCGAAAAGATGCTCGCGAAAAACGGCACGGTCGGCATGTCACTCACCGGCGCCCTCACCCCTGCCGGACTTGGAAAAGCCGCGATCATCCCGCTGATGAAGGCCGGCTTCGTGGACTGGATCATCTCCACCGGGGCAAATCTCTACCACGATCTTCATTACGGCCTCGGCATGGAACTCTTCGCCGGGTCGCCTTTCCTCGATGACGTCCAATTGCGTCGCGACGGCGTCATCCGCATCTACGATGTGTTGTTCGATTACGATGTGTTACTGGACACCGACGCGTTCGTGCGCAAGGCGATCCAGGGGCCGGAATTCCAGAAAACCATGGCCACCGACGAGTTCCACTACAAGCTCGGCAAATACGTTTACGAACGCGAGAAAAAGCTCGGTATCAAGGAAACAAGCGTCCTCAGCGCCGCCTGCCAGTACGGCGTGCCGATCTTCACCAGCTCGCCCGGCGATTCCTCGATCGGCATGAATGTCGCCGCGATGGCCCTGCGCGATTCCAAGCTTCAGTTCGACGTGAACCGCGACGTGAACCAGACCGCCGCCCTCGTGTACAACGCCAAGGCCAGCGGCCTCACCTCCAGCGTCTTCATCCTCGGCGGCGGCTCGCCGAAAAACTTCATGCTGCAAACCGAGCCGCAGATCCAGGAGGTCATGGGCATCGAGGAGCGCGGCCACGATTACTTCCTGCAATGCACCGACGCCCGCCCCGATACCGGCGGCCTCAGCGGCGCGACTCCCGCCGAGGCGGTGAGCTGGGGAAAAATCGACCCCGATTCCCTCCCCTCATGCGTCGTCTGTTACGTGGATTCCACGATCTCCCTGCCGCTCATCACCGCCTACGCGCTCAGCAAGGTCGCCCCGCGCAAGCTCAAGCGGCTCTACGAATCCCGCGACAAAATCTACGACCGCCTCTGCCAGCAATATTTCAAGCACGGCACCGTGGAGAAAACCGCCCACCGCACCGACGTCACCGGCAAAAAAACCGGCAAACGCCCCAGCCGGAATCTCGCAAAGCGATCCATCGGCGCAGGCTTGAATAAATAGCGATACCACGAATGCCGTTCACGGCGCGTGCGAACTTCTTCTTTTCAAATTCCACAGCCAGCCGTAGAAAGGCAATCCACCTATGCGCATTTTCCGATACGACCAACCCGGCTTTGAGAAAGCGATCACGCCTCTGGACCGCACCTCCGCGCCCGGCGACGAGGTGTGCGAGACCGTCGCGAAAATCATCAGCGACATCCGCGGGCGCGGCGACGCCGCATTGCTGGACTACACCGCGAAATTCGGCGGCCCGAAACTGAAGCCCTCGCAACTTCAAGTCACCCGGCAGGAAATCTCAGGCGCAAATTCCAGCGTCTCGGCGGAAACCCGCGAGGCGGTCCTTGCAGCCCACGCCAATGTCCGCGACTTCGCAAAGAAGAGCCTCCGCGAATCATGGAGCGGCAAGAACCGCCAGGGCGTGGAGGTCGGCGAACGCTTCGATCCCTTCCGCCGCGTCGGCATTTATGTTCCGGGCGGCACCGCGCCGCTCGTCTCCACCGCCATCATGACATGCACCCTCGCCGCCACCGCCGGCGTGGAGGAAATTGTCGTCACCACCCCGGCGGATGCAAAGGGCCAGGTGAATCCCGCGCTCCTCTACGCGCTCGATTTCGCGGGCGCCACCGAGATTTACAAGGCAGGCGGTGCGCAGGCCGTCGCCGCGCTCGCATACGGCACCGCCACCATCGATCACGTGCTGAAAATCTTCGGCCCCGGCAACGCCTACGTCGTGGAGGCAAAGCGCCAGGTCTTCGGCCAGGTCGCCATCGACCTTCTCCCCGGCCCGAGCGAAATCCTCATCGTCGCCGACAAAACCGCAAACCCCGCTTGGATCGCCGCCGACATGCTCGCCCAGGCCGAGCACGGCCACGGCAGCAGCGTCGGCCTCATCACCGATTCCCCGAAAATCCTCGCTGCCGTGCAAAAGGAAGTGCAGCTCCAGGCCGCCCTCCTCTCGCGCCGCAAACACCTGCTCGAAGTCCTCGATCAGCACACCTTTCTCATCCTCGTCAAAAAAATGCGCGATGCCGTGAAAATCGCAAATGGCTTTGCTCCCGAGCACATCAGCATCGTGGCAGAAAATGAGGACGAGCTTGCGGAAGAGATTCGCACCTCTGGCGCAATCTTCCTCGGCGGCCGTTCCCCGGTGGTCGGCGGGGACTTTATCGCAGGCCCGAGCCACGAACTGCCCACAGGCGGCGCCGGCAAATCCTTCCCCGGCCTCACCGTGGACCAGTTTCAGCGCCGCACCAGCATCGTGCGGTTCGACAAAAAATCGCTGAAAAAATCGCTCCCGTTCATCAGGACCTTCAGCGAGATCGAAGGCCTCGACGCCCACGGCCACTCCGCCGCGATCCGCTTTGACAAAAGCGACGAGTAAATCGGGCTTTTATAACCTGCGAACACGGGCTAAATTCATAAACCACACAACGCACTTCATTTCCATTCTCCAATACAACCCTCTATGATTCAGGACCGCATCGCCAAACTCGAAGAAAAAGTCCGCTCCGCCACACACATCCAGGATGACACCCGGACCGAACTGCTCGACATCCTCGCCGGCCTGAAAACCGAGATCGAAACCCTCGCCAAGACCAACGAGGAGGACGCCCGCAGCATCGCCCGCTTCGCCGATGTCTCCACCCTCGAGGCCACCCGCCCGGACAAACGCCCCCAGCTCGTCGACGCCGCGCTCACCGGCCTGAACTCCTCCATCTCCACCTTCGAGTCCACGCACCCCTCCCTGACCCAGACCGTCAACCGCCTCGCCACCCTCCTCTCCAACATGGGATTTTGACTGCAACAAACGAGCATTTTGTCCTCATTTGTCTGATGTCGTCTCGCGCATTCAATAGCCTCAGAACCAGGTCACTACAGCAAACACCATCTCCTCCCGAGTCGCCTCGGAGTAGCCCATTTTGGCGGGGTCAGTATCATAAATCAGTATCATAATTCTGGCTGTTATACAGTGTATATCACAAGCTGCTTTTGTTCGGCGTTTCGCGTAAGACTTCCCCGAGCTTGAAAGCTGCAAGCGCATTGTCGAAATCTGACGCCAAAAGGCTAGGGGGGAACAGGCTCCACTTTTTTGTCGAAATATGATGGATCAAATGGCGGCACTCTGATTGCAAAGTACCATAGGTCGATGGTTTTTTCTGGGGTTGTGGGAAAAAACGGGATGTTAAATGTCCAACGCCTATTGCCGATTTGCAGTCCATAAACGAAAGTGATCCCGCCATCGCTATCCTTCTCGTATTTACTACGCGTAGGTGCAGGCGTAGATACACGGGCACCGGGAAAATGAATCTCTTCGGGATAATGAATCTCTATATCCTTGTCTGTAAATATCGCCTCGTATGGTCCGTAAGTATTTATTTCGCAGTCAAACATTGCGAGGTCTGCAATTTTATCGTGTGCCCTTCCACGACTAACCATAATAAACCGGACAAACCAGTGAAGCTTATCAGAATCGCGCGTAATGGACATTATGGTGAAAGCTTCATCGTCCACATTTTCACTCAATTTGCGCGTTATCCACAAACCCTCACGAGGAAAGTTTTGAGTCTCTGGCGGAGCCGCTTGTGAAAAAGATCCGATTGTAGCGACTATCGCGAGCGTAACCAAAAAACAAACGGGTTTCACAAAACAAGGCAATATCGGTAGATTCAATACGTCAAGCTAGAACGGATATACTGTCGCCCATTCTGATATGTGTGGCTGTGAGTATTGAACATTTCAATAATCGCTGATGCGAGGCGTAGCCGCTGCAAGTTGAGACGCGTCGTTCAATTAATTTGCGCCCTTCGGGCAATAGGCTTTTTCCAATGGGGGCTGCGCAAGTCCCCAAACCCCTGTGAGGTTGCCCCGATTTGATGGACATGGTTGGGGAGGAAATAGCAACCTACAAGAGCATGAAGATGGAGAAGACAAAACAAGAGAAGAAGCGGTATAGCGAAGAATTCCGACGCAATGCGGTGGCGC
>Ga0302319_10006135_pt1 | contig 23972 bp, 20 predicted proteins | sample Bog_T0_2_FD_203319 | JGI IMG/M metagenome (GOLD analysis project Ga0302319, IMG submission 203319) | Peat permafrost microbial communities from Stordalen Mire near Abisko, Sweden - Bog_T0_2 | ecosystem: Environmental > Terrestrial > Soil > Wetlands > Peat | place: Sweden: Abisko, Stordalen Mire...
ACCGTCCGGGTGAAACAGTGATACACCGCCTCGCCCAACTCCGGGTCTAGCTTGATCCGCGGGGTTCGCACACCCCAATAATAGCAACCGCACACCCCTCCATTTCCCAAACCTGTCCCCAGGTGCTTGAGCCTGTCCCCACCCGTAGAACACCCAGCTCAACCTCCCAAGCCTGTCCCTACCTGCTGTTAGCCTGTCCCCGGTGCCGTCCGTCCCCGGTGCCGTCCCCGGTGCCCCCCCGGTACCCTGGATGCCTGAGGCTGTCCCCAACACGCAGCTTGAGGCTGGTCCAGGCGCGCACCGGACCCGGCTTCAAGACGCACGGAGGTTTGCTGAGGCTGTCCCCGGACACAGAAGGCGCGGTCCTGGGGTGTGCCCAGGCTGTCCCCGGATGGGGTACAGGCTGTCCCCGGATGGGGTAAGAGGGGCTCGGGACGGCGGCGGGGAAAGCCTCGAGCGGGGGGTTACCAGTCGACACGGCCGCGGTGGGCCTTGTGCTTGGCGCGGTGCTTCTTGGCCTCGATCATGCGGATCTTCTGACCGCGGCTCTTCTGCCGGGTCCGGCGGCGCTCGGACTCCCGGGACTGCTCCGCCGCCTCCACCTTGGCCCGCGCCCGCGCCGCGAGCTTCGCGGCGAGCTCCGTCCAGGCCGTCTCCCGGTTGGCCGACTGCGAACGCTGCTGCTGGCAACGAACTTCCAGCCCGGTCGGCCGGTGGCGGAGCCAGACGGTCGATGAAGTCTTGTTGATCTTCTGGCCGCCGGGACCGGCCCCGCGAATAAACCGCTCGTCCACGTCCTCGGGACGCACCCCCAGGGTGGCCAGCTGGGCGAGGACTTGGATCGGTAAGTTCATGGTCGCGAGAATATTGACCCCAGGCCAATCTCAGGAAACTCTTTCCCAACCTTCGAGTCAAACCGACGCTCTTCTCCCCTCCTCCATGCTCAACGGTCCAACTTGGTCCCAAAAACTCCGCGTCGAAATCGCCAAGGCCGTCATCGGCCAGGAAGCCGTGGTCGAGCGCCTGCTCGTCGCCCTCCTCGCCAACGGCCATGTGCTGCTCGAAGGCATGCCCGGCCTCGCCAAAACCCTCCTGGTGAAGTCCCTCGGCACCGCCCTCGGCGTGCAATTCGAGCGAATCCAATTCACACCCGACCTGCTGCCGAGCGATGTCGTGGGCACGATGATCTTCCAGCCCAAGACCGGGGAGTTCCGATCCCATCACGGCCCGATCTTCGCCAACCTCGTCCTGGCTGATGAAATCAACCGCGCCCCCGCCAAGGTGCAAAGCGCCCTGCTCGAGGGCATGCAGGAACGGCAGGTCACCATCGGCGGACAAACCCACCCCCTGCCGCGGCCATTCTTCGTCATGGCCACCCAGAACCCCATCGAGCAGGAGGGCACCTATCCCCTGCCCGAGGCCCAGACCGACCGCTTCCTGTTCAAGCTGATCGTCGACTATCCCAACGCGGCGGATGAATCGACCATGATGCAGCGGTGGGGCCAGGTCACCGAACAGCCGGCCCTCGCCGCCGTGTCGAGCGGCGAGGAACTGCTCCGGCTCCGCGCCGAGGTGGACGCCGTCCACGTGGCGCCGGCCGTCCAAGCCTATATTCTAGCCATCGTGCGGGCCACGCGGGCACTGACCGGGCCATCCGCCGCCCAAGCGAAGAGCTATCTTAATTTCGGGGCCTCGCCGCGCGCCTCGCTCGCGCTCTACCAGGCCGGCCGCGCGCTGGCGTGGCTGCGCGGCCAGGATTACCTCGGGCCCGCGCTGGTGCAGGAACTGGCGCCGGACGTCATGCGCCACCGCGTCGGCCTCACCTACGAGGCGGAGGCGGAGGAAATCACGGCGGACAAGATCATCGCGGGGGTTTTGGAAAAGACGCCCGTGCCGGCGATTTGAACTGATGAGCGACGAGACGCCAAAGCCGGGCGGCGGCGGGTCGGTCATCACATCCCAGCTGTCGCTGCTGCGGCAGCTGGAGTGGCGCGTGCGCCACGCCGTCGAAAACATCCTGAGCGGCGAATACCGCTCGAGTTTCCGCGGGCGCGGCATGGAATTCGACCAGGTCGTCAAATACGAGTTCGGCGACGACGTGCGCGACATCGACTGGAACGTGACCGCGCGGCTGGGCGAGCCCTATCGCAAGAAATTCGTCGAGGAGCGCGAAGTCACCCTGCTGCTGGTGTTCGATGACACGCCGACGCTGCGCTTCGGCTCCGGGGCGCAGTCAAAACGCGAGGCGCTGCTGGAACTCGCCGGGCTGGTCATGCTGCTCAGCGCCGTCAACCGGGACCGCGTGGGCTTCGTGCACGCCGATCCGGGCGGCCACCTGTTCTACGAGCCGGTCCGCGGACGCGGCGCGATCATGCAGGCCGCGGCCACCTTGCTGAGCCGCCCGCCCGCGCCCGTCGCCGCGGGCTCCGCCGAAGCCAGGGCGGGCGGACCGACCGCCATCCCCTGGAAATTCCTCGCCCGGGCCGCACCCAAGCACAGCGTCCTGCTCTGGCTCGGCGACTTCCCCCCGCGCCCGGCCCCAGACGGCTGGGCGGTGCTGCAGCGCCGGTACCAGACCATGGGTTTCCGCGTCGACGATCCGTGGGAGCAGGCCATGCCCGCCGGGGAAATGTTCGCCGCCTATGATCCCGCCGCCGGCCGGCTGGTCACCCTCGAGGGCAGCGCGGCCGAGCGCGCCGCCCAGGCCGAGTGGCGCGCCCGGCGCGAGGCAGGATGGGAGCAGCTGTTTCCCAATCCGCTGAGCCGCCTGGTCGCCACCACGGAAGAAAATCGCCTGAACGCCCTGGTGCGCTTTTTTCATGCGCGCATGAGGTAGGGGACCCCCGCGTGAGCAACGTCGTCCTCAAAGACCCCCTCTGGCTCCTGGCCTGGCTGGCCATTCCCGCGGTGATCTGGCTGCGCGGGCGGGCCCGGGTGCCCGTCCTGGTCGTGCCGTTTGCGGCGGCCTGGCACCGTCCGTCGCTCATCGGGCGGTCGCGGGCTCCCCTGTGCCTGGCTGTCACGGGCCTGACCCTGCTGATCGGCGCACTGGCCCGACCCCAGCGAGTCGAGAATCGCCGCGACACGCGCTCGCAGGGTTACGATATCGTCCTCGCCATCGACCTCTCGGGCTCGATGCTGAGTGAGGATTACGAGAAGGACGGGGTGCGGATGAACCGCCTGCAGGCGATCAAGCCCGTGATCGAGGCGTTCATCGAGCGACGCCCTTCCGACCGCATCGGCGTGGTGGTCTTCTCCGCGCACGCCTATACCCTGGCTCCCCTTACCACCGATCATGAGTGGCTGGCCCAGCAGATCGCCCGGATCAAGATCGGCATCATCCAGGATGGCACCTCGATCGGCGACGGGCTCGGGGTCGCGCTGACGCGACTCGAACAATCGCGACTGGAAACCGCCGGCAAGCGGCGGGGCGCATTCATCGTCCTGCTCACCGACGGGGCGAACAACATGGGCGCGCTGGCGCCGATGCAGGCCGCCGCCATCGCCAAGGCCCGCGGGATCCCGATCTATACCATCGGCGCGGGCAAGGACGGCGTCGTGCCCTTCCCGATCTTCGACGACAAGGGCAACAAGCTCGGCTACACGGAACTGGTGGCCGACCTCGACGAGGGCGCCCTGCGCCAGATCGCCGACACCACCGGGGGACATTTCTTTCGCGCCGCCGACACCGGCACGATCGAGTCGGCCTTCCGGGACATCGACCAGTCGCAGACCATCGACTTCCAGGCCAAAAGCTACCTGGTCACCACCGAGCTGTTCCCGTGGCTCGCCGGCCCGGGCCTGGCTCTGCTGCTCCTGGCGGCGCCGCTCGCCCGCGGCGCGGGCCCGCGGCGCAAGCCCCTGGGCGAGCCGCTACCCCAAGCCTCATGACCTTTGCGTGGCCCCATCTGCTCTGGCTTCTGGCCGCGCCCGCCGCGTTGCTCGCCTGGGAGCTCACCGCCAAGCGCCGCCAGGCCTCCGCCGCCCATCCCCACATCCTCCGGGCCGAGGCCGGCATGCGTTCGCTGACCCTGGCCGAAACCTCCTTCGTCCCGTCGCCGGCCGCCCGCGCAGTGGCCAGGCGCCGCTGGTGGCTCTGCGCGGGCGCGGCGCTGGGCATCGTGGCGCTGGCGCGCCCGCAATGGGGCCGGATCGACGAGCCGATGTTCAACCAGTCGCGGGAGATCGTCATCGCGATCGATCTTTCGCGTTCGATGCTGTCCCAGGATGTCACGCCCTCCCGCCTGGAGCGGGCGAAGCTGCTCGTCGAGTCGCTGCTCGACCGGCTGGCCGGCGAACGGGTGGGCCTGCTGGTGTTCTCCGGCACGGCCTTCCTCCAGTCGCCGCTGAGCGCGGACTACGAGATCCTCCGCGAGTTTCTCCCGGCGCTTGGACCCGACTACCTGCCGGTGGGCGGCACCAACTACGGCGCGATGATCGACGCGGCCGCCGAAGCATTTGAAGGCCAGGCGGCGGCGGACCGGTTCCTCATCGTCCTGAGCGACGGCGGCGCCAACGACCCCGACTGGAGGGACCATATCGGCAAGCTAAAAGCCAAGGGCATCCGCGTCATCGGCCTCGGCGTCGGCACCGCGGCCGGCGGGTTCATTCCCGACGTGGGCGGCGGATTCATGAAGGACGAACAGGGGGCGGTGGTCCTGGCCAAGCTCGAGAGCGACAACCTGCACGAGCTCGCCAACCGCACGGGTGGCGCCTACCGCGACGCCGGGGAATGGGTCGACCTCGCGGCCCTGCTCAAGGCCACCGTGGAAGCGGGACGCCGGGGAAAGTTCGTCGAGAAAAACACCGTGCGCTATGTCGAGCGCTACCAATGGGCGCTCGCGCCCGCACTGCTCTGCCTGCTGATGAGCCTGTGGCGGGAATTTCCCGTGCGGCCCCGGCCCCGGGATGTGCTGCTGAAAAGCGCGCTCTCGGCGGCACCGATCCTCCTGGCGCTCTGCGCCGCCGCCAGCCTCGCCTCGCCAGCCGCCCGCGGCGAGTCCGGGGGCGCGGCACCGCCGCCCGAGTCCAGCGCGCTGCTCGGCCGCATCGTCGGCCGCCTCTCCGCCCAGAGCACCCCCAGCGCGCTCGACTGGGCCGAACTCGCCCGGCAAACGGTCACCTGGGGTCAGGAATTGCAGTCCGCCCATCAGCCCGTGCTGCCCGGCCCCGTGCACGACGCGCTCGCCGCCGTTGACACCGGCTCGGCGCTCAACGCCAGGGCCACCGACTGGCCGCGGCTGCGCGCCGACCTGGAAGCGCTGCTCAAGCAACCCCAGGACCAGAAGAAGCCCGACCCACCGCAGCAGAAACAGCAGCAAAAACAGCAGCAGGACCAGCAACAGAATCAGCAGCAGAACCAGCAGTCCAGCCAGCAACCGGGCAATCCGCAGCCGCAAAAACAGCCGTCCTCGGCGCAGCCAGGGCAAAGCGGCCAAAGCAATCCCCAGCAGCAGTCGGAAGCAAAGCCCGGCTCCCCCAAAACCGGGGACGACGCCTTCGGCGGCCTGAAATCCCAACCGCCTCCATCCCACGAGGAAATGCAGCGGATCGGTGGCGCAACCGAGCGCAAGTCCCGGGATCCGGCGCGGGCCGACCCGGCGCTGGCCATCCCGCTCCAGAAACTCGAGCAGGCCCGCAACGCGGACTCCCCGGCCGAGCTGTACCAGATGATCGAGAACAAGGAGCCCAAACCCATTCCCGCCGACAACACCAAGAACTGGTGATCTCCATGCGCCTTCGTGTCCTCAGATTCGCCCTGGTCCTTTCGCTCCTGGCGGCCGCCGCCCGGGCCCAGTCCGTCCGTTGGGATCCCCCCGGCGGCTCCCTCCCGGTCGGGCAGTCGACCTCGCTGCAGCTCGTGTGCGACGACTGCGAGGCCAAGGACACCCCGACGCCACCCAAGGTGGACGGCCTCGCCCTCGAGTACGAGGGATCGTCCAGCAGCATGTCGTGGATCAATGGCAGCTTTTCGCACAGCGTGACCTACAACTACACGGCGCTCCTATCCAGGGACCAAAGCGTCGACATTCCGTCGTTCGAGGTGGAGACCAACAAGGGCCGCCTCCGGGTCGCGGCCGTCCACTTCAATACCACCGGCGCCACCGTCGGCGGCGGAGAGCCCCTGGACACCGCCGCCAACGCCGCCCTCGAGGCGACACCGGGCAGCGTGTGGGCCGGCGAGATCATCGACCTCAACTACCGCATTGAGGTCGGGCGAAGCTATTACCCCAATTTCGGCAATGGCACCTTCGACTGGAACCCCGATCCCCTCATAGCAGAGGACTGGTCGCAGCCGGCCCAGCTCGACCTGAATTCGGGCACCGAGCCGCAGACCGGCCTGACCTATCATACCCGGGCGATCGCCCGCAAACCCGGGCAAATCAGCCTGAATCCGATCACCCAGCTGGTAAACCTCAGCGTCGGGATGTCCGGACTGGGCTTCTTCCAGCAGCGGCAGTACCAGAAGTTTTCGGTGACGAGCACCGTGCCCACGCTCACGGTCCTCCCGCTGCCGCCCGCCCCCGCCGGCTACACCGGGGCGGTCGGCGACTTCAAGCTGACCTCGAAGATCGTCCCGACCACCACGCCGGTGGGCGAACCCATCACCTGGACGCTCGAGCTCAAGGGCACGGGCAACTGGCCCGACATCGCGGGATTGCCATCGCGGGAGGTGTCCAAGGACTTCCAAGTGGTCCAGCCCAAGGCGAAGCGGACGGCCGCCGCGAACAAGCTCTTCGATTCCACTCTGACCGAGGACGTGGTGCTGGTTCCCACGCGGCCGGGCACATACACGCTGGAGCCGGTGACGTTCACCTATTTCGATCCGAAAGATGGAAGTTACCGCACGGTCACCGCGGCCGGAGCCACGGTCACGATCTCGGCGCCCGCGAATGCCCCGGGCCAGGCGCCGGAAGCCGGAGGGGCGGCAACGCCCCAGGTGGGTTCGCCAGCGCTGGCCGCGGTCGCTCCTCCCGCTACGCCTCCGCCGCCCCCCGCCCTGCCGCGCGACGCCATTCCCGAGAGCGGCCCGGCGCTAACCCCATGGTCCTCCGACCAGCTGGCGATATTGCTCGCCACTCCCTTCGCGCTGCTGCTGGTGCTATGGCTCTGGCTCGCATTCCGCCGGGCCAGGCGGACCGATCCCCGGCGCCGGCGCCGTGAGGCGCACGCCCGCCTCGCCGCCACGCTGGATCAGCTGCGCCGCAATCCGCCGGGACCCGGCGCGGGGGCTGTTCTTCTGGCCGCGTGGCAGCGCGATGCCGCCGTCCTGCTGGGGGTCCCGCACGCCGCACCCTCCGCCGCCCAGCTCGGAGATGCGGCCGCATGGGCGGCCCTCTGGTCCGAGGCCGAGCGGGCGCTCTATGGCCCCGAAGCCGCCCTTCCCGCCGACTGGGTCAGCCGCGCGACTGCGGCGCTGGCGACCCGCCCCGCGCCGCCGTTCCCACCGCAGGAGGTGTTTCTGCCCCGCAACCTTCTGCCCTGGTGCGCGGCACTGGCCCTGGCGGCAGTCCTCGGCTCCTTCGCCTCGGCGTCGGCCGACGACAGCGGCGCACCGGCCAATCCGTCCGCGGCGTACCGGCGCGGAGACTTCGCCTCAGCCGAAAGCGGGTGGAGAGCCGCGCTCGCGCGGGAACCGGCCGACTGGGTCGCGGAGCACAACCTGTCGCTGGCGCTTGCCCAGCAGAACCGCTGGGACGAAGCTGCGGCGCATGCCATCGCGGCCTTCGTCCAGGCCCCCGGCGACCCGGCCGTGCGCTGGCAATTCGCGCTCGCCTGCGACAAGGCCGGCTTCGTCCCCGCCCCACTCGCTCAGTTCCTACCGCCCGGGGCGGTCCCGTCGCTGGCGCAACTCGCCTCCCCTGCCACCTGGCAGCTCGCCCTGATCGCCGCCGCCTGGCTCGCCGCCACGGCGCTCGCCCTCCTGCTTGCACGCGGCTTTCGGCCGCCGGGAACGCCGGCGGTTGGCCGCCGATGGGAGATGGGCGCGGCGCTGACGGTGCTGGGATTCGCCGCGATGCTGACCGTGGTTTCGCTCCTGGGCTGGCGGGCCTACGGACCGGCGGCCGACCGCCAGGCGGTGGTCACCTGGCGGGATGCCACGCTCTGCTCGATTCCCACGGAGGCGGACACCTCACAGAAAACCGTACCGCTCGCCCCGGGCAGTGTGGCGCTGGCGGACAGATCCTTCCTGGGATGGACGCGTCTCTCCTTTGAGAACGGCCAGACCGGCTGGGTCCGAAGCGAGGAATTGGTCGGGCTGTGGAAGTAAACGGAACGGACGGCCCGTCAGCGCTGGCGCCACACCGGGTCCACCTCGTAGGACGACGGGCTCTCCAGGCCGGGCCAGATCTGGTCGATCGTCGCCGCCACCGAATACAGTCCCCGCATGCCGGAAACCTTGAATCGCTCGCTGGTCATGCGGTCGAAGAACCGCAGGAGATCGTCGTAATACCCGTCCTGGTTGAAGAACACCGCCGGACCGCTGATCTTCGCCAGGCTGCGCAGCGCGAGCGCCTCGGCAATTTCCTCCAAGGTGCCGATGCCTCCCGGCAGGGCAAGAAAGCCGCGGGCACGCGCCAGCATCACCTGTTTGCGCTCCGCCATGGTTTCGACCGTCACCAATTCGTCGGCCTCGCGAAACTCGAGTTCCCGCGCCTTCATGAACTCGGGAATCACGCCCACCACGTGGCCGCCCTCCGCTTTCACCCCGCGCGCCAGCGCGCCCATCAGGCCCACCCGGCCGCCGCCGTAGACCAGCCCCCAGCCACGGCTCACCATGGCGCGGCCGACGGCTTCCGCCGCCGCGTAATATTTGGGCGCGAGGTGCTGGCTGGAGGAACAGTATACGCAGAGAAGCTTGGTCATTTTTCCAAAAACCTGATTGGTGGGGCTTGAATCCGGAGATTTTGCGGCAAAAAAAACGCCAGGCAACCTCAATGACCCAAGGCCAGCCCCCCTATCGCGGCCGTTTGGCGCCGTCCCCGACCGGTTACCTGCACCTGGGTCACGCGCGGACCTTCTGGATCGCGGCGCAACGCGCCCACGCGGCCGGCGGCCAACTGGTCCTGCGCAACGACGACCTCGACGCGACGCGCTTTCATCTCGATTTCGCCGACGCGGTCCTCGAGGACCTGCGCTGGCTCGGCCTCCGGTGGGATGAGGGCCCGGATGTTGGCGGGCCCCACGCTCCCTACAACCAGAGCGAACGGCGATCGCTCTACCGGGCCGCGCTGGAGCAGCTCCACGCCGCGGGGCTGATCTTCCCGTGCACGCGGTCCCGGCGCGACGTGCTTGAAGCCGCCGCTGCGCCACACGAGGGGATCGGGGACGACGAGCCGATTTATCCCCGGGCCTTTCGCCCGGATCCGGGCGCCCCGCTGCCACCGCTCGGGGCGAAGGTCTCCGTCAACTGGCGCCTGCGGGTGCCGGACGGCGAGGCGATGGAATTCATCGACGGGAACTGCGGCCGCCAGGAGGCGGCGGCGGGACGGGATTTCGGCGACTTTCCGGTGTGGCGGAAGGACGACTCCCCGAGCTACCAACTGGCGTGCGCGGTGGACGACGCCGCCATGGGCATCACCGAGGTCGTGCGCGGGGCCGACCTGATCCGCTCGACTTTCCGCCAGCTCCTGATCTACCGCGGGCTGGCCGCGGCCGCGCCCCGCTTCTACCATTGCCCGCTCCTGACCGACGCCCGCGGCGAACGCCTCGCCAAACGCCACGACGCCCTCAGCCTGCGCACCCTGCGCGCCCAGGGCGTCACACCCGACGAAATCATCGCCAAATTCTCCGTGTGACCCCAATCTCTCCCCCCACCCCATGCCCATAAAGATCGGCGTCCTCAACATTTCCGACCGAGCCAGCGCCGGGATCTACGCCGATACGCCCGGGCAGGCCTGCCTGGCGCTGCTGCGGGAGTGGCTGAAAAGCCCTTTCGAGGCCGACTACCGGATCGTCCCGGACGAGCGCGCGGTGATCGAGGCCGAACTGTGCCGCATGGCCGACCAGTCCGGCTGCTGCCTGATCGTGACGACCGGAGGAACGGGGCCGGCGCCGCGCGACGTCACGCCCGAGGCCACCGCGGCGGTGTGCGCGAAGCTGCTCCCCGGCTTCGGCGAGCTGATGCGGGCCGCCTCGCTCAAGGTGGTTCCCACCGCGATCCTGTCGCGACAGACCGCCGGCATCCGCGGCCAAACCCTCATCGTGAACCTGCCCGGCCGCCCCAAGGCGATCCGCGAAAATCTCGAGGCGGTATTTCCCGCCATCCCCTATTGCGTCGATCTGATCGGCGGCCCCCGGCTGGAAACCGACGAGGCGCGCATGAAGGCCTTTCGCCCAAAATGAGTCAGAGCTCGGTGTACTTCTCCGCCCGCCCGCGCGATTTCTCGATCGGATATTTCTTCGCATTGGCGTCCATCTTGGCCTCGATCGCGGCCGCCACATCGATCCCGGTCGCGTTGGCGAACTCCAGGGCGTAGATCACCACGTCAGCCAGCTCCTCCGCGATCCTGCCCCGCTTGACCCCGTCCCCCGCGATGGCGCGGGATTGCTCCGGGGTAGCCCAGAGAAAGTGCTCCATCAGCTCCCCGGCCTCGGCCGCGAGCGCCATGCTGAGATTCTTGGGGGCGTGAAACTGTTCCCAGTCGCGCTCCCGCGCAAAGGCCAGCACCCGCGATTTAAGTTCGGCCAGGGAAGTAGTGGAGTCGGTGAGCATCGCCGGAGCATGGCAGGAAAATCCCTGAATCCAAAATAATTCTTGGCACGCCGCCTGCTCTATGCATGGTACCACTGTTCCAATGAACCGGATCCAGCAGCAACATCAGCGCAGCAGCGCCGGCACTTCGTTTACGAAGGCCTGTGGCCGCCTTGGCTGCGCGATGATTCCGGTTGTTATCTCCCATTGGAATAAAACCGGCGCGGGCTTCCCAGCCTGAACCTTTCCTCCTAACGGAATAACGTTCAGCCCATTTGGAAGCCCCGCGGTCCCCGAGACCGAGGAAGCTTCTGCTTTCCCATCATGCACACCATCATCAGCACCACCCGTCCCGCGCACAGCAATCGCCCGTCCGTGCCGGAATCGCCCGCCGCGTTCCGGAAGCCGCACTACGATTGCCGCGGCGCGGACGACGCGTTGCAGCTCGTCGTCTACATCCCGGGCGTGGATGCGACCGGGGTGAGCATCGAGGCGCGATCCCCTGACCTCATCGTCACGGCGCGCAAGACCCGTTTCGTCCGCGTCAACTGGCAGGCATTGCACCTGGAAGGGTCCCAGCGCGACTATCGTCTGCGCCTGCGGCTCGGCTCGGGGTACGCCTACCCGTCGATGCAGGCCGAAATCCAGAACGGCGTGCTCACGGTCACGCTGCCGAAGAGCCAGCGCAAGCAGGCGGGCCCAGCCCACTTGCGACGCGTGGCCTGACTCGGACACCCTTCGCCTGCGGGCGCCACTTCACCGCGATATCGGGCGGTTTCCGTCCCGATCGCCTGGAGTCCGCGACCCGCAGGCGCCAGGGCGCCGAATAATTGGAAAATTATGGCACTCTCCGAGTGCCCTCCGGTCTATTCCCGCACCATGACACCGTCTTCCTCTCGTTTTTCCGCTCCGTCCCAACTCCGTCCCGAGCCGCCCCGTGCGTCCGCTTGGACCGATGAATGGAGCCGTCCCGTTTTCCGGGCGCCTCCGCTCTGCATCCAACCGCCGTTCCCGGACATTCGCGATTTCATTGCCGAGACCCAGGAACGGACCAGCCTGTCGCTGGCGAAGTAACCGGCGTCGGACGCCGGTCCCGCCCAGTCAGACCTCCGGCACCAGCCACGGGAGCTGGGAGCGCGCCCCGGGCGCTTGTCCCAGCACCGCAGCGAGATAGCTCATCATCGGCGCCACGTCGCGGTCGAAATGCCAGGGCGGGTTGACGATCAGCAGGCCGCAACCCCTGATCCGGGGCGAATCCGGGTCGACCACGGTTTCCGCCTGCAGCGTGGGCGGGAGCGCAAGCTCGCCGAGGCTGGCGAGCAGCGCCCCGACCTGAGCGCGCACCGTCAGTGGGTACCAGATGGCATAGGTAGCGGCGGGCGACCGGCGCAGTCCATCTCTCAGTGCTCCCACGATCCTTGCCCCTTCCCCGGCGTCCTCGAATGGCGGGTCGATCAGCACCAAGGCGCGTTTTTCCGGCGGCGGGAGCGCGGCCGCGGGCGCGCCGTAGCCGTCCCTGGCATGCACCGAGACCCGGTCTTCCCTCCCCAGGCTGATCCGCAGCGCCTCGCATTCCTCAGGGTGCCGTTCGTACAGGACCAGGCGATCCTGGGGGCGCGCGAGGAGGCGCAGCAGCCATGGCGATCCGGGATAAAAGTGGGGGAACGGGCGCACGGTCCCAGAGCGGTCGGCGGCGACCGAGTCCAAAAGTCCCTTCCGGACCATGCGCTCCGACGCCTGATCGAAGGTCCGGACCAGCGCGACATAGTCGGCCAGCGGCGGAGGCAGGTCGGACCGGCCCCACAAGCGACCGATCCCATCGGGATACTCGGGCTGGCGCGGCAGGGTGTCGCCGGTCACCGCCTCGGTCAGGTCGTACCCGCCGCGCCCGGCATGAGTGTCGAGGAAAAGGCAGCCCCGGGGTTTGCGCTGCATCCCGCGCACCAGCGCCACCACCAGGGCGTGCTTGACCACGTCGGCAAAGTTGCCCGCGTGGAAATGGTGGCGGTAATTCATCCCAAAGGTCCGGCTGGAGGGAGCCAAAATTAATGCCTTCCCGCAAGATCAACCCTTTGTTCAACTGGCCGCCGTCCCGTGCCTGGCGAACTCATCCGCATTCTCTCCGATGTCCACTATGGCGAACGCTCGAGCCGAGTGCGTTCGCTGGACCAGCTGCGGCCGCTGTTCGACGGCGCCTCCCGCCTGCTCTTCAATGGCGACACGTTCGATACGCGATTCGGTCCCGATCCGGGGCTGACGGCCCGGACCCGCGCCGAGGTGCAGGCCTTTTTTTCGTCGCTCGGCACGCCGGTGACCTTCGTGACGGGAAACCACGACCCCGATCTCTCCACCCAGCATTCGGCCGACCTGGCGGGCGGGCAGGTGTTCGTGACCCACGGCGATATTCTCTTCGACAGCATCGTGCCCTGGGGACAGGATGTCGCCCTGATCCTAAAACGAATGAATGCCACGCGGGCCGCCCGGCCGGGCTGGGAGGACCGCCCGTTGGAGGAACGCCTGCGGGTCATCCGGGAGGTCGCCGCGTCCATTCCGCAGCGGCACCAGTCCGAGCAGCGTCCCCTCCAATACGCGCTCCGCTTCGCGATGGACACCGTCTGGCCGCCGACCCGCGTCCTGAAGGTCCTGCGCGCGTGGCATGAAGTCCCGCGCCGGGCCACGGCCCTCCTCCAGCGCGACCGGCCCGCGGCGCGTTTCGCCCTCTTCGGACACACCCACCACGCCGGGGTTTGGCGCCTGGCCTCCGGGGTCACCATCATCAACACCGGCGCCTATTGCCGGCCCTTCGACTCGCTCGTGGCCGACCTCTCGCCCGGCCGGCTGCTCGTCCGGCAGGCCCGTTTCCTCGGCGGCGAGTACCGGCTGGGCGGAAGCGTGGCGGAATTCGCCCTCGCCCCATGAGCATGGAATTCGGCTGGTGGGTCAAGGACCCCGTCCAGGGGAAATTCCAGGTGCACGCCGTCGTCCACGGCGGCAACCTTTCCTGGGTGCGCAAACAGGGTCATTTCACCTCGTGGGAGCCCCACGTCCCCACCGAGGGCGACTGGGATCACCTCATGGAGGAGGCGTCAAAACGCGTGGTCCGCCGGCTGGTCTCGCCCAAGCAGTTCGAGGCCATCAAGCGATTCCGTCCCTAGCGTAAAGTTGCGGGTTGTGATCGGGTGCGCTATCCTGTTGGCTGGTATCTTACCTTTTTCATGAAACTCATCGACCTGAACCGCGACGGCGGCATCGGCGCCAACTCGCTGTTTATCGAGCTTGCCGGCCTCAACCTGCTGATCGACAGCGGACTGCATCCCAAGAAGGCCGGCCGCCTCGCCACCCCGGATTTCAGCCAGATCCGCGGCAAGAAGCTTGACCTGATCATCATCACCCACTGCCACCTCGACCACATCGGCAGCCTGCCGGTCGTGATGCGCGAGCACCCCGAGGCGGCGGTCGTCATGACGACGTCCAGTCGCATGCTGATCGAGCGCATGCTCCACAATTCCGCCAATGTGATGCTGCGGCAGAAGGAGGAGGAGAATATCCCCGACTACCCGCTCTTTACCCATGAGGAGATCGAGCGCTTCGGCAAGCGGCTCGTCGGACTGAACTTCGGCCACGCCAAGCATTTCCGCAGCAACAAGAGCGAGATCGAGATCATCTTCCACCCCGCCGGGCACGTGGCGGGCGCCGCCGCGGTGGAGATCCGCCACGGGCAGCGGGGAATCTTCGTCACCGGCGACGTGATGTTCGAGAATCAACGCACGCTCGACGGGGCGAAGTTCCCCACTGGACACTTCGACACCCTGGTCACAGAGACCACCCGCGGCAATACCGAGCGCGCGGTGGAGAAGAGCCGCGGCGCAGAATTGGCGCGGCTCATGACCAGCATCAACAACACGATCCAGCGCGGCGGATCGTTCCTCCTCCCGGTCTTCGCGCTCGGCCGGATGCAGGAGATCCTGGCCGTGGTCCATGACGCGCGGAACTTCCGCCGGCTGGTCGACTGCCCGATCTACGCCTCCGGGCTCGGCCTGGACCTAGTCGACTACTTTGACGATATCAGCCGCAAGACCAAGCACCTGCATTTCAACCGTTCCATCGTCAAGGACCTGAAAATTCACCCATTGCCCCGGAAGCTTACCCCCGGCAAGGATCCCGCGCAAAACGCGCTCTATATCGTGAGCTCCGGCATGATGGTCGAGAAGACGCCGAGCTACACCCTCGCCTCGGGCCTGCTGGGGCACGCGCGCAACACCATCGGATTTGTCGGCTATTGCGACCCGGACACGCCGGGCGGGCAGCTGCTGCTCGCCAAACACGGCGATCCGTTCGTCTTCGAGGCGCTGCACGTCAAATCGAAGGTGATGGCGACGGTCGAGCGTTTTGAGCTGAGTGGGCACGCCGACCGGCACGAATTGCTCCAATTTGCGGTTCAGACCGGGGCGCGCACCATCGTCCTGACCCACGGTGATCCGGCCGCCCGGGCCTGGTTCGCCAAGCAGCTGGCCGCCGCGATCCCGGGCACGAAGGTCCTGGACCCGGTCCCGCTCAAGCCCTACCAGGTTTGAGCCGGGTTCAAAGCGCCGTCAGCGCCCGCAACCGCGCGCACATCGCCGGGTTGCCGGCGACGTAGACGATCGGCTTCATCTTCAGGTCGAAAAGGCGCATCGGCAATTGGGCGCCGTTCAGGAACTCGATCACCCCGCCGCCCGCGCGGCACATGGGGATGGCCGCAGCCAGGTCCCAGATCTTCACGTTGTAATCAACCGCGCCGTCGAGCAACCCGGCCGCGACGTAGGCCAGGTGCAGCGTGGCACTTCCGAGCCCGCGGATCTTGAAATTCGCCAGCACACTATTCGCAATCGGCAGGAGCGACTTGTCGGACGGGCTGTGCAGGCCGATCAGGCTCTCACGGTGGGGAATGGCGGTCGTCACGTGGGCGCGGCGTTCGCCATCGTGCATGCCGAAGCCGGGTCCGCCGTGCATCAGGGTGCGGCGGCTGAAGTCGTAGACCACGCCGTAGACCGGCTCGCCTGCCTTGAACAGCCCCAGCGAGATCGCGCAATGGGGGATGCCGAGCGCAAAATTATTCGTGCCGTCGATCGGATCGAGCACCCAAGAATAACGGGCGGTGACGGCGATCGGCCCGGCGACGTCCGCCAGTTCCTCGCTGAAGTACTGGTCGTCCGGAAACTGCGCGCGCAATTCGCGGAAGATGTTCTCCGAGATGGCGATATCCACCGCCGTCACCCGCGTGCCATCGCTTTTCCAGCGGCTCTCCGCCCGGCCGAATTCGCGGTGCAGGAGCTCGGTCTGCGCGGAAACCGCGCGCTTGGCGGCCGCGATGCGCAGCGGAAGGTCGGTGGAAGACATAGGCCCCTCTTCTACGCTCATTCACCGCCAAGCGCAAGGGAACGATGGACTCCGGCTAGTTCGAGCCCGGCTGGATCGCGTTGATCCGGGCGAGGTTCGCGCGAGCGTCCGCGTCGTTGGGGCTGAGGCGCAGTGCTTCCTCAAACTGGCTCTTCGCCTCCGCCAGCCGGCCGAGTTGGGCGAGCACGCAACCGAGATTGTTGCGGATCTCGGGATTGTCCGGCTGCAACTGGGCGGCAGCCTTGAACTGAGCCACCGCCGGGCCGGCTTGGCCGGCCTGCACCAGAAGGACGCCCAGGCTGGCATGCGCCGCCGCGTCGTCCGGCTGGACCCGCAGCGCCTGCCCGTACTGGGCCATTGCCTCCGCACTCCGCCCTGACGCCGCGTAGGCGTTGGCGAGGTTGAGGAGGGAATCGAGGTAGTCGGGCTTGAGGCGCAGCGCCTCCCGGTACTGCTCGATCGCCCCGGGCAGATCGCCCGCCGCCCGCCGGACGTTGCCCAGGTTGTTGCGCGCCTCGGGAAAATCGGGCTTGAGGCGCAAGGCGCGCTCATAGTGGGCGGCCGCCTCGGGAACCTTGCCCAACCCGGTCAGCGCATTGCCCAGGTGGTTTTCCGCCTCCGGGAAGTCGGGGTTGAGCAGGAGGGCACGCTCGAAATGGACGACCGCCTCCCGCCGCCGGCCGACGGCGTCCAGGGCGGCGCCCAGATTGTCCTCGGCGACGAAATAATCCGGTTCGAGCCGCAGCGCCTCCTGGTAGCGCTCGATCGCCTCCGGCAGCCGGCCGGACCGGACCAGGGCGGTGCCCTCGTTGTTCAGGACCTCGGGGCGATCGCGCTCCAGTTCGCGCGCCCGCTCGTAGTAGGCGATCGCCTCGGGCAGCCGGCCGGCATCGGCCAGGGCGATGCCCAGATTGTTATAGGCCTCGGCATCGGTGGGCATGATCCGCACCGCCTGCTGGTAGTGCGCGATGGCCTCGGCCGTCCGCCCGTCCGCAAACAGCACCTTGCCGAGATTGTTGTGCGCCATCCAGGAGTCGGGGTTTTTCCGCAGGACCGACTCGTAGAGGGCCTGTTCCGTGCGGTAATTCCGGCATTGCCGCCAGGTGAGGACGCCGAGTATGCAGAGTACGGCCAAGGCTGCCGAGGCAGACGCGACATGCTGTCGCGTCCGGACGCGACAGCATGCCGCGTCTACCTTTTCCCATCCGGCTGCGACCAGCCCAATGATCCCCAGGCTCGCCAGGTACTGGAAGTGGTCGGCCACGTAGGAGAAGACAAACGGGTAGACGTTGACGAATCCCAGCGCCGGGAAAAGCGATCCGACAAAAAACAGGATGCCGGCCAGCGGGCCCCGGGTGCGTTTGCGGATCAGCCACAGCGCGGCCAACAAGCCGATCAATGCCAGCGGGAACAGGTACTGCCAGCCAACCCCGACATTCACCTGCCAGCGCGGGTAGGTGAAGAGCAGGTTGGCCGGCCAAAACAGCTTCGCCAGGTAGAACCAAACCACCCGTCCCGCCAGGAGGCAGCGAGCCAGCAGGCTCAGGTCGAAAGCCGCCCCGTGCGCCCCGATGAACCGCCGCTCCACCCAGGCGGTCAACAGGCCGCCGGCGATCCCGATCGCAAAGAAAGGGAGCAAGGGGAGGAAGTCCCGCTTGAACGAGAGGGTGCCGCGCTTCCACCAGAAGATCACCAGCAGCGCTGCGGGAAGAGTCGCCGTTACGCTTTTGCCCAGTACCGCCAGGATGAACAAGACGAGAGCCAGCGCATACCATCCCAATCCGACATAGCATGGGCTTCCAGCCCGTGTCCTCATGGAGACATGGGCGGGAAGCCCATGCCACGTCAGAAACGCCAGCGCCGCCAACAGGTAGAAAACTGCCGAGAGCGTATTCTTCTGCTCGGAGATCCATGCCACCGACTCGACGCAGACGGGATGCAGGGCGAAGATCAGGGCGGCGAACAATGGTACTCCCCATAAGGTGGAGTGCGTTGTCCCTAACGCGCTCGTCCGACGGCCGGGCCCAGCAAGCGCGTTCGGGACAACGCGCTCCACCAGCAGTCGCAGCAGCACCAACCCGAATAGGAAAGCCGCGGTGGCGTGCAGGAAGATGTTGGCCAGGTGGTATCCCATCGGCGCGTCCCCCCACAGGCGATGCTCGACCCAAAAGGCGCTGTGCAGGACCGGATAGTACTGCTGGGTCGCGCCCACCTCCGTCCAGATCCGCCATAGGCCGTGCAGGCTCCGCAACTGCGGCTTGGTGACATGCCCATCGTCGTCCCAGACGAAACCGCCGTGCACCACCGGCCAGTAGGCCGCCAGCGTGGCCAGGACGATTCCCACCCACGCCAATCCCAGGCGGGAACGGGGGACGTCGTCTGAATTTGCCATTGAAGATTGCCGGCGAAGGCTGCGATTCCGACCCGCGGCCGGCCGGCGCGCCTATTCGTAGTCGTAGAGCTTGGGGTCGCGGACCGGAGGACCACGGCGGGAACGAAACCGCTGGCGGGGTTCCTTCGGGTCGGCGGGCGGCGGCGGCGCGCCCGACTCTTCCCCATAGGGATCGCCGCCCTCGGGTCCGGCAGCGCCGCCCAGCTGCTCCTCCAGGGCCTCCGGGTCGGTGCCTTCCTCCAGCTTGCGGACCACCTCCTCCATTTCGCCGTCGATTTTCTCCCCGGTCAGCTCGGTCATCCGCCTCATCATCCGGCCCATGGCCCGCGGGTCGTTCTCGTCCACGTTGGAAAACTCCCGCTCCATCGCCTCCATCGCGGCGTTCATGCGCGGGTCTCCCTCCTCCGCCTGCGCCCCGCCGGGCGGGGCTTCGGCGGACGGCGCTGCGCCATCCGCTTCTTTGCCACCGGAGACCACCGAGAAGGCTGAGATCATTTTCCTCATGCCAAACGCCGGGTTGTCGGGGCATTTGGGGACCGTTTGGCCCTGGGCCAAGGTTTTGGCGTAAAACTGATAGATCCGGTGGTTGTCCGGGCAGTAGTACTCGTAGATGGGCATAAGATGCTACCTTCCTCGCTTTTTGGCGTCCAGCCAGGCCTGGACCTCGGACAACACCCGGGTATTGAGGACATTCTCCGGCGTCAGCCAGCCCTTGCGGGCGGAGTTGACGCCCGCCCGGATATAATCGAGCCCGGCTATATCGTGGGCGTCGGGATTGATGGAGCAGAGCAGTCCCCGCGCGGCGGCTTTCCTCCAGTGGCGCCAGTCCATGTCGAGCCGCTGCGGATTCGCGTTCAATTCGATGATGACTCCGTGGGCGATCGCCGCGTCGATGACCTTGGCGACGTTGACCTGATACGGTTCGCGGCGCAGCAGCAGCCGGCCGGTCAAATGACCCAACATGGTCGCGCCAGGGTTCTCGATCGCCCGGATGATGCGCGCGGTCATGACGGCCTCGCTCTGCGCCATGGCGTTGTGCACGGAGACGACGACGTAATCGAGGTGGGCGAGCAGCTCGTCGTCGTAGTCGAGGCGACCGTCAGCCAGGATGTCGCACTCGACGCCGGCAAAGAGATGCGTCTTCACCCGCCGCGCCGCGTTGAAGGCGCGGATCTCCCGGATCTGCTCGAGCAGGCGTTCCTCGCTCAGGCCGTTGGCCTGCCGGCTCGACTTCGAGTGGTCGGAAATGCCCAGGTACTCCCAGCCCAGCTTCGCCGCGGCCACGGCCATTTCCGCGAGCGTATTGTGCCCGTCCGATGCGTTGGTATGATTGTGAAAGGCCCCGCGCAGGTCTCCCCGTTTTACCAGCCGCGGCAGACTCCCGTGCTCGGCCACCTCAATCTCTCCCAGGCCTTCGCGCAGTTCCGGCGGAATGAAGTGAAGCCCGAGCGCCTTGAAGAGATCCTCCTCAGTCCCCGCCGCAATCCGGGTGTCGGCGGCGGGCCGGCGCACCGCCACCTTTTCCTTGACCGTCTCGCCGCCGCCCGCGGGCGCCAGGCCCCACTCGCTCAGGCTCAGGCCCCGCGCCAGCGCGCGTTGCCGCATCTGCACGTTGTGGTCCTTCGAACCGGTGAAATGATGCAGGGCGAAGACGAACTGGTCGTCCGGGACGATCCTCAGGTCCGCCTGGAGGCCCGAGGCGAAGCGCACGCTCGCCTTGGTTTCACCCTGGGCGGTCACCTCCCGGACGTGCGGCTGCGTCGTAAACCACGCGACCACCGGGGCAACCTCGCGCGCCGCGACGATGAAATCGAGGTCGCCCACGGTCTCGAGCCGCCGGCGCAGGCTGCCCGCCGCCTCGGCCCGGGTGACCTGGGGGAGGGCCCGCAGGCCCGCCAGGATGGGCTCGGCGATCTCCCAGGCGTCCCACCACAGGTGCCGCCGGCCGTAGGTTTCGCGATTCTTGATGCCGGCGAGGATCTTTTCCTGCGTCTTTTCGCCAAAGCCGTCGAGGTCGGCCACCCGGCCCGCCCGGCACGCCTTGGCCAGGCCCGGGATGTCGGTGACGCCGAGCTTGTCATGGAGCGCCTTGATCTTCTTCGGCCCGAGCCCCGGGATCTGCAGCATCTCGACCAGGCCGGGCGCGATCGAGGCTTTCAGCTCCTGGAGGAATTCGAGGCGCCCGGTGGTCTGCATCTCGGTGATTTTCTGCGCCAGCGCCTCGCCGATGCCCTTGACGCTCTGCAGCTCGCCCGCCGTCACCAGCCGATTCAGCTCCGGCTCCTCGAGCGCCTCGACCACGCGCGCGCCCGCCTGGTAGGCGCGCACCTTGAAGGGATTTTCCCCTTTCAGCTCCAGCAGCGTGGCGATCTCGTCGAGGCCGCCCGCAATTTCCTGCTTCGTCATGTTGGTGGGTCGCTTTTCGTCACCGTGGTTATACTTTCAGGGCCCAGCGCGTCGAGCCGCATCTGGCGGATGAGCGACCGCCATCAGGCCGCCGGGTCCGAACGACGACAGTGCGTGACAAGCGTGGCACGGTTGAGCTTGCCCTGGGCGTTGCGGGGCCAGTCCCGGATCGCGGCATAGCGACGCGGCCGCTTGAAACTGGCCATCGCACTCAGTTGCGAGATTACCCGCGGCAGGTCAGGGGCCCGCGAGGCTTCGGGATAGCACGCCACGACGGCGTAACCCCATTCGGGATCCGGCACGCCGACGACCGCGACATCGGCGAATTCGCCGCTGGCCCGGAGGGCCGCCTCGACTTCCCGGGGGTCGACTTTCTTGCCCCCGGTGATGATCACATCATCCCGCCGGCCCAGGACCCGCAAGTGGCCGCGGTCGTCGAGTTCCCCCAGGTCCTCCGTCACGAAGAAGCGTTCGCTCCGCCGATCCGGAAAGTAGCCGCGAAAGAGGGAATCGCCGGCGACGCGCACCCGGCCGTCCTCGGTGACGGTGATGGCGGCGTGGGGCAGCGCTGCGCCGGAACTCCGGTCGCCCGCGAGAAATTCATCGGGACGCAGGGCGGTCACCATCGCCGCCGTTTCGGTCATGCCATAGCCCAGGGACACGGGAATCTGCGCCCGCGCGGCGGCGTCCGCCAATTCGGTCCAGACCGGGCCTCCACCGACGAATACGGTGTCGAAACCGCGCAGCCACGCGACGGCCTTGGGGCGGCCCAGCAGGCGCTGCAACTGAGTGGGAACCAGGGAAAGAAACCATCCCGGCCCGGAGAGCACCGGAAAATCGCCGGCCTCGAGCTGCTTCCAGTCCCAGGGCAAGTAGGAGCCGCCGGTCAGCGCCGCCCGCATCCAGGCCATCAGGCCGCTGACATGATGCAGCGGCAGGACGCCCACGCAGTTCGGACGGTCCGCGCGAAAGTGGGCGCAGAATCCCCGGACCGCCGCCGCGATGGTCCCGCCGTCGTGGCGCGCAAACTTGACCTGGCCGCTGGAGCCCCCGGAGGGGATCATCAACCAACCCTCCTTCGTCCCGCCTGGCGGGACTTCGGCGGGCGGGGCCCTCCTCGACAACAGGTCTGCGAGCGCCGCGCGCTCGGCTGGTCCCCAGGCGGGATCGGCGAGGAATACCGGCTGGTCGGTGGCTACTGCGCGGGCAAAGGCGGCCATGAACCGCCGGGGGTCGCGCTCCTCGATGATCACAGAGCCAGTGGGATGCCCGGCGGTTTCAATCGTGGCACGGGCTTCCAGCCCATGTTCTTTTTTATCATGGGCTGGGAGCCCATGCCACTCCATCGGGCCAAGCCGCCGGGCTAGCTCAATGCGGTCCATACGGCCTCCGGATTCAAGCGTTCGACGTCCGTCCAGCGGAGAAAGGGAGTGGCGCTCGGGCCATTGCACCGAGCATCCTCAAACAGGGGCCACGCCCCAAAGCCCAGCGCCCGCGCCTCGCCTGGCCAGGCAAAGGCCGACTGCAACGCGGACCGCGCACCGATGGCCGTCTCAAAGGCCGACGAGAAGCAAACCGCGGCCTTGGCCTTCGCCAAACGCGAGAGCACGCCTGCAACGTCGCCGAACAGCGATGGCTTGACCACGTAAACCCCCGGCCAACCCGCCGCCAGCCAGCGATCAACGTCGCCCTCCCCCACCAGCGACTCATCGAGCGCCACCGGAGTCGGATAATCCTCAGCCAGCCCCATCAACAGGTCATCCGCTTGCTGACGGAGGGCCCCGCCCGCCGAAGTCCCGTCCGAAGGGACGAAGGCAGGCTGCTCAATCCATTCGACCGGCCGTTCCGCGCAGAGCTTGAACCATCGTTCCGCCTGGCGGCCGTCCCAGGCGCCATTCGCGTCGAGCCGGAACTTGGATCCTTCAGGCACAGCCGAGCAAAGTTCGTCGAAAAGCCCCATCTCTTCGTCGATTTCCCCCACTCCGACCTTCCATTTGAAAACCCGAAATCCGGCCTCCGCCTTGGGGACGGCCGCCGCCAGCGCCGCGCGTCCCGCAGGCAGCAGCCCAGCCATTGCCAAGTGAGCGGCGCGGGGCTCAAACCGGGAGGATGGCACCGTAGCCGCCGCCAGGGCATGGCGCAGGCAGCCCAACCTGGCCGGCAACGCCCGCATCTGGCTTTCGTCGACGCGGCTCCCCCACGCCACACAAACGGCCTCGACCTCGTCCGCCGTCTCCGTGCCAAACCAGGCCATGGTCGCCGCCTCGCCATACCCCACCCTTCCACCCGCATCCTCCAGTCGCACCACCACCCCCTCCCGCTCCCGCCACTCCCCCCGCCCCGTCCGCACCACCGCTCGAAAGGGAAGGCGGTAACGCCGATAGTTAAAAATCCAGGTTATCATTTACTGGTGACTCAATTTGATCAAAGCAGCTCCCGCAGCGGCAATTGCGGAGCTCCTAAGCCGTCTCTGGCCGACCCCCCTTGAGGGGCGAGGCGGCATGACGGCTTGATTGGGTTTGCGCAGCTCTTGCCGCGAAGGGAGCTGCTTCGATCAAATTGAGTCACCGCACTCATAAAAGGTTTGTTTTTTTGCGATATCACCCTAATCCGATCATGGCAACTTATGACCAAGGTTGCCACGTCCGTTGACTCCGAGTTTTTCCTCCCGGCCGACGCCTTCTTTCGGGCCAATCTGCCCACGGCGCTGACCTTCGACGACGTCTCGCTCGCGACGCTCTACTCGGAGATTCTGCCCAAGGACGCCGACACTTCGACCGTCCTGGCCGAGTCCCTCCGCCTCCCGATTCCGATCATCTCGTCGGACATGGACACCGTGACCGAGTCGCGCATGGCCATCGCCATGGCGCTCAACGGCGGCCTCGGCCTCATCCATTACAACATGCCGGCGCGCGACCAGGTGAAGGAAGTCGCGCGGGTCAAGCGCCATATCCACGGCCTGATCCAGGACCCGATCACCGTCGGGCCCGAACAGCTGATCGGCGACGTCCTGGCCATGATCGAGGCCAAGCGCTTTGCCTTCTCGACCTTTCCCGTGGTGAACGCCCAGGGGGCCCTGGTCGGCCTGCTCTCAGGCAA
>Ga0302319_10006136_pt1 | contig 23969 bp, 19 predicted proteins | sample Bog_T0_2_FD_203319 | JGI IMG/M metagenome (GOLD analysis project Ga0302319, IMG submission 203319) | Peat permafrost microbial communities from Stordalen Mire near Abisko, Sweden - Bog_T0_2 | ecosystem: Environmental > Terrestrial > Soil > Wetlands > Peat | place: Sweden: Abisko, Stordalen Mire...
AGGGCCGCGGCCAGGGGCGCCGAGGCAAAGCCGGGCAGGTTGGGGGAATCGAGGATGATGCCGCGGCGGGGATCGAGCGGCCCGGGGGCCCCCACGCCGACGGCGCGGAAGGCCGAAGGCCGCAGGCCGCTGAGGGCGCGCACCGCCCGCGCCTCCGAGGCCATGCGGCGCAGCAGGGCCGCGGGGCCCTCGGACACGCGGCTGGGCACCTTGCGCCGCACGAGCAGGCCGCGGGCGGGCGACCAGGCCAAGGTGCGGAGATGGGTGCCGCCAAGGTCGATGCCCAGGGCGCAGGCGTCCCTGGCGTTCGCGGCCGAGGCGGGACGGGGCCTGGGCATGCCTGGCCTGCTAGATCGCGGAGGGGCCCGGCTCGCCCGGGTCGGGGATGCGGGTGCGGGGGTTGCTTTCGCGGTCGGCGCCGGCCAGGGCGGCCTCGCCGGGGTTGATCGGCCCGAGCACGGTCATGCCGCGGTCGAGCAGAATGCTGAAGTCAAAGACGGCGCGCTTGGCCATGAGGGCCTTCTGAAAGATCTCTTCCTTGTCCTGGGCGGTGTGGGCCAGCATCCAGGCCTCGAAGTCCGTCCGGGAGCAGAACCAGCCGAAGGCCGGCCGGCGGTAGCGGTTGGCCACCGCCGCCAGCAGGAAGGGATGCTGGTCCAGGCCGGTGACGTCGCGCACGTCCTCGGGCTCGAGGGCGGCGCTGGTGCTGATGCCCACGACCTTGTGGTCCTGGAACTGCACCAGGCAGCTGGCCCACAGGGCGTCGCCGTCGAAGACCCCCAGCACGTAGGTGCAGGAGGCCGGCAGCATCCTGGACACGAAGCGCTCCAGGCGACCCCAGGGCAGGCCGTAGTGCAGGTACTCGCCCGCCGGCGCCACGGCGCAGGCGCCCGGGCGGAAGCGCTGGGCCCATTCGAGGGCCAGGTAGTCGGTGATGCCCGCCTTCGGGTCCAGCGAGGCCTGCGCCGCGCTCAAGGCCAGGTGGAAGGCCTCCAGGTCCAGCACCCAGACCATCTCGACCCCGTCGGCACGGCGCAAGGCCAGCAGCTCCTCGGCCTGGGCCTGGGCGTCCGTCACGGCGGCGAAGGGCAGGGGCTGCTCGCCGGCCACCGTGTCCAGGCAGCGGCGCACCACGCCGCCCTCGTGCGCCACAAAGAGTCGTCGGCAGCGCCAGTGGGCCATGGCCAGCGAGGCCAGGCGCTTCCACTGGTCCAGGTCCAGGTCCTCGATCGTGCAGTGTCTCGAAAGCATGCCGCGGGTCGCTGAAAAGGGGTTGGGTCAGGAGACGGGTATGACTTCCCAGACCTTGATCTCATGGGGCGCCAGCACGACGTCGCGCTCCTCGACCGCGCCGAGGAACTTGCCGCTGGCCCACAGGGGCTTGAGCACGAACTTGCCCTCGCGCTGCACCTTGGCGTTGCGCTCGGTGTCGTGCGGGTTGCGCACGAACAGCAGCAGGCGCCCGCCGCTCTTGTGGGCGGCCAGCTCCAGGGTGGGGTCGCTCAGCTCGGTGTCGGCGAAGACCTTGCCCTTGCGCAGGAAGGACGCCACCGCCTTCTCGTCGAAGCGGCGCAGCCACAGCACCCGGCCGTCGCCCACCGCCAGCGGCTTGCCGTCCTCGAGGTCGAGGCCCTCGAAGGCCCGCAGCGGCTCGAAGCGGGTGTTGAGCCCGGGGCGGGCCGGCCCCAGCACAAGCAGCCCGCCCTCCTCGGCGTAGCGCCGCAGGCGGCGCGCCAGGTTCTCGTCGACGAAGGCCGGCAGGGTGGCCAGCACGAAGGCGTGGCGCTGCAGGCGGTCTCCGGCCACCGCGCTGTCCGCGATGGAGAAGCTGTAGTGCTTCTCGGCGCAGTAGGCCCGGGTGGCTTCGTAGAAGGCCCGCTCTTCGCTGGCCAGCGGCGCGCCCTCGCCCAGCAGGCCGGCGGGCTCGGGGCTGCGGCGCAGCTCCGCGGGCACGAAGCGCCACTCGGCGAAGGTGGCCGGCCGGTCGAAGGCCGCCTCGTGCTGCTGGGCCTCGCGGCTGTGCAGCAGCAGGCCCTGGTTCATGGGGCTGGCCTTGGACCAGTCCGCATCCTTGAGGAAGGCGTTGAAGCGGTCGAAGAGGCTGGCCATTCCCTCGCGCCGGCGCCCGCGCACGTCCAGGGGGCTGCCGAGCCAGCGCTCACGCTCGACGACCATGTAGAAATTCAGGCCGCGCGCGCCGCCCATGAGGGGCGCCAGCATGGTGCAGGCCTGGTCGTGCAGGTCGCGCACCTTGAAGCCGAAGGGCCAGGATCCCGCCCCGTACTCGGGAAAATAGGCCAGGCGGCTGGTGACGCTGAGGTAGCGCGCCTGGTCCACGGCGGCGAGCGCCCCTTCGGCGTGGGGGTAGCTGTCCAGGCCGCAGAAGTCGATGCCGGCGTCGGCCTCGATGTCGGCGACGTTGAAGGGCGTGGTCCAGGGGCCGTAGAAATTGTGGAAGAAGGGCACCGCGCCCAGGCCGCGGCTGCGGTACAGCTCCGAGAGCCGGCCCAGGGCCCACAGCACCTGGTATTCCTTGTATTCCACCCAGTCCAGGGCCTGGCGCAGCGCGTCGCGCCCGGCGCCCTCGGCCGGGGCCCGGCGCGGCGCCGGCGCCTCGTCGAAGGACTTGTGGGACGTGCCCCAGGCCTTGTTCAAGGCCGCCAGCTGGCGGTACTTCAGGTCCAGGAAGTGGGACCACAGCCGCAGCGAGGCCGGCGAGTAGTCCATGGCGTAGGCTTCGGGCATGAAGAAATAGCCCAGCTCATTGTCCACCTGCAGGGCCACCACGCCCCCATGCGGGTGCAGGTGCTTCTGCACCACCGGCGCCAGGGCGCTGAGGAAGACGTCGAAGGCCTCGAAGAGCGCCTCGTTGGCGTAGCTGGGCACGGCGAAGCTGCTGGTCTGATGGCTGAGCACCACCGGATTGCCCTCGGCGTCGAGGGCCGCCAGCGAAGGGTCAAAGAGCACGCGCTCTGGGTAGCCGAAGTCCGGCAGCTCGCTGTTGATGCAGGGGCCCGGGCGCAGCAGCACCTTGAAGCCCTTCTGATGCGCCAGGGTCAGCCAGGCGTCGAGGTCCTTGCGCGGGTCGGACTTGCCGAAGTCGAAGTCCCCTTCGGCCAGCTCGTGCACGGCCCAGGGCACATAGGTCTCCACCACCCCGAAGCCCAGGGAGCGGATCTGGTCGAAGATGAAGGGCCAGTCCTCGCGCGCGCTGCGCCAGTAATGGAAGGTGCCGGAAAACAGCGGCAGCAGGTTGCCGTCGATTTCAAGGCCGTTGAAGCGGACTTTGATGGCCATGGGGAGCTGAAAAAGGGTGGCAGGGGGCGGTCCCCCACAACATACGGTGGTGTCGCCGGGGGAGGATACTTTAGCCTGCGTGCAAGGTCAACGCCCTCGGGCACGCGGCGCGGACGGGCCGGGCAGCAAGGAGGGGCCTCAGGCGTCCCAGCCTCCGGGCTGGTGGCGCTGCCACAGCTTCCATTCCCTGCCGGCGTGGGGCACGCGCACCCGTTCGATGCTGCCGTGGTCGACCTCGGTGATGTACAGCGTGCGCCCGTCCTCCCCCCCGAAGCAGAGGTTGCTGGGGCGGCTGCCGCGCAGGGGGATCTCCTCGACCAGGCGGCCCAGGGGGTCGAGCACGGCCACGCAGCCCTTGCCGTAGCGGGTGACGTAGAGGTTGCCCTCGACGTCGAAGCGCATGCCGTCGAGCCCGTGGTCCTCAAAAGCGTGGAAGAGGCGCTGCCCCTCGAGGCGCCCGCCGGCCAGGTCGAAGCGCCAGATGCGGCGCTGCACGCTTTCGTCGACGTAAAGGCTGGCCTCGTCGTTGCCGATCTCGATGCCGTTGGTGGTGCCCATGGGGCCGCTCGCCAGCGCCGTGGTGCCGTCGGCCTCCACGCGCCAGATGCGCCCGGTGTTGCCGGTCCATTCGGGGTCCGAGGCGAAGACCTGGTCCGCGGCCGTGATGCAGATGTCGTTGGGTTGGTTCATCGTGGCGTCGCCGCCGCGCACCGTCACCGCCCGCGTGCGCATGTCCACCTGCAGCACCTTGTGCCCGGTATAGTCGGCCACCAGCATGCGCCCGCGGCTGTCGAAGCGGATGCCGTTGCCGATGCTGCCCACGGGCAGCTCGATGAACTCGTAGCCCTCCCCCTCGGGGGTGACCACCCCGATGGTCCCCTGGCGGGCGAAATTGACGGCGTAGACGTTTCCCAGGCCGTCGCAGGCCGGGCCCTCGATGCCCTCGGTGAAGGAATGCGGGGGGCACAGGTATTCGGTTCTCATCTTCGTTGACCTCAGCGCAGGACCGCCATCTTGACCCAGGCATCGGACTGCCGGCTGCCGCCCTGGGCCACGATGTGGGCGATGAACACGCCGCTGGCCGCCTCGGCCCCGGCGTCATTGGTCTCGTCCCAATACTCCTCGTTGGCGCCGGCGCGGGCGGCGAAGGGGGCCAGGTCCCGCACCCGCTCCCCGGCCACGTCGAAGATGCGGATGCGCACCTCGCTGGGGCACCCGAGCACATAAGGCAGGTAGACGCCCGCGCCGTTGGACGGATTGGGGTTGGGCGGCTTGGGCGTCAGCAGGCAGCCGGGCGGCTGGGTCGCGGTCGGGGTGGCGCTGGGCCCGGCCGTGAAGCTGGGCGTCTGCGTCGGCGAGACGCTGGCGCTCGGGCTGGCGGTGAAGGAGGGCGTGACGCTGAAGCTGGGGCTGGCCGTGGCGGTCGGCGAGGCGCTGGGCGTCGCGGTGAAGCTCAGCGTGACGCTCGGGCTTGGGCTGGACGTGGGCGTCGGGCTGGCCGTGAGGCTGGGGCTCAGGCTGGGGCTGGCCGTGAAGCTGGGCGAGGCGGTCCAGGTCTGGGACTGGGTGGGGCTGACGGAGAAGCTGGGCGTTGCGGTCCAGGTCCGGGACTGGGATGGCGTCGGCGAGGCCGTGGGGCTGACGCTGAAGCTGGGGCTGGCCGTGAAGCTCGGCGAAACCGTGGGGCTCACCGACCAGGTGGGGCTGGTGGAGGGCGTCGGCGTGACGGTGCAGCTGGGGGTGGGGCTGAACACCGGGCTCGGGGTCGGGGTATCCGTGGGGCTGGGCACGGTCTGCACCGGCGTCGGCGTGGGGGTGGCCCCCAGCGGGCCCTGGAACAGGCCGACGTAGGTGGTGAACACGAGGGTCTCGCCGGGCGCCAGCTGGTAGCCCCCGCTCAGGTAGGGCTCGGCCTCCCCTCCGGAATCGAGGCTGCCGGCCTGGCCCGTGTTGGTGTACCACAGCACCACGGCCGTGTCCTGGGGCGGGGTCTCGGGGGTGTTGAAGGGGTTGCCGGGCCAGGGGTCGGTCTGCCAGAAGCCGGGCTTGGCCACGTCGGGCCACTGGCAGAACTCCTCGGCGTCCGGCTGGGTGGCGGGGACGCCGAAGGCGTTGCCCCAGGCCACGCCGCGCAGGACCAGGCCGGGCGACGGGAACTGGTCGAAGCTCCACCAGTCCGAAGGCACGCCTTCCGTGATGGCCTGGTCCAGGGTGTTGGCCGTGATGACGCTGATGCCGTCGTCCACGGACAGCGGCGACGCGTCGACCCCGCCGACCATGGTGTCGAGCTCCATGCGCACGGCCACCGGGTACGTCACGGGAAAGGGCCCCAGGTTCGAGGTGTTGGTGACATAGGCCTGCAGCTGCACCGTGTTTGCCGAGACGCCGGTGTGGGGGTCCACCACGATGGTGTAGCGGGTGCCGTAGGTGAAATTACCCGCGGTCCTGGCCATGCTGATGCTGTCGCCCAGGGAGTCGGGCCCGGGGCCGGTGGACGCCTGCACCGGCTGGGCCACCGGGGCGGGGTCCTGCATGTCGGCGGCGTTGCCGTCGAGATCGAAGACGATGCGCGTGGTGCCGGTGGCGGTGAGGGCATTGGGGCCGTACAGAAGGTTGGTCCCCGCGGCGGTGCGCACCGTCGCCCAGAATCCGGCGTTGTCGGCGATGCCGTCGTCGGCCAGAACCTGGATCAGCGACGACTGCACCGTGACATAGGCGCGCGCGCGCGCGGGTGCGAGCAGGGCGGCCAGGGCGAGCACGGCCGCGGCGGGGCTGCGGAGCCCGGGCGCCCTCAGCCTCACAGCGGCGCGCGGATCCAGCGGGTGCGCAGCAGGCAGGCCCCAAAGCGGGGGCTGTCGGCGCGGATGCGCAGCAGGACCCAGGCGCCCTTGGCCAGGCCCGGCAGGATGATGTGGTGCAGGGCCTTCGCGCCGCCCACCGAGCGGATCTCGTGGGCAAGCGGCAGCGCGGCCCCCCACTCCACGGTAAGGCTGGCGGGGCGGGTGAGCTTCACCTCCAGCACGGCCTTGCCTTCCCTGCGCGCCAGGGCCAGGCCGCGCACGTGGAAGGGCGCCGTGGACGGGCTGGGGGCCTCATTCAGGGGCCACACCGAATCGCCGTCGGCGGGCCAGTCGTCCTCGGGCCAGGGGCCGGACAGGCCCGCCAGGGGCGGCGGCGCGGCCAGGCGTTTGCCGCGCTCGAAGCGGGAAGCGCTGCGCCAGTCCTGGCGCCACAAGACCGGGACCTCGGCTTTTTCCGCGGCCTCGGCCAGGCGCCCGCCGACCCGGTACCAGTCCTCGCTGTCGAGCGTGCATTCCACGAAGTTCAGCTGGGTGGCCGTGGGCAGGGACGCCAGCAGGGCCTCCACCGCCCCCCAGTCCAGCCCGTCCAGGTCCCAGGGGCTGGGCGGCGCCGCGGGCACCGCGTCGGAATCGTCCATCTTCTCTGCGTCGGAGCCCGGGACCGGCGGCAGGACATCGAGATCCTTGGACTGCTGGGTCAGCGCCTCGGCCGAGAAGCTCACCTCGGACAGGGTCGCCAGGGGCGGTCCGCTGGCGGGTCCGCCGGACGCGCCGGCCTTGCCTGCCCCGGAGTCCACGGACGTGGGGGCTTGCGTTCCGGCCCCAGCGGCGTCGGATGCCGCGCCCTTGCCCAAATCGTCGCGGGGCCAGAACCCGATGCCCAGCTCCTGGACAAAGCCGAGCTTGCGGGCCACCTTCACGGTCCACGTGGCCCAGGCGCGCAGGCGCAGGCCTTCGCGGGAGGCGTCCAGGGCCGTGGCCGTGGCCGTGGCCGTGGCCATGGCCGCGGAGGCGGGGGCGGAAGCAGAGGCAGAGGCAGAGGCGGACAGAGGAGCGGCAGACGCCGCCGCGCCCCCGGGGCCCGCAGCCGCGCCCGATGCCGGGACCGCTGCGGCGCCCGGCGCGCCGGCTGCGCCCGCATCCGCCGGCTGGGCAGCGGCAACGGCAGCGGCGACCGAGCCTGGGACGGTGCCGGACGTCAGCGGCGGCCCGCCGGGCCAGGGTCCGCGGTAGAGGACGAAGCCGCCCACCACCGGAACCTGGACCAGGGGCCGGCCGCGCACCCGCAAGGCCGCCAGCTGGCGCAGAGCCCAGGATTCCCAGCCCTGGGCGTTGCGCCCTGAAAAGAACAGGGAGCGCGCCGTCGCCGTCCCGATCAGGCCGTCCACGGCCGTGGGCGGATACAGCACCGGAAACGCGTAGATGCGGCGCTGGGCGCAGGCTTCGAGGGTGCGGGTGAAGGCCAGGGAGGCGGCGTCGTCCACACGGCCCAGGCGGCGGATCAGGCCCCGGGGGCCGAAGAGGGGGGCTTCAAAACTGACGGCGTTGAAGCCGGCGGAGGCGGCTCGGTCGAGGGCCTCCACGCGCTGGGCCGGAGCCAGCGCCAGCAGGTCGGGCGCGTCGAGGCAGCGCAGGGGCAGGCGCTGGCCCTGCAGGCTGAAGCTGCGCCCATTGTCGAAGAGCAGCTCCATGCCGGGGACCGGAGGCGGGGCCTCGCCCGCGCCGCGCTCCGCAGGGGCGGCGCGCAGGCCCTGGCCGGCGGCGCAAGCCAGGACGGCTAGCACGGCGAGGGTCCGGACGGGGGCCGGCGTCCAGGGGCCGCGGGGAGCCTTCATTCAGGCCTCATCGGGCAGGGCCTCCAGCAGGTCGAAGCTGTAGGCGCCGTAATTGTGGCCGTCGCTGAATTCCAGCAGCAGGGCGTAGCGGCCCACCGGGTCTGCCCGCACCAGCAGCAGGCCCGGGAACATGCCCGCCTCCAGCTTGATCGGGGCCAGCTTGCACTGCTCGCAGGGGCACAGGGCGCGCAGCATCGGCGCCGAGAGGCGTTGGACCCGGCCCTTGTTCCAGCGCAGCACCGCCACCGGGCCGGTTTCGAGATCGCCTTCCATGAATTTCATTCGCCGTAGCCCGCCTTCATGGGTTTGCGCACGATCACCAGGCTCATGTAGGTCACCAGGGACTCGTCCACGCCGTCGAGGTCCGAGGTCAGCAGGCCGCCCGGCGTCCCCAGCTTCAGGGCCAGGTGGCTGTGGGGCAGCAGCCCCATGCCCCGCAGCATCTCGCGCAGCGCGCCGAAGCGGCGCCCGACCTTCATCAGCACGACGGTGTCGAAGCGCTCCAGGTCCGGACGCATGGCCTCGACCTCGCTGAGGCAGGGCAGGATGGCCATGCGCTCGGCCTTCTCCACCAGGCTCAGGTTCAGGCCCGCGGCGGCCTGGCTGTAGCTGCTGATGCCCGGGACGGTCACGATGTTGAGCCCGGGCTCGTCGACCCGCAGGCCGGACACCAGGTTCATGTAGGTGCTGTAGATGGCGGTGTCGCCCAGGGTGATGAAGGCGCAGTCGCCGCCGCCGCGCAGCACGCCGAGCACGGCGCCCCGGGCGCTGTCCCAGGCCGGCCGCAGGACCTCGGGATCCTTGCTCATCGGAAAGACCAGCTCGCGGAGCTCGGCCGTGAGGGCGGGCGCCCCTTCGCCGCCGGTGAGGGCCTGCAGCAGGACCTGCAGGGCCAGCCCCTCGTCGGTGATCTTGGCCTTGGGCACGAAGATCACGGGGACCGAGGACAGGACCCGCCGCGCCCGGACCGTGAGCAGCTCCGGGTCGCCGGGGCCGATGCCCACGCCGTAGAAGGTCCCCAATGCTTTCGCCTCGCCCATGCCGTCGCCTTCCTTCCGTTGATGCCGGCCAGCGCCGGCTATTCCACCGAGTCGAGCAGATCGCCGACCGCGGCGCAGACGTGGTCCAGGGCCGCAGGGATCCTCATCCCTTGATGGCGCCCTTGCCCTCGGCCAGCAGCAGCAGGGCGTTGACCGTGGCCACCACCGCCGGCGAGCCGCCCTTGCGTCCCAGGCAGGTGATGTGGGGGACGGGCTCGGCGTCGCCGGCGGCCAGGCTTTCCTTGCTCTCGGCGGCGCTGACAAAGCCCACCGGCATGCCGATGATGAGGTCCGGACGCCAGCCTTCCTCTGCCACCAGGCGGACCGCCTCGGCCAGCGCCGTGGGGGCGTTGCCGATGGCAAGGACCCCGCCCTGCCCCTGGCGGGCCATCTTGCGCATGGCCTCGATGGCCCGGGTGTGGCCGGCCGCCTTGGCCGCCGCGGCCACGTCCGGGTCCCCGATGGGGCAGTCCAGGGCCCCGCCGAAGGCCGCCAGGCGGACCTTGCTGACGCCGGCCTGCACCATCTGCACGTCGCAGATGATGCGGGCCCCGCGGCGCATGGCGCCGGCAAAGGCCTCGAAACAGCCGGGGTGGAATCGCAGCATGCGGGCGTACTCGAAATCCGCGGTGGCGTGCACCACCCGCCGGACCACGGCATGCTCCTCAGGGGTGAAGCGAAAATGGGGCGAAAGCTCCTCGTCGATGATCTCGAAGGAGCGTTCCTCGATCGACGCGGGTGCCAGGATGCCGGGTTTGAACATGGGTCCGGTGAGCGGAAGTTACGAGCCTGTCATTATTGCAAAAAAACCGCCGGCTTGCCCAGTCCACTTCACTTGGGCGCGCGCAGGCTTGCCCTGCGGCCTGCCGAGGCCTTATATTCCATGCGTACCGACGCAAGCGTCCCTCGTTCCCATGACGCACCGCGACGCCTCCCGACACCCTTGCGCTTAGTCAGGCCATCCATCCGATGAACGATAAGCCTATTACCATTCTGGTGGTCCAGGCCGGAGAGACGCAGTCCCGCCGCCTGCACGACATGCTGTCGGACCTCGGCAAGCAGAGCGAGATCCTGGCCGACGGCGATGCGGCCTTTGAGCGCATCCAATCCGGCAAGCCCATCGACCTTCTGATCACCGAGCTCTCGCTGCAGGGCCGCGACGGACTGACCCTGGTGGCCGAGCTGCGCAAGCGCTGGCCCAAGCGGCAGGCCGCGGCCATGGTGGTCACCGCCTTCCCCGCCCTGCTGCCCCAGGCCGAACGCGCCGCGCCCTCGCTGGGCATCGACTCCGTGCTGCTGACCCGCAGCCCGGCCGTGGACACCGTCGGCGCCCTAAAACGGGCGCTGCACTCCGTCGAGCGGGCCGCCACCGTGGCCCTGGCACCGCCGTCCAAAGAAGCCTTCAGCAAGGCCGCGCCCCTGCAGACCGTGGGCCTTTCCCGCCGCGTCGCCTCGATCCACATCTCCGTGGAGCTGGCCCAGGAAGAGGCCCTCGAGAAGCTGGTCACCTCGGCGGCCGAGGCCTTTGCCATGACCGGTGTCCTGGTGCGGCTGGAGGGGGCCGGCGCCGGCTCAGCGGCCCTGTGCTGGCGCGGTCCGACCGCGGTCCCGGCCGCGGCCAGTCCCGAATGGAGCCCTTTCTCACCGCTGCTGGAAGCGAAACCCCGGACCCTGCTGGTCTCGGATGCGCGCGGCTCGGCCCCCCACCGGGCCCTGGGCCTGGTCAAGCTGGGCCTGGTCGGCGCCTTCGCCAGCGTGCCCCTGCTGGGCTCCGACGACCGGCCCCTGGGCTGGATGTGCATCCTGGACCAGAAGGCCCGGCCCATCGGCTTCGGCACCGAGGAACGGGAGCTGCTCGAGGCCCTGGCCAAGCGCCTGGGCCGGGAGCTGGCGGCCAATGCCATGCTCAACGCCATGCGCCAGGACATCGCCGCCCAGTGGCAGATGGCCATGGACCGGGAGGCCCACCATTCGATGCTGCGCAGCCTGCTGGAGGCCCTGCACCTGGGGGTGCTGCTGCAGGGACGCGACGGCAAGCCCGTGTTCGCCAACACCCGCCTTTCCGAGCTGACCGGCATCGAGGCCGGGGCGCTCAAGGCCATGGACGCCGGGGCCTTCCACCAGGCCTTCAAGGAGCTGGTCAACAGCCCTGAGCAGTACTGGGCCGGGCTGCCGCCCCTGGGCGAGGAGCCCTTCAGCCTCAACCGGGTGGTGGAGACCCGCCTTCCCCGCCGCCAGGTGCTGCGCTGGACCGCCCACCCCATCTCGGCCGAGGAAGGGCCGCTGCAGCTGAACCTGTGGCAGGACATCACCGCTGAGGTGGATCTGCAGGCCCAGCGCGCCGGGCTGGTCACCCTGGACCTGCTCACCGAGCTGCTGAACCGCCGCGGGGCCGAGGAGGAGCTGCTGCGGGAGGCGGCCCGCTCCAAGCGCACCCGCCGACCCTACACCCTGCTGCGCATCTTTGTGCATGGGCTGGTGGAGGCCAACCGGGACCATGGGCACGCGGTGGGGGACATGGCCCTGCAGGCCGTGGGCACCTGCCTGCGCAAGTACCTGCGCCTGCCGGACCGGCCGGCCCGCTGGAGGGGACGGGAGTTCATGGCCATCCTGCCGGAGACCAAGGAGGCGGATGGGCGCATCGTGGCGGCCCGGGTGCGGGACGCTGTGGCCGGCCTGGACCTGGGCTTTCCCCTGGCCGTGTGCACCGGGGTGTCGGACAGCGTGGCCCATCCGGACCCGGAAAAGTGCCTGGAGGCGGCCACCACCAACATGGAAAGCGCCCGTTCCCAGGGGCCAGGATTCATCCTGTAAGGCCGGCACATGGGCTTCGGGACAGCTGCGGAAATGGTTTCAGCAACGCCTTAGGCAATCCTGATTTCTCTTTGTTTCCCAACGTAAATAAATTTCAGCCTCAGAACGCCCGCAAAGCCCGCCGCGGTGCCCATTCGCCTCAAAGGGCCCGCCCCGCAGCGGCTCCGCTGGCCCAGGCCCACTGGAAATTGTAGCCCCCCAGCTCGCCGGTCACGTCTAGGGCCTCCCCCACAAAATGCAGGCCCGGCACCTTCTTGCATTCCATGGTCTTCTGGCTCAGCTCGGCCGTGTCAATGCCCCCCCGGGTGACTTCAGCCTTGTGCCAGCCCACGGTTCCTGCCGGGACAAAGGTCCATGCCTGGAAGCGGGCGGCCGCCTCCCGGAGCCTCTGGTCCGAGATCCGTTCCAGGGCCCCGCTGCCCAGGGGATCGCCCTGGGTCCAACGCTCGGCCAAGCGCCGGGGCAGGCGCTGCTCCAGAAAGCGCTCCAGGCTGTGGCGCGGCTTGGCCCGCTTGTAGTCCAGCAGCCCGGCCTCCGCGTCCTGGCCCGGCCAAAGGTCGACGCGCACCGGCGTTCCCGGGCGCCAGTACAGGGACCCCTGCAGGGCCACGGGTCCGCTCAGGCCGCGGTGGGTGAAGAGCAGGGCCTCCTCAAAAGTCCGGCCCCCTGCGCTCAGCCGGGCGTCGCAGGCCAAGCCCTGCATGCCCTCAAAACGCCGGGCCTCGTCCGGCCCGAACACGAAGCCGTCCAGGGCAGGGGCCGTTTCGAGCACCTTCAGGCCGAAGCCGCGGGCCAGGCGCAGGGCCAGATCGCCGGCGCCCAGGCTGGGGTAGCTGAGGCCCCCCAGGGCGACCACAGCCTTGGACGCCGTGCGCTGCCAGCCCTGGCCCCAGGCCCTGAAGACGCCGCCCTGGGCAGGATCCAGGCATTCCAGGCCCTCCACGGCCAGGTTGAGGGCGAGCTCAACACCGGCGTCCCGCAGGTCCCGCTCCAGCAGGCCCACGACGTCCAGGGCGCTGCGGTCGCAGAAGAGCTGGCCCAGGGTCTTTTCATGGTAGGCGATGCCTGCGGACGCGACCCAGGCCTCGGTGTCCGCGGCGCTGAAGGCGGCGAGCGCGGACTTGGCGAAATGGGGGTTGGCGCTGAGGTAATGGCCGGCGTCGGCGTTGCGGTTGGTGAAGTTGCAGCGGCCGCCGCCCGAGATGGGAATCTTGCCTCCCACCCGCCGGCCCTGGTCCACCAGCAGCACCCTGCGGCCCCGGCGGCCGGCCTGGATGGCCGCCATGCAGCCGGCGGCCCCCGCGCCCAGAACGATCACATCGTGGCTCATGCGGGCCTCAATACAGGACCAGGCCGGCGGCGGCAAAAGGCGGCAGGCCCAGCCGCAACGGCCGGGACGGGTCGAAGTCCACCCGGTAGGGTGCCAGGGCGGCTATGGGCCAGGGACCGCCCCCGCCGTCCGGCCCGGGCGCCCCGTTGAAGCTCGCCTGGGGCAGCTCCAGGCCCTTGCCCTGCAGCAGCCAGGCCGCCAGGCGGCCCGAGGGCCGGAACCCGGCCAGGCTGAAGTCCAGCCGCCGGGGGGACTTGTCCTCATTGACCACCACCAGGCCCAGCTGACCGCCCGAGAAGCGGCTGGCGTAGACCTTCACGGCCGGGTCCGAAGCCGAGGCCTGCAGCAGGTGGTCGCCGAAGGCGCGTTCATAGAGCACATAGGCGTAATAGGCCGGGCGGGGCGTGCCGTTGGGGACGGCCGGGTCGCCGTCGGCGATCAGGGCGTCGTCGCCCTTGAGCTTGGCGTCGAGGCCGTTCTTCCAGTCCCAGAAATTGGACGCCACATAGCCGGCGTCCAGGGCCTCGCCCAGCACCTCACAGGTGTAGAGCCCGTTGATCAGGTTGATGGAGGGGTTGCAGGAGCAGTTGAGGATGTTGAACTCCGTGAGGGCCACCGGCAGGGCCGGGCGGTCTCCGGCGTACTTGGCCGCCATGGCGTCGACGGCCCTGCGCGCGTCGGCCACCTTGTGCAGGTTGCCCAGCAGCGCGTCGTCGCCGGGGCTGGTGTAATTGTTGGCGCTGTCAAAGGGCCATTGGAAATACTGGTGCAGAATGAGGAAGTCGGCCCGGCCCTTGAGCTCGCCCAGCAGGCCCCGCATCCACCAATGATAGCCGGTCCAGTCCTGGCCGTCGTCGGCGTCGATACCCACGGCGCCGATGTAGATGTCGGGGTCCTCCTTGCGCATGGCCGCCGCGATGACCCGCAGGTCCCGGGCATAGACGTCCCCGGTGAGCTGGGGCTGGCCGTCGATCTTGTTGCCCTCCTCCCAGGGGCCGTAGACCTCGTTGCCGATCTCCCAGTAGCGGACCTTGAAGCCCTGCTCGACGTTGAACCAGCGGACCCAGCGGGCGGCCAGGTCCGCGGCATAGGGCACCCCGGCGGTGCGGGCGATGGCGTAGTTCACGGTGACGACCGCCTCAGACCCAGTGCGGCGGCAGAAGGCGATGAAGTCCTGGGAGGACACCGCCCAGTCGCGGTTCATGTTGGCGTTGTCCCCGCCGTCCTTGTCCTTGGGGTGGCGGCTGTAGTCGCCGTCCCAGATGAAGTTGTCCGAGGAGCTGCCGCCGGGCCAGCGCCAGAAGCGCAGGCCGGCCTGCTTCGCCTTCTCGGTGCGGTCCGGGTCGTTGAACCAGCCCTTGCCGTCCCACCAGGCCGTGTTGCAGCCGAACTGCCAGGGCGTCACGGAGCCGAGCACCCGTCCCGCATCAACGCTCACGGCGACCGCCGTGCCCCCGTCGAACCGCCAGTCCTGCCCTTGGTCCGGCAGGGACGGGGCGGCCTTGGCAAAGGGCGCCGCCTTGGCGCCGTTGGAGGGCGGCCACAGCTCAAACGGCTTGTCCGCCCGGGCCGGGGCCGGCCGCCCGAGCGCGACGCCAAAGGCCAGGGCAAACAAGGGCGCGGTCAGTCGAGGGCGCATGAAACTGCTCCTTGGGCAGGAAAGGGACGGTGCAAGGTGCCTTCAGTCCCGGCTCGGGGGCTCATGGAGCGGCTCCCCTGCCGGCCAGGGCCTCGGGGCCGTTGTCTTCGGCCTCGCAGCCGTGGCGGCCGTAGTCCTTGGCAGCCCGGCCTTCGATCTTAAAGGCCAGGCCCCTGTAGCGGGACAGGTCCCTGCCGCCCTCGGGCAGGCCGGCCGACAGGACGTTCCACCCGAGCTCGACGCTTTCGCCTTCGGCTCCCCAGGCCGGCGGGCCCTGGACGCTGAGCCGCGTCGTGGAGCCCTTGCCGGCGCCGGCGGACCAGGAAACGCCCTCCAGCGGCACAGCCCCTTCGTCCCCCCGGCCCCCCAGGGGCAGCAGACGCAGGTGCGACACGGCGAAGCGGAAGCGGGAGGGCACCTCGACGCTGAACAGGACCGCCGTGATCCAGGACAGGTCCCGGCGCAGCGGCACCGCCCACCAGGGCTGGTCCAGGGCGTCAAAATCAAGCTCCACTCGGCCCGGCCCCCCGGCCAGGAAGGCGTAGCCGCCCCAGTATCCGTAGTCCGCCACGCCGCCGCCGGCCAGGGCCACCCGGACCGGCTGGGCTTCGGCCAGCCGGTTGTGCGCCACCCGGGCGCCCCTGAGGTTGAAGCGGTCCACGGGCTCGAAGACGCCCACCGAGGACTGCGACGGCTCGTAGAGCAGGGCCTCGTGCCCGGCGCCGAGCACGGTGTTGCGTTCGATGCGGTTGACGTCCTTGACGATGATGCCGTACCAGTCCATGTCCTCGACGCGGTTGTCGTGGACATTGAAATTGCGGGCGTGGTCGTCCAGATAGATGCCCGCGCTCCAAACGGCGTGGTTGCCGCGGCAGAGGTTGTAGGCGATCTCGGTGCCCTTGCCGTCGGTGCCCCAGGCGTCGAAGGACCCGATGTCCGCGCTGTAGAGGGCGACCTCCTCGATGCGGTTGTGCAGGATGCGGTCCGGGCCGCCGCCGGACTGCGACACCCCGGTGCGGGCCATGCGGCGGATGGTGCAGCCCTGCACCAGGCAGTCCGTGGCGCCGACCAGGGCGACCGCGGCGTCGTCCCCCCAGTTCCAGCCTCCATCCTCGATGGCGGCGCCCAGGACCACGTTATTGTCGCCGCCGAGGAGCACGCCGCAGCGGCCCGCCTCCCGGATCGAGCCTCCCATCCACAGGTTTCCCGAGCCCGACAGGGCCACGGCCCCGCGGCCCACGCCGGAGGAATCGTAGCCGTCCATTTCGCGGGTCCAATTGGGGGCGACCAGGGCGCAGTCCCTCACGACGCAGTCCACGCTTCCCCGCAGGCTGATGCCTCCGCCGAGGGCCCGCAGGCCGCTGACCTGCACATCGGCGGCCCCGTCCAGCCCCAGGACCGTGCCCGCGCGGCCCGCCTCCACGCGCCCCCCGGCCGGCCCGCTGTCGGGCGTCCAGACATAAAGGCGCCTGGCGGCCGGATCCCAGTACCATTCGCCCGGCGCGCCCAGCAGGTCCAGCTTGCCGAAGACATAGAAGCGGTCCCCTCGGCGGGGCACCAGCGGCGCCATGGCCTGGATCGGCCGGTCAAAAGCCAGCGTCCTCGCCTGCCGGTCCTGGCGGACGATGCTCCGGGTGTAAGCGCACCAGGACTGCCCGGGCATGATCTGGATCAGGGCGCCGACAAGGTCCAGGTCCGGAAGGGCGGCGCAGGCCATGCCGGTGGCGGATCCCGCATCCGTCCGTGCGGGGACCTGCCGACTCAGGCCCTCGACCGCGGCGTGCGGCCAGCGGGCCTCATTGAGCAGGCGGCCGTCGCAGAAGACCTGCAGGGGCTGATCGGGCCAAGGCGCGGACTGGATGGCGCCCCGGTAGGGCGTGAAGGGGCCGGAAACCGTGAGGGCGCCGTCGAGCAGGGGATGCTCACCGGGATAGGCCTTGATCTGGATGGGGTGCAGGGGCCCGCCGGAATGGGAAACAACGGCGTGCTCATGGTAGGTGCCTGAACGCAGCAGCAGGGTGTCGCCAGGCGCGAGGGCATCGAGCCCGCGCTGCATCGTGGCGAAGGGACGCTGCTTGCTGCCCGGACCCTGGTCGTCGCCGCCCGGGGCGCTGACCCAGGTCGCGGCCGCCAAGGGTCCGGCCAGCAGCGCGGCCAACAGGCCGGGCCGCAGGACGCCGCCCAGGACCGTGATGCGCGCCCTCAAATGAACTGGGGCGCCGGCCGGGCTCCCCCGAGCAGGCCCCGCCCGTCGGCGGGCGCAGGCCTGCGCCCGAGCAGCCACCAGGTGTGCATGACGCCCCGCCCCTTGAGCTCGATGGGCCCGCGCTCCTCAAACAGAAAGTCACGCCTGAGGCGCTCCTGGACCGCCTGGCTGACCTGGACGCGCCCCGGCTCGCCCTGGGACTCCAGGCGGCTGGCCACGTTGACCGTGTCCCCCCACAGGTCGAAGCTGAGCTTCTTGGTGCCGATGACGCCGGCCACGACCGGTCCGCAGTGGATGCCCAGGCGCAGGTTCAGGCCGTGGCTGTAAGCGCCGTGGCTGGCGAAGACCTGCTGCATGGCCAGAGCCATTTCAGCCATGTCCGCAAGGTGGGCGTCCGAGCCGCCGGTGACGTTGCCCACGGCCATGTAGGCGTCGCCGATGGTCTTGATCTTCTCGAGCCCGAATTCCTCGGCCAGCGCATCGAAGAGGCAGAACACGGAATTGAGCATCTCGACCAGCTCGGCCGGAGGCAGCTGGGCCGAATAGCCGGTGAAGCCGGCGATGTCGGCGAACAGGACGCTGGCGTCGCCATGGGCCTGCACCACCATGCCCTGGCCGGCCTTCAGGCGCCGGGCGACGGCCTCGGGCAGCATGTTGTGCAGCAGGCGCTCGCTGTTGGCGTGCTCCATGGCCAGGGACTGGGCCTGGTTGCGGACCCGCTCCTTGAGGCGGCGGCGCAGCAGGTCGACGTATTGAAGGGGAAAGAAGAGCAGGCTGAGCACGCCCACGAGGTTCGAGATGAGGAAGAGGGTCGAAAGCCCGGGCGCCAGGGGCGCCGCCCGGGCCGCCCACCAGGCCTCGCTGGCCACGGACCCCAGCTGGAGCATCAGGAAGCCCGTGAACCAGATCCAGGCGCCCGGCAGTTCATGGACCAGCACCGTGAGGGGCCCGACCACGGCCCAGAGGCCCAGGCAGCCGCTGCGCTGGATGCCGCCCAGCAGGCACTGCGCCACGAACGGCAGCAGCAGGTTCAGCACGCTGTGGACGAGCAGCAGGGGGCGGTAGGCGCCCCCGCTGCGGAACAGGGTCAGCAGGGCGACGTTGGCCAGGACCGCGCCATAGCCGACCCAGGCGGCCCGGTCCAGGCCCAGCACGGTGTAGGAAAGGCCCCAGAGCAGGGACACCAGGCAGCTCGCGGTCAGGCCCACGGCAAAGATTTTCTTGTGGCTGCGCAGCTCTTCAGGGTCGCCGGCGTGGATGCCCCGGCCGACCAGATCATCCACAAACTTGAAAACGGGTTCCTGCAAGGTGCCTCCGGACGCATTGCGTCCGGAAAGTGTATGGTCCTAAGGGCCTTGTGTCAAACCCGGCACCAAGGCCCAAGAAAATGCCTATAATTTTGTACTTTTTTTCCGGGTCCTAGCCAAAGTCCTGGCCAAAGGCCTGGCCCCGGACCTGGCCCCGGACCTGGCCCCGGGCCTGGCCTCAGACTTGGGTGCGGGAGCGTCCGCATCCGCGCGGGCGGCCGGCACAGCCGGAGCGGGCGCCGGGTCCGGGGGCTGGGCCACGGCTGCGGGCCCGAACAGCTTGGCCTTCAGGCCTGAGGCCGGGTGGTAGTGCAGGGCCTTGATCACCTCAAAAAAGAACACACAGGCAAAGGGCGCAGCCAGCCAGACGGTCACGGCCTCGATGGGAAGGTCTGCGTGCAGGGACTGCTGCCAGGCCCGCACCCAAAGGCCCAGCATGGCTCCCCGCTGGTAGCCCCACCACTGCAGGGGCACGCCCAGGGTGAGCTCCCAGACGATGGACGTGACCAGGGTGTAGAGCACCGTCAGGCTGAGGGCCTGCCAGTTCACCAGGGAGCGAACCGAACCCCAGAAAAAAAGCAGGGGCAGGTAGGCGGTGACGAGAAGAAAGCTGTAGTACTCAGGCAACCAGGGGCCTTCCCCGCCCAGCAGGGCCTTGGCTGCGATGCCGGCGAGAGCCAGGGCCAGGGCCTGGGCCAGCAGGCCCGGCGAAAAGCGCAGCAACGCCGAGGAATCCATGTGGTCGCGGCGGGTCCGGGCGCTGGTGGCTTTCATGAAATGCTCGTCCGCCCAGAAGTAGACCAGCACCATGGCCACCGGCCCGAAGAAATAGAACAGGAACTCCTCGACCGGAATCCCGGCAATGCGTCCGGCATAGCTCGGAGCCAGGAAGAGCAGCAGGAAACGGCCGAAGGCCAGGTCCAGCACCGAGCCCGCCGCCAGGATGATGCCTACCGTCCAGTAAAAGGCATGGCGCGTGCGGGAGCCGGATTCGGTCTCGTGGTAAAAGCGGGGCAGCAGGGCCACGATCGGCAGCAGCCAGAATGTCTCGCTGGCCAGGTAGCTGAGGTCCCAGTGATGGACGTTGAAGGCGAGCAGGGGGGCAAGCCAGCTGCCGAGCACCACCACGGCCCAGTCCCAGTCGAGGTACGCCTGCTTGAGGCTGATGGAAGCGGCCGCAGGCTCGGCCGCACGGACAAAGGGAACGGGCGGGGCTGGCGTGGATGAAGGGGGCTTGGGGGCGGTCATGACGCCGGGATTTTACAAGTTTTCATGGCCCCCAATAAGCATTTTCTGGCTAAAAGCGGGCCTGCACCGTCTCCCGCACCCGCAGCACGGATTCCTGGTCAAAGCGCCGCTTGTATTGGGCGCAGATGCTGTCCAGGGCGGCGTCGGCCTGGGCCGAGGGCGCGTGGACGATGAGCAGCACCCGACTGTCTTCCCTCTGCACGGACTGGCCCTCGCCTCTCCACTGGCCCGAGGCTGGCCAGCTCGTCAAACCGTCCGGAAACAGCGGGGTGACGCTGTGGTCCACGAAATCCTGCCACTCCGCCGCGCTGACCTGCCCTCCGGGGCGGCTGAGGCCGAAAAACAGGGTATCCTGGACCCAGCCCCCCTCCTGGATGCCTGCGCAGGCGCCCGCCAGGAGCAGCAGGGCCAGCGCCAGAGGCCGCAGAGCGTGGGGGCCAGGGCGCCTCACAAAGGCTCCAGGGACGGGTCGCCAAAGCCCCACACCAGGGCATGGTGGGCGCGCGGGTTGTGGGTGTGGGCCACGCTGACCATCGTGGTCCCTGGAAGCCGGGCCTTGAGGGCCTCGTAGATGGAGTTCTGGGTGGCCTCGTCGAGAGCGGATGTGGCCTCGTCCAGGAACAGCCAGTCCGGACGGTGCAGGAACACCCTGGCCCAGGCCACCCTCTGCTGCTCGCCGACGGACAGCACCAGGGCCCAGTTGTCCTGGTGGTGGAGCTGGCCTGCGAACTGCTGCAGGCGCACCAGAGGAAGCAGCTCGAGGATCGCGGCGTCGTCGACGGAATCCTCGGGCGAGGGGTAGGCCAAGGCTCCCTTGAGGCTCCCCACCGGCAGGTAGGGCTTCTGGGGGATGACCATCACGCTGGCGCCTTCCGGAAGCAGGATGCGGCCCTCGGCAAAGGGCCACAGGCCCCGCAGGGCACGCAGCAGGGTGCTCTTGCCGCAGCCTGAGGGGCCCGAGATGAGCACGGACGAGCCGGCGTGGAACTCGGCGTTCAGGGGGGCGGCCAGGGGGCCCGTTCCTCCGGGCACGGACAGGCTGAGCCCCTCCAGGCTGAGGGTCCCGGGCTTGGCCGAGAAGCCGGCCAGGCCCAGCGCGGTGCGGCGCAGCCGCTTGGTGTGGGCGATCTCATCCTCAAAGCCGTCCAGGCGCTCGACCACCGAGCTCCAGAAGGCCAGGGTGGGGTAATTGTTGACCACCCAGGACAGGGCGTCCTTCACCTGGCCAAAGGCGTCGGCCACCTGAAAGAGGTTGCCCAGGGTCAGCTGCTTGGCGAAGAAGCGGGGCGCGGCCACGAGGTAGGGGAAGATGATTGCGGCCTGGTCGTAGCCGACCGAGAAAAAGTTGAAGTGCATCTGCTTCCGGACGATGGCCATGAAGTTTCCGTAGATCCACTCGAACTGGGCGCCCAGGCCGCGCTTCTCGACCTCCTCGCCCTCGCTGAGGGCCACGCTCTCGCCGTTTTCGCGCAGCCGCACCAAGCCGAAGCGGAAATCGGCCTCATAGCGCTGCTGCCGGTAGTTCAGGCCGATGAGCGGCTTGCCGATGCGGTGCGAAAGCCAGGTGCCCAGGACGGCGTAGACCAGGCACACCCAGGCCATGTAGCCCGGGACCGTGACGCTGTGCCCGCCCGCGAGGGGCACCTGCAGCGGCCCGGAAAGGCCCCACAGAATGGCGATGAAGGAGCACAGGGTCACGGCCTGGTTCAGGAAGCCCAGGGACAGGTCCAGGCTCTGGCTGACGAAATCGCGGACGTCCTCGGTGATGCGCTGATCCGGATTGTCGGTGGCCGCGCCGGACAGCTGCCAGAGGTAATGGCTCTTGTCGGACAGCCAGCGGTCCAGGGTGCGGCGTGTCATCCAGCGGCGCCAGCGGTTCTGAAGGACCCGGGTGAAGTAGCGGTTGGACACGCCCTGGCCGATGAAGAAGGCGGCCAGCAGGCTGAAGCGCAAGATGAGGGACCAGAAGGCGGGCTCGTCGAACTTCTGCAGGGCGTCGTAGAAGTTCCGGTTCCAGGTGTTGAACTGGACCGACAGGTAGACCTCAAGCAGGTTGAGGCCCACGACCAGGCCCAGCAGGCTCCAGGCCAGCAGGCCGCCCTCGAAGAACCAGTAGGGCCGGGCCAGGCGCCAGGCCGCCCCCACCAGGCGCTTCCAGGGATAGCTGGTCTTGGGGATGTCCTTGTCGTCCTGAGCCATGGTGCCTCTCCAGCATCATAAAGAAGGGACCGGGACGCGTCGCCTGCCGGCGCCGGAGGAGGCTCCGGCCGGCGACGCATCCCGACCCCTTTGATTGAACGGCCTTCTTAACGGATGTGGGCGCCCGGCGCGCCTCACTGCGTCTATTCGCCGGCGCGCTTGCCCAGGCGGTGGTCCATCATCATGAGGCTGCCCTTGCTGTCCCCGAGCATCTTGAACTGCGCGTACAACAGGTCCGACTGGGCCTCTTCCTCGACCTGCTCCTTGACGAAATACTGCAGAAAGGTCTCGGTGGCGTAGTCGTCCTCCCTGCGCGCCAGGGCGACGAGCCCGTGGATCAGGGCGGTGACGTGCTTCTCGTGTTCGGAGACGTTCTTGAAGGCCGCCACGGCGCCGGACCAGGAAGCGGGCGGGGCCTTGATGGCGCCCAGCACAGGCCGGCCCCCCCGCTCCACGATGAAGTCGAAGAACTTGTGGGCGTGCACGGATTCCTCGGCCGCCTGCAGCCGCAGCCAATGCGCGATGCCGGGGAGCGACTCGCCCTCGAAATGGGCGGCCATGGCCAGGTACAGGAAGGACGAATAGAATTCTGCGTTGACCTGCTCGTTGAGGGCTTTCAGGACCTTGGGGTTGAGCATCGGAGCTCCAAGCGGATGGTAAAGCCGAAGGGTGGCGGAGGGTCATGCAGGCGGGCGCGGGACCGCCGAGGGACCTAGTTTTCCATATGCAGGCCCAAAGGGCCAGCGTCGGCCCCGCCGAAAAGAAGGGCCTCGGGCCGGCAAGCGGGCGGGGCGGCCACGCAGCCCACCCAGCCCCTGCCTGCAAGGCGCCAAGTCACCAGGCCGCCGGCCTCCTGGGCCTTGAATCGGGCCTCCTTGAGGGTCCAGGCCTTCAGCACCGCGGCTTCGGACCCTTCGGCGACCCGCAGATGCCGGGCCAATGCCGGCCAATCCCGCGCCCGCCCGAGGACCTCGAGATCCACCCCCGCCGCCGAGGCGCAGGCCGTGGCGGCCACCCAGTCGCCGCTGTGGGTCAGGCTCAGGTGCGGCATCCGCCCCGCGCTCGGAACGCCGGGGACCGCCGGGGCCGGCCCCGGTTCCAGCGAGGCCACCGGGGCGCCGCCGGCATTGAGTCGTATGTCCGCGAAGGGGGACCCGCTCCATTCCGACGCCAGGCGCCGCAGCAGCCAGCGGCCGCCCAGGTACTGCGCGGCCCGGCGCGGATCCCGGGTGGCGTCCAGGCGGGCCTGCTCCCCGGGCCCGAGCGCCAGCGGCGTGGGCAGCCCCCCGCCCAGGCGCAGGACGCCCAGCAGCAGCCTCACACCAGCGCCGAGAGCAGGGCGACGAAGGCCGCCCCCAGCAGCATGGCCCCCACGATCAAGGGGGAGGCGGACTTGCGCGTCTCCGGAAGCAGGCTCCCGGCGCCGAGGTACAGGAATTCGCCGCAGAAGAAGGCCAGCAGCCAGGCCAGGGAGCGTTCCGGCAGCAGGACCACGGATGCGAACGCGATGCCGACCAGGGGCGCCACGGCGTCCAATCCGAGCAGCAGCCCTGCCCGCGCCGCGGAATGGCCGTTGCGGCGCATGAGCACCACCGTGTTCAGCCCGTCGGTCATGTCGTGGGCGATGACCGCCGCCGCGACCACGCCCCCGACCTTGGAACCGGCCTGGAACGCCACGCCGATGGCGACCCCGTCCAGGCAGCTGTGCACCACCAGGCTGCCGGCGCCGATGAGCCCCATGGGGTGCCCGTGGGCGTCGTCGTCGTGCAGGTGGTGGGTCAGAAAATAGCGGTCCACCAGGCTGTAGAAGAAGAAGGAGGCCACCAGCAGCGCCAGCAGCGGGCGGGCCGTGATGCCCATGCCCCCGCCCAGGCTGAGGCTCTCAGGGAGCAGGTCGAGGAAGGCCACGGTGATCAGGCTGCCCGAGGCGAAGGCGAAGCAATAGTGCTGGCCTTCCTTGAAACGCAGCATCACGAAGCCGCCCAACAGGGTCGACAGGCAGGTGGCCAGGCCGAGGATCATCAGGGACAGGGTCAAACGGGGGCTCCTTGCCCGAAGGCTACGTCCGAATCAGGGATGCACAGAGCCGTCCGGGAACCGCGGCCGCACCAGTATAGCCAACCAGGACCCGGCGGAACAGCAGGACCCGGGCCGTCCGGGGGCCGGCGGGCGCCCGCAGGCCCGCGGCCGCCTCAGAACCGGTCCACCCAGGACACGCGGAAGGAGCGCGGCGCGGTGTGGTGCTCCCTGATG
>Ga0302319_10006137_pt1 | contig 23966 bp, 13 predicted proteins | sample Bog_T0_2_FD_203319 | JGI IMG/M metagenome (GOLD analysis project Ga0302319, IMG submission 203319) | Peat permafrost microbial communities from Stordalen Mire near Abisko, Sweden - Bog_T0_2 | ecosystem: Environmental > Terrestrial > Soil > Wetlands > Peat | place: Sweden: Abisko, Stordalen Mire...
GTTATAAGGACCAGTTTGGCGTAGGCGGGAGGCAGGTATTGCTGACGTTCGGGCTGCTTTCGCCAAACAAGGGAATTGAACACGTACTCAACGCTCTCCCGGAGATCGTGGCGGAGTTTCCTAACGTGGTCTACATCCTGCTGGGCGCCACGCACCCACATGAGTTGCGCACGCGAGGCGAAGCCTACCGACTCGGGTTAGAAGCTATTGTCAAAGAACACAAACTCGAGAAGCATGTGATCTTCCACAACCGCTTTGTGGAGCTAAAGGAACTAACAGAGTTTATAGGTTCGGCGGACATCTATATTACTCCCTATCTGGATGAAGCGCAGAGTACGTCGGGCACCTTAGCTTACGCCTTTGGCGCGGGTAAAGCCGTGATCTCGACGCCGTATTGGCATGCCGCCGAGTTATTGAGGGACGAGCGTGGCGTGCTGGTGCCGTTCGGGGACCCGCGGGCGATTGCACACGAGGCCGGCGGGTTGCTGCGCGACAAAAATCGCCGCACCGCGATGAGCGACAACGCCTACAGGCTGGGCCGTGAAATGGTATGGAGCAACACGGCGGGGTTGTACATGCGTTCGTTTGAAGCGGCGCGGCGGCAGGAATCCACGGCGCCCCGTAAATCCGTTGCGGCGAGAGAATCCGGCTATCGTCCGTATCAATCGCCGGAGTTCAATCTCGATCATCTCTACCACATGACCGATGCGACGGGAATCTTCCAGCACGCGAGTTTTACTACACCGAATCTTGCGGAAGGCTACTGCACGGACGACAACGCCCGGGCCCTGATTCTGGCGGTGCTCCTGGAACAGTTGAAAGAAACGCCGCAGCGTGTGCGGGCGCTGGCCGCAACCTACGCCGCGTTCCTGGACCAGGCATTCGATTCGTCGAAGAGGCGATTCCACAATTTCCTCAGCAGTGACCGCTGCTGGCTGGACGAACAGGGGTCGGAAGATTGCCATGGCCGGGCGATTTGGGCGTTGGGCACCGCAGTAGGGCGTGCGCGGCATTGGAGTTTGCAGAGGATGGCCGACCAACTTTTCTCGCAAGCTCTGCCGGCGGTGACGAACTTTACTTCGCCACGGGCCTGGGCATTCAGCCTGATCGGCATTGACGAATACCTGGGCCGGCGGAGAGGCGACCATCCAGCCAAGAATGTCCGCGCGGAACTCACCGGGCGATTGATGGCGATCTTCGACCAGGTCGCCGCGCCCGACTGGAACTGGTTTGAAGAGGGATTGACTTATGACAACGCAAAGCTGGCGCACGCGCTGATTGTCAGCGGACGCGCCACCCGGCAGAGGAGCGTGTACGAACGAGGGCTGCATGCGTTGCGCTGGCTGGTGGGCGTACAAACCTCCCGGCAGGGCCAACTGCGCCCCATAGGAAGCAATGGATTCTATCGGCGCAACGGCGCACGCGCGGAGTTCGACCAGCAGCCGATCGAGGCGCAGACCACGGTTTCGGCGTGCCTGGAAGCATACCGTGCCACGGCCGACCCATGGTGGTACGGACAGGCGCAACGGGCCTTCGACTGGTTCCTTGGCGGGAACGATCTGGGGCTGGAACTCTACGCCCGCCAGAGCGGCGGCTGCCGCGATGGGTTGCACGCGGACCGGGGCAACGAGAACCAGGGTGCGGAATCCACGCTGGCTTTTCTGCTGTCGCAGGCGGAAATGCGGCTCATACAAAACACAGTGAAGTTGGTTCAAAGAAGCGGCATGACAGCGGCGACCGCCCAATGAAACAAATCGACGTAAGGCGCAGCACTGTCACTCTGGACCCGGACCGCACGCATGTGCTGGCCCGGCCTTTTCGTCTCATGAGCGATCAACGCTCGGTTAAGATTGCGGCCCGGGTGATGGCGCTGCCCGAAGACAAAGTGCACACTCTTCTGGAGGCGGTGCGAGCCGAATTCGGCGACCGCCAGCTGAGGATCGACGAGTTCCTCCAACGGCGGTTTGACGAGGTGAGCCCGTATCTGCTGAATGGCCAGCAACTATCCCCGGAACGGAAGCTATTGCTGGGCGGATATTTCACGCATGAGTATTCGCTCGAAGCCGCGGCCTTGTTCAATCCGTCAATGGTGCCGCACCCGGACCAGACGGGCGTTCCGCCGGGCTCACTGCGTTTCATCCTAAGCTTGCGTGCCACGGCCGAGGGCCACGTTTCCTCGATCGCTTTTCGCAGCGGCGTGTTGGACGCCGACAGCAACATCACAATGGACGTGCCCTCGCGCTATAGTCTCGAGCCCACGCAGGTGCCTAACTCGACGTTTGAAAAAACCTTGTTCGGGCGGAAGCTTCAGGAACTCCGCCTGCTGGGCGACTTCAACCGGGAGGTACTCCAAGGCCTGCCGGACGCATTCACGATGGAGGAACTGAGAGCCAGCATCGCGCGCGCCTCGAAACAGCTTCCGCAGCTTGAGCAAGAGACGACCAAGAGCATCGCCCGGGAGACGCTCATGCTGGCGAGTTCCAATTACGAGGTACAGTTCAAAGCAGAGACGCAGTTATCCGAGAGGGTGTTATTCCCAGTCACTCCTTCCCAGAGCAACGGGATCGAGGACGCGCGCTTCGTTCTCTTCCACGAGGACGACGGCACGCGCACCTACTATGCGACCTATACCGCATATGACGGTAAGATGATCCTGCCCCAATTGCTCGAGACGTCCGATTTCCTGCGTTTCAAATTCATCACATTGAACGGGCCGGCGGTGGAGAACAAAGGCATGGCGCTGTTCCCCCGGAAAATCAACGGACAGTACGCGATGCTGGGCCGGCAGGACGCCGAGAATATCTACGTGATGTTCTCCGATCATCTGCATTTTTGGCATACCATGCAGCTTATTCTGGAGCCTGCGTTTCCTTGGGAGTTTATCCAGTTGGGCAACTGCGGCTCGCCGATTGAAACCGACGCTGGGTGGCTGGTCATCAGTCATGGTGTGGGTCCGATGCGAAGGTACTGCATCGGCGCTTTCCTGCTCGATCGGGACGACCCGACAAAGGTTCTGGGGCGCCTTCCGGAGCCACTGATTAAACCAAACATCGACGAGCGCGACGGTTACGTGCCCAATGTCGTTTACTCGTGCGGCAGCCTGGTGCATGGCGGGCAATTGGTCATTCCCTACGGCATATCCGACTACGCGACGACGTTCGCGACGTTGCCGCTGAACCAGGTGCTGGCAGCGATGGAATAGTACGGTCACGAGGCTCAAAAGCGCGCGCCGCGGGCGAGCATTCGGCCTGGGCATGGTGTCCGTCGTGCCAGGTGGTGGGATGGCACGGAGCAAAACGTGCACTCTTTTGACCAAACCTGCATTGATAGACGCCGTTTCACACTATCGTTAACACCAACAGGCGTTCGTAGTTGCCCTGGTCTGCTTACAACGACCTTTGCCTGCACGGTGGACGTTAAGCGTGTTGCTGGAAAGGCTGGGATGGAAGCAGGCGTGCAGTAGTTACGATGTCGCCCACGCGCCCCTTAGGGGTTCACCAGGTCGACCGAAGAGGTCAATTATGAGAATGATTCTAGTGGCTGCTCTGGCGGTTGCGCCCTTGATGGCCAATGACAACGACTCTGTGAAGCGGCTGGACGAATCCGCCACAGTGTTTTCGGAGATTATGGCAACGCCGGACCGGGGCATCCCACAAGATCTGCTGGAAAACGCCCGCTGCATCGTAATCGTCCCTTCGCTTAAGACGGCTGCGTTCGTATTTGGCGCCAAGTATGGAAAAGGATATGTATCCTGCCGCACCAAGGGCGGCGCCGGCTGGTCTGCGCCGGCCACGGTTCGCATCGAGGGAGGCAGCGTAGGCTTCCAGATCGGCGGTTCGGAAACGGACTTGATCATGTTAGTGAAAAACGAGCGGGGTATGGAGAAACTGCTGGCCGATAAGTTCACCCTGGGCGCGGAAGCCTCCGTGGCGGCCGGACCAGTGGGACGCACGGCGACAGCTCAAACCGATGCTCAATTGAACGCTGAGATTCTCTCCTGGTCGCGATCGCAGGGACTGTTTGCCGGCGTCGCACTCGAAGGAGCCACGCTGCGGCAGGATCTCGACGACAATGCGCAGATCTACGGCGAGAGGCTTACCAACCGGCAGATTTTAACCACGCATGTGCTTACGACTCAGGCGGGGGCGAGACTGATTGGCATGCTCGACAGGTACTCCGCGCGTGAGCACGTGCCAACGACTGCCGCCAGCAACTAGTCTGGCGACAAAGAAAGGAATAGGACCCAATTGAAACTCATCGGCGCATGCCTAATTCTGTGTGGAGTTCTATCGGCCCAGACCCCGCAGGCTCAGAGCGATCCTGCGGCCGGGCCGGTCGCCGGCGTGACGCCTATTTATCGCGTCACCGTCGTGGCTCGGACCACGAAGGCGATTAACTACAATCACCGCAGCGGCTCCACGGAAATCGGCTTCCGGGGGACGCTGCTTATGCCTGAGGCGCGGGGCGAGGCCAAGGTGGAGAGCAAGCAAGGCGTGATCAAAATCGACGCGCGGATGGAACGGCTGGATCCTGCCACCAGGTTCGGTCCCGAGTATTTGACCTACGTGATGTGGGCCATCACGCCCGAGGGCCGCGCCACCAATGTTGGCGAGGTGCTGTTGAATGGAGACAAGACCAGGCTGGATGCTACAACGGAGCTGCAGTCATTCGGTTTGATAGTCACCGCTGAACCCTATTTCGCTGTAACTCAACCCAGCGACGTCGTGGTGATGGAGAATTTCATCCGGAAGAACACGGTCGGAACTATCGAAGAAGTCGACGCAAAGTACGAACTGTTGCAGCGCGGCCAGTACACCTTGAATGTGAGCCCGGCCGACATCCAGCCCGTTCGGCTGGACAGGAACGTTCCATTGGAGCTCTACGAGGCGCGCAACGCCGTCCAGATTGCACGCTGGACCGGCGCTCAGAGGTACGCCCCTGAGACTTTCCAAAAGGCAGTCGATGGCCTCGGGAATGCCGAGGGCTATCTGAGTGGCAAGGCGGGCAGGAAGCCCATTGGCACGGTGGCGCGCGAGGCCGTCCAGATGGCCGAAGATGCCCGCATCATCACAGTCCGGAAGATTGATGAGGAGCGGTTGGCCAACGAGCGCCAGGCGGGGGCGGATCGCGAGGCGCGCGCCGAGAGCGCGCGAGCCGCGGCACAAGCCGACGCCGCACTGGTTGCGCGAGATGCGGAGGCGGCGCGGGTGGCCGCGCAAGTGGAAGCGGACCGCGTGAAGCAGGACCACGCCGCGCAGTTGGCGGCGGCGCAGAATGATGCCGTTCGCGCCAAGCGTGACAGCGATGCACAAATCGCCGCCGCGCAGAGCGAGGCCGATCGTCTGCGGCTGGACAACGCCGCGAAGTTGGCGGCGGCTCAGAGCGATGCGGATCGCGCCAAGCGTGACAGCGATGCACAAATCGCCGCTGCGCAAAGCGAGGCCAATCGTCTGAAGCAGGAGAACGATGCGCAGAGGGCGGCCTCGCAGGCCGAACTCGATCGCGCGGCCAAGGCGAAGACGCAGGCGGAGTTGGAAAAGGCGGAGCTGCGGGCCCAGTTGTTGGCACAGTTCAACGCCATTCTTCAGACCCACGACACAGCGCGTGGTTTGATCGTGAACATGTCCGATGTCCTGTTTGACACCGCCAAGTACTCGCTGCGGCCTCTGGCGCGCGAGAAACTGGCCAAGGTGGCCGGTATCGTCTCCGGGTATCCGGGGCTGCGGTTGGATGTGGAAGGCCACACTGACAGCGTGGGCGGCGACGATTACAATCAGCGCCTCTCAGAGCGACGCGGCGATGCGGTGCGCGACTATCTGACACAGCAGGGTATGGCAACCACTTCGGTCACGGCGAAGGGCTTCGGCAAAACTCAGCCGGTTGCTTCCAATGACACGGCGCAGGGCCGGCAGCAGAACCGGCGGGTGGAGCTGGTGATTTCCGGCGAGGTAATTGGCACGGCGATCGGCACGCCGATCGCAGCCCGGTAAGCGGACTGTGACCGCGTTTCGATGAACCAGTGGGGCCGGCAGCTTGCTGTCCGGCCCTACTGCCAGTTTGAGTTTAGGGTAGCCGGAGGGATTGAAAAAAATCGAAGCCCGGACGGTCCGGGAGCGGACTTCGGTTCGGAAAGATCCTGACGATCGGATGTTGTCGGGCCTGGGAATCCCAGTGCCTGACACAGGTGGAATGGATGTTTGCGTAGAACGTGATTGGTACCATTTGCAACCGTATCTCCCGGACCGAGGGGCAGCTGGATCTTCAGAGCCTCGGGTATGACGTGAAGTGACTGTCCATCGGCGGCACGCTGCGCGATGCGATGGGCGCACAGGTGTTGGCAGACGCGGCACGAGGTGCGCCGAAGCAGGTCGATACGCAGAATGGATAGGTCTGGTTTTGCCGTCGGGCGATCGAATTTGGTAACCTAAATGCGTCCGGAGACGTGTATTCGTTTAGCCTGGATAGTCCCGGCGGTATCACACGTTGGCCTGCACACTTCAGATATGAACGGCCCAACAGCAGCGTCGCTCGCACGGCGGGTTCTGCCCGTCCTGCTGCTGTGCCTCATGTTCTGGGTACAGGCCGCCGCCGCGTCGTCACCAGAGCACCAGCGCCATCACTTCGCCGACCCGGGTTGTGTGCTGTGCATTGCAGGCCCGTTGCAGTTTGTGCGAAGCGAGCCGCCGGCGCTGATCGCGCCAGTCGCCGTGATCGACTGGATCGCCCCACCGGCCAGACCTGAACCCACACAGAGCCTTCTCTTCTCGACCCGTTCCTCTCGCGCTCCTCCCGCCTAGTTTCTCCTCGTCAGCTATGCCGTGGCAGACCCAGTGGTGCGCCCCGGCGCGGCGGAAACTTCAGTGGCGGGAATACATAGAGAGGTGTTTTCATCATGCTCGCGGCATTGTTCCGCTCGCGGATCCGGCTGCTTTGTCAGCCGCTATGGGTCGGTATTGCTCTCCTGGCAGCGGCCTGTTTCCAGGGAGGCTGCACGCATCCCAATCCGGATCAGGCCGAAAGCAAGTCCGCCGCGGCGGCGCCTGCCACGGAGCCCGGACTGTTCAAGGTGGCGCCAGATCAACTCGCACACCTGAAGATTGCCAAGGTCGCCAAGACTTCGTGGCCGGTGGCCATTCGCACGACCGGGACGGTGGATTGGGACGCCGACCACACTACGCAGGCGATCACGCAGGTGAACGGTCCGATCTCGCGCATCCTGGTCGATTTCGGCGCGCAAGTGTCGAAGGATCAGCCGCTGCTTTACGTTTCCAGTCCGGACGTGGCCGCGGCTATGTCCGCGTATCGCAAGGCGCGTAACCGGGAAGTCCTGAACAAACGGATTGTGGACCGCACCAAGGACCTGCTGGAGCACGGCTCGGTGGCGCAGAAGGACTACGAGAGCGCTGAGGCGGATTATAACGACGCGTCGACGGACGTCCAGAGCAGCTTGCAAGTGCTCAAGATCTTTGGCATCACCGCGACCGAGATCGAGCAGGCGGAACGCCAGGGCACCTCGATCAGCACGGAGCTGGCGGTGCGCTCGCCGATCGCCGGCACGATCGTGCAGAAGCTGGTTTCGCCCGGCATGGTCATCCAGGCGGGCTCCACCGTCTGCTTCATGATCAGCGCGGTGAGCGAGGTCTGGGTGCAGGGCCACATCTTCGACCACGACCTGCCCAGCGTGCGCGTCGGGGATCCGGTGGAACTGACGAACCCCTCGTTCGACGGCGTCCGGCACGGCAAGGTAGCCTACATCGGAGCCTTCGTGGATCCGGCGACTCGCACCACGCCCGTGCGCATCGTCACCGAGAACCCGCGCGGCATTCTCAAGAAAGACATGTTCGTCGAAGCGGTGATCCACACCAGCACGCGCAGCAACATTCTGGTCGTGCCTCTTTCAGCCGTGCTGAGAGACGACAACAATGAGCCGCTGGTTTATGTGCAGGCACGGCCCGGCGAGTTCGCCCAACGTCCAGTGCGGATCGGGGCCGAGCAGAGCGGCTTCGTGGCGGTCGCCTCGGGTCTGAACGAAGGCGAGGAGATCGTCACCGACGGCAGCCTCTTTCTTCAATTCGCGAACAGGATGCAGTAAGGCCGCATAATATGATCGCCCGCATTGTCTCCTTCGCACTCAAACAGCCGTTCGTGATTATCGTGGCGGCGCTGTCGCTCATGCTGTGGGGCGCGTACTCCTTCAGCAAACTGCCGATTGACGCCTATCCGGATCTCTCTCCGCCGCACGTGGAGCTGATCACCCAGTGGCCCGGCCACTCTCCCGAAGAGATCGAACGCCTGGTTACGATCCCGATTGAAATCGAGATGAACGGCATTCCCCGGCTCGACTCGCTGCGATCGATCTCGCTCTACAGTCTGTCTTTCATCGCCATGAATTTCGACTACGGCGCCGATCCGTATTTCGTCCGCCAGTTGGCCTTCGAGCGCATGGGCAACGCCCACCTTCCGGCGGGGTTGCAGCCCAGCCTCTCTCCGCTGTTCAGCCCCAGCGGCCTGATCTATCGCTACGTCCTGCAGAGCCCCGACCGCAGCCCGCAGGATTTGAAAACGATCGAGGACTGGGTCATCGAACGCCGCTATCGCTCCATTCAGGGCGTGGCCGACGACTCGGGCTTCGGCGGCACGACCATGCAGTATCAGGTGTTGTTCGATCCCGCCAAGCTCTTCCAATACGGCGTGACCGTGCCGCAGATTTCACAACAACTCGCCAACAACAATTCCAACGCCGGCGGCGGTTTCTATTCGCAGGGCGGCCAGTTTTACTACATTCGCGGCCTCGGCCTCGTGCGCCAGCTCAGCGATATCGGCAACATCGTCGTCGCCGAGAAAGGCGGCATCCCGGTCGACGTGAAAGATCTGGCCGACGTGCAAATCGGCTACGCGCCGCGGCTCGGTCAGTTTGGCTACATGCACCAGGATGAGGCCGTCGAAGGCGTGATTCTGATGCGCGTGGGCGAGCAGGCGCAGGTGATCCTCCAACGCGTCGAGGAGATGACGAAAGAACTGAACGAGCGCGTCCTGCCGCCCGACGTGAAAGTGGTTCCGTACTACGACCGCCAGGGACTGATCGAAGAGACCACCAGAACGGTGGAGAAGAACCTCCTTCTGGGCCTGGTTCTGGTGCTCGTGATTCTCGGGCTGTTCCTGTTCAGTTTGCGGACGGCGCTAATTGTGGCTGTGACCATCCCGTTCGCGCTGATGTTCGCGTTCATCTGCCTGGACTGGCGTCACATTCCGGCCAACCTGCTTTCGATTGGCGCTATCGATTTTGGAATCATCGTCGACGGCGCCATCGTGATGGTGGAAAATATCTTCCGCGAACGGGCTGCGCGGGCCGACGATGGTCACAGTTTGGTGGACATCGTTCGCGACGCGGCGCACGACGTCGAGCGGCCGATCTTTTTCGCGGTCGCGGTCATCATCGCCGGTTACCTGCCCATCTATGTGCTGAGCGGCCCGTCTGGAAGGCTCTTCCAGCCGATGGCCGATACCATGTCGTTCGCCTTGCTCGGCTCGCTACTCTGCACTCTCACGCTGCTGCCCGTGCTGTGCGCATACTTTCTGCGGAAAAAGCTGCATGAACCGAAGGTTCGTCTCTTCGAATGGGTGCGCGGCATATATGGCGGGATGTTGGGCTGGTGCCTGCGGAATCGCTTCGCCACCCTGACGCTCATCCTGTGCGTGTTCGCGTGCTCGCTGTTAACGATTCCCTATATCGGTGCCGAATTCATGCCCCACCTCGACGAAGGCGCGTTGTGGGTCCGCGCCACCACGCCTTACACGATTTCGTTCGAGGAAGCCTCCAGCTTGTCGCCCAAAATTCGCGAGATCCTGCTGAGTTTCCCGCAGGTGACCACAGTGGCCAATGAGCTGGGACGGCCCGACGACGGCACCGATCCCACTGGCTTTTACAACAACGAGTTTTACGTCGGGCTACGGCCCTATTCCGACAAGACCTGGAGCGGGTCTCTGCACACTAAACCGGAATTGATCGCAGCGGTTCAAAAAAAGCTGGAAGCGTTTCCCGGCATTATCTTCAACTACACCCAGCCGGCCGAGGATGCCGTGGATGAAGCCGAAACCGGGCTGAAGAGCGCCTTGGCCGTGAAAATTTTCGGCTCGGACCTGAATACGCTCGAAGACAAGGCCCAGCAGGTGCGCAAGATTCTCTCAGCCGTGCCCGGCATCACCGAGATCACGGTTGTGCGGGAACTCGGGCAGCCCAGCCTGGTGATCGAGCCCGACCGCGCCAAGCTTGCCCGCTACGGTCTGAACGTCAGCGACATCAATACGCTCATAGATACCGCCATGGGCGGCGACCCGGTCACGCAGGTGATTCAAGGCGAGCGCCAGTTCGACATGGTTTTGCGCTTGCAGGAAAAGTACCGCAACAATGAAGACGCGATTAAGAATCTCCTGATCGCGACGCCTGACGGGCAGTACCTGCCGTTGAGTCAGTTCGCGGACGTGCACGTGGAGAGCGGCGCCTCGTTCGTCTATCGCGAGAGCAATCAACGCTACATCGGCGTGCAGTTCAGCGTCGAGGGCCGCGACATGGCCGGCGCTGTGAACGATGCTCGCCAGAAAGTGGCGGCGGCTGTGAATCTACCTCTTGGCTACCGCTTCGACTGGGGCGGCGAGTATAAGGATTACCTGGCCTCGCGCGAGCAGATGAAGGTCATCCTCCCGCTGACCGTCGTCCTGGTTGTGCTGATTCTCTTCGCGCTGTATGGCAACATCAAATTCCCGCTGATCATCTTCTTTAGCGTGCTCGTCACCGAGCCGGTGGGCGGCCTGCTGGCGCTGCGTCTCACGCATACCAACTTCAGCGTCTCGTCGATGCTCGGCTTTGTCGCGCTGATGGGCGTCGCGGTCCAGACCAGCGTCATCCTCTATTCGTTCATCAACAAGCTGCGGCTCGAGGGCAAAGACATTCCAACGGCCACCTTGGAAGCCTCGTTGTTGCGGCTGCGCCCGATCATGATGACCGCGCTCGTGGCCTGTTTCGGCCTGCTTCCGGCGGCCATGTCCACGGGCATCGGCAGCGACTCGCAGAAGCCGTTCGCCATCGTGATCGTGGGTGGCCTCGCTTCGCGGCTGTTGCTGTCGATTTTCCTCGCGCCCGTGCTGTACTCTCTGGTCGCGCGCGATGGCGACGTTTTGCGGGTGTGATGCGCCCGCGTGTGCATAGGCTACGGGTTCTTTTGACGAGGCCCGTGCGATGTGAAGTGTTTTGTGAGGTGCAGATGCGTCATCTAATTCGGCAAATTCTATTTGCGCTCCTGGCTGCGTTCCTGTTCGCGGGCGGCATCTCCGCGCAAACTCCGTTGACCTGGCGGCAGGTGCGCGAGAAGTTCCAGGCAGCTAACCCGGCGTTGCTCGCCGGCCAGATCGGCATCGATGAGTCGAAGGCCGAAGAGATCACGGCTTACCTGCGGCCCAACCCGGACATGACTGTGGGCCTCGATCAGCTCGACCCGTTCACCGTCAATCCATACCGTCCGCTCGCCTACGCCTTCCCGCTGCTCTCCTTCAGCTATCTGCATGAGCGTCAGCACAAGCGCGAACTGCGCCTGGAAAGCGCCCAGAAGGCCACCGGCATCGCTCGCTCGCAGCAGACCGATCTGGAGCGAACCCTGTTGTTCAGCCTGCGCAGCGCCTTCGTTCAGCTGCTCCAGGCCAAGCAGGTGCTCGCGCTGGCCAAGGACAACATCGAGTACTTCGACCGCGAGCTGACGATCAGCCGCGCCCGCTTCAAAGACGGCGACATCGCGCACGTCGATCTGGACCGCCTGGAGTTGCAGCGCGTGCAGTATGAATCCGACTTCGAAACCGCCAGCGTGAACCTGCGCAGCGCGAAGATCGTGATGCTTACACTTTTGAATGACCGCACGCCGGCCGACAACTTCGATGTCACCGGATCGTTCGATTCCGGCAGCCACATCGAGCCGCTCGATGCGTTTCATACCATCGCACTCGAAGCGCGCCCCGATCTGCAGGCGGCCGTTCAGGCCATCGACAAGGCGCACACCGACTACAAACTGGCCGTAGCCAATGGCTCGACGGATCCGACCTTCGGCGTCGACTTTGGCCATAACCCGCCGATCGATGTGTACGCCGGCGTCAGCGTGAACATCCCGTTGCGCATTTTCGACCGCAATCAGGGCGAGAAGGAGCGCACGCGCCTGGACATTGCGCACGCCGAGCGGTTGCACGACGCCGCGCTCGCCCAGGTCTTCAGCGACGTCGATTCGGCTTACGTCGCGCTGGTTAGCGCTTCGAATCTCTTGCGTACATACAAAGAGAAGTACCTGGCGACGTCCACTCGCGTCCGCGACACGGTCTCTTACTCTTACCTGCACGGCGCCGCGGCGCTGGTCGACTTTCTGGATGCCCAGCGTGACTACCGCGCGGTTCAGGTGGCATATCTCAACCTGACCGGCGCATATCTCACGGCGGTCGGGCAACTCAATCTCGCGGTTGGCAAAGAGGCCATCGAATACTAAATCGGAACTACGCGCTGTCTCATCCGCAAACCGGATGCTGCCTGCCTGGTGTCTTCTCTCACAGATCCTTTGACAATCACCGCCAATTCACCTTGGCGTAGGCACGTGGCGCAGGCACTCGTGCCTGCCAGGCGGCGCGCCCGCCGTGTCACTGCCGCACCAGCACCAGCCGCATGCGTCGCTCGCCCGAGGCTGACATGCCCACGCGATCCGTTGTCATCACCTTGCCATCGGCTGAGAAAGAAGTACGGTCGCGGAACGTGATCTCGCCACCTGGCCCGGTGTAAGTACTCTCGCCGGTCAGCACCGCACCCTCCCAGCGCATTTTGCTTTTCAAAGCCATACTGCCTAGATCGTTGGTAGTCTCTTCGCCATCGTCGCGGACGTTTAGCGTCACGCTGACCTGGTCGGTGGTCTGCACCATGGCGATGCGCGGACCATCTACCGTGATCACGGCTTCCATGTGGCCTGGCGCTGGCCCGCCGCCAAAGTCGCTTTGCGCGGCGTCGAGCTTCCACGTGCCGGCCATGGATGGATGCGCGGGCGCCATCCGCTCAAAGACCAGCTTCATCTTCCCAACGCCGTCGGGAGTTTTCATTTCGCGATCGACCGTCATCCACCGGAAATCGGCGGAGTAGCTGATGCGGTCTTTCATAACCACCGCGCCGTCGTTGACGTTCAATTCGCCCAGCAGCATGCCGTTTTCAAACCTGTAGCGGCTCTTCAATTGATTCCCGTTCGGAAGCGCATTCGTGGTCTCTTTCCCGTCGTTCCGGCACACCAGGTGCAGCACCTCGCCGGCACTGATCTGATCGGCCTGAAACTCCGCGCCATTGGTCTTGATCTTGAGCAGGAGTTCGCCCGCCGGCGGCGGTTGCGGGCCGAAGTCGCTCTTTTCCATAACGAGTCTCCAGGTGCCGTCGCCGCGCGGATCGTCCGCGCTGGCCAATTGCGCCGATAGCGCGCCGGCGCACAGGATCACGGAGCATAAGAGAGTGAAGAATCGGGACATGGTGGGGCCTCTGCCATGCTACGACGGAATGGCGCGCGCCGGTGTTCCGTTACTTGTCTGTACACTAAGCCGCCGCTGTTCCTTCGGCGCAGATGGATCCTGCTGCTCCATTGGCTGCCCCCGGCGCCGCTGCCGCGTGGACTGGCCGGCGCTCCCCAATCCATGTCGTAGAAACTCCCCGGCGGCGCCCACCGGCGCCTCAGCCGTACAATCGGTTCATGGTCCACGGCCCGCTTCTGATCCTGTCGGCGGCGCTCGCGCTGCAAGTTCCAGAGCCGGGCTCGACGGCCCTCGATCGGCGCAAGTCGGAACTCATCCAGCAGATCGAAGCCGCCGCCGCGGCCGAGCAGCCGGTCTTCGGCATCGACACCCAGATCCTCGCCGCCTCGGTTCTCAAGGGCCACGATGACGTCCACGCCGCGCGCTTCCTCGGCGACGCCGCCCAGCGCACGCTGCTGCTCGCCGACGCGGCCACGCGGGCACATTTCCTCAAGCGCATCGTCGAGCTGCTCGCGCCCCTCGACGCCCGCCGCGCCGAATCGCTCTGCGCCAGCCAGTCGCGCCGTCCGCCCGGCCAGGAGGCCGATCCGCTCGCCGTCTGCTATGACCAGTTGATCGCCGGCCTCAAGGATTGGGACCAGGCCCGCGAAGCCTTCGCTCGCGCCCTCGCCGCCGGCGCCTACAACCTCAGCTCCACCGAGCGTCTTCTTAAACAGGCCCGCGACAACCACGCCGCCGATTTCGCCCCGTTGCTCGCCGCGGTCGTAGACGGCTTGCCCGCGCGGCCGGAAGCGGATGAGATCGCGCGCCTGGAGACGGTCGCCGAAACCTGGCGGCGCACCGAGCCGGCGCTGATTCGCCAGGCCCTCGCGCGTTGCCGCGCCGCCCGCGCCGCGCTGACCCGGCGTTCGGGCCACACCGCCGACGCCATGAGCGGTCCTAAAGAACCCGCCTCGCCGCTGGCCGCGGCCACTCCCGAGGAGCAAGACTCGTCCAAGCCGAAACTCAATTTCAACTTCGACCTCAACTTCGACCTCGGCTTCGGCTCCGGCAAGGACGTCGAGGATCCCCAACTGAAAGGCCTGCCCGAAATTGCCAATCTGCCCCTCGACGCCGCGCTCGCCCTGGCGCGTTCGCAAACATACGCCGGCGCGCGTGCCGCGATGTTGGCCGATATTCTCGACACGCGCTCCGCCGAGCTCGATTCGACCCGTTGGGCGTGGCTGGCCGAAGAATCGCTGCGCGAGAGCGGAGCCATGCGCACCAGCGGCGATCGGCTGATCCTGCTGGCTGAGCTGGCGCTGTGGTGCTATCAGCACGGCGAGAAGGCCCTCGCCGCCACCGCCGCCCAGTCGCTCGCGACCAGCTTCGACGCGCTCGTGCAATGCGGCGATGCGAGCTGCGCCATCTTCCGCAACGGCGGCGCCCCCGGCACGCTGATCATGCTCTTTGCCGAATACCTGCGCAAGAATAACATCGAGCCGGCCGACCTGGGCCTGCATCACCCCGGCTTGCAATCCCGCTGGCTGCTGTTCGAGCTCGACGCGTTGTTCGGGGATAAATCGGGAAAAAAGGACCAGCCGGAAAAGTAAAGACAAATCGGACCAGACGGACCAGCAGGAGAAGAAGGAAGGCCAACCATCATGAGCGTGGAACAGTTGGTGATCGAGTTCGCGTCGCGCAAGCTGCGGCAGCTCGAGGAACGCATCGAAATCTGTGTCGGCAAACTGGCCGGCGATCAGCTCTGGTCGCGCGCCGGCGAGAACTCGAACGCCGCCGGCAACCTGTGCCTGCACTTGGCCGGCAATGTGCGCCAGTGGATCATTCACGGCATCGGCGGCGCGCCGGATGTGCGGACCCGCGACGCCGAGTTCGCCGCCCGCGGCGGCATCCCGCGCGAGGAGCTGCTGACGCGCCTGCGCCAGACCGTCGACGAAGCCTGCCGGGTGCTCGACGCTCTCCCGCCCGCGCGGCTGCTCGACACCATCACGCCGCAGAATTATCAGGTGAGCGTGACCGAGGCCATGCTGCATGTCGTCGAGCACTTCGCCGAACACACCGGCCAGATCATCCTGCTCACCAAAGCCCTGACCGGCGAGGACCTCGCCTTCTACGCCCATCTGCGCGGCGCAGCGCCACCACCTCCGCCACCTGCCGGCCAGGACCACCCATAACTAATCCTCAGGCCGTTGCTCCGGACGCACCCATCAGCCCAGTGTCCGAGAACTTCTCGGACACTATTCCTTTTTCCGCGATGCAGGCGCCCGACGACCGGCTCAGAACTAAGTTAAGGAATGGGCAAAGGAAAGGGAAAATCCCAATTGAGAGGATCGACAAGCGGCAACCGGGTGTACACTAGCCAGTAATTGGTGCAGCACCTAGGGAGGCCGTTTGATGATGAGACGCGTCTTTTGCTCGTCGTTTTCATGCCTTGTGCTCTTGGCGGCCGCCGGCTTGCCCGCGTTCGCCCAAAAGGATGCGGGCGCGATCGTGGGCCAGGTCCTCGACTCTAGCGGCGCTTCGGTTCCGAGCGCCAAAGTTTCCGCCGTCAACATCGGAACGAACTACGCTTACACGGCCACGGCGGACACTGCCGGACAATACACCATCAGTCCCGTGCAGGTGGGCACCTACAAGGTCTCCGTTTCAGTCCAAGGCTTCAAAACGGCCGTGGTGGAAGCCATTACCATCGAGGTGCAGCAGCGCGCCCGCGTGGACTTTAGCCTTCAGCCGGGCGAGGTGAAAGAGACCATCGAGGTGACCGAACGCGCACCGTTGCTCGAGCCCGACTCCTCCGAGCGCGGGCAGGTAATCAACGGCGCGATGATGCAAGGTCTTCCTTTGAACGGCCGCAACCCCGTGCAACTCGCACAACTTACCGCCGGTGTCGTGTTTAGCGAGCCGGGGGCGCGCGACGAAAGCGGGTATGGCTTCTCGGCCAACGGCGCGCGGTCGCTGCAGAACAATTTCCTTCTCGATGGCATCGACAACAATTCCAATCTGACCGACCTGTTGAACGAAGCCAACTATGTCGTAATGCCCTCGGTGGACGCACTCCAGGAGTTCAAGGTCGAGACCAATGCCTACTCGGCCGAACTGGGCCGCGCCAATGGGGCCGTGGTGAACGCGACCGTTCGGTCCGGCACCAACGAATTCCACGGGGTTCTCTATGAGTTCCTGCGCAACAACGCCCTGGATGCCCGGAACTTCTTCGATCCGTCCATACCGGAATATCGTCAGAACCAGTTCGGCGCCACGCTCGGCGGTCGCGTCATCAGGGATAAGCTTTTCTTTTTCGCGGACTATGAGGGTCTCCGGGTGCGTCAGGGTCAGACCTACACGTCCCTGGTACCGACGTCCGCCCAAACGGCGGGGGACTTCACCTCGCAGCTCGATCTGACCACTCCAACCGGCGTAACGGACTGCAACGGCCAGATGACTTACGCCGGCGAGCTTTTCAATACACGGCTCACCCAAGCCAGCCAGAGTTCACCCACCGGATATTGCGGCGTGCCCTATGGATACAACGCCAACGGTACGCCCTCTAACATCATCCCCTCGGCCCTTAAAGATCCTCTCGGTCAGAAACTGATCGCTCTATTTCCGGCCGCGAACGCAAGCGGCAGCGGCTACAATTACGTTTCCAACCCGATCCTGGATCAGAGCCGCGATCAGGCGGACGTGCGCGTGGACGAGGTCTTTTCGAGCCACGATACGGCTTTTTTCCGCTTCAGCCTCTCGAATTCTCCGAGCTCCATTCCCGCGCCTTTGCCCGGTCTGGCGGACGGCAGCGGATTCTTCAGCGGCGTGCAACAGATCAACGGCTACAGCGCGGCCATCAGCGCGACGCATATTTTCAATCCGACGCGGGTCAACGAGTTGCGGCTCGGCTATAACCGGCTGGTGGCGACGCGCTCGCAGTTCAACTCCAACACGAACGTCTCTGCCCAGATCGGTTTTCCCGGGGTGCCTTACAGCACGGGATCCGACAATGGCGGCCTGCCGCAGCTCACCTTTTCCGATGCTTCGACGCTCGGCAGTCCAACCTACTTGCCGTCCATCGAGAAGCAGAACACGTACTCGGTTTCCGACACGCTGACGCTGATTCACGGCGCGCAGACGTGGAAAATCGGCGGTGATTTCCGGCCCGAGGAATTCACTATCTACCAGCCGGCCGACCCGCGCGGCAGCATGGGCTTTGGCCCGGTGTTCACGGACAACCCGGCCGATCCGGGGAGTGGCGGCAGCGGGCTGGCTTCGATGCTCGCTGGCCTGACCGATGGGGGCAGCATCAACAATCTTCACAACGTCGATTACCTGCGCAAAACCTATTCGTTATTCGTGCAGAATGATTGGCACATCACCAAGCGCCTAACTTTGAATCTCGGTGTGCGCTGGGATTTCTTCGGAACGGTGCACGAACGCTTCAACTCGCAGGCCAGCTTCAACCCGTACACCGGCCAGCTTGACATTCCAGCGGGGAGCAACGATGCCACGCTCACGCCGATCTTCGCCCAATTGCTCCAGGTGAACCACACCGCCTCGGCGGGCTTGGTCAATCCCGACTACAACAACATCGCCCCACGCATCGGTTTCGCCTATCAAGCTCTCCCCAAACTGGTCGTAAGAAGCGCGTTTGGCATTTTCTACAACGGTGAGGAGAACGGACCCTATTCGAATCCTAGCCCGGGCTTCAACCCGCCCTTCTTTGTCGGCCAGAGTTTCAATCAGCCCTGCGGGCTGCCCTCCGCCAACCCCGGTTCGCTCGACTGTTCCATCCCCGGGCTTAACGTGCTCTCGCAGGGTTTCCCGGCCAACTCGCTGAGCAATCCCAACACGCCGACACTATTCTCCATTGATCCCTACATCCGCACGCCCTACGTGACGCAGTGGAATATGACATTGCAGTATGAGACGGGGCCGAACAGCCTGTTTGAAGTGGCTTACGTGGGATCCAAGGGCACCAAGCTCTACACTTTCTTCAACGTGAACCAGGCTGCGCCGACCTCGGACCCGAGCGCTCCGTATGCGCCGCGGCGTCCTTTCCCCGCCATCGACAGCTCCATCTCCTACTTAAACGCCGAAGGCAACTCCGAGTACGACGCGTTGCAGGCCAAGTTCCAGCACCGCTTCTCCGGCGGAATCACCCTGCTGGCGAACTACACCTACAGCCACGCCCTGGGTGACGCCTCGAACGCCAACCTGGGCGCGCAGAATAACGATAGCTTCCGCTACTTCGCCGATCCGCAGTGGGAGCACAGTAATCTGGATTTCGACGTCCGCAACCGGTTCGTTGTGAACTACGTCTGGGACCTGCCCTATGGCCGTGGCAAGCGCTTCGGCGCGCAGACTTCCGCCCTGGTCGATGCCATCCTCGGGAACTGGGAGTTTTCCGGCATCACGACCATTTCCAATGGCACCTGGTACACGGTAACCGATGCCAACGGTAATTTCGCCAATTCGGACGGACAGCAGCGGCCCGACTCGGTCTCCGGACAGAACCCCAACGGGAGACCTTGCGTGCCCGGCACGTTCTTTAATACCTGTGCCTTCACCGATCCTGCGCAAGGCTCTTTCGGAAACGTCGGCCAGAACACGATCCAGGGTCCTGGGTTGCAGGAGTGGGACCTGTCCTTCGACAAGACCTTTCGCATCGGGGAGAAGCGCCGTATCGAATTCCGCGCGGAGATGTTCAACATCTTCAACCACGCCAATTTCCTGTTCGCGCAGCCGGGGCCTCAGAACTCCAACAATGCGACGGTCTATGGAACGCCCAGCTTTGGCTACGTTACGGCCGCCCGCGCTCCTCGCGAGATCCAGTTTGGCATGAAGTTCTATTACTGAGCCGGCCGGAGTCGGCCGATCGCGCGATCTAGTGTCATGTTTCGCAGATTCTTTGACAATCACCGGCGATTCACCGTGGCGCAGGCACTCGTGCCTGCCGCGTCGACACTAGTGTCAACGCTCGGCCGGCGTTGTCAATCCTTGGCTGAGACACTACACTAGCGGCCTGGCGCGGAAACTCGCGTTACCGAGCCGCGACTATTGTTACTGAGCCGCGACCGTTAGGGAGCGGTTCTTACCGCGTTCCCCGACCGCCGCTGAGCCGCGCGCGCGACTATTGTTACTGAGCCGCGACCGTTAGGGAGCGGTTCTTACCGCGTTCCTCGACCGCGACTGAGCCGCGACTATTGTTACTGAGCCGCGACCGTTAGGGAGCGGTTCTTACCGCGTTCCTCGACCGCGACTGAGCCGCGACTATTGTTACTGAGCCGCGACCGTTAGGGAGCGGTTCTTACCGCGTTCCCCGACCGCCGCTGAGCCGCGCGCGGCAGCAAGCAAAACCGGGACAGTATCCGCAAATCCCATTTCTCCCGGAGACGATGTGCCCACCGCAAAGCCGAGTGTGTTTGTCCGTAAAGCGGCGATTCGCCCACTGCCGCTGCTCCCGGGTCAGGAGCAGCCACAACTTCCTGCCCCCTTCGAGCAGCCTCCGCGCCTCCGCCACACCCCTGCCGGAAGCACGCCCGTACGAAACCCGCCAGTCTCCCGCATCCGATTGCTTTTGCAGGCCTTATCAGCAATCTGCAACCATCCCATCCGGCGCCCCATCTAATAGAAACTGAAAGCATCGCCCAGGCCGCGCCGGCCTGTCGTGCGGCATTCATATTGCCGCAACCCATTGGCCGCTACAATGGGCCGGAAGCTTCCTCCCCGTGCGAGCGGGCCAATTGCGGCCCCTCACCTTCCGCGTACAGTCACTGGCTGAGAATTCCCTTCATTCGATCGAGAAAGACAGGAGGCTTGACGAGTGTCACCATCTATAACTTCACCGGCTAAACAGTATTTGGTTATGAGTGACTTCGACCAGACGCTGAGTTTTAACGACTCGGGGATCGTGCTCAGCGAAATGCTCAATATCGGCGCGTTCGAGGAGCGCATCGCCGGTCTTTCCAACATCCATCTGGTGCAGCAGGGCGGCGAGCTGGCCTACCTGATCCTGCACGACCCGGAGTATCGCCGCGTCCGGAAACATCACTTGGTGGAAGCCGGCAAACAGATCCGCCTGAAGCAGAATATTCGCCTGCTGGTGGAGTTGCTCGACGATCTGGACGGCCACCGCTTCACCTTCTACGTCGTCTCGGCGGCGCCCGAAGAGGTCATCCAGTCGGCGCTCGAAGGCATCGTACCGCCGGACCACATCTTCGGCACGCGCTTCCGCTATAACGACGCGACAGGCGAGGTCGAATCCGTCCTGCGGGTCACCGCCGGCTACGGCAAGGTGGCCGTCCTCGAACAGTTGCGCGCAAAGCTGCTCACATCTCACGACCGCGTCGTCTACGTCGGCGACGGCAGCTCCGACATCCACGTCATGCTGCACGTCAACCGCCTCGACGGCCTGACCATCGCGGTTTCCGAGAACAAGTACATCACGCCCATCGCCCGGCGCACGGTCTTGAGCGAGGACGCATCCAGCGTCCTGGTGCCGATTCTCGAAGAGCTGCTGGGATGGAATTCAACCCGCATCCGCGCCCTGTTCGAATCGCGCGGTCTGCTGCTGCGCGAGTGGGACAAGGTGCGCACCGATTCGCTCACCATCTCGGAAGCCCCCGGCGCGCCCGCCGCCGAGGGTGGGGCCGCGCTCCAATGAAACTCGAATGGACGATGCTCGCCGGCGGTAGTGGAGTGGCGCTCCAATGAGACTCGAGTGGATCGGCTGGGTCGCCACCGCTGCGTTTGCCAGTTCGTACTTCTTTAAACAGCCGGCGGCATTGCGCAAAGTGCAGGCCGGCGCGGCGCTGCTGTGGGTCGTCTACGGGTTGCTGATCCACGCCTTTCCGGTCGTGGTGGCGAATGTCGTCGTCGCCACCGTCGCCGTTTACTCCTCTGTCCAGCGGGCCGAGTAGCGCCGGCGTGGGCCATACTGGAATCAGCCCGATGCCCGGAATCCTGTACCTGGTCGCGACGCCCATCGGCAACCTGGCCGACATGACCTATCGCGCCGTGGAGACGCTGCGCGCAGTCTCCGCGATCGCCTGCGAAGACACCCGCCACACCCGTAAGTTATTGGATCATTATGGCATCGAGCGCCCGCTCCTGAGTTATCACGAACACAACGAAGCGGAGCGCGCGCTGGCGCTGATCGAGCGCCTGCGCTCCGGCGATGATATCGCCCTGGTTTCCGACGCCGGCACGCCGCTGATTTCCGACCCCGGCTATCGCCTTGTAAATGCTGCGGTTGAGGCCGGAATCCGGGTGGTGCCGATCCCCGGTGCGGCGGCCCTGTTGTGCGCCCTTTCGGCTTCCGGCTTGCCCACGGATTCCTTCTATTTCCATGGGTTTTTGCCTAGAAAAAGCGGAGAGCGAGGGCGCTTTCTCACGGGGCTGGCGGGCAGCGGGACGGTGCACGTTTTCTACGAGGCGCCGCACCGTATCTTAGAGACGTTGAAGGACTTAGTGGAGTTTCTGGGCGATCCGACAGTGGTGGCGGCGCGGGAGTTGACGAAGGTGCACGAGGAGTTTCTGAGAGGGCGGGCCTCGGAAGTGCATGCCGCGCTAGCTGGACGGGACGCGGTGCGGGGGGAGTTCACGCTGGTGGTGGGACCGCTGTTGAGCGCGACGCCGGCCGTGGAAGTGACTATTCCTGAAGAAGTTACAGAGCTCGAGAAGGCCGGGTTGCGGCGCATGGACGCGATCAAAGAGGTGGCGCGGCGGCGCGGTTTGCCCAAGCGCGAGGTCTACGCTCAGGTCGAAATTCCAGGTCAAAAATAAGCGCGCGGCAACGTGAGAAATGACCACGAAACGTTGTTCCTGCGCGTCGCCGCGGGTACGGTGAAACCGCGATAAGTCCTTTAGAAAAAGGCAGATACACGATGAAACGCGGGTTTCGCGAAAATGCATGTTTTTGCGCCTAAGTCCTTTAGAAAACCATAGATACACCATGAAGCACGGTTTTCGCGCAAAATGAGTCTCTTTTGCACCTAAGTCCTTTAGAGAACGGTAGATACGCGGCGCACACGCCAAAATACGCGGTTCAATTCTGCTAAGTCCTTTAGAACAAATCAGATACGGAACATCGCGCGCAATGCGTGTGCTATCTAATTCGCCTAAGTCCTTTAGAAAACCATAGATACACGGTGACGCGCGATTCGATCTGGCTAAGTCCTTTAGATCAGCCCAGATACAGACCGATGCGCGGCGCGTGCGAATGGGCCGTTTCGCTTGAATCAGCTAAGTCCTTTAGAAAACCATAGATACGCGGTACGTGCATTTCACGGTGTTGGCACGGTAAAGACATGGTGTTTTCACGGTAAACCCGCGAATCCAACGTGTGGCCGTCAGGCGCAAGTCCAGTCGAGGATGACTTTACCGGAAGCGCCGGAGCGCATGGCCTCGAAGCCTAAAGCGAACTCGTCGTAACGGAAGCGGTGGGTGATGATCGGCGTGAGGTCGAGGCCGGACTCGATGAAGACGGTCATCTTGTACCAGGTCTCGAACATCTCGCGGCCGTAGACGCCCTGGATGGTGAGCATGTTGAAGATCACCTTGTTCCAGTCGACGGCGATCTCCTGATTGGGAATGCCGAGCAGAGCGATGGAGCCGCCATGGCGCATGTTGCCGATCATGTCGCGCAGGGCCAGGCCATTGCCCGACATCTCCAGGCCGACGTCGAAACCCTCGCGCATGCCGAGCCGCTTCTGAACTTCGGGCAGGGTCTCGCGGGAGGCATCGACAGCTTCGGTGATGCCGAAGCGGCGCGCCAATTCGAGGCGCGCGGGGTTGACGTCGGTGATGACGATGTAGCGCGCGCCGCAGTGGCGCACGACGGCGGAGGCCATGATGCCGATCGGGCCGGCGCCGGTGATGAGCACGTCCTCGCCGTCGACGGGGAAGGTGAGTGCGGTGTGGACGGCGTTGCCGAAGGGATCGAAGAACGAGGCGATTTCGTCGGAGATGGTGTCGTGATGACGCCAGACGTTGGCGGCGGGGATGGAAACAAACTGGGCAAAGCAGCCGGGGCGATTGACGCCGACGCCCTTCGAATGGGCGCAGAGATGGCGGCGTCCGGCGAGACAGTTGCGGCAGCGTCCGCAGACGACGTGGCCTTCGCCGCTGACGCGGTCGCCGGGCTTGAGGTCGAGGACGTTGGAGCCGATCTCGACGATGTGGCCGACGAACTCGTGGCCGACCGCCATGGGCACGGGGATGGTGTGCTGGGCCCATTCGTCCCAGTTCCAGATATGGACGTCGGTGCCGCAGATGGAAGTGCGATCGACGCGAATCAGGACGTCGTTGATGCCGACGATTGGGACGGGGATCCGATCGAGCCAGAGACCGGGCTCGGGTTTTGCTTTGACGAGCGCTTGCATGAGCATGGATGACTCCACGAACGGGGGCGGCCAAAACGGGCCGCCCTCTTCATGGTAGAGAAA
>Ga0302319_10006140_pt1 | contig 23962 bp, 20 predicted proteins | sample Bog_T0_2_FD_203319 | JGI IMG/M metagenome (GOLD analysis project Ga0302319, IMG submission 203319) | Peat permafrost microbial communities from Stordalen Mire near Abisko, Sweden - Bog_T0_2 | ecosystem: Environmental > Terrestrial > Soil > Wetlands > Peat | place: Sweden: Abisko, Stordalen Mire...
TGATCAAAAAAAGCGGCGAACTCGAGCTGTCGCTGCTCAGCGTGCCCGTCCCCGAACCGGCTGAAAACGAAGTCCTGGTCCGGGTCGAGGCCGCGCCCATCAACCCCTCGGACCTCGGCCTTCTGGTGGGAGCCGCTGATATGAGCACCGCGAAGGCGTCGGGAACCGCGGACCGGCCGATCGTGACCGCCACGGTTCCAGAAGCCGCCATGAAGGCGATGGCAGGACGGCTCGATGAATCGATGCCGGTCGGTAACGAGGGCGCCGGCGTGGTGGTCAAGACCGGATCCTCGGAGGCCGCCCGGGCGCTGCTGGGCAAGACGGTCGCCATGATCGGCGGCGCCATGTATGCGCAATATCGAATCATGAAACTGTCCGAATGCCTGCCGCTGCCGCCTGACGTCACGCCGGCCGAGGGGGCGTCCTGCTTTGTCAACCCGTTGACCTCGCTCGGGATGGTTGAAACCATGCGGCGGGAAGGTCATACGGCGCTGGTGCACACCGCGGCCGCCTCCAATCTCGGCCAGATGCTGAACAAGATCTGTCTCAAGGACGGCATTGGCCTCGTCAACATTGTGCGCAGCCCCGAGCAGGCCGAGATCCTGCGCCGGATCGGCGCCAAATACATTGTCGATTCGACCGCGCCCGGCTTCCTGGACGACTTGACCGGCGCGCTGGTCGACACCGGCGCGACGCTCGCCTTCGACGCCATCGGCGGCGGCCCTCTGGCCGGGCAGATCCTCACTTGCATGGAGGCTGCGATCAACAAAACCGCCAAGGTCTACAGCCGCTACGGCTCGAACGTTCATAAACAGGTTTATGTCTATGGCGGGCTCGATCCGCGGCCGATCGAGCTCACCAGAGCGTTCGGCATGATGTGGGGCGTCGGCGGCTGGCTGCTGTTCCCGTTCCTGCAGAAGATCGGCGCCGAAGCGGGCCAAAGGCTGCGCCAGCGCGTTTTGGACGAGCTCAAGACCACCTTTGCCAGTCACTATACCCAGGTGGTGTCACTGCCGGAAGCGCTGCAGCTGTCGCACATCGCCGTCTACAACAAGCGCGCCACCGGCGAGAAATATCTGATCAATCCGCACAAGGCGGGGTGAGTCGATGCATGAGGCCTGATCCCAACCTTGGCCGAGAGATTCATGCACTTGCATCTTCTCGGCAGATGGCTAGGTTGTGTGGCAAGCCAATCCGGCGCCTGCGCTCGAATTTAAAGGACAATCCCCATGGCCGCTCCCTATCCGATTGCCGTTCTCATCGGCAGCCTCCGCAAGGATAGTTTTTCGCTCAAGATCGGCCATGCGCTGGCCCAATTGGCGCCCACCAGCCTGAAGCTCGAGATCGTCGGGCTGCACGATATTTCCTTTTTCAATCAGGATCTTGAGGCGGCACCTCCGGCCGATTGGCTGGTCTTCCGGGAGCGCCTGCAGAAATCCGCTGGGGTGATCTTCATCACCCCCGAATACAACCGCTCGATTTCCGGCGTTCTGAAAAACGCCATCGACGTCGGCTCCAGGCCCTATGGTAAGAGCTCCTTCAACGGCAAGCCGACCGGGATCATCAGCAGTTCGCCCGGGCTGCTCGGCGGGGTCAGCGCGGCCAAGCACCTGCAGAATATTCTTCCCGGCATCTGCGGCCCGATCATGCAGCAGCCCGAAATCTATCTGAACGGCATCGGTGACGCCTTCGACGATAAGGGCCAACTTGTCAAGGAAGCGCTGCAGAAGCTGCTGCAGGACTATGTCGACGCGTTCGCGGCCTTCGTCGAGAAGTATCATTCATAGCCGGGCGTAAATGGGCGGGCGGCGTTAGCCTTCGGTTAACCGGCCCGCCGCATCTTAGGCCGATGGTTTCACGCTCCCGACTTAAATCTGTCCTGACCGGGCTTGCCCTCTATGCATTGGCGGCGGCCATCATCGGCTATTTCGGCGTCAATGCCTATACCGGCCGGTATGGGCTGACGGCCCGGCAGGAACTCGACCAGGAGATTGTCACGCTGACATCAGAACTGGCGCGGTTGAAGCAGGAGCGCGCCGACAGCGAGCAGCGGGTTTCGTTGCTGCGATCCGATCAGGTCGATCCGGATATGCTCGACGAACGCGCCCGCTACCAGCTCGATTATGTCCATCCGCACGATCTGATCCGGGTTATCGCGCCGAACTGAGCGTCATATTCCAAAAATGCCCGTTCGGAAATGTCATGCCGCACTGCACTGTGGCGATGCGAAAGTCTCCCCAGCCTCACGCAATCCTTCCACGGCCGTTTGAGTTGGGATAAACAGGGCCATTAGGTCTCTGATCTGGAAATGCCATGGCCGCACCCAAGAAAAGCATCAGCAAGGATACCGGGCAGGACAAGGCGCTCGGCAACGGCAGCGCTGCACCCGCGCCCCTTGAATTCACCCGGGAGCAGGAACTGGGCGCGCTGCGCGACATGTTGCTGATCCGGCGTTTCGAGGAAAAAGCCGGCCAGCTTTATGGCATGGGTGCGATCGGCGGCTTCTGCCATCTTTATATTGGCCAGGAAGCCATCGTCGTCGGCATGCAGATGGCGCTGAAAGAGGGTGATCAGGTCATTACCGGCTATCGCGACCACGGCCACATGCTGGCTTGCGGCATGGATGCCAAGGGCGTGATGGCCGAACTGACCGGGCGTCGCGGCGGCTATTCCAAGGGCAAAGGCGGCTCTATGCACATGTTCAGCCGGGAGAAGAACTTCTTCGGCGGGCATGGCATCGTCGGCGCGCAGGTCTCGCTCGGCACCGGGCTCGCCTTTGCCAACCGCTATCGCGGCAATGATTTCGTCAGCCTGGCCTATTTTGGCGATGGCGCCTCGAACCAGGGCCAGGTCTATGAAAGCTTCAACATGGCGGAGCTGTGGAAGCTGCCGGTGATCTACATCATCGAGAACAACCGCTATGCGATGGGTACCTCGGTGACCCGCTCGTCGGCGCAGACCGATTTCTCCAAGCGCGGCATCTCCTTCAATATTCCCGGCGAACAGGTCGATGGCATGGACGTCCGCGCCGTCAAGGCCGCCGGCGACAAGGCGGTCGCCTGGTGCCGCGCCGGCAACGGCCCTTTCATTCTGGAGATGCAGACCTATCGCTACCGCGGTCATTCGATGTCGGACCCGGCGAAATACCGCACCCGCGAAGAGGTCGAGAAGGTCCGGCACGATCAGGACCCGATCGAGCAGGTGCGCAATCGGCTGCTCTTGGCCGAGATGAGCGAACAGCAATTGAAGGCGATCGACGCCGAGGTGCGCGAGGTCGTCAACGGTGCCGCCGACTTCGCCCAGCACGATCCGGAACCTGATGTCTCGGAACTCTATACCGATATTTATCGCTAGATCGCTACGCCGCGATGCGGTTATGCGCGCAGCCTTAACGCTGAATTCCCCGGAGTTGACATGCCCATTCAAGTGCTGATGCCCGCGCTGTCGCCGACCATGGAGAAGGGCAATCTTTCGAAATGGCTGAAGAAGGAAGGCGAGACCATCAAGTCCGGAGATGTCATCGCCGAAATCGAGACTGACAAGGCGACGATGGAAGTCGAGGCGACCGATGAAGGCACGCTCGGCAAGATCCTGATTCCGGAAGGCACCACCGACGTGGCGGTCAATACGCCGATCGCAACCATCCTGGCCGATGGCGAGAATGCCGCCGATCTCGCCAAGCCGACCGCGCCGGCGGCGGCGCCGAAGGCCGCTGAATCGGCGCCGGCGGCCAGTGAAAAAAGCGCGGCGCCGGCGCCTGTTGTCGCCGAGACCGTGCCGGCGGCCGCCGATCCCGAGCTGCCCGAGGGCACCGAGATGGTGACGATGACGATCCGCGAGGCGCTGCGCGATGCCATGGCCGAGGAGATGCGGCGCGACGCGGATGTGTTTGTCATGGGCGAAGAAGTCGCGGAATATCAGGGCGCTTACAAGGTGACGCAGGGCTTGCTGCAGGAATTCGGCGCGAGAAGGGTGATCGATACGCCGATCACCGAACATGGCTTCGCCGGCGTCGGCGTCGGCGCGGCGATGGCCGGGCTGAAGCCGATCGTTGAGTTCATGACCTTCAACTTCGCCATGCAGGCGATTGATCAGATCATCAATTCGGCGGCCAAAACGCTCTATATGTCCGGAGGCCAGATGGGCTGTTCCATCGTCTTCCGCGGGCCGAACGGCGCCGCCGCGCGGGTAGCCGCCCAGCACAGCCAGGATTATTCCGCCTGGTACGCGCAAATTCCCGGCCTCAAGGTGATCGCGCCGTTCTCCGCCGCCGACTACAAGGGGCTCTTGAAGGCGGCGATCCGCGATCCCAATCCGGTGATCTTCCTCGAACATGAAATGCTCTACGGCCAGTCCGGCGAGGTGCCGAAACTCGATGATCATGTGATCCCGATCGGCAAGGCGAAGGTGGCGCGCAGCGGCCATGACGTCACCCTGATCGCCTGGTCGCATGGCATGACCTACGCCTTGAAGGCCGCCGAGGAATTGGCCAAGCAGGGCATCGAGGCCGAGGTGATCGACCTGCGCACGCTGCGACCGCTCGATACCGACACCATCATCGCCTCCGTGAAGAAGACCGGCCGCGCCGTCACTGTCGAGGAAGGCTGGCAGCAGAACGGCGTCGGCGCCGAGATCGCGGCGCGGATCATGGAGCATGCCTTCGATTATCTCGACGCGCCGGTCCGGCGGGTATCGGGCAAGGACGTGCCGATGCCCTACGCGGCCAATCTGGAAAAGCTGGCTTTGCCGTCGGCCGCCGAGGTGGTCGAAGCCGCCAGATCCGTCTGCTATCGGTGAATCATGCCGGGACCCGTCGAACAGCCATTGCCTCCTGACGTCATCGGCCGCGACGATGCCAGGGAAGTGTTGCGCGCCTTCGTCCTCGATGGCGGTCTCTCGATTGCGTTTATCCGCGCTTTCGAGGAGCCGGATGTCTGGGGCATGGTCCTGGTTGATGTGGCCCGCCATGCCGCCCGCGCCTATGCGCGGGAAAGCGCCTACACCGAGGAAGAAGCGCTATCGCGCATCATCGAGATGTTCGAAGCAGAGATCGCTCGGCCGACCGACCTCGGTCTGACCGGGCCGCGGTCCAAACAAGGTCATTGATAATGCCGATCAACATCCTGATGCCCGCGCTGTCGCCGACCATGGAGAAGGGCAACCTTGCGAAGTGGCTGAAGAAGGAGGGCGACAAGGTCAAGTCGGGCGACGTGATCGCGGAAATCGAGACCGACAAGGCGACGATGGAGGTCGAAGCGGTTGACGAGGGCACGATCGCGAAAATCCTGGTGCCCGAAGGCACCCAGGACGTCGCCGTCAACGATGTGATCGCGGTGCTGGCCGGCGACGGCGAAGACGCCAAGGCGGCCGCCAACGCCGCTGCGCCAAAGCCGCTGGCGGCACCGCCGGCAGCAGTGAAACCCGCGCCTGCGCCGGCCGCAACCGCAGCCGCGGCGCCGGCACCGCAAGCGCCGGTTGCCGCAGCGCAACCGGCGGCGCCGGTCAATGGGCATGCCCGGATATTTTCCTCGCCGCTGGCCCGGCGCCTCGCCAAGGAGGCCGGCATCGAACTCGCGCGCATCGCCGGTTCTGGCCCGCATGGCCGCGTCATTGCCCGGGATGTCGAGGATGCCAAATCCGGCCGAGGGCTGAAAGCCCCGGCGGCGGCGCCGGCCGCAGCACCTGGCCCCGCGACCTCGATCGCGCCGTCGCTGTCGGACCAGCAGATCCGTTCGCTGTTTGCCGAGGGCAGCTATGAGGTGGTGCCGCATGACAACATGCGCCGCACCATCGCGCAGCGGCTGACGTCATCGGTGCAGACCGTGCCGCATTTCTACCTGACGATGGACTGCGACATCGGCAAGCTCCAGGCGGCGCGCGAAGAGATCAACGCGGCGGCGCCAAAGGACAAGGACAAGAAGCCGCTCTACAAGCTCTCGGTGAATGATTTCGTCATCAAGGCCATGGCGATCGCGCTGCAGCGGATTCCGAACTGCAATGTCAGCTGGACCGATGGCGGCATGCTGAAGCACAAGCACTCCGACATCGGCGTCGCCGTGGCGATGCCGGGCGGCCTGATCACCCCGATCATCCGCCAGGCCGAGACCAAATCGCTGTCGGCGATCTCGGCCGAGATGAAGGATTTTGCCACCCGGGCGCGGGCGCGCAAACTGAAGCCGGAGGAATACCAGGGCGGCACCACCGCGGTGTCCAATCTCGGCATGTATGGCATCAAGGATTTTACAGCGGTGATCAACCCGCCGCATGCCACCATCCTGGCGGTCGGTACCAGCGAGGATCGCGCCGTGGTGCGCCAGGGCAGAATCGAGATCGCCCCGATCATGAGCGTGACCTTGTCCTGCGATCACCGCGCAGTCGACGGTGCGCTCGGCGCCGAACTGATCGGCGCCTTCAAGCAGCTGATCGAAAATCCGGTCATGATGATGGTGTAAGCCCACGTCTCTTCCCAAAAGCCGATCGATGCGCGATGACCGATCGAAGCAAAATCATTGCGGACCTGTGTCGCGCTCTCCCTGAGGGAGCGAGGATGAACAATTGAAGCGAGTACAGAAATGGCCGACAATTCCTTTGACGTCATCATCATCGGCTCCGGCCCCGGCGGCTATGTCACCGCGATCCGCGCCGCTCAGCTCGGTTTCAAGACCGCGATCATTGAGAAATCCTATCTCGGCGGCATCTGCCTGAACTGGGGCTGTATTCCGACCAAGGCGCTGCTGCGCTCGGCGGAAATCTATCATTACATGCAGCATGCCAGGGATTACGGACTGTCGGCGGACAACATTGCCTACGATCCGAAGGCGGTGGTGCAGCGTTCGCGCGGCGTCTCCAAACGCCTCAATGACGGCGTCGGCTTCCTGATGAAAAAGAACAAGGTCACGGTAATCTGGGGCAACGCCGCGATCGAGGCGCCGGGCCAGGTCCAGGTCACCAAATCCGACGTCGAGGGACCGAAAGGCGCGCTGGGCGAGGGCGCCTATACCGCCAAGCACATCATCATCGCGACCGGTGCGCGGCCAAGGGTGCTGCCCGGGCTCGAGCCCGACAAGAAGCTGGTCTGGACCTATTTCGAGGCGATGGTGCCCGAGAACATGCCGAAGTCGCTCCTGGTGGTCGGCTCCGGCGCCATCGGCATCGAATTCGCGTCGTTCTTTCACACCATGGGCTCAGACGTCACCGTGGTCGAGGTGCTGCCGCAGATCCTTCCCGTGGAGGACGCCGAGATCGCCGGCCTGGCCCGCAAGCGTCTCGAAAAGCAGGGCATCAAGATCTTCAGCAATACCAAGGTGACAAAACTCGAAAAGAAGAGCGACAGCGTGGTCGCCACCATCGACGACGGCAAGGCGCCCGTGACCCGGGAATTCGATCGGGTGATTTCGGCGGTCGGCGTGGTCGGCAATACCGAGAATCTTGGACTGGAAAAACTCGGGGTCAAGACCGAGCGCGGCTGCATCGTGATCGACGGCTATGGCAAGACCAACGTGCCCGGCATCTACGCCATCGGCGACGTCGCCGGGCCGCCGATGCTGGCGCACAAGGCCGAGCACGAAGGCGTGGTCTGTATCGAAGCCATCAAGGGGTTGCATCCCCATGCCATGGACAAGAACCTGATCCCGGGCTGCACCTATTGCAATCCGCAGATCGCCTCGGTGGGTCTCACCGAAGCCCGCGCCAAGGAGGGCGGCCGCGAGATCCGGGTCGGCCGTTTTCCGTTCGCCGGCAATGGCAAGGCGATCGCGCTCGGCGAGGACCAGGGGCTGGTCAAGGTGATCTTCGACAAGACCACCGGTCAATTGCTCGGCGCGCATATGATCGGCGCCGAAGTCACCGAACTGATCCAGGGCTATGTGGTGGCGATGAACCTGGAAACCACCGAAGCCGAGCTGATGCACACCATCTTCCCGCATCCGACGCTGTCGGAGATGATGAAGGAAGCGGTGCTCGATGCCTATGGGCAGGTGCTGAACATCTAACCGGGAAGGCCGCCCCCTTGCGCGACAACGACAATCTGACGATCGAGCGTCCGACTTTCGTCAGCCATCTCGAATGCGCCATGCACGGCGATCATTATCCGGCCGACCAGGTTCACAATCTGTCGAAGGCCGGCAAGCCGCTGTTGGTGCGTTACGATCTGGCCGGCGTGAAGCAGGCGATGACCAGGGAGGCGCTGGCGCAGCGGCCGCCCGATCTGTGGCGCTACCGCGAACTGCTGCCGGTGCGCAGGGTCGCCGACATCGTCAGTCTCGGCGAGGCCATGACGCCGCTGATCCGGCTGGCAAAGCTTTCGCGAAAGCACGGCGGCGGCGAGATCATCGTCAAGGACGAAGGCCGGCTGCCGACCGGCTCGTTCAAGGCGCGCGGCCTGGTCATGGCGGTGTCGATGGCCAAGGCGCTCGGCATCCGGCACATGGCGATGCCGACCAACGGCAATGCCGGCGCAGCACTCGCCGCCTACGCCACACGCTGCGGGATCCGAACCACGATCTTCTGCCCCGAGGATACGCCGGAGGTCAATGTCAGCGAGATCGAGCTGCAGGGCGCGACCGTCTACCGGGTCAACGGCCTGATCGACGACTGCGGCAAAATTGTCGGGGAGGGCAAGGCGACAGCCGGCTGGTTCGACACCTCGACCTTGAAGGAGCCGTACCGGATCGAGGGCAAGAAGACCATGGGCCTTGAACTGGCCGAACAGCTCGGCTGGGAGCTGCCCGATGTGATCTTCTATCCGACCGGCGGCGGCACCGGCTTGATCGGGATGTGGAAGGCGTTTGCCGAACTCGAGGCGATTGGCTTGATCGGCGCCAAGCGGCCGCGGATGGTCGCCGTACAGGCCGAGGGCTGCGCGCCGATGGTGCGCGCCTTCGAGGCAGGCACCGAGCATGCGCCGCGGTGGGAGGACGCCCACACCATCGCGTCCGGGATTCGGGTGCCGCAGGCGGTCGGCGATTTCCTGATTCTGCGCGCGGTGCGCGAAAGTCTTGGGTTTGCCATCGCGGTCAGCGACGCCAGCATCACCGCCGCGCTGCACGAGGTGGCGCGCGAGGAAGGCCTGTTGCTGTGCCCGGAGGGCGCCGCCACCTATGCCGCCTACCAGCAGAGCCTGGCCGACGGTCGGGTCACGAAGCAGGATCGCGTGATGCTGTTCAATTGTGCCAGCGGCCTGAAATATCCGTTGCCGCCGGTCACCCGCGCGCTCGATCGCCATAAGCCGATCGATTACGCCAATCTCTGAGAGAGTGGATCGAGTTACTTGCATTTTCGTCAACGCTCTCGATATGCCACCGATTACCGCGCGCGAGCCGCGGGATGCGCCAGCGGCTCGCTTCGCTCAAAGCCATGAATCCCGATATCTCGCCGGTTGGAGGCTGACATGCGTCGCGTCGTCGTCACGGGAATGGGAGCGGTCTCTCCCTTAGGGAGCGGCGTCGAACTCTCCTGGCGCCGGTTGCTGGCCGGGCACAGCGGGCTGCGCCTGCTGCCCGAATGGTCGCTCGCACTGCCGGCGCGCATTGCGGGACTCGTGCTTGGCAAGGCTTTGGAAAACCCGGATCCTGGAGCGGAAGGCATCGACATCGTGTCCGGTGCGGCGCGGCCGTTGCGCATGGAGCATGCCATCTCGAACGGTTTCGGCTTCGGCGGCGTCAACGCCAGCGTGATCTTCCGTCGCATCGGCTAAAGGGCAGGACCGTGCGAATTGCGGTTCTGGCGGGCTTGATCGGACTTTGGCTGTCGGCTGGCGCCAGAGCCGAAACTTACCCCTCGCATCCGATTACGCTGGTGGTGCCGTTTGCCGCCGGCGGGCCGTCCGATGCGATGGCGCGGATCCTGGCCGAGCGCATGTCTGCAAAGCTCGGCCAGAGCATCCTGATCGAGAACGTCACCGGCGCCGCCGGTTCGATCGCGGTCGGTCGCGTGGTGCGCGCGGCGCCGGATGGCTATACGGTAGGCTTTGGCCATCTCGGCACCCACGTCGCCAATGGCGCAATCTATCCGCTCGGCTACGACCTGGTCGGTGATCTGGCGCCGGTGGTGCTGCTGCCGAGCAATCCGATGGTCATTGTCAGCAACCCAGCGGTCCCGGCGAGGTCGCTCTCTGAACTGCTCGCCTGGTTGAAGTCCCGGCCTTCGCCGGCAACCGCCGGCACCGCCGGTGCCGGTTCGGGAACTCACCTGGCCGGACTTTATTTCGAAAACATCGCCGGCATACGGCTGCAATATGTGCCCTATCGCGGCACCGCACCGGCCATGAACGATCTGGTTGCCGGCCGGATCGATCTCATGATTGACCAGATCTCGAATTCGCTACCCCAACTGCGTGCGGGGACCATCCGGGGCTATGCCGTCACCGATGCCAAGAGGGTAGGTGCGGCACCCGACATTCCGACCACCGACGAGGCTGGGCTGCCGGGTTTTCACATGACGCTGTGGTCGGGGCTGTGGGTGCCGAAGGCCACCGACGCGGGCATCGTCCGCCTGCTCAATGAAGCGGCCGTCGAATCCCTCGGCGACCCCGTGGTACGCGCCAAGCTGGAAAACCTTGGATTGCAAATGACGCCGGCCGAGCAGCTAACCCCGCAGGCGCTCGGAGATTGGCAAAAAGCTGAGATCGCCAAATGGTGGCCGATGATCAAGTCGGCGAACGTCAAGGTTGAATAAGGCCGGTGCACGTTTCGCTTGTTGCCCGCCGAAATTCCACCTCTTGGTTAAATCATGGTTGCCAATGCGCCACGATTGTGTCGCGGCCGCCACAGTCGCAAGAAACGTTAACCGTGAGGCGACGCCATTAAGGTTCACGCCGCTTTTTTGCCACACCCCTCAACGAGGTTGCCGCAACGTTAGGCTGAAAGCCACGGCGCTGGCGGCGAGGGAAAATCGTTGAATTTTCCGGGACCACACGAGTTGGCTGGGAAAACCGGGTTCCCGATGGACGCCAAGACCAGTGCCGAGACCAGCTTGAAGAATAGACTGCCGAGCCGCCATGTGACCGAGGGGCCGGAGCGCGCGCCGCATCGCTCCTATCTCTACGCGATGGGACTGACCACCGAGCAGATCCATCAGCCCTTCGTCGGCGTGGCGTCGTGCTGGAACGAGGCGGCGCCGTGCAATATTTCGCTGATGCGCCAGGCCCAGGCGGTCAAGAAGGGCGTTGCCGCGGCTGGCGGTACGCCGCGCGAATTCTGTACCATTACCGTAACCGACGGCATCGCCATGGGCCATGACGGCATGCGCTCGTCGCTGCCGTCGCGCGAATGCATCGCCGATTCCGTCGAACTGACCGTGCGCGGCCACGCCTATGACGCGCTGGTTGGCCTCGCCGGCTGCGACAAATCATTGCCGGGGATGATGATGGCGATGGTGCGGCTCAACGTGCCCTCGATCTTCATCTATGGCGGCTCGATCCTGCCGGGCAATTTCCGCGGCCAGCAGGTCACGGTGCAGGACATGTTCGAGGCCGTCGGCAAGCATTCGGTTGGCGAGATGTCGGATGCCGACCTGGATGAAATCGAGCGGGTGGCTTGCCCGTCCGCCGGTGCCTGCGGCGCCCAGTTCACCGCCAACACCATGGCGACGGTATCGGAGGCGATCGGATTGGCGCTGCCCTATTCGGCCGGGGCGCCGGCGCCGTATGAAATCCGCGATGCGTTCTGCACCACGGCTGGCGAAAAGGTGATGGAACTGATTGCGGCGAATATTCGGCCGCGCGATATTGTCACAAGGCGCGCGCTCGAAAATGCCGCCGCGGTAGTCGCGGCCTCCGGCGGATCGACCAATGCTGCGCTGCATCTACCTGCGATTGCGCATGAATGCGGCATTAAATTCGATCTCTTCGACGTCGCCGAAATCTTCAAAAAAACACCTTATGTCGCCGATTTGAAGCCGGGCGGTCGTTATGTTGCCAAAGACATGTTCGAAGTTGGCGGCATACCGCTTCTGATGAAAACGCTGCTCGATAATGGCTTTCTGCATGGTGACTGCCTGACGGTCACGGGCCGGACGATCGCCGAAAACCTCAAAAGCGTGAAATGGAATCCGCACCAGGATGTGGTGCGGCCAGCCGACAACCCGATCACCGTCACAGGCGGCGTGGTTGGGTTGAAGGGAAATCTCGCTCCCGAGGGTGCGATCGTCAAGGTTGCCGGCATGTCGAACTTGAAATTCACCGGACCGGCGCGCTGTTTCGATCGCGAGGAGGATGCCTTCGAGGCGGTGCAGAAGAAAACCTACCGCGAGGGCGAGGTCATCGTGATCCGCTATGAAGGCCCGCGCGGCGGCCCCGGCATGCGCGAAATGCTGTCGACGACCGCGGCGCTGACCGGGCAGGGCATGGGCGGCAAGATCGCGCTGATCACCGACGGCCGGTTTTCCGGCGCTACCCGCGGCTTCTGCATCGGCCATGTCGGACCGGAAGCAGCGGCCGGCGGTCCGATCGCGCTGCTCGAGGATGGCGACATCATCGAAATCGACGCGGTGGTCGGAACGCTTAACGTAAAGTTGAGCGAGGCGGAGCTCGCGGAACGCAAGACCAAATGGCAACCGCGCGCGACCGAACACACATCAGGTGCGTTGTGGAAATATGCCCAGCAGGTGGGAGCCGCGGTGAACGGCGCGGTGACCCATCCCGGCGGGGCGCATGAGAAACACTGCTATGCGGATATTTGAGCGCATCATTGTTGCAGGGATTCTGGTGGCCGCCTCGGTAGCCACCCCGTCACTGGCGTTTGACGGCGCGCCGGCTTCGTCGGACGCGACTATACCAGTGGCCGCGGGCCAGCCCGGCGCCACGCTCGCGCTGAAGAAGGGGATGCCGCCGGCGGCGTCGGATACGTCGCTGACCGCGCTGCAATACGCCGCCGAAGGCGGTCACCCGGTTGCGCAGTGGAAGCTCGGCCGGATGTATGCCGATGGCAATGGGGTGATCCAGGACGATCTGCGCGCCTTCGAATATTTCAGCCGTATCGCCAATGCCCATGCCGAGGACAACCCGTCCTTGCCGCAGGCCTCGATCGTCGCCAATGCCTTTGTGGCGCTGGGGCGCTATTATCTGACCGGCATTCCCAACTCCAAGATCAAGTCCGATCCGGACCGCGCGCGCGAGATGTTTTCCTACGCCGCGTCCTATTTCGGCAATGCCGACGCACAATATGATCTGGGCAAGCTCTATCTCAAGGGCTCCGGCGCCTCACGCGATGATTTTCGCTATGGCGCGCGCTGGCTCGGCCTCGCCGCCCAGAAGGGCCAGCATCAGGCGCAGGCCCTGCTTGGCCAGATGCTGTTCAGCGGCGATCAGTTGCCGCGGCAGGCCGCGCGCGGCCGGATGTGGTTGACGCTGGCGCGTGACGGCGCCGCTCCGGACGAGACCTGGATCAAGGAAAGCTACAACAAGGCGATTGCCCAGGCCTCCGACGATGACCGGGCGATGGCGCTGGAGATGCTGGAGCATTGGGTGCAGGGCCGCAAGGATTGAGAGCTGCGATGCTGGAACGTCGATGCGGCAGCACCGCGTGACCTTGACATCGATGGCGTGACGACCGGCTACCAACTCGGCGGGCAGGGCGCCGCGCCGCTCACGGCGCTTCGAGATCAAGATCCGCCCAGATCGGAACGTGGTCCGACGGCTTTTCCCAGCCGCGCACGTAACTGTCGATGCCGACATCGATCAGGCGGTCGCTGGCCTGTGGCGACAGCAGCAGATGGTCGATGCGCAAGCCCTGGTTCTTTTGCCAGGCGCCGGCCTGATAATCCCAGAAGGTATATTGCTGAGCGGCGTCGGTGACGGCGCGCAACGCGTCGGTCAGCCCGAGCCCGAGCAGGGATTGAAAGCTTTCCCGGGTGGCTGGCCGGAACAAGGCGTCGTTGATCCAGGCGGCGGGATTGTGGACGTCGGCGTCCGCCGGAATGACATTGAAATCGCCGGCGAGCACCAGCGGTTCTTCGGCCCGCAGGCGCTGTTTCGAATAATCCCGCAACCGCGACATCCATTTCAGCTTGTACTGGTATTTCTCGGTCTCCGGCGGATTGCCATTGGGCAGATAGAGACAGGCGACCCGCAGCACGCCGCGCTTCAGGGGCACCACGCCTTCAAGAAACCGGGCGTGCAGATCGTCCTCGTCGCCGTCGAGCCGCGGCCGGGTTTCGTCGAACGGCAGCTTCGACAACAGCGCCACCCCATTGAACGTCTTCTGGCCGTGCGTCACGACATGATAGCCGAGCGCCTCGATCGCCTCGCGCGGAAACGCCTCGTCGACGCATTTGATCTCCTGCAGACAGACAATATCCGGCGCGCATTCCCTGAGCCAGCTGACGAGATGCTCGACCCGCTGGCGGACCGAATTGACGTTCCAGGTGGCAATGCGCATCGGTCGGTGTTCCAGGGCGGCGGCTATTACGGCGCTCCCTGGACGTTATCCTGGTTTCACACTTCGCATCCATCCTTTTCGGAGCAGGGCCTTTGTTTTCCAAAGGCCAAATGTTTCATAAAAGGGTTGCTGCCAAAGGCTGGTGGCGAACTAAAAATTATATGCCGTACATTTCGGTGCGGCATGTCATTGAGGGCATGTCATTGAGGGCATGTCATTGAGGGCATGTCAGTGTGGGCACGGCTGTTAGACCAGCGGTGCCCATTAGGCCGCTTTTTCCGCGGCCGGATTATCCGGATCATAGGGCCTTGAAGGGAGATGCTCGCTTGAGTCCATGACGGTGACATCACCCACCTGCATTTCCGCAACCACGTCCGTTGCGGTGTCGCGTGGCGCGGTGGATACGGCCGGCACGGCGACGGTCTTGGCGTCTACCGCCTCGATCGGCGAGCTTGGCAATGCGGAGGGCGCAGTCTCTTGCGCGGTCATAAGGCTGGCCCGTTCCTCTGGCTGGCTGATCGCGTGGGCCAGAGCGGCGAGGTAAGTCTCGGGCCCCTCTGTTGGCTCCTGATCGGTCATCGCGATATCGGCGATGATGGATGGTGGGATCGAAGGCGGCGATGCAGCAACGACAGCGACAGGTTGAATTTCCGGGATCTCGGGCGTGGCGACGGTGTCGGTTGTCGCCGCCTGCTTCTGCATCGATACGACCGGAACGTCGGGCTGCGCCGCGGCGACCACTCGCGATGGGTTTTCTGGTTGCCCCGCCACGATCGTGGCGGTGACGGCGGCGGGCTGCCCTTGGGCATCGTTCGATACGTCACCGATCAGCTTGTCGATGGCTAGCAGCGCCCGGTATTCGGCCACGCTGTGGAGATGCGCCTTGAATTTCGATGTGGCGTTCTCTAGCGATGAAATTACTTCGCCTGCCATCGAAGGTTTGGCAGCATTCACGATTTCCCGTAGCGCGTCGAAAGCCTTCTGGGTTGACGTTTCGACCATCAGGAAGGCTTCGTATTGCGGAACGGTTTTCATACGATCATTGTAATCGCTACGTACCGCGCTCAGCGCATTTACGAGATTGCTGATAATTTCAGACATAAAAAACTCCCCAACCAGGTTGTTAAACTTGGTTAAGAGTAAGCTAATTTGTAGTCTCCTTCAAATTGAAAACAGTATCTGTTGCTACCATAAGGGGCTATGCTTAATAGGCCAGCAACCCTGACGCATGAGATGCCGGAAATGGACGGCCTGGCGGCCACAAGGGCGATTCGGGCCGAGGCCGGCCGGTTCGTTGCCTTGCCAGATCATCGCTCTGACTGCCAATTCCTTCCCCGACCAGATCAGGCAATGCCGCGACGCCGGGACTTCCGTTTTCTTGGCCAAGCCGCTGCGCAAGCCGGCGATGGCGGCTTCGATCTTGCGGGCGATCGAGGCGACAAGGATGTCATCGATCAGCGCGACGACCGAACCGGCGCAACTGGCCGCCGCCGATTGAGAGCGGCGATCGGTGGCCAGCGTCAGATCGAAAAACTGGTGCCGCAGCCGCAGGAGGCGGTGGCATTGGGGTTGACCACCCGGAACGAGGCCCCGATCAGGTCATCAACAAAATCGACCTCGGAGCCGGCCAGGAACGGCACCGATGCCGCATCGACCAGCACCACGGCGCGGTCGCGTGCGATCACCAGGTCGTCGTCGGCCTTGCTGCGCTCGATGTCGAATTTATATTGAAAGCCTGAGCAGCCGCCACCCTCGACGCTGATCCGCAGCATCGCGTTGTCGCCTTCGGCCTTGAGGATTTCCCCGATGCGGCGGGCCGCCCGCTCGCTGATGGTTACGGCTGAGGTCATGAGGGGTCTCCGCTGGCAGAAGCTCGCCAAATGGGTTGGTGTCCGGCATCCTGCATAGTTAAGTGCGCAGGGCTTGGGAATCAAACGCTTTGGGGATATTGACCTGCAATGTCGGTTGGGATGGCGGCGCCTCGGTCGGTCTATGCCTGCGATCCCGCGCAAAGCCGCGGGCGCCTGTTCGACGAGCCGCCGAGCCGGACCCGCAGCCCGTTCCGGCGTGATTGTGACCGGGTCATCCATGCCAGCGCCTTTCGCCGCCTCAAGCACAAGACCCAGGTCTTTGTGTTTCACGAGGGCGACCATTACCGCACCCGGCTGACCCACAGCCTGGAAGTGGCGCAGATCGCCCGCGCGCTGGCCCGGCAGCTCGGTCTCGACGAGGATCTGACCGAAACCCTCGCCTTGGCGCATGATCTCGGTCACCCGCCCTTCGGCCATGCCGGCGAACGCGCGCTCGACATCTGCCTGCGGGCCCATGGCGGCTTCGATCACAACGCCCAGACCCTGCGCGTCCTGACCTCGCTGGAACATCGCTATCCCGGCTTCGACGGCCTCAATCTGACCTGGGAAGCGCTCGAGGGCATCGTCAAGCACAACGGTCCCTTGCTCGAACCCGGCGGCAGCGTCACCGCAAGGTATCGCCACAGCGGCATTCCCCCAGCTATTTTGGAATATAACCTTGTCCATAATCTCGAATTGTCGAGTTTTGCCTCCTTGGAAGCCCAGGTCGCGGCGATCGCCGACGATATCGCCTATGACGCCCATGACATCGACGATGGCCTCCGGGCCGGCCTGTTCAGCGTCGATGATCTCAAGGTGATGCCGCTGACCGCCGCGATGATCGAGGAAATCGATAGCCTCCATCCCGGACTGGATGACGACCGGCGCGGCGCGGAACTGGTGCGGGAGCTGATTTCGTTTCTGATCGGGGCGGTGGTCCAGGATGCCTGCCGCCGGCTGGAATCCGCGCGGCCGAAATCGGTCGATGATGTCCGCCATTACCACGAGGCGATGATCTCGTTTCCAGCCGGCGTCAGGCAGGCCGAAGCCGACATCAAGGCATTCCTGAAGCTCAGGATGTATCGGCACGACCGGGTTATGCGGGTGATGGGCGACGCCGAACAGATCCTGCACGAGCTGTTCGCGCACTATCAGGCGCAGCCGGGTGATATGCCGCTGGAATGGGCGCAGCGCTATGGCGACGCGGCCGAAAGCGAAACCGGCCGGGCCCGGCGGATCGGCAATTTCATCGCCGGGATGACCGACCGGTTCGCGCTGACGGAACATCAGCGGCTTTTTGACTCGACTCCGGATTTGCGTTAGGCGGCGGCCCTGGCCCGCTTGGTCAGTCCGCCCCCTATGGTTCATGACGCCCATGATCGAACCCGCCTCGTCACCGTCGCTGCATCCGTTCGCCGATGTGCTGGCGCGCGTCCGCGCGGCCTGCCGCGCGCTTTCGGCCGAAGCCGGCTGGCCCGAGGGCATCGATCTGTCGCGCATCGTGGTCGAACCGCCGCGCGAGGCCGGCCATGGCGACATGGCGACCAACGCCGCGATGGTGCTGGCCAAGGATGCCAGGGCGAAGCCGCGTGACCTCGCCGAAGCGATCGCGGCCAAACTGCGTGCCGATCCACTGATCGCGCTGGTCGATGTCGCCGGTCCCGGCTTCATCAACCTGACGCTGCGGGCCACCGCCTGGTCGGACGCGCTGCGCACCGTGTTGCGCCAGGGCGCGCGCTACGGCCAGAGCACGATCAGCGCGGCGGCGAAGGTCAATGTCGAATATGTCTCGGCCAACCCGACCGGGCCGATGCATGTCGGGCATTGCCGCGGCGCGGTGTTCGGCGATGCGCTGTGCAGCCTGCTGCAATTCGCCGGCTTTGACGTCACCCGCGAATACTACATCAACGACGCCGGCGCCCAGGTCGACGTGCTCGCGCGCTCCGCCTTCCTGCGCTATCGCGAGGCGCTCGGCGAGGACATCGGAGAAATTCCCGAAGGACTCTATCCCGGTGATTATCTCAAGCCGGTGGGGCAGGCGCTGTTGGCCGAGCATGGCGCAGGGCTGCTTGAGCTGCCGGAATCCCGCTGGCTGCCGATCGTTCGCGACCAGGCCATCGCGATGATGATGACGGAAATCAAGCGCGATCTGGCCGCGCTGGGCATCCGGCATGACGTGTTTTTTTCCGAGCGTTCGCTGCTTGAGGGCGGCAACAACCGCGTCAGCGCCACCATCGATTATCTGCGCGACAAGGGCGACGTCTATCAAGGCCGGCTGGAGCCGCCCAAGGGCAAGCCGGTCGAGGATTATGAGGACCGCGAGCAGACGCTGTTTCGCGCCACCGCGTTCGGCGACGATGTCGATCGCCCGCTGATCAAATCGGACGGGTCCTATACCTATTTTGCCTCCGACATCGCCAACCACAGGAACAAGTTCGATCGCGGTTTTCTAAGCCTGATCGATGTGTTCGGCGCCGACCATGGCGGCTATGTCAAGCGCATGCAGGCCGCGGTCAAGGCGGTTACCTCGGGCCGAGCCACGCTGGATGTGAAGATCGTGCAACTGGTGCGTTTGCTGCGCCACGGCGAACCGGTCAAGATGTCGAAACGCTCCGGCGAATTCGTCACGCTGCGCGAGGTGGTCGACGAGGTCGGCTCCGACGCGGTGCGGTTCATGATGCTGTTCCGCAAGAACGACGCGGTGCTGGATTTCGATCTCGCCAAGGTGATCGAGCAGTCCAAGGACAACCCGGTGTTCTACGTGCAGTACGGCCACGCCCGCGGGCATTCGGTGTTCAGGAACGCCCGCGAGGTGATTCCCGAGCTGCCGGACGAGACCGAGGCGAGGTCGGCGTTCCTGCTCGATGCCGCATTGCAGCGGCTGACCGACCCGGCGGAACTCGATCTGCTGCGTCGTCTGGCCCTCTATCCGCGCCTGATTGAGGCCGCTTCCGCGGCCCATGAGCCGCATCGATTGGCCTTTTACCTCTATGATCTTGCCAGCGAATTTCACGCGTTGTGGACCAGAGGGCGCGATCTGCCCTATTTACGCTTCATTATCAATAATGATGCAGAGATCACAAAGGCGCGGCTGGCTTTGGTTCAGGGCGTAGTCTCGGTGCTGGCGTCCGGGCTCGCCGTTCTCGGTGTTCAAGCTCCGGACGAAATGCGATAGTTTGGACGAACGCCGTTCACACTGGATTTTGTGACGGCATCTGGCGGAAGTTCGTTGGGGTCCCGTAGACGGCGGGTTGGCGGATTTCCCGGAGGAGACGCATCACGACCATGGCCGATCGATATCAGGACAGACCTTTTTCCGACCAGTCTTCGGATGGCGACGATCCGTTGGCCGAGCTCGCGCGCCTGATTGGTCAGACGGATCCCCGCAGCACCATGGGCCGGGCGAATCAGACACCCAATCAGCCGCCAAGGTCGCGTCCCGCGCCGCCGCCCCCGCGCGCCGAAGTTCCGCCGGCGCTTGATCACCCCGCTCAGCAACCTTCCGGTCCGCTCTGGATGCAGCGGGCGGCCCGGTCGGAAGCGACCCGGCTGCCGGATTTCCCGGGTCCGGAGTTCCCCGCGGCTGCGCCGCAGCGTCAGGCGCCGGCGCATCCCGCCCAGCCGGCCTATCAGCAGCAGCCGGTCTATCCGCAACAGCAGCAGCCGGTCTATCCGCAGCAGCCAGCCTATCCGCAGGCCGCCACCGACCAGGAGGATGCCGACCAGGAACAGGACCACGATACCGCGCGCTATGACGACGCGCTGTTCGGCCGGCTCGACAATGGCAACCACGACCCGCTGCTCGATCCGAACGATCCAGATGATGGCTATCCCTATCCGGACGGCGACGAGGAGGACGGCGACTATCCAGCCCCGCGGCGTCGCGGCCTGGTGCTTGTCAGCGTTGTTCTGGCGCTGGCCGTGGTCGGAACAGGCGGGGCATTCGCCTACCGGACGTTGATGGGATCTTCCCGCAGCGGCGAACCGCCGATCATTCGCGCCGACGCAGGCCCGACCAAGATCATGCCGGCCAGTTCGGACAATCTGTCCAAGGTGCCGGATCGCCTGGGCGGCGATGGTTCTGAACGGATCGTCCCGCGCGAAGAGGCGCCGGTGGACGTCGATGCCGGCCCGCGCGTGGTATTGCCGGGGCTCAACATGAACGCGCCGCCAGCGGCTGCTGTTCCTGCCAGTACCACGGCCGCACCCGCGCCGAATGGCACCCTGCCGAACAATGAACCTCGGAAAATCAAGACGTTCTCGGTACGTGGCGGCGATCAGACGGCCGACGCCTCCGCAGCGCCTTCGAACCCCGCACCGCCTGCCAAGCCCGCGGCTACGCCGCGCGCCGCCGCGCCGCCGCGGGGCCCGGCTGCCAACGCGAACGCCAATGCCAGTGCGCCGTTGTCGCTGGTGCCGCAGCAGGCGTCTGAGCCCGAACCACGAACCCGGGTTGCTTCCAACCCGCCGGCCGCTGCCGCTGCCGCCGGCAGCGGATATATGGTTCAGCTGTCAGCCCAGCGTAGCGAGACCGACGCCATGACCTCCTACAAGACCCTGCAAGGCAAGTTCTCGACCGTGCTGGGGTCGCGCCAGCCGGTGATCAAGCGCGCCGACCTCGGCGACAAGGGCATCTGGTTCCGTGCGATGGTCGGCCCGTTCGGCGCCAAGGATGAGGCGACCCAGTTCTGTTCCAGCCTCGAGACCGCCGGCGGGCAATGCCGGGTTGTCCTCAGCAATTAACGGCGCTTTGCTTGACCCTGGATCGTCAGCTGGCTAATCGGCCAGCATGACGACGCGGGCATTCATCACAGGCGTATCCGGACCGGAACTCAATGCCGACGAGCGCGACTTCATCCGCAGCCAGCGCCCATGGGGCTTTATTCTATTCAAGCGGAATATCAAAAACCCTTCCCAAGTAACAAAGCTTATTGCTGAATTGCGTATGGAGCTAGGCCAGCAGATGGCCCCTGTCCTGGTCGATCAAGAGGGCGGTCGGGTGCAGCGCCTGGGTCCGCCGCACTGGCCGGCCTATCCGCCGGGAGCAGTCTTCTCGGCGCTTTACGATATTGATTCGGCGCTCGGCCTGACTGCGGCGCGGCTCAGCGCGAGGCTGATCGCGGCCGATCTGGCAGAGGCGGGGTTCAGCGTCGATTGCCTGCCGATCGCCGATGTACCGGTGCCCGGTGCTGACGCGGTGATCGGCAACCGGGCCTATGGAACCGAGCCCGCCAAGGTCGCGGCGATCGCGCGCGCGGTAACCGAGGGCCTGCAGCAGGGCGGTATTATGCCCGTTCTCAAGCATATTCCCGGTCATGGCCGGGCGACCGCGGACAGCCATTTCAGGCTGCCGGAGGTCGCGACCTCACGTGCGGAACTGGAACAAACCGATTTCGCGGCGTTCCAGCCGCTGGCCGATCTGCCGATGGCCATGACTGCACATGTTGTGTTCAGCGCGCTGGATTCCGCCCATCCCGCAACAACTTCTGCGACAATCATCGAACAGGTGATTCGCGGCAGGATCGGGTTTCAGGGTCTGTTGATGAGTGATGACGTTTCCATGAATGCGCTGGCCGGATCGATCGCCATGCGGACCCAGGCCATCTTCAGCGCCGGCTGCGATCTGGCTCTGCATTGTAATGGCAAGATCGATGAAATGTGGGAGGTCGCGCGGCATTCGCCTGTCTTGTCCGGCCGCGCGCTCGAACGCGCCATGGCCGCGCTGGCGTCGCGACGGCCCGCGCAGCCGCTCGATCGAAGACAGGCGCGCGCTGCGCTCGATGCGCTGATTGAACAGGCAGGGACGGCAGGCGCATGAGCGCGGAAATCCTATCCTTTGAAACCGGACGCCCCGCGGAGCTTGCGGAAGCTGAGCCGTCGCTGGTGGTCGATGTTGAAGGCTATGAAGGCCCGCTCGATCTGCTGTTGGCGCTGGCGCGGCAGCAGAAAGTCGATCTCGCCAAGATTTCCATCCTGGCGCTGGCCGACCAGTATCTTGTGTTCATTGAAGCGGCGCGCAAGATCAGGCTGGAACTCGCCGCCGACTATCTGGTGATGGCAGCCTGGCTGGCGTTCCTGAAATCACGGCTGCTGCTGCCCGAGCCGGCCGCGGCGGAAGGCCCCAGCGCCGGTGAAATGGCCACCGCGCTGGCCAATCGGCTCCGCCGGCTGGAGGCGATCCGTGAAGCCTCCAATCGCCTGATGAATCGCGCGCAGTTGCAGCGCGATGTGTTTCCACGCGGCAATCCGGAGGCCATCGCCGAAATTCGTCATCCGCGCTACACCGCCACGCTGTATGATCTGCTCACCGCCTATGCCGCCCAGCGTCAGCAGCGTGTCCTGGCCACCGTTCATCTGGCCAAACGCACGGTATGGTCGCTGGCCGAGGCGCGTGCCTCGCTGGAACGCCTGGTCGGCGCGGCCGAAGATTGGAGCCGGCTCGACGAATATCTGATTCGTTATGTCGTTGACCCCTCGCAAAAGGCCACGGTGTTCGCGTCGAGTTTCGCCGCGGCGCTGGAACTGGTGCGCGAGGGCGATATGGAGTTGCACCAGCATGAGGCGTTCGCGCCGCTGTATTTTCGCAAGCGTCCGCCGCAATCCAGGTCCGATGCGATGATGCCCGATGGGATGATATCCGATGCAACGATCGCGCCGGACCGTTCAGGCGAGTGAGTGAAAGAAGGAGACCGTGACATGGCCAGTTTGGCGGAAAAACGCATCCTCGTCGATGCCGAGCAAGCTGCCGCGGATCCGCAGGCGCGGCCGGAGGAATTGCGGCTCTTGGAAGCGCTGCTGTTTGCCGCCAGCGAACCGCTTGACCAGGCCACGTTGGCCAAGCGCATGCCCGAAGGCGTCGACATCAAGGTGGCGCTGGCCCAGCTGCAGGCCGATTACGCCTCGCGCGGCGTCAATCTGGTTCGGGTCGCCAATAAATGGACCTTCCGCACCGCGGGCGATCTGTCGTGGCTGATGACGCGGGAAAGCACTGAGACGCGGCGGTTGTCGCGCGCGGCGATCGAGATGCTGGCGATCATCGCTTATCACCAGCCGGTGACGCGCGCGGAGATCGAGGAAATTCGCGGCGTGATCACCTCCAAGGGAACGCTCGATGTGTTGCTGGAAACCGGCTGGATCAGGCCACGGGGCCGGCGCAAGGCGCCGGGGCGCCCGCTGACCTTCGGAACCACCGAAGCCTTTCTGTCCCAGTTCAGCCTGGAGGCGCTCGGCGATCTGCCGGGGCTCGATGAGCTGAAGGGTACCGGGCTGCTCGATTCGCGGCTGCCCTCCGGGTTTCAAGTTCCGACACCCTCGGATGATCCAAGCTTGCGCGAGGATGAGGATCCGCTCGAGGTCGGCGATCTCGATCTGGTGCTGGCGCCGGCGGTTGAGCCCGAGGACGGGCCCGCCAGCTGATCGCGCGGGAATGGGCTACTGTTAACGGTGAGCGCCATGACGCGCATTTGACGTGGCCTGGGTGCTTGTTTTTGATGCTCCCGAGGCCTAGGTTCAGGGTTGAATTAGGCCGGGTGTCCGGCTCCGCGCGTTTGGAGGATTTTACGATGGGCTTGAGCTTTCAACACATTCTGATCCTCGCGGTGGTTGTTCTGTTGCTGTTTGGGCGGAACAAGATATCGGATCTCATGGGTGATTTCGCCAAGGGCATAAAGTCGTTCAAGAAAGGCTTGGCCGACGACGATGTTGTTGCCGAAAAGCCTGAGCCGCCGCTGAAGACCA
>Ga0302319_10006141_pt1 | contig 23958 bp, 23 predicted proteins | sample Bog_T0_2_FD_203319 | JGI IMG/M metagenome (GOLD analysis project Ga0302319, IMG submission 203319) | Peat permafrost microbial communities from Stordalen Mire near Abisko, Sweden - Bog_T0_2 | ecosystem: Environmental > Terrestrial > Soil > Wetlands > Peat | place: Sweden: Abisko, Stordalen Mire...
CACGACCATGCCGAGGACGCGGCGGCCTACTGCCGCGCTGCGCGCCTTGGGGCTGGTCACGAGCCGGTCCTCAACGGCTGCGGTAACGGTCCGTCGCGAGTACGAGTTCGTGCGTATTGCCCGCTTCGAAAGCCGAATGCCCGGCGTCCGGGACGACGCGAAAATCGGCCTCGGGCCAGACCCTGTGCAAATCCCAAGCGCTCGTCATCGGGCATACGACGTCGTAGCGTCCCTGCACGATTGTCGCCGGTATGTGGCGGATGCGATCGACATCTTCGAGCAATTGGCTTTCGCTGCGCATGAAGCCGCGATTCACGAAGTAATGGCACTCGATGCGCGCGACCGCGAGCGCGAAATGGTCTTCGCCCCATTTCTTCACATGCTCCGGCTGACCACGCATGAAACTCGTCGAACCTTCCCAGACCGACCAGGCGCGCGCCGCGAGGAGCGCGGCGCGCTGATCGCTGCCGGTCAGCAATTTGTAGTACGCATTGAGGAAGTCGTCACGCTCGTCGGCGGGGATCGCGTCGCGGTAGGATTCCCAGCAGTCCGGGAAAATGGCGGACGCGCCATTCTGGTAAAACCAACGAATCTCACCATAGCGCAGCAGGAATATCCCCCGCAACACGAGTTCGGTGACGCGTTCCGGATGGGCCTCGGAGTAGGCAAGTGCCAGCGTGCTGCCCCAGGAGCCGCCGAACACCAGCCAGCGCTCGATCCCGAGATGCTTGCGCAGCCGTTCGATGTCGGCGACCAGATGCCAGGTCGTGTTCTCGATGAGGCTCGCGCTCGGGCGGCTGCGCCCGCAGCCGCGCTGATCGAACACGACGATCCGATAGTGGTTCGGGTCGAAGAACTGGCGCGCGCGCCGGTCGGATCCCGCGCCCGGACCACCGTGCAGAAAAATTGCGGGCTTGCCGGCGGGATTGCCGGACTCTTCGTAGTAGATTTCGTGTATTTCCGAAACGCGCAAATAACCCTGGCGGAACGGTTCGATCGGCGGATAGAGCGTGCGGCGCGCGCTCTCGAGAGCGGGAGCCGGCAGAGCCTTCGAAGCCGGCCGCCGCACGGCCGCGCGTTTCGCGCGACTCCGCAGCGGCGCCGCCTTGAGGGCGGATTTGGCGGCGGATTTCGCGGCGGGTTTGCGAACGGGAACGGCGCGCTTCGCAGCGGCGGCGCTGGGTCTCTTTTTCTTCATCGACTAATCCTTTGTGAGGCGGTTGACCATGGGGCCTAGCGGCCGGCCGCCGAGCAGGTGCAGGTGCAGGTGATAGACCTCCTGACCGCCGTCCGAATTGCAGTTGATGATGAGGCGGTAACCGCTGTCGGCGATCCCGCGCTCTCTGGCAATGCGCCGCGCGACCAAAACCATGTGGCCGATCAGGACCTCGTCCTCGTCGGCGATGTCGTTTGCCGTAGGAATCGGTTTATTCGGCACGATCAAGATATGGACGGGCGCCGCAGGCCGGATGTCCTCGAACGCGATGAGGCGCTCGTCCTTGAACACCACCGTCGCCGGCAGGTCGCCGGCAATGATTTTTTCGAACAGCGTGGGCATCGCCAACCGGTCCTCGAGTCCGTGATCAGGGTCATTTTTGGGCAGCGCCAAGATTAGCAGGAACTGCAGCCGGCTTCCGATCCTCGCGACGGGCGTTTATAGTGTGATTGAATTCTCGATATCGAAAAATGTGCGATGCGTCACTGGTCGCCAATAGTAATGGGAATGATTCTCATATAGAATTGGCGTCATGGATCCGCTGCACGTAGGTCTGCCCGATTTGCCGTCCGGAACTCTTGCCCGGGTGGTCTCCGTCGATGCCCCCGACTCGGGCGCACCGCGCGAACTCGCGCGGCGGCTCGCCGAACTGGGCTTCCTGCCGGGAGAACTCGTGCGCATCGTGGGGCGTGGTTTTCTATCCCGCGAACCCATCGCGGTCCGCATCGGGACCGGAACCTTTGCACTGCGATTATTCGAGGCGGCTTGTATTCGCGTTTGCCCGGAGCAGACGCAGCTCGGCTGAGACTGACGATGGACGCCGCGTCGATTGCGCCCGCCGCCCCGCTGATCGCATTGGTCGGCAATCCCAATTGCGGCAAGACGGCGCTCTTCAACGTGCTCACTGGGAGCCGGCAAAAGGTCGCCAATTACGCCGGCGTGACCGTCGAGCGCAAGGAAGGGTCGCTGCTCACCCCATCGGGGCGCCGCGTCCGGATACTCGATCTGCCCGGCGCCTACAGCCTCGAGCCGCTGACGCCCGACGAGCAAGTAACGGCCGACGTCCTGCTCGGTCGGCGCGCGGGCGAAGCCACGCCGGATTTCGTCGTTTGCGTGACGGACGCGACCAATCTGCGCCAGAACCTGCGTCTGGTCTTGAGCCTCAAGCGATTGGGGCTCCCGATGGTGGTTGCGCTGAACATGAGCGACATCGCGCGTCGCAAGGGCATCCTCATCGATGCGGCGCGACTCGAGCGCGAACTGGGGCTGGCCGTCGTCGAAACGGTGGGCGTCAAGGCGGGCGGCGCCCGCGCGTTGATCGAACTGCTCGAACGTGCGTCGGTGCCCTCGGTCAGTGCGGCGCCGTCGACGTGGCGCACGCCGACGGCGGGCGACATCGAGCACGATCAAGCGGAGGTGCGACGGATTCTCGGTGTGGTCGGCGGCGATCGCATCGAGGGTCTGACCGTCAGCGATCGCATCGATGCCGTCGTCCTGCATCCAGTGCTCGGCCCGCTGATCCTCGCGCTGATCCTGTTTCTGGTGTTCCAGGCCGTTTTCGCCTGGGCCCAGGCACCGATGGACGCGATCAAGGCCGGCGTCGATGCCGTCGGCAGGGCGCTCGACGGCCTCTTGCCCGAGAGCCTGTTCAAGGGACTCTTGATCAACGGCGTGATCGCGGGCATCGGCAGCGTGCTCGTCTTCCTGCCGCAGATCCTGATCTTGTTCTTCTTCATCCTGGTGCTCGAAGAATCCGGCTATCTTCCGCGCGCCGCCTTCCTGCTCGATCGCATCATGGGCAGCGTCGGGCTGTCCGGCCGCGCTTTCATTCCGCTGCTGTCGAGTTTCGCGTGTGCCATTCCGGGCATCATGGCGACGCGCACGATCCAGGATCCGCGCGATCGGCTGGCCACGATCATGATCGCGCCCCTCATGACCTGTTCGGCGCGGTTGCCCGTCTATGCGCTCATCATCGGCGCCTTCATCCCGCGGCGCGTATTTTGGGGCGGTCTCGAACAACAGGGTCTCGTCTTGTTCGTCCTGTACGTGGCCGGCGTGGTGAGCGCGATGGGGGTTGCCTTCGTGCTCAAGCGGCGCGGTGGCGGCACGCGGTTCCAGTCCCTCATGCTCGAGCTACCCGCGTATCACGTGCCGAACCTGCGCAATCTGGCGATCGGCCTGTGGCAGCGCGTGGAGATCTTTCTGACGCGCGTGGGTACGATCATCCTCGCACTCATGGTGATCCTCTGGGCATTGAGTTCGTTTCCCGCGCCGCCGCCCGGTGCCACCGGCCCCGCGATTCAGTACAGTCTCGCGGGACACCTTGGCGCGGCACTTGCCGTGTTGTTCGCGCCGATCGGGTTCAACTGGCAAATATCGATCGCCCTCGTGCCCGGTCTCGCGGCTCGCGAAGTCGCGGTCGGTGCGCTCGGCACGGTATACGCGCTGTCCGCCACGGGCGAGGGCATGAGCAATGCGCTCTCGCCTTTGATCGCCCACACGTGGAGTCTGCCGACGGCGCTTTCACTGCTTGCCTGGTATGTGTTCGCGCCCCAGTGCCTCTCGACCCTCGCCACCGTCAAGCGCGAAACGAATTCGTGGCGATATCCGCTGTTCATGGCGGCCTACATGTTCGCGCTCGCGTATGCCGCCTCGTTCATCACGTATCGGGTGGCGAGTCTCTTCTGATGCGGTACGTTCTCGACCTGTTGTTCGTCGGACTCGTCATCTCTGTGAGCCTCGCCTATGTGGTGTTCGCGCTGGGCCCAAAGGCGCTGCGCGTGCGTGCGGCGGACGCGCTCGCGGCGCGCGCGGCGCGCGTGCCGTCTGCCTTTAAGCTGCGGCGCGGCGTGTTTTGGCTCAGCGAGTCGCTCGGCGCGAAGGCCGGTGGTGCTTGCGGCGGCTGCAATTCCTGCGGCACGACCACGAAGGACCCCGCGGCCGCGAGCAAGGACCCCGCGGCCGCGAGCGCCGGCACCTCCGCTGCTGCAGGGCGCGACGTGCGTGTGCCGGTCGCGCGCATTGGGCGGCGCGGCGTCACGCCGCCCTGAAGACTTCGCCGGCCGGCAAGCGGCCGCGCCGTCGCAGGGCGCGATGCCGCATGCCGGGGCATCACCTGCCGTCGAACCGCGGCGTGCGCTTGGCGTGAAACGCCGTCAGGCCTTCGACGAAATCGGCCGTATCGGCAAGGGTCGCCTGGGCGCGGGCCTCGAGTGCCAACTGTTCATCGAGTGACCCGGCGCCCCTGCCGTTGAACACGGCCTTGATCTCGGCGTAAGCACGGCTCGGCCCGTTCGCGAGCCGGCGCGCAAGCGCTTCGACGGTCGCATCGAGCGCGGCGTCGTCGACAACCTCCCAGATGAGACCCCAACGCGCAGCGTCTTCGGCGCCGAGTGCGTCGCCGAGCAGTGCCAAGCCCTTCGCGCGCGCCGTGCCGACGGAGCGCGGCAGGAAGTAGGTGCTGCCGAGGTCGGGAATGAGGCCGAGCTTGGGCGCGAACAACTGCAGAAAGCTCGCCGAACGCGCCGCAATCACGAGATCGCCGGCGAGCGCGAGACTCGCGCCCGCGCCGGCCGCCACGCCGTTGACGGCAACGATGACCGGCGCGCGCAGATGGAACCACGCGCTTATCATGGGATTGAACTGGTCGCGCAGGGCGGCGCCCACGCTCGCCCCCGGACTCATCGCCGCGTCGCCCAAAACGCCGCCGCGCATGAGGTCGGCGCCCGCGCAAAAGGCGCGGCCCGCGCCCGTCAGCACGACGGCACGCACGTCCGCATCGGCCGCGATCGCATCGGCGGCCGCTCGCAGATCCGCGATCAGCTGGCCGTCGAGCGCATTCAGGCGCTCGGGCCGGTTCAAGGTCACGTAGACGGCCGCCTCGCGTCGCTCGAACAGCAGGGTCTTGAATTGCATGCAAACACTCCTTCGGTGCAAAGCCCAAGCTCTTGGAATTGCAAGTTTACCCGCGGCGCATGTGCGCGGCGGATGTGCGCGGCGAAGGACTGCGCCATACTCGCGTTCGTCGTCCTGTCATGAGAGTCTCGCATGCCGTTACCTTCGATTCTGCACAATCGACTGCGCCTGCCCGTGGTCGGGGCGCCGATGTTCATCGTCTCGACGCCGCGCCTCGTGATAGCCCAGTGCCGTGCCGGAATCGTCGGCGCGTTTCCGGCGCTCAACGCGCGGCCCGCTGCACAACTCGATGATTGGCTCGCCGAGATCGGCGAGACGCTTGCCGCGGACGCTCGGGCGCGGCCGGACGTCAAGATCGCGCCGTTTGCCGTGAATCAGATCGTCCACGCGAGCAACGACCGTCTCGAGCACGATGTCAGGGCCTGCGTGAAGCACCGCGTTCCCATCGTGATCACCAGCCTGCGGCCGCCCGCAGAAGTGGTGGCCGCCGTGCATTCCTACGGCGGACTCGTGTTCCACGACGTGATCAGCGTGCGCCATGCCGAGAAGGCCGCCGCGCAAGGCGTCGACGGGATCATCGCCGTCTGCGCAGGCGCGGGCGGCCATGCCGGACTCCTCAGTCCCTTCGCGCTGGTCAAGGAAATCCGTTCGATCTTCCCGGGCACGATCCTGTTGTCCGGGGCGATGAGCACCGGCGCCGACGTGCTCGCGGCGCTCGCCCTCGGCGCCGACCTCGCTTATCTCGGCACGCGCTTCATCGCGACCGAAGAGGCGAATGCGAGCGCCGCGTACAAACAGATGCTGATCGACAGCACCGCGGCGGATATCGTGTACACGCCGCTGTTCAGCGGCGTTGCGGGCAATTACCTGCGCGGCAGCGTCGCGCAGACCGGACTCGATCCGGATGCTCTGCCGCATGCCGACAAGAGCCAGATGAATTTTGGCGCGGGCGGGACGGCGGAACGCAAAGCATGGAAGGACATCTGGAGCGCGGGTCAGAGTGTCAGCGGCATCGATTCCGCGCCGGCGCTCGCGACCTTGGTCGACACGATGGAGCGCGAATACCGGGAGGCGCTTGCGCGCGTCGCGAGCCCGGCTCCGGACTATTCGATTGCGCAGGAGTCCTCCGCGCCCTGATAATGCCCGGGATGCCGCGACTCAACCTCGATCAGTTGCCTGCCGCTCTGGGCCGCGGCCTCGCGCCCGCCTACCTCGTGTCCGGCGAGGAACCCCTGTTGATCAGCGAGGCCGTGGATGCGATTCGCGGCGCGGCCCGCGCGGCGGGGTTCGCGGATCGCAAGGTCTTCTTCATCGAACGCGGTTTCGATTGGAGCGAATTGCGCGCCGAGACGCAGGCACTCTCCCTGTTCTCCGCGCGGCGCATCGTCGAACTGCGTTTGCCCACCGGCAAGCCGGACAAGGGGGCGGCACTGCTCGCCACGCTCGCTACCGATCCGCCGCCCGACGTATTGAGCCTCGTGGTCACCGAGAAAATGGACAAGAAAGCGAACGAAGCGCCCTGGGTCCAGGCCTTCCAGCAGCACGGGGTCTGTGTGCCGGTGCGTCCCGTGGGTCCCGATCAGCTCCCGGCGTGGCTCGCCGCGCGCGCGCAGCGCGTCGGGGCGACACTCGCGCCCGACGCCGCGCTGCTGATCGCCGAACGCGTCGAAGGGAATCTGCTCGCCGCGCACCAGGAATTGACCAAACTCGCACTGCTCGCGCAAGGCGCGGTTATTTCACTTGAGCTGGTCGCAGGCGCGGTCGGCGACAGTGCGCGCTACGATGTGTTCCAAGTCGCGGGAGCCGCCTCGGCGGGCGACGCGGCGCGCGCGCTGCACGTCCTTGCCGGGCTGCGCAGCGAAGGGGTCGAACCCACGCTGATCCTCTGGGCGCTCGTACGCGAGCTGCGCGGACTGTTCCAAGCGCGGGAGCGCAATCGCCTGCGCTCCTCGCACCGTGGCAGCGGCTGGAATCTCGCCAATGCACCGTCGCCGGAGGCGCTCGCGCGCTTGCGCTCGCTGCCCTTGGGATCGCTGCTCATCGAAGCGAGCGCGGTCGACCGGATCGTCAAGGGACAGGCTGCGGGCGACGCGTGGACGGCGCTCACGCGCCTCACCGCGCAGCTCGCGGGAGCGCTTGCGCCGGCGAGTGCCCTCCGGCCGCCGGCGGGCGCTTTGCAACGGCCGGCGCTTTCAGGCAGGGTAGCTCCATGAAACCCATGGGAATTTTCGGCGGTACCTTCGATCCCATCCACTATGCCCATTTGCGCACGGCCTTCGAACTGCAGCAGGCCCTGCGTTTGCGCGAGATTCGCTTTCTACCGGCCGGTAATCCTCCGCATCGCGATCAACCGCTCGCCGATCCGCAGCTGCGACTGCGCATGGTCGAGGCCGCCACGGCCGGCCAAGCCGGCTGGGTCGTCGATGATCGCGAGGTCCGCAAGGAGGGCCCGTCTTACTCGGTCGAAACGCTGGCGGAATTGCGCCATGAATATCCGGATCGCAGCCTGTGTCTGATCGTAGGCATGGATGCGTTTCTGAGCCTGCCGAAATGGTACCAGTGGCGTGATTTGCTGCAGCTTGCCCATCTGGTCGTCGCGCATCGCCCGGGCTGGCGCGCGCCGGGCATGGGGCCGCTCGGCGAATTGCTCGTGGACCACGGCACGGGACGGATCAACGATCTGCACGAATCGCGGTTCGGACATATTTACATCCACGCCGTCACGCAGCTCGAGATCTCCTCTACCGACGTGCGTCAATTGATCGCCATGGGCCGGGATCCGCGGTTTCTGATGCCGGATGCCGTGCGCAAGCTCATACTAGACGCCAACTGCTACTCCAAAACACGGGTTACTTAGTGCCGCAAGCAAAGAAGAAGACCGCCTCCCGCTCGAAACGCCCGCCGAAGCCGTCGGTCGTCGCCGCGACAGCGCAAGCCGCCCCCCGCAAGCGCAAGTCCGACCCGGTTCCCAAGACTCCTTCCGCCGCGCGAGGCGCGCGCAAGCCGCGAGCGCCGGCCGCGCCGTCACTGCAGACCGTGGTCATCGAGGCGCTCGCCGACATGAAGGCGCTCGAGATCAAGGTGCTCGACGTCCGGGGACTGACCGATATCGCCGACACCATGGTGATCGCGAGCGGCACGTCGGACCGGCACGTGCGCTCGGTCGCTCAGAAGGTCGTCGAGAAGACCAAGGCGGCGGGCTACCGTCCGCATGGCGTCGAGGGCCAGCAGGACAGCGACTGGGTGCTCATCGATCTTCACGAGATCATCGTGCACGTCATGCTGCCGCGGGTCCGCGAGTTCTACGGGCTCGAGAAGCTCTGGGATTTGGGCAGTCCGAAGCGCGCGGCGGCGCGCGCCTGAGGGATTCGCCGCGGCGATGAAATGCCGCCTGATCGCTGCCGGGACGCGTCTGCCGTCGTGGGTCAACGAGGGGTTCGACGAATACCGGCGGCGCCTGCGCACGCCGCTCACACTCACGCTGCACGAAATCCCGGTCGCTCAGCGCCGTCCGGGCGAGAATCCCATGCCGGCGGTCGCGCGCGAGGGCGCAGCGATGCTTGCCGCCCTGGACAAGGACGATTTTGTCGTGGCCCTCGAGGTCGGCGGCAAGGCGATGAGCACGGAGGATTTGGGCGCCTGGTTCGGGAAGCGACTTCAGGAAGGCCGGCCGCTCGCGATGCTCATCGGCGGACCCGACGGTCTCGCGCCGGACGTCGTGCGGCGTGCGGAGCAGCAATGGTCGCTCTCCCCGCTGACCATGCCGCATGGACTGGTGCGCATCGTCGTCGCCGAGCAAATCTACCGGGCGATGAGCCTCATGGCCGGACACCCGTACCACCGGGCCTGAAGGGTGCGGCACGCGGGTTTGCTATCCTGCACGGATGCCAACACCGTTCGTCTATCTCGCCTCGGAATCGCCGCGACGGCGCGAGTTATTGCGGCAAATCGGCGTGCCGTTCGAAGTTCTCCGCGTAGTGGTTGACGAGACGCCGCACGAGCGCGAGTCGGCCGTCGAGTACGTCCGGCGGCTCGCCTGCGAGAAGGCCTGTGCCGGCCATCGCGACGCGGCACTCGCGGCGACACGCCCACCGGTGCTGGGAGCCGACACCGCCGTGGTTCTCGACGGGCAAATCCTCGGCAAACCCCGGGATCGGACGCATGCCCTCGACATGCTCGCCGCACTATCGGGCCGTACGCACCAGGTTCTGACGGCCGTCGCGCTCGCCGCGGGCGACGCCACCGAAGTGCGCCTCTCGGCGAGCGACGTCACGCTACGGGGTCTCGATCCCGCGGAATGCAGCGTCTATTGGGACACGGGCGAGGCGCGCGACAAGGCCGGCGCCTACGCGATTCAGGGTCTTGCGGCGGTGTTCGTTGCCGGGCTCAAGGGCAGCTATTCGGGCGTCATGGGCCTGCCGATCTTCGAGACCGCGGAACTATTGGACGCGGCGGGCGTGCCGCGCTGGCGCGCCGCATGACGACCGAAATTCTGATCAACGCCAGCGTCCACGAAGCGCGCGCCGCGATCGTGGAAGCGGGGGTGGTCCAGGAGGTGTTTCACGAACGGGCGAGCCGCCGTGGGCTGATCAGCAACATCTACAAGGGTCGGGTATCGCGTGTCTTGCCGGGCATGCAGGCGGCGTTCATCGAGATCGGCCTGGAGCGCACCGCGTTTCTGCACGCATCGGACATCGTGGATGCGAATCACGCGGACACGGGACTCGAACCGCCGCGCACGGAGAGCATCCGCGCGCTCGTGGCCGAGGGCGACGAGATCCTGGTCCAAGTGGTCAAGGATCCTCTCGGCACGAAGGGCGCGCGACTCACGACCTATATCACGCTGCCCTCGCGTTATCTCGTCTACCTGCCGCAAGGCCGCGGCGTGGGCGTCTCGGCACGCATCGAGAGCGAGGCGGAGCGTGAGCGTCTGCGCGGCGTGGTCCAAGCTTTCACGATGCCGGACGAGCCGGCGGGTTTCATCGTGCGCACGGCCGCCGAGGACGCCGCCGCCGAGGCGCTCGGCGGCGACATGCACTACTTGCGCAAACTCTGGGAGGTCATCCGTCAACGAGGGCTGCGCACCCAGCCCGGAAATCTCGTCCACGCGGATTTGCCGCTGCATCTGCGCATTCTGCGCGACATGCTGACACCGGGCGTCGAGCGCGTGCTCATCGATCAGCCGGCTGCCTTCAAGGAGATGCAGGATTTCGCGGTGACGTTCATGCCGGACGCACTGCCGCGCATCGAACTGCACACGGACACGCGCCCCGTGTTCGAGGCGCAGCACGTCGAGGAGGAGATTCAAAAGGCGCTCGATCGCAAGGTGCCGTTGAAATCCGGCGGCCACCTGATCATCGATCAGACCGAGGCCATGACCACGATCGACGTCAATACCGGCGCCTTCGTAGGCCACCGCAATCTCGAGGAAACCATCTTCCGCACGAACCTCGAGGCTGCCGTGACGATTGCCCGGCAGCTGCGATTGCGAAATCTCGGCGGCATCATCATCATCGATTTCATCGACATGGAGGAGCCGGAGCATCGGCGCCAGGTGATCCAGGCGCTCGAGAAAGCGCTCGCCGACGATCACGTCAAGACGAACATCTCGTCGGTCTCGCCGCTCGGGCTCGTCGAGATGACGCGCAAGCGCACGCGCGAAAGTTTGGAACACGTGCTGTGCCGCGCTTGTCCCACCTGCGAGGGCCGCGGTTTCGTCAAGACGGCCGAGACCGTGTGCTACGAGGTGTTCCGTGAAGTCTTGCGCCAAGCCCGCCAATTCGATTGTCAGCAGCTGATGGTGCTCGCGCATCAAGATGTCATCGAGCGGCTGCTGGACGAGGAGTCCGCCGCCCTCGGAGAGCTCGAACTCGTGACCGGCAAGCCGATCCGCCTGCAGACCGAAGCCCTCTATGCCGTCGACCAGTACGACGTCGTCCTGATGTAAATGTTGCTGCGCAAGCTGGGCAGAGCATTGATCGTGGGCGTGGCGGGATTTCTGATTCTCGTGCTGCTCGCGCTCGTCGCCGCGAAGCTGGCGCTCGACCGCGTGCCCGCCTATCAGAACGACATCAAGGCCTGGGTGCATCGCCAAACCGGTCTTTACGTGCGCTTCGCGCACGTCAGCCCGACCCTGCGGTGGTATGGACCGGAGCTTTACTTCGAGCGCATCGAGTTGCGTTCGAAAGACGACAAGCGCGTGCTCGCGCGCGCGGCCGGCGGCCGCATCGGCATGGATGTGCGCCAGCTGGTGCGCAGCGGCAAGCTGTTCGCGGGCCGCGTGCAGCTCGATGCCCCCGACATCGTGATCGCCCGTCTCGGGCCGAGCAGCTTCGCGCTGGCTTCGGAGATCGCATTGCAAGGCGAGGGTAACGCGGCCGCAGCGCTGACACTCGATGACTTGCCCGCCGGCATGATCGCGATTCGGGGCGGAAGGCTGACGCTGCGCAATTGGAACGAGTCGCTGCCCGAACTCGTTCTAGGCGACGTGAACCTCGAGCTGCTCCGCGAGGCGGACCGGATCACGGTGACCCTCGCCGCGCATCTGCCGCCGAGTCTCGGCGGCGCGCTCGTCGTCACCGGCGGCGCACAGGGCCTCGGCGACCTGTCGTCGCTCGCATGGAGCCTCAACCTGCGGCCGCGCGACATCGACTTTTCCGGTTGGCGCCGGCTGCTGCCGGAGTATCTCGGCAGTCTCGCGGGCGGTCACGGCGGCTTCGCGCTGCGCGCCGACGGCATCGGCGCGCTCGTCAAGCATGCCGATCTCGATTTTGCGGCGGCCGACGTCGAGACTCGACTCGGCGAGCGCCTGCCGGCGAAATTCGATCAGATCGGCGGCGCGGTGAGCCTCTTGCATGCCGGCGATCGCTGGAGTCTCGCCGGCCGGCGCATGTACGCTTCGCGCGGCGGCCGCCAGGATCCGTCCGCCCAATTCGACGTGAGCTGGCGCGTGGCCGACGAAGGTCTGCTCGAGCTGCACGCCGGCGCGAGCTATCTGCGCGCCGAAGGCCTGCTGCCCTTGGTGGGATTGCTGCCGCAGAAGGATCTACGCGACCGGCTGCTCGCCCTGGCGCCGACCGGCGAGTGGCAGGATGCCCAGCTCGACCTCGATCGCGGCCGGCCCGGGGATCCGTGGCATCTGCGCGTCGCGGCGAAGTTCCGCGACGCCGGCCTTGCGCCGATGCTGCGTGCGCCCGGCCTGCGGGGACTCTCCGGCGAGATCGCGGGGACTGAGAGCGGGGGCAGCGTACGTCTCGAGATGCACGGCGGCCAGATCAACTGGCCGCGGCAATGGCCGCAGCCGATCACGGTCGAGCGCGCGAGCGGCAATTTTTACTGGAGCCGCAGTGACGCCGGTCTGCTGGTCGCGACGCCGGGCTTGGAGATCAAGACGCCCGACGCCCTGCTGCAAGCGCAGGTTGCGCTGCAATTGCCGAACGCCGGCGACTCACCGAATCTCACACTCGTGAGCCGCATCGACAACGGCAACGTCACCCACACGCGCGATTATTTGCCGCGCGACAACCTGCCGCCCAAAACGCTCGAGTGGCTGGACCGCGCCCTCGTGGCGGGCCACCTGACCCATGCCGACATCTTGCTGCGCGGACCGTTGCGCCATTTTCCGTTTCGCGACGGCAGCGGCCTGTTTCTCGCGCGCGCCGCGCTCGAGGGGGTCACGATCGACTATCAGAACGGTTGGCCGCCGGTAACGGATCTCGTGGGCCGCGTCGAATTCCGCAATGTCGGCATGAGTGCCGCAATCTACAAAGGCCGGGCCGATACGCTCGAACTTACCGAAGGCGAGGCCCTCTTTCCGGATTTCAAGAGCGGCGAGTTCAGCTTCCATGCGCTCGCGGCCGGAAGCGCCGAGGGCGCGCTCGCGTTCTTGCGCGCGACGCCTCTCGATGCGCAAACCGGACAGACTTTCTCGAACGTCGAGGCGCAGGGACCCTTCCAGAGCAAGATCGATGTGTACTTGCCGTTTCGCGATTTGACACGCCGCCGGATCCTGGTCGCGGCCACTCTCGACGGGGACTCGCTCACGAAACCCGGGTTGCCGCTGACGGCGAGCGATGTCACGGGCGACTTCGCGATCGAGAATGGGCAGCTCTCCCACGCCGACTTGCGCGGCAAGCTCCTGGGCGGCCCGTTTCACGCCATTGCACACGCGCCGCGCCCGCGACCCCTCAACCGTAGTCAGCTCGACGTGCGCGGCATGCTCTCGGGCGAAGCGCTGCGCGCCGCCTTGTCGCTGCCCGCGGCGACCCCGATACAAGGACAGTCCGACTGGCATGCCGTCGTCAAGCTCGCCCCGGAGCCGGCTCGCGAACGCTCCGTGCACGTGACGGGCAGCCTCGCGGGATTGGATCTGGAATTGCCGCAGCCTTTGCACAAACCTCCCGGCGTGCCCCTGCCGACGACGCTCGACATCCAATGGCCGAGTGCGGGCGGCACTCAGATCTCGCTCGCGATGGGCTCGCTGCTCCGCGGGGTCGGCCTGCTCGAGGCCGATCCAAAAGGGGGCACGCGTCTGGCGCACGCGGCGATCGGTTTCGGCGACAGCGATCCGGTGATCAGCGACAGCCAGATCGTGAGCGTCGGCGGCCGTCTGGGGCACCTCGATTTGACCGGCTGGCTGCGTTCGATTCCGGCGGAGCGCGGTGGCCGGCCCCTGTCGGCGTACCTGCACAGCGCCAAGCTCGAGATCGACGCGGTCGACTTCATCGGGCTCGTCTTTCGCCAGGTCGGCGTCGACCTGCTTGCGACCGGCGAGCATTGGCGCGTGCGCGTCGAGAGCCCCAATCTCGCGGGGACGATCACCTGGCCCGCCGCCGCCGATTCGGCCGAACCTTGGGAACTCGCGTTCCAACGGGTGAAGGTCGACGAGGGGATGCTCGGGTCCCCTCCCGGCGCCACTGCCGGAGAAGCCGCTCCCGGCGAGGCGGCCGCGGGCGCCGCGGCCGCCGGCGCCGCGGCGGCCGGCGACCCGGCCGCCCGTTCCGTGAGTCCCCGCAGCGTTCCCGCGCTCGATTTCGCCGCCGACGACTTGAACTGGCTGGGCTGGCACGTCGGCTCCGTTCACGCCGTCCTCGGCAAGCACGACGACGGTGTGACGCTCGATGCGCTCACGACCCTTTCGCCCAGTTTCAAGATCGACGCGCATGGCGGGTGGCGAGGCAGGGACCCAGGCGTGGGCAGGATCTCCGGCGCGCTCACGAGCACCGACGTGAAGGCGACGCTCACCCAGCTGGGCTATGCCGACGTAATCTCGGCAAAGTCGGGCCACGTGGATTTCGACCTTTCCTGGGTGGGTGCCCCAACGGCCGACGCGCTGCGAGAAATGACCGGACACGTCCAGGTAGCGATGGAAAAGGGCGCGCTCCTCGGCGTCAAACCGGGTGCTGGACGGGTGCTCGGCCTTGCGAGCATCGCCGCTCTGCCGCGACGCCTCGCGCTCGATTTCAGCGACCTTACCGATAAAGGCCTCGCCTTCGACACGGCACACGGCAATTTCGAGTTTCGGGGCGGCAATGCCTACACGGATGACTCGGTGATCAAGGGTCCCGCCGCGGAGATCGGCATCATCGGTCGCGTCGGGATCAAGGCCAAGGACTATGACCAAACCGCGGAGGTCACAGGCAGCATCAGCAACACCCTGCCGATCGCGGGCGCGCTGGCCGGCGGCCCGGTGGTGGGCGCGGCCGTGTTGCTGTTCACGCAAGTGTTCAAACAGCCGTTAAACGGCCTGACACGGGCGTATTATCGGATCTCGGGCGGTTGGGATAATCCCACCGTCGAGCGCATCTCCAGCGCGGGCGCGGCAGCGTCCGGCGCCGAAGTGCCGAAATGAGGCCGCCGTGCTCGACCGGCGTCCTGAAACATCGATTGACCACCGACAGGAACACAACTCCATGGGCATAGTCGCCGCCGTTCAAATGACTTCCGGCCACATCGTGGCGGACAACCTTGCCGCCGCCGGCGAACTGCTTCGGGCGGCGAAGGAGGCCGGCGCGGAGATCGCCTGTTTGCCGGAAAACTTCGCGTTCATCGGTCTGCGCGACGTCGACAAGAAGCAAACCGCCGAGCTCGACGGCGATGGTCCGGCGCAGGCATTCCTGTCCGATACCGCTCGCGCGCTCAAGCTGTGGATACTCGGCGGGACGATCAACATCCGCGGCGGCGCCGACGGCCGCGTCGCGAATGCCTCGCTGCTCATCGACTCCGACGGCCGGCGCGTCGCGCGTTACGACAAAATTCATCTGTTCGACGTGACGATTCCCGGCCGAGACGAGCAATACCGGGAGTCGGGCACCGTCATGCCCGGCAGACGGGTCGTCGTGGCCGATACCCCGGTAGGCCGGCTCGGTTTGTCCGTCTGCTATGACATGCGCTTCCCGGAACTGTATCGCGATCTGGTCGCGCAAGGCGCCGAATGGCTCGCGATGCCCGCGGCGTTCACCGTCCCGACGGGTCGCGCGCATTGGGAAACGCTGTTGCGGGCGCGAGCCATCGAAAATCTTTGCTACGTGGTTGCACCGGCGCAGAGCGGCACGCACACGAGCGGTCGCGAGACCTACGGGAATACGCTGATCGTCGATTATTGGGGCTCGGTGCTCGCGCGACTCGAGCGGGGCAGCGGCGTCGTGACCGCCGACCTCGATCTGGTCAAGCAGGCGGAGACGCGCGCGCGATTTCCGGCCCTCGAGAATCGCCGGCTGGGCTGCGCGCCGCCGGCCGTGCACGAGGCGGTCCATGCCGCCCCCCACGCCGCCCCTCGCGACGCGCCCCATGCCGCCCCGCATGACGTTGAGGTGTCGGCGTGAGCGCCACCATGTTCGCGATCGCCGAAAAGGCGATCCTCGCGCCCTCCGGGCTCGACGAAGGGCGTTTGACGAAGGTGCTCGACACCGTGCTCTCCCGCGGCGTCGATTACGCGGACCTGTATTTCGAACTGTCGCACGAGGAGTCCTGGTCGCTCGAGGACGGTATCGTCAAGGACGGGGCACACAGCATCGAGCAGGGCGTCGGTGTGCGCGCGATCAGCGGCGAGAAAACGGGCTTCGCCTACACCGACGAGGTCCTGTTGCCGGCCCTCATCGAGGCATCCGACGCGGCGCGCGCCATTGCGCAGAGCGGCGGCCGCAACGCCGTCAAGGCCTGGGACCGCGCGCCCGCCCATCGCCTGTACCTGCCCATCGATCCGCTCAATTCGATCCCCGACGAGGACAAGGTCGCGTGGCTCATGCGCATCGACGCCGAGACGCGCCGCATCGATCCGCGCGTCAAGCAGGTCATGGCATCGCTCGCGGCGGTGCACGAGGTCGTCCTGATCGCCGCGAGCGACGGCACGCTGGCGGCCGACGTGCGTCCGCTCGTGCGCGTGAACGTCTCGGTCATCGTCGAGCAAGACGGACGGCGCGAGCAGGGCTACAGCGGCGGCGGCGGCCGCTTTGGACTCGACGAATTATTGCGCGGCGAGCAGCCGTTCGAGCACGGCCGGGAGGCCGTGCGACAGGCGCTCGTGAATCTCGAGGCGGTGGCGGCGCCGGCCGGCGCGATGCCCGTCGTCTTGGGTCCCGGCTGGCCGGGAATCCTGCTCCATGAGGCGATCGGGCACGGCCTCGAGGGAGATTTCAACCGCAAGGGCACTTCGGCATTCTCGAATCGCATTGGACAGCAGGTTGCTGCCGCCGAGATCACGGTCGTCGACGACGGCACACTCGACCGGCGTCGAGGCTCGTTGAACGTCGACGACGAGGGCACGCCGACGCAGTGCACCGTCCTCATCGAGAACGGGATCCTGCGCGGTTACATCCAGGACAAATTGAACGCGCGGCTCATGGGGATGCCGGCGACCGGCAACGGACGGCGCGAATCCTTCGCGCACATGACCCTGCCGCGCATGACCAACACCTATATGCGCGCGGGCAAGCACGACCCCGGCGAGATCATCGCTTCCGTCGAAAAGGGACTGTACGCGGTCAACTTCGGCGGCGGACAGGTCGATATCACGTCCGGGAAATTCGTATTCTCCGCGAGCGAGGCGTATCTGATCGAGAACGGCAAGCTCGGCGCTCCCGTCAAGGGCGCAACGCTGATCGGCAACGGTCCGGATGTACTCACGCGCGTGAGCATGGTCGGCAACGATCTGAAACTCGACGGCGGCGTCGGTACCTGCGGCAAGGAGGGTCAATCCGTGCCGGTCGGCGTCGGCCAGCCGACCTTGCGCGTCGACGCGTTGACGGTGGGCGGCACCGGGTAGGGAGAGCGCCGGGATGTCGTCCCACGGTGTCGTGAGATGCAGGTATCAGCGGTGGTCCCTGATCGCGCCGCAGATCCGGAGCGCCGTATCGGCGACCCGGTTTACCGAAGGTCGGTATCCGTCGCCGATCCAATGCAGCGCGATGTGCATGATTCCACCGACGGCGCCGGCTTCGAGCATGGGATCGCGGCGCGCGCCCCGCGGCGCGAGGGTCGCGCTGATGGCGCGGCCAAATTCCCGCAGGGAATTCTCGAACGAGGCTTCGACCACCGGACCCACGCCGCGAATCTCCATCAGGAAGAGCTTGGCTGTGCGCGGATCGCGCTTGAGCCGCCGAAAATACGCGCGCAACATGGTCCGCATGCGCTCAGTCCGCGCCGCGTCGCCGACGCCCGTTACCTTCGCCCCGGCGCCGGCCTCGAGCAATTCGGCGAGCACGGCGAGCGCCACCGCCGCGTAGCAGGCCGCGAGCAATGCTTCGCTGTTCTCGAAGGATTCATAGAAGTATCGCTCGGTAAGACCGGCCCGATCGCACACCGCCTTCACGGTCGAGTGCCGGTAGCCGCGTTTTCCGTAAACCGCGATCGCGGCCGCGATGAGATCGAGGCGCCGCCGCTCGCGGCGCTCGTCTCGCTTCACGCCCCGGTAGGGCCGTTGCGTCGGCGGCGGCTTCGTCATGCGAAGGGCGTGTGCTACTTCCCCAGTACGGTGGCGAAGAACGCGCGCGCGGCGAGCGTGCAGAACGGCGCCTCCGCCGTGTGCGTCTGTTGCACGACTTTGGCCTCGGCTTCTGCAAGGGGCAGGCTGCCGCCGGCCGCCGAGAGGTAATACGCGAGCAGCGCCGCCTCGGTCGTCTGAAAAGCGGCCTGCACCGGCGCGAAGCTGCCCGAGGGCGCGGCGTTGATATCCAGCACGGACACGAGGCCCGCCGGCAAATCGCTCCAGAATTTCTGCATCGTGCCGGTATTGACCGCGTAGAAGACCGTCGGGTCAGCATCGCCTCCGCAGAGCAGAGTCGGCGAATGGGGCGCCCAGGCGGGATTGCGCAAGTCGTTCTTGAGCAGCGCCTGGCGAAAGTAGAACGCGGGCGCGAGATCCGGATTCGGGATCGCCGCGGGGATCGCAGCCGGGCTCGGCGCGGAGCCCGGCGGCGCGAGAGGCCCGGCGCCATCGACGAACGTCGCCGCGTTGATCGCATAGCTCACCCGATAATCGTCCTGAACGAGATACGGGACACCGAACCCCAGGTCGAACAAGGGCGTCAGTGGATTGTTCGGATTGGACGGTTTGGCGAGCGCGGCGGTGAGTTCCATGGAGAGCGTCGCGCTGCCCGGAATCGTGACGGTCGGGCCCACGCTGTCGAACAGGGCCGTCTCCGGAAGCCGACCATCGCCGAACAGTGTCGCGAGGGGCGTCGTGCTCGGCAGCAGCGTGTCGATGCCGGTTGCATACGTCGACGTGAAGACATCGCCCGTCGACGAATAGATGTTCCCATAGGCGTGCTGATAGCTCGTCGTGAGCAGCGGCGAGAAGACCGTCGAACCAAGGTCGACGCCGCCGAGGAAGATCGTGTCGCTGAACGCCTCGATGGCATAGGGTCCGGACAGGGGCGCCGCCGCCGTCACCGCCCCGCCGGCCGCCTCGATCGCGCGCTGTGTCGCCATCGCGACGTAGCCGCCTTCGGAGTAGCCCGTGATGAACAGTTTGCCGTCGTCGCTCGTCGCGGCGCTCAGGGTATTCGGCAGCGCGGTACGCGCGGCCGTGAGGATGTCGGTCATCTCGGCCGCGTTCTGCGCGGCATTGATGTATGGGTGATAGCCCAGGGTCGATATGTCGTAGCCCGCGTAGTTGGGCGCGACGACGATGAAACCCTGGGCCGCGAACATCGCCGCCACCAGCGCGCCTTCCGTATTGCTCGGATTGGTGATGTCGGCGATGTTCGTCGCCTTGTCGGTCGCCGTCCCGTGGGCATAGAGCACGATCGGACGCGGCCCGGAGCACGCGGGCGCGGCGCCGGTCGGTACCATCAGCGCGCCCGAAGACTCGGTCGTCTCGTTCGCGCCGCCGATCGTCCAGAATTTGACGTAGTAGAAGTCGACGCCGCAGACGGGCTTGCCGGCAATCTCGAGCAGTTGTGCGCCGCCCGATGCGGCGCCGACCTCGGCGGCGAAGGTCGGTGCATCGAGGGATGCGATACGCAGCGCCGGATTCACCGCAAGAGTGCCGCGGGCAGTCGATGTCGCGACGGCGGACGTCATCGAACTCGATCCGCATGCGCTCGCGAGTGCCGCGGCGGCGACCACGCAAAAGCCCCTGACGGAATTGGACATGGCGGACTCCTCATGCGACGAAGACATGGCTGGCACTCCCCAAACGAGTGGGTCCGGTCTGATCTCCCACGAAAAAGGGGCGCCGGACTATATGCCGCGCGATTCTACGCGACTCGCGTGAATTGCCAACAACTATCTACCGGGGATCATCACGGGCTTTTCGCCGCCCGCATACCGCCTCGATTTCGGGCCGCAAGATCTGACATGCGGTTCTGTCAAATACGCGCGATGCGACGTCGGCGCCTACGCACCGCCGCTGCCGGACTCCTGCGCACGGCGGCCGCGCAGCGCAGTAAACGCGCGGGTCGCGGCCGCCACGCGGGCGACATAGCTCGCCGCGTCGTGATCGCCGCAGCGCGCGCCCGCGGCGAGCCGTGCTCCACGCCTGACATACTCATCGCCCGCGCCCGCGCCGCATAGATGAATGACCGCTGCGAGTTCGCGGGCGCGGCCCGGCGCGAGATGATGCATGCGCCGCCGCGCCAGGATCTGAACCATGGTTCGATCGAGATAGGCCGACGTCAGTTCGATGGCGTGGGCCGGGATCACACGCGAATAGAAACCGCTCCACGCACAGACACCGCGTGAATTCGCTGCCTCGAAGACGGCATGATCGCGGATGCAATAGCGCTTCGCCTCCGCGAACGTTCCATTCGTGATCTGAAACATTCCGACGGCGCTCGATGCCGGCCGATACCAGTCGAGCGGGCCCGCCAAGGGGGTCCAGCGCCAATAGGTCTGGGCGACGGGATTGCCCGCCCCTTCGACCTGGGCGAGCGCCGCGAGCAGTTCCGGGGAGACCCACCGGGTCGAGTAGTGCTCGAACAGCGGACCGTAGTCACGCCAGGTTTCCGCCGGCGCTTTGGCGAGGACGCCGCTCGCGGGCAGAAACAGCGCTGTGGGCTTCTTGCCCACTTGGTACACGAGCGTCGCGAAGCACCACAGAACGACGGCGAAACCGACCGCTGCCAGGACGCGGCCGCCGCGCGAGACCCGCCCCAACCAGGACGCGGCGCGCCGCCGTGAGCCGCGTGACGGCCAGAGTCCCGCCAGCCCGGCTCGGCGCCGCGTGCTCTTACGGGCCGATCGCGGCTTTGCGAATCGACGCGGCGCAGCCGCTAGCGGCTTTGCCGCTGTGGACCGGGCGTGCTTCGATGTCGTCATCGTGAAATCCTACAGGAACACGCGCCCAAGGGCGTATGGAAATAGGTCGGGCACGGCGTACTCTCCCGTCTTTGGGCTACTCGTCGACGACACCATGTCCAGGCCGATTCAGAGCGCCGCTTTCCCGGATGCGGATCAGATGATTCAACGGCTGCAAGGCGATACCGAAGAGGAGCGCAAGCTCCTTGCGCGCGAGTTGCACGACGACATCGGCGGCTGGATGGTATCGGCGGTCATGGACGTTTCGTGGGTCGAGGGCCACTGGGAATCGGCCGCCCAGGCCCGGGACCGGTTGAAGCGCGTGCGCCAGACGCTCACGACCGCGATCGACTTCGAACGACGTATGATCGAAAGCCTCCGGCCAAGCCTGCTCGATACGGTTGGTCTGTTTTCGGCGCTGCAATGGCTGGTGCGGGACGTTTGCCTGAGGACGAACCTCGTCTGTACGCTCGATCTTCCGTCGGCCGAACCCGGCTTCACGCCGGAGGCCTCCATCGGAGCTTATCGTCTCGTGCAAGAGGGGATCGATCTCGCCATGCGCACGCCGGGCGTGACGGCCGTGGACGTCGAGGTCAGCGTGCGTGACGCCGGCATTCGGTTCAGGGTCTCACACGACGGCACTCCGCAGACGCCTGATCGCCCCGATGAAGACGCCGCCTTCTCGATTTGCAAGATGTCGCACCGCGCGCGCGGCCTGGGAGGCACTCTGCGCGTCGAGCGGGCCGCGGGCCGCGTCAAGACGGAATATCTGGCGACGATCCCACATCAGCTTCCCGAGTCGGCGGCGCGGGGTCAGCCGGCGATATAGCCTTCCAGGGCTTCGATGCGCCGCGACTGCTCCTCGATGACGGCCTTGACGAGGTCGCCGATCGACAAGATGCCGAGCACGTGCCCGTCCGACACGACAGGCAAATGTCGGATGCGCTTATCAGTCATGAGTTCCATGCAATGATGCACCGTGTGTTCGGGCGCGACGGTGATCGGCGGCGCGCTCATGATGTCGGCGACGGGCGTATCGCGCGACGCCCGGTTCATGAGGATGACTTTGCGCGCGTAATCGCGTTCCGAGACGACTCCGAGCAGCAGATCCGCGTCCATGACGAGCAGCGCGCCCACGTGATTCGTCGCCATGATTTCGATGGCGCGCAGCACGGAGTCCTGCGGTGTGACGCTGAAGAGCCGTCCGCCCTTGACTTCCAATAACTGCTTGACCGTCTGCACCATTCCCCCGTCGGCTCGGAGCGCAGTCTTGCGACCGCCGTGTCATCCGACTATACGCCTGCGCGCCGGACCCGGCGCAATACTCTGCTCAGATCGTGCCGGCCGCTGCCAGTACGTCGATCTCGGCGGACCCCATCCCCAGCAAGTTCGTGAGCACTTCGCGCGTGTCGGCGCCGAGAGCCGGAGGAGGCAGGCGATAGCTCACGGGACTCGCCGACAGGCGCAGGGGGTTCGCGACCAGAGGCACGCTGCCCGCCGCAGGATGCGGCAGGGCGAATTGCATGCCGCGCGCGCGAACCTGAGGATCGGCAAAGACGGCATCGATGGCATTGATCGGGCCGCAGGGTACGTGCGCCTGCTCGAGGCGCAGGACCCAATGCATGGTCGTCTCGCGGCGCGTAGCGGCCGCGAGCGCGGCGATCAGCGACTCGCGATTCGCGACACGGTCCTCGTTCCGTGCGTAGCGGGGGTCCAGGCCGAGTTCGGGTAGTTGGAGTTCGCCACAGAGCCGCTTGAATTGAGCGTCGTTGCCGACGGCGATGATCATGTTGCCATCACGGGTGGGAAAATCCTGGTAGGGCACGATGTTCGGATGGGCATTGCCGAGGCGTTCCGGTGCCGTGCCGCCGACGAGGTAGTTCGCCGCCTGATTCGCAAGGCTCGCCACCTGCACGTCGAGCAGGGCGACGTCGATGGACTGGCCCACTCCCGTGCGGTCGCGGTCGGTCAATGCGGCGAGAATCCCGATCGTCGCATACAAGCCGGTCAGGATGTCCGTGAGGGCGACACCGGCCTTCTGCGGCCCTGCGCCGGGCTCGCCCGCCTTGCGTCCCGTGACGCTCATGAGACCGCCCATGGCTTGGACCAGGAAATCGTATCCGGGCCGCGCCGCATAGGGCCCCGTTTGGCCGAAGCCCGTGATCGAACAGTAGACGAGACGCGGATTGACCTTCCGAAGCGACTCATAGTCGAGTCCATAGGCGCCGAGGCCGCCCACCTTGAAATTCTCGACGAGGACGTCGGCACTACCCGCAAGGCGCCTGACGATGTCCTGACCGGCCGACGTCGTGAAATCCACGGTGACGGACTTCTTGTTGCGATTGGCGCATAGAAAGTAGGCGGCGTCGGCGCGGCCGGCCCCGGCGGGCTTGTCCATGCCGTCAGCGGGTTCCCCTCCGAGGAAGGGCGGCCCCCAAGCGCGCGTGTCGTCGCCGCAGCCGGGACGCTCGATCTTGATGATCTCCGCACCCAAGTCGCCGAGCGCCTGGGTCGCCCACGGACCGGCAAGCACGCGTGAGAGGTCGAGCACACGGATGTGCGCGAGCGAATCGGTCACCGGCGGGCTACCGGGCGCGCTTGGCGCTGTCGTAAGTCACGTAGTACTTCTTGTAGCCCTGCGTCGACCAGTGACCCTTCCAGCCCTTCGGGATGGCCGCGCCTTCGCCGGCCTTGAGCTCCAGCACCGTGCCATCCGCCGAGGTCAACTTGACGCTGCCTTCGATGAAATACATGAACTCGTCCTCCGGGTAACTCGGAATGTCCTGCTCCGAGGGTCCGGCGCTGTAGAGTCCCGATTCGACGCGGCCGTCCTTGGACTTCGAGAGCAGCACGTCGATCGTGGGGCCGTCCGGCCCGTTCTCCTTCGCCGCGGACTTGCTGGTGAATATGGGCCCTCGCGCCTCCTCGGCCGTGACCTTGGCAGGCTTGTTCGTCACGAGGGGGGCATCTGCGGCCGATGCCGCAAGCGCGAAGGCAGACAGCATGAAGGCGGCGACGAGCGCGCGGGATTGTCGGTACATCGAGGTTTCTCCTTCGGCCGGGCCAGCTATCTTAGCGCAGGCGCAGGCGCA
>Ga0302319_10006143_pt1 | contig 23957 bp, 23 predicted proteins | sample Bog_T0_2_FD_203319 | JGI IMG/M metagenome (GOLD analysis project Ga0302319, IMG submission 203319) | Peat permafrost microbial communities from Stordalen Mire near Abisko, Sweden - Bog_T0_2 | ecosystem: Environmental > Terrestrial > Soil > Wetlands > Peat | place: Sweden: Abisko, Stordalen Mire...
ACGTGGGGCTTGAGGAATGGCTCCTCTTTTTCCTGATAAGATCGCGAGGTGGAAAACCCGTTGAATTGCCGCGATACCGTGCGGGAGGTTTTCTCGATGGTTTTCTCGCCGATGCGTTTCGAGAGGATTTCGGCGTCTTCCTGATTGGTCTGGCAGAACGCGATTTCGTTGCCGAGGATGTCCACGAGCGTGTTTTTGATGTCGCGGCCCAGCGGTGGAACGAACGAGCGCTCCGTCTGCGTGGAAAAGATGGCGCAACCTTTGGCCTCGCGGACCTGATCGACTTGGTTGTGGTCGGCCATGCCGAGTTCAGATTTGGTGACGACGCGCTGGCCCTCGTCGGCCCAAAGGACATTCAAGTTGCGCTGCGCCAATTCCTCTTCACTCAAATTGAACCGGCTTTTGATATGGGCATACCAAGCGATTTTCATCAGCGTGTTGAGAAATCCGCGCTCGGCATCGAATCGTTGTGGGATGGAACAGCAAAAAATCTTGCCCTGATCGGTCATGCTAAAATCGACCGTGCTTCGGGGCTGGCCGAAGACGGCGACGATGTCGGGATGCTGGTAGAAAAAGAGGATATTGAGAATGGTCGAGCGAACGCCGGAAAGTTCCTCTTCGGCCAGATCAAGAAATTTTTCGGCAAAATGGTTGAAGTAGACCGCCGCGGTCGAGGTGTTGAGGACGCGGAGTCGTCCCATTTGCAGGTTCATGCGCGGGGGAGAGGTCAAAAACTCAAAAACCTCCGGCAAGGTCGGGACATCGCCAATCAACCGGATGGATTCGATGGCCATGCCGATGTGAAGTTTTGCCTGCTGGGCGAAATGGTCGGATGAACCGCCGCTGCCGACCGCGCCGCGGGCCTGGGCAACATCGGTAAGGAGCTGGGCGTAGCTCGAACCGGGCATGAGTGGATTTTCGAGCCAATTGAAGACATAGGGTGGACGCCAGTCTGCCGTCGCCAAGTCGGGTCGCACCTGAAGGAGAACAACGTCTTTCTCCCGGCCAAAATGGGATGCCATTTTGATGAGCATCCGGTAGAAGAGACCCTTCTGGTCGATGCAAAGGCCGCCCCAGCGTGGCGCATTGCGGAACAATTGCGCCATGATATTCGCGATACCCGCCGCCGTTTTGCCCGAGCCGGTGCGCCCGGTGATGAGCCAATTGCGGCAAAAATCCTCCAAATTCCACGTCAACGAGCCGAGGCGAACGATGGTTTGGGAATCGGATGAACCTTGGTCGTGATGCGATAAGAGCAACGTGGACAGGGCGGCGGCGCTCCCAGCAGCGGCGGCCTGCTCAATCCACTGGTCGGTCAATAAGGACGATCCGACATATCCGGCCCCGGCTGCCATGCCGACGATGCCCATTGTTGCAAGATGAGGAGAAAAGAAATTCATGGCCAATAGGGATTCGCTATCCAGTTCAGGAGAGCCTTTCGATTACCGCTGTCAGCGCAACCGAGAAAAGCAAAGAGGTCGAATCTCCACCCTTGGGAATCGGCGTAAACGGGATTCCAAACGTTCAGGATGAACAAGGCGCAAAGAGTCTCACCCGTCGAAGCGCATTCAAATAATTGGTAAAACTCATCTGAATCAAATTCCGTGGCATGGTCCAGCCATCGGCGTACTTTGATGGCGAGACAGGGAAAACTTCGGATGAGGGCAAAGATGTATTCGTCGGGCGTTGGTGGTCTTTGGGGGATCGTATTCATAAAAAGTTGCCTTTGTGGTTACGGCCACACCTCGACGGCAAGACCTTCGGGTGAATTGATCGGCTGAGCCGCCTTGTGCGCGCCTTGCATGATGAGGTAATAGGCATCGCCCTCCTTGTTTCGCTCTACTTTCAGGGCGATTCCGGCGGCCAGGAGCCGGTTGAGCGCAATCGTATTTTCAATCGAATCAGCTTCCATGTGAGCGAGCCGCTGCTGATACGATTCCTCGTAGTAGTTGGAAAGATGGCGTGCTCCAAAGGTAAGAACGATGGCCGTGATGATGAAAGCCGCGCACGCGCAGGTGCCGCCCGCGAAGAGCCAATCCGCAAGCGTCGTTCTCGCGGCCACAAGGGATCTTCCCACGCACCATTTCAATTTGTTCCAAAACCCTTTGGGCGCTGGTTTTGATTCGTTTCGTTTCGATAGCAAGAGGATGGGGAGCGCTTCCACATTGCGGGTCAGGTCGGTCGCTGTGCGTTCCAATCGTTCGACGGGGCCGGTGAATGCGGCAAGCAGGCCGTTAAGCTGGGTCTCGAATCGCGCCAGAATTGTCGTGGGAACATCCCGCAAGTCGGCGAGAAGCTGCTTCGCGTTATTGGAATGAAGCAGAGCCTCTTGATAAAAATCGGGTACGGCTTGCTTTTTGGGAATGTTCTTTTCGTAAAAATCGGCGAGCACTTTGAAAACGGGAAGATTGGGCGAGAGGCCGGAGCCGGAGAGCCGGGATTGAAGCTCCTCGCGCAAAGGTTCGGATAGCGTCGCGAGGAAGCGCTCAAATTCGCTGGCAGGCACCGATGCGGCGGCGACAGGTGCCTCGCTCATAATTTGGGAGCCTCCTGCGGGCGGGTGTGGTTGCACAGATAGAAATAGAGCGCCTGATTCGGGTCTTCGATGGTGACGTGATGGCTCTCGTAGAGGACTTCAGTCGATGGCACCGAATCATTGATGGCGGGTCGATGAACAAAGCCCATGACGAGGGTGGGATTGAAGACGAACTGTCCAACCTGAACAAAGGCGCTATTAAAACTGGTTTGGGTTTGGCCAGCCGGAAGCGTGCTTCGAGGTGAAAGCGCTGAAGAGGGAGCTATCATAATTTAGAATCTGATTTTGGATTTGGTTGATTTGGTGGAGATGGTGACGGTGGGTTTGACGACGGGTTTTGGCGCGCGCGGTGTAACGGCTGGCGCGGAAGTCTTCGCCTGCTTTTTGCGCGGGAAAACGGTCTTGGTGGCATCGGGAGGAGGAAGCCAACGCCGCCGCGAGGCTCGATACTCGCAATAGAGCTGGTAGCGTTGCGCCTGCAATTCTTGTCTCTCACGGAAGAGCTTGGCGGTGTAGGCCGCCTCCAAGTGTCTCAACCATTTGGGCTGCCGGAGCCGAAAAATGGAGGCGATGTTGCGACCTTGGGCGGCCTCGCGAAGCGCGATACGCTTCGCGGCAATTTGCCGGTCCAAGGCCGCGACGGCAGAGCGTCTCTGTTCCAGTTGATAATCGGCGGGCGTCCTCGGTCGAAAATCATTTTTCGCGCGGTACTGATGGCTTTGGCGCGGGACGAAGAAAATTCGGTCGGAAAGAATGTTGTGCCTAAGATGCGTGGCTTCTTTCGGGTCGGAAATTTCTTTCAGCACTTGGGTGACACGCTGGCGCACATTCTCGCGCAGAAATCCGAGCTGGTCTTTATGGCGCGAGGCATGGCCTTGATAACGGGCAGGCTTGCCGCTCATGCCGATGAACGCGCCTTCGCGAGTGCGGGGATGAACGAAGACGTGCGCGTGGAGGTTATCGGTATCGTGGTGCAGGCCGTAGCTGTAGCCGACGGAATCGCCGGGATGAAATTTCTCCTGAAAAGAGCGCATCGTCCGTTCGATAATCCCCCTTAAAGCCATGTCGGGATCGCGGCCCGCCTGAACGAGAGTGTCATGAAATTCGTTGGAAACTGAAAAGACCAGTCGATGATGCGTTACTTCGGTGTCGCGACTTTTCTTGGCGTGGGCTTTCCACGCGCGGCCCAGGCGGCGAATAATTTCCTCGGTCGAAAACGAGGACGGAGAGCTGAAGCTGCCGTTGGAATTTTGCGCGACGTGGTCGTGGAGAAAACCCCGGACGTAAATTTTCCCCACCTCCTCTTTGGCGAGATACGGCAGAGACTCCCACGGCTTGGGGGTATAGACTTGGCCGCGTTTTTGCGCGCCGATGCGGTCTTTCTCAAACTTGAATTGCGAGGTTTCGTCCAGATAATCGAAATCAATCGGACTCGTCCACGAGTTCGATTTGATGACGTTGACGGCTTTCTGGACGGCGATGGCTTTCATTTAGGGGGCGACGAAGCGGAGGATGTCCTCGGTGCGAACGGCGATGGCTTTCAGGAGCGCCTTCTCGTCATCGGAAGATTCCCTGGCGAGGGCCAGATCGACCGCCCGTTGGATGGCGAGGTTCGGTTTGACCCGCCATTTGGCGGCGAGAAGTTTCACGCGGTTTTTGAAGGCCGCGCTGACAGTGAATTCGATACGATGGGGGTTCTTTTTCATTTTTTCATCAATGGAGTTCCAATGAAATCATTCGCGGCTGCCAGCGCCTCCGGGGGCTTGCCCCCGGAGGCGCATGGGCCAAATGGCGCACAATTTCCCCGATGATTTTGGGCGACTGCCAAAATCCGGGAAATTGTGCCATCCTGAGTTCGGAGATAAACCCGGATTTCCGCGGTCCGGCTGACCTCGGGTAAGGTCGATTCCCTCCGTTCAATACGGCCCATCATAAGCTCCTCCCGTGGCTACGCCGGGGTGCCGCACAGAGATCATCGTTCCAGTCCTTCGCCACCGGCATGATGCGTTGCGGGGCTGGATCGTTCGGGTAAAGAAGCCGCTGCGTTTCCTGGCACCGCTCCCAGCCGGCGTTACCGGCTGGGTCGTTATCAAACGCTACCGTCAACGGCCAGCAACATTCATGCGCCGCCTGAAGAACGGAGGGGAAGACATGGGCGCACGACATCGCCGCGACTACGGCCCCATCCGTCCGGTTCATGGCGGCATAGCTGATGGCGTCGATGGGGGCCTCGACCACAATGGCCCTGGTAGCGTGCCTCGGATTGCCGATGGTGAACCAGGCAGTCGTCTTTTCTCCAATCGAGCAGGCAGAGCTGGGGCCGGGCGTGGTGCTGCGGATGGTCGCTCCCCGAGCCTCCCTTTCAAGATTGCGGTGAACGAAACAAACGCAAGTCACTTCGGGCCGGGTTCGCGAGAAGGAGGCGTAGATGTCCTTATGCTCATAAAGCTGGCCGACAAGATCGCCCGGCAAGCGACGAGATCGAAGGAGATAATCCCGCGCGAGGGGCCAGCGGGCATCGTCCCGGATGGCCAGCCGCGCCGTCTGGCTCGCAAAGGATTCTTTAAGGAAGGCAGGTTGCGGCGCTACAGGCATCGACGCCGTTGGGCCAGTTCCCGGCTGGAACGCGGCGAGCCAATCAATGGCATCTCGTAAGTCGGCGTTGGAAGCCATGCGGGGATTCGCCTGGTATTTGAGGTGCAGGGTCAGGTCGATGGCACCCCGCCCGCCTATCGCGGCGGCGTTGTCGAACCAAAGGTTGTTAGGGCTAACCACAATGTTGTATTGATCGTTCTTGTACCGGGCGGTCGCTCCCTCCCGCCGTGGTGTCAGGCCAAAATGACCGAGGATCGTCCCGAGTGGAATGTCTCGGAATTGGCCGATCACGGAGGGAGAACTCATGGCGGATGATGACGCTTGTGCGAGGTGCTTTAGCGGATTTGCCGATGCCGGAAGAGGCAAAACGCCAACGCGCCGAGTGCGATAAGGGCCAGTTCCCAAGTCTGCGGCTCGGGAACGGGCATGGTCGTGGTGGCACTGAGCCTGACATTGTCGAAGCCGGGTTGGTACGCGGAGCCTGTCTCCGGCAGCGTCGCCATCTGAATCTCCAGATTTTCCCCAACAAGGGAGCCTGAGCTTGGCGTCGTGTAGGTGAGCGTGAAATCCTGAAAGGTGCCGTCGGAGACCGTGCCGTTGTTCACCGTTTTAGTGGCAAAGGCGACACCGTTGGCCAGCAAACTGAACGAAACGTTGCCGGGGTCATGATAAAGTCCCGTTCCGGTCGGGTTTCCGATTGCGAGGGTCAGCGTGTAGGTCGTCAGGCCCGTAATCGTTCCCAGCGATGCGGCGGAGGTAATCGTGTCTGTAACGCCGGGATCATCGTTGTTGATAAACGCGCAGTTATTTCCGGACGACGTTCCCGCCGAAGCAAAGCTGGATGCAATCGACTCGGTCCCGAAAACGCTTCCACCCTTGACGTTAAATACCCAGCCGGAGATGAGGGTGGAATTGGTCGAGGACTCAACCGGCGAGCTTGGCGACTCGAAGGACGCGTTGGGCACGGTTATTGGCGTCGCGTTAGCGGCGAGAGCGGTGAGCATGAGAACGAGCGCCGTGGTGGCTGGCCTGCGGCGTTTGGTTTGATGTTGAGCGATGGTTTTGAGGGTATGGGTAGGTGAGAGATTCATGGTTGGCGTGATTGCGATGGAGATATATGAAGGCTTGGTTTTTAGTTCCGGCTGATGGTTGATAAGGGTGGTAGAAAAAGTGGTTGATCTTCGGCTGGGCGAGGCGTCTGCGCATCGCGAAGTGCAATGGCATAGCTGCGTGACGCGGAGGCTTTCAGCGCCTCGGGACTCAAGTCGAATATGCTGATGTAATTTGCTGAACCGTAGAGCGCCGCGTAGATGGCAAGGAGCCGGGCGGCGTTTTCGGTGCGGACGCGGAAAAAATCCTTCGCGCAGAGCAGGCTCTTATCTTGAGGTTCACTGATGCGAGCGGCCCATTTGCCCGCCGCCCGCATATCATCGTGAATTGCGCGCGCAAGCATTGTCAAAAGAGGGCCTTCTGACAGGCCGGGAATTTCCAACGTCACCCTTCCGCCCGGCGGGCGATGAGCGGTGACGGCCACGATCTTCAGCCAAAGGTCGTCGGCAACGGTGGCAGGTGATGCATTCATAGTGGTAGAGGGCATGGCGCTACGGTTTGAATCCGGCAGTCTTGGCGTTGCCCAAGGTCTTCTTGACCTGGCTGACTTCGGCAAAGAGCACGTCGTTGTATTGCGCCCGGTTCAAACGGCGGTGGGAGATATTGAGTTCGGCGGTCGCGACGAGATTGGGGTCTTGCTTTCGCTCGTATTCGACCTTGGCTTTGGAAACGTTGAAGCCCTGCCGGTCGATCATCCGTGAAAGGACTTCCTTGCGCTCCAATTCGGTGCGGGTGAATTTCTCCGCCAGCTCAACCAGGTCGGGGCGGGAGCCGGTGTACTCGCGTAACGTGGTCCATTTATCGACACGCTTGCGGTTGATGTCTTTTTCGAGCATCCGCGTCAAGTAGCGGTGCCGGAGTTCGTCATCCCTCATGCTTCCGATGTCGCGCATCCAATCTGACTCGCGTCTCATCGTGTCGTTGATCGCTTCGTCAATGGCGGGGTGTGTTTTGGCCTTTTCGGGCAGAGCCGGTGGCTGGGCACCGGACATTTTTCCATTGAGGAAATCACTGTTCCTTTCATTGAACTGTTGCAGGGCCGTTTGTTTTTTGGCGGCGTCCTTGATGGTGCTGATACGATGGAGTTCTTCCATCTGACCACCTCCAAACCAAAGTTCGGGGGTCATGCTGGGTGCTTCTGTGGTGGCGGTTGCCATTGGTTCTCCTTATGGTTTATGGTTATCGACTCGCCGAACGAGCGGCCTCCAAGGGAGGCGGTGTCGCTTTTGCCGGTGAATCAGGATCGGGTGACTTGGGCGGCAAGGCTGGCTTGGGTGCGCCTTGTTCCGCAGCATCCTCCGGGAGGGTGCCGGACTTGACGGCGCGCTTGAGGCCCTTCAATTCGGCGATCTGCCGCAAAAGCTCGCGTTGCTCGGAATCGACGCGGGTCAAAACGAACTCGTCGAAGGCTTCAGCTTGGCTAAGAAAGTCTTCCACGATGGAGGCGATGACCGATTGGGGCGTGTCGTGCCATTCGGGCTTGAGGCGGCGGGACTCGTTGACGATTTCGGTCAAACTATCGAGATCGTCACCAACGACGGTGACATAGAATGACCTGGAGGGGATGGGATCGGCTACTTTAGGCATGGTGGTTTTAGGGTTGAGTTTCTTCTTCGGTTTCCACATTGGGGAAATTCGGGAGGTCGGGCGTGGGCGGTCCCGAGCGTCCCTTCCTGGAAGGGACGATCTCGGAAATTTCGTCGGCCCAAATGAAGGTGTGATAAGTCTCCTTCGTGGGATGTTTGCTCTGGTCAAGCCGCCCCTTTACCGTAAAGAGCGTTCCTTTATCGAGTTTCATGGCGGCCTCGACCATCTCGCGCCCAAACTTCACGGCAATGGACCATTGGTGAGGCGAATGGTCGCAGTGGTGGACGGCCCAAATGTCGATAAATTCAGGAATGCCCGCATCGGTCTTTTTGAGAACGCGCGGCTCGCGCGCCGCGCGAAGTTGGAGTTCAATAGTGTTTTTCATGTTGGGGGGTTAGGGTTGGGAAAATGAGGCGTGGGACATCTCGCCGGGGGACGGGATTGCCGTATCGGTGGCGGAATCATCCGCGGAGTTGGTCTGCGCCGGTGGCGGCACGGTGAGAACGTCCGGCGGTGGCGCATTCGTCGTCGGCAACCGCAAGAGGGCATTTCTCTGAAAGCCCGGTTTGACTCCTGCGACTGGTTTTCCATCCGGCGCTTGCCGGAAGAGATCGAGGATGGAATCGAGCCAGGACGGTTTTTTCGGCGCGTCCGGCGCAACCGGCGGCGAGGCGGGCCTGAGCGTGTCGATCTTTTGTTGAAGCTCGTCGAGCCGGTTGCGCAGGACGGCATTTTCCGAAACGGCGTCGGCGCTCTTCTCCGTCATTTCCTGAAGCTTTCCCATCTCGGCGGTCATCTGCGCGCCAAGGGCCGCAAGCTGGCGGTACTGGTCGCGCTGCTGGGCCAGCTCGGTTTCAAATTCGGCGCTGTAGGGATTGGGCGAGGCGTTCGGATCGTTTACCGCCGTGACCGGACCAAGATTGGTTTCCGTCGTGTCGGTCGGCTGAAGGTTCCATTTCTCGTCCTGCTCGACCAAATCGACCAGATGGCCGCGATGCCGCAGGCGCGGATTATTCGGGTCAACGTAATCGTTGACGATGTAAGTGTGAACGCGGCCCGGCTCCCGGACTTCGTCCGAATCAGGAAGCGCACTGTCGCGGATGTTCGTGTCGGTGGCGGATGATGAGGGCTGTTGATGGTGGCCCGCGCAGGCAACTAAACCGAGGGTTGGAATGATGAGGTAGATGAGTTTCATGAGGATTTAGGGGTTGATTTTCGAGGAATTGGAATCGGTCATGTGCATGGCCACGCTCGCGCCTACCCGCGCCTGGCTCGGATCGAGGGTTTGCGTGACGTAGAGGTAAAAATCGGTGCCTGCCGGGACGCGGATATAAACGCCCAGCCTCTTTACGGTGTCGGCAATCTGCTGGGCGTAGAGGGTGGCGGCGTTCTGGACGCCCTGAGCGCCCGCCTGCTGGAAACCATTGTTCTGCGAGGTAACGGCGGTGCCGTTGCCGGTGACCACCGACTGAAGGCCGCTTTGGGCAAAAGACTGCGCAAACCCGGCCCCAAATTGGGCCACCAGCATTTTGATTTCGGCGAGATTGTCGGTGCGTATCTCCTGGCCTCGCAGTCCGGCGGAGCCGTCCGTCAAGCTCCAGCCGGTCCCGTTCGGGCTCGGAGTATGGTCCAGGGCAACGCCCGAAAGCGGTAATTCGATTTCCTGGCCGTCTCGTTTCCAAACAATGACCCACTGGTTTTGCGACCCGATGCGCGACTCCGCGCTGTCGCCCTGGGCCATGCCGTGGACCTCGGCCATCGCCGGAATAAGCAACTGGTGGTTGGCCGAATAAACGTCTTCCAGCAAAACCCCGACAATCGGGGTCTGAATCCGGTTGGAATCGACCGTGATGAGAAGCTTGCAGCGCAGGAAGCGCCCGTAGGCGGCATAGGCGTCTCCGATGCGCGGCGCGTCGGAATCGGCGAAGGCCAGCAATGAAACGTCGCTCTTCTGTGTCGTCTTTGTTAGTGGGAGAGTGGCCGGAGCTGGCGCGGGCGCGGCATGAAAAACGGGCATGTCACTATCAAACGTCGTAACTTTGGATTGCGACGCCTCGGCGTCGAGGGCCGCTGCATGGCCGGGTTTTAGAGTTGGAGCGGGATGCAGATTCTTCCAATATAGAACGCCGCCGATAATCAGCACGAAGGCGATGCCTGCGAGCACGAGGCGACCGAAGCTGCCTTTCCAGAGAAATCCGAAACGATGAACGTCCATATTTTTAGCGGTTGGGGAAATCCTTCGGATCGGCGGTGTGGGTGGCAGGTTTTGGAGTGCTGGCGGATTTCGCAGCGGTGAACGTCGTGGCGGGAGGGAATGCCACGCGTGGCACGAGTACCGTGAAGATGTTCCGGGCCGGATCGAGTTCGTTGCGGCCTCCGTCGCGCGTCCCCGTGATGGCAAACCATGTGCTCGTCACCGACTTGGCCGGCATCAAACCCGAGGCATCGACAATGGAGGCGTCATAGATTGGCGGAGCTTCCCTAAAATTGACCGTCTGAGGTTCAACCCGCACCGAAAGCTCGGCGGGCTTGTACGGAATTTCACGGTCGGTCTGATTTTCCAAAAGGAGATGGAAAACGAGCGTGTCTTCGGCCTCGAAGCGAAATATCTCGCAGATTTGAACGCGAAAATCGGGATAGGTAATGATCCTGTCCGACGCGACGCGCGTCATGCCGTCGAGCCGGTCGGGATAATATTTCTTCAAGACAGGCCAGGCTTTGGCCCGCGTGAGGCAGTCGATCAACCGGTTCGGGGATACCGTCTGGTTCTGCGCCGCGCCAAAGGCCGGACGAAAATGGAACTCGACCGTCAGGAGGGGCTTGTCCTTCTCGGCATGAAGGAACAACTGATAGACCTTTCCATTGAGATAAACCGAAAGGGTATCCTGGGCCTCGGGCCGGACGGCCCGAATCGAGCAAGTGGCGGAACCGCGATGGGTCAGCGCCACGAAATCAATCCGGTCGTCGGCGGAAAAATCAGGCGTCTTCTGCCCGGCCTCGACAAAGGCGACGCGCGAGGCGGCATAATTCTGCGGCGGCTCGGGAAAAACCAGCGTCGTGACGCCATGTTGAAACGCGACGGGAATTTGATACGCCGTCCGCTCATCGAGCGGGAACGTCCGCAAAAATCCAGCGGGTGTATCGTCGGCCTGGGCGGATGTGGCCGCAAGCAAGGCGAGCGCGGAAAGAAGGATGTATTTTTTCATTTAAGTCTTTCGAGGGTGAAATCGTCGGCGACCAGCGGGAACATTCCGTTGGTGAGAAAATCGTCGTTGCGGACGAGAGTGATGGTGACCTTGAGCGTGAACGGCTCGGTGAAGGCCGCGCCGTTCATCGTCCCGTTTTGGATGATCTGGCACCACGCGACGGCGCGCGTGATTTGCCTATGATCTCGCTCCGGTTCCTGGATAATCTGGATTTTCCCGCATTTGACCGACTGGAAGATTTCGCTTTGGCGGAAGTAGGCGGCGGTGTCGCCGAGGAGCTTGTTGGCCTTCTTTCGGCCCGTCTCGGTGAAAATGGCTTTCCACAATTCGGAATCGTCCGGTCCCGCCGGATTGCGAGACAGGAGTGCGAGGCAAACATTCTTGGCGGCTTCGTCATAAACGGTTTCCGACATCCAGAAATCGCTTAACCGGCTGAAATGCCAGCTTCCCGCCGGGTCGATCACGGCCAGGCCCATTTGAGGCTTGGCCATCTGGTACGCGACGAAGGGACCGGCGACGGCCAGGAGCCAGCCAATGGCGGCGAAGCCGAGAGCCAGTTGAAGCGATTGCGATCGGAAGACGACTTTGTCGATGGGGTCGGGATGAGGAGTGGTCATAAAGTTTAACCTGCTTGGTCGAGGAGGCGGGTGGTCGTGGTCACGCGCTGGCCGGGTTTTCCGCTCTCATAACTGGCGAGGATGCGGGCCTGACGCTGGGCGGCTGTCTCACCTGTCTCCTCGGCCTGAGCGGTTTTGTGTTGGGAAAAGGGAGAAGCGCCGGAGAGCGAGGTGCTCGATACCCGAGGTGCCATGCCGGTTTCTTCCCCTCCATCATCGCCGCTGGCGCGGCGGTCGCCTGACGGAGACTCGCTGGGTTTCGGCGCGGCGGCGGCCCATTTCGCGCCCATGCGGGCGCTCGTCATGCCCGCCAGTCCGAGAGCGGTAAGGGTCATTTCCATGCCCGCTTTGGCCCCGGTCGTCAGCGGTGAACTGCCCCGCAGGACGGCGGCCATGATGAGCGGAACCGCGAGATAAAGAGCGAGAGCAATGCAGGTGACACCCGCGAGTGCGCCGAGGAAAATGGGAAGCATCCCGATGGAAATGACCGTGGCAGCCGTAATGCCACCGGCAACGCCCGCCGCTGCCGCAACGTAGCCGACAATGCTGGCCAGCAGAATATCCACCAGCGCAATACCGAGATGCCACGCCGCGATGCCGAAAGAGGTCGTAAGGAAAGTGATCCCGGTTCCCTGCGTCCACGGTACGGCCAGTGCGCCGATGAGTACGGGCGAGATGGCAATCAGGCCGTTAAATGCAAACGATTGGACCCAGTCCAGAAACAAGATGGAAAGCTGGCCGATCCACTTGAACATCTGGCAAAGCGCGATTTCCAATTTCTCGGCGATCTGGTTCCAGCTTGGCTGCTCAAGCTGCGCCTGAAAAATTTGCGTCCAACTTGGCTGCGGGCCGCCCGGTGCGCCGGCGGTCGTCTGTTCGCGTAGCGTTTTGAATCCATCGGCCACCGTTGTGAGCGCGGTGGGATAGCCGTTAAGCAGGATGACAATCACTCCGACGCCGACAATCGACATGAGAATTTCGTGGAAGTTCCCCCAATGGCGGAACGCCGCGAGAACAAGTCCCGTCGTGCAGAGGAGGTAGGCGATGGGCATCAGCGCGGCGCGTAATTGCATCGCCTGGTCGTAACCGAGGTAATTCATGGTGAAATCTCGTAAGGGGTTAGTTACGGCGTTTGGTTGAGAATTGAGGAGAGCCCATTGCTCCATTGCTGATCGGCCTGCGGTTGAGCCTGTTGGAATTCCGTGTTGAGTTTGTCTTGCTCAGCCTGTTTCTGTTTTTCGGAATCCTGCGCATTCGCCTCGTTTTGAGACTGGCGTTGCTCGTTGGCGTCGCGGATGACCTCGTCGTTGGCATGGAGTTGCGCGGCAAGCGCATTGATCCGGGCGATTTTCTCGCTCTGCTCGGCCTGAGTGCTGGCGACGGAACTCATCACGGTCTGGAGCTGGTTGAGCAGGTCTTGCCGCTGCGCCTGTGCCTGGGCCAAGATCGACTGGAAGTTGCTTAGCTCCTGCTCGAAGGCATCGAATTTCTTGTAGGCATTGGGATCGCGGACGACGGGCTGGCCGTTCGGCGTTGTTGTCGGAATCGACTGGAAGATTCCTCCGCTGGTATTGCTGAGGCTTCGCGTACCGTCGGCGGTGTTGGCGATGGATGGCACGGACTGAAACGAGGTGCTGCTCGTTAAAGCCGATGGGTTGAGGCCCATTGATCCGGCAGCGAAAGAAAGCGCTTGGGAAGGATTTCCAGCCAGTGTGAGCAGTTGTTTTCCCTGGCTCTGGATCGTCTGGAGGTTGTTGATCTCTGTATCGAGCTTGGCGAGTTCGGTCGCCATCTGTTGCAGAAAATTGAGGTTGCCCTGACTAATCAAGGTTTGGGCGACGACATCGCTAACTGGGTATTGAGCACGCGCGACAACTGCCGGAACAATGGCGATAAGAAACGTGATGAGGATGGATTTTAGGGAGATTGGGATTTTCATAAGATGGTTAGTTGGGGTGGGTGGCCAAGACGGGCAGCACAACGCTGTGCGGCACCAGTTTGATCGGAGCGTTGGGGTCTTGATCGACCGGGATTTCGAGGTAGTCCTGCTGGTCGGGGGCAGGATTCGAGTCGGTCTGTTTGGCCCGTTCCTTCGCCCAGTAGAGTTCCTTTACCGCGTCGGACTGGCCCCGGTCATACTCCGATTGAAGTTTGTTGTTCCCGGTGACGCACCCGGTAAGAAGAAGGGCACCGGCGCACACGATGGCGCCGGTGGGGTAGGCAATGAATTTCATAATGAGGTCTCCGAGGGAGCCGCAAGCGCTTTTTCCTTGGGCGTTTCAGGCGGCGGGTTTTTGGTCACCGTGATCGTCCCGCAGAGCGGGCGAGTGGCGTCCATCTGGTAATAAAGAAATTGGCTGTAGGCGTAACCGATGTGCTCGGGCAGCGGATAACGGGCGATGGCTTCCGCCGCCGCCTCGGGCAATTCCAATTCCTGGGCGATGGATTGGACTAGCTTCGGTGAACGCTGCCGTCCAAGAAGCGCCTGCTTGATATTCCCGAAGACGACTTTTCGGACTTTCTCTTTTTCAAGCTGGGCGTCGTTCTGGAAGGCGAAACAAGCCCAGCAATTATATTTTCGGAGCTGGGCCGCCATCTCCTCCATCATCGCCGCGCCGTTCGGGATGTCGGCGACGCGGGCGGCCTCTTCGATCAAGCCTCGTTTCAACAAATGCCGGGGCAGCGTCATGATGTGTTTGCGGCAGGCGTTGCTAATCAGGTAATAGGCCGCCGTCTTCATCGGCGACTCGCCGCTGCCCAAAAGCGACAGCTCAATCAGCGTGAGGTCGTCGGTCAGCGAAATGTTCGTCACGCCGTCAAAAAGTTTCCCCTTGGAACCTTCGTCACGGCTCCAGTCGGCAAGCTGCTCGGCCAAATCCTGCACCATACGCCGGTCGTGTTCCGGCATCGGCGTGCGCCGCATCATTTCGACCAATACCGAATGGGTCGGCATCTGCTCGGGCGTGAAGTGGGCAAAGACACAGTTGCGAACGACTTCTTCGGTGGCCGGTGTTTTCAGGAATTGAGTAATGTCCTTCTCGGTCGGAGCGTGGAGCACATCCTGCCAGCGCTCAGCGTTCGCTTCCTGATGGGCGTCAACCCACGCATCAAGGAACGAGGATCCCGCTTCCATTGCCTGGTGCCAGCGGGTCACAGCCAACGCTTCGCGGGCGATACGAATCAGCTCGTCGGGCCTGCTCCGCGCCCAGTCTTCAAACGTATCGGTATAGAGTTGGTCGATGTAGCGGGCGAACAGGGCCAGTCGCATCCGCTGCTTGTCCTCATCGGCGGAAGTCCCGACCATGTAGGCGCAGAGCGCCGCCGCTTCCGACTTCTGGCTCTTGGCAAGGGGCAGGCCGCGCGTGTCGAGATAGTTGAGAGTGTCTTCCCCGTCAGGGCGGATCACCTTCGGGCGGAACCCGAGAGCCTTGGCGAAGGGAGTATAGCCGAAGCCCTCCTCCACAATGAAGGTGTATGCGTAACGGTGATGGCCCTGGCCGAGGAAGGTTTCCAAAAGGGTCGTTTTACCCGAGCCGGTCATTCCGAGGAAAAGACAGTGCTGGGGCTGGCCCTCGATATTGGTTTTGATGCCGACCACGGAACGGTTCGCTCCCGCATGGAGAATTTCCGCGCCGCGCAAGTGGCCCGTGAACGTGGACGAAAACGGGAGCATCGACGCAAGGTTGATGTCCTCGAAGTATTTCGCGTGGTGGGTGTATTTGCCGAAAATCCATCCCGGCCACGACTGAAACCAAAGCTGCTTGTTGGTCGAGAACGTGAGCGGTTCATGCTCCTTGCAACCGTCAAGCCGGTTGATGACCGTGCGCAGAATTTGCGTCTTGTCGGCCAATTCCTCCGGCGTGCTGGCCCAAATCCGAATGATGAAATCGGCGTCGTAAGGGTTGACGGAGCCGCGCTTGAGCGACTTGATCCGCTCCTCAATCATCGTCATCGCCTCCAGAAATTCCGGGTCGCGGGTCGAGGCGTAATCGCCGCGCACGCGCCGGAGCTTTTCCTGCTCGCGGCGGACAACCTTGTCTTTGTCGGACGGATAGAGATTGACGGTGATCGAGTAATCGAGGAGGTCGGTCTGCGTGAGAAGCAGAATCGATTTCGGGTCGGTGCCGTCCGGCAGGCGTCGAAGGGTCAGGAGGTTCCAAAAAAGGCCGTGGGACTTGAAGCCAAAGGAAGGTAGATGTTCTCCGCCCGTCTCCAGGGCGCTTCCGAACCAATGTTCTTGAAGGCTGTTGTCCCGAATAAATTCAGGCAGTGGATCGTGGCCTTTGCTGGTCGCGTAGGCCGGATTGAGATAATAGAATCCCTGGCGGAAATGGCCGTCGTCATCCAGCGGGGTAAAGCGGACGTTGCTCGGAGCGAAGAGGTTGGTAAGAGCGGTCTGTAAAAGCTCGAATTCGCGCTGGTATTCCTCGAAGAGTTTCTTGTAGAAATTGATTCGGTGCCGCGAACTGATGAAGAAAGTCGGCGTGGCGGTGATTTTTTTCGAGATAAAGAGGTGGAGATGCTCGCGGCGAAGTTCCCGCCGCTCCATCGCGTCATGGAATTTGAGGAACGTCGCGGTGCGAATTTGGCGAGGATACTCCGCAGTGCAGGCGTTTTGCGTTTCTTGGCCATACTCGGCCAATTCGTCTTTGTAGTTGGAATCGACCGACCAGCAGAGTTGCATCCGGTAGTTGCCGCCCAACGTCTGGAGAAGGCGACGGACCTGTCCGTGGAAATCAATGTTGAATTGATCCGACGCGTTCGCGCGGTCGGGACATTCCACGACGAAGCCTTTCGACACGACGGTGGGAAGGAAGGGGTCGAGGCCCTTGCCAAAGACGATGAATCCGTATTTCAGGAATCCGTTGGGACAATCAGTTGTCATGGCTCCAAAAAGGTTTGGGTTGCGCGTCCCAGTTCGGCGACCAGGACGTTCCGTTGAGTTTCGTGTCGAGCAGGTCGAGGTCGTAGTGGGGCGGCTTGCCCTGGCGGAAGCCGAAAACCCAAACGCTGGCCACAGCGAGAGGCGCGGTCCCGGCCACGCAAACCGTGACCGGGTGCCATCCCTTGCTCATACCTTCCGAGAGAATCGAGATGCCGAGCAAGAGTGCGCCCAAAAGGATGAAGACATTGTTGCCCTCGAATCCCCAGGTCTTCCCCGTGGAATCGTCGGCGTTATTAACGCGGTGGTAAGGGAGGCTCATAGGTCAATGTCCGAGAACGAGCCAATCAATGAGGTAGATCGCAACCGAGAGACCGGAGAGGAGCCAGGTCTGCCACGGCAGCTTGCGGCTGTCGGCGGCTTCGTCCCGGTGCAGGAAGGCGTATGCGCCCGCCCCGATCAAGAGCACGATGGAAAGAACCGTGAGACTGCGAAACGCAATCACGATGGTCGTGAGAACGGCGACGATGAGAATGAGTGGAAGGGCTTTGGCGTTCATGGCGTAGCCTTAGTTGCCCATCGTCGGGGTGATGTTGATGGGGATGTCGCCAGTCGCGAAAAGCGCCTTGACGATCAACGATGCGACGGCGGCGATGAGTGCGCCCATGACCGACCACTTGGCCGATTCAGATTGTCCTTTCTGGACATTCCAGGCCGCCGCGATAATCATGGCGAAGGCTCCGAGGTAGGCGATGCGGGCAAGGATTCCCATACCGCCGCCGATGGCGGTATCGAGGGTGGTTTGAGCGAAGATGAAGCTGCCGCGTTGAAGCAGAAACGCGGCGGTGAGAAGGTGCGAATTCATGGGCATGATTGCACCACGACTCGCTAAAAAACCTTTAGATGGTATCTGATCGGTAACTGGTCGGTAACTGCATGGTATCTATGCGGTAACTCTTTTTGGGCAAAATCCGCATCGAAAATCGGAGCATCCGGCGATGCTCGTAGACGATGAAACGGCGGCGCGGGCGGCCCGCGCGGCCACGATCTTTTCCCCAGCGGACGGGTGGTGGCCAGCGCAAGCGAGCGAAGGCGGACGCGCAGGCCGGAGGCAGCCGGAGGCAGCCGGAGGCCGGAGCGGGAGCCGCAACGAGTGCGGCGGCTGGCCACGCCCCGTCCGCATGAATTCGTGGCTCGGCTTAGCCAGCTTACCTTTCTGTCTCTGGAAGCTTGTACGACTTTTGTTAAAATTTTGCGTGGACTTTGCTCACGCCTGACTCGCTGCCAAGACGGCCCTCCAACCGGTGCGATGAGTATTTACTACTTGCAGTTGCCTTTCCCGTCGAACGCCATACGTGCGCAGCGTCGAGGCTTTTTTCAGCTTGATACCTTGCGAGTCGTCCAATCAAATCAGCGTGTCTGTCCGCAACGGTGCACAACCCACCGTCGATTTTGCCATACAACCTCAAAATCTTCGTAACTTTGTATCAGTTCAGTAAGATTCGACATTCCAAGCTGGCTGAATGTCGGCTCCGCGCCAGGAAATCGTTTCGCCAATTCAAAATTAACTTTTGAAAGCCATAATGCTCTATGCTTGCTGGTGCTTTTATCTAGGAGATTTGAGATCACGGCGGCAACCTCGTTTCTTAGTCGCGTTGTGACCGCCACGTTTAAGTCCATTCCTTGATCTTTACGACTTTGCATGGACGAGAGATTGGTGAATGGCGCAGCAAAAGCACTGTCCTGCGGTGTGTTGGCTTTAGGCTCTGAAAGCCGTATAACGGATTCCACAGATTGTGTAGGAACTGTATCCCGAACAGGCGCGTGCCCCAAATCTACCGACCATGCATGGAGTCGTTCATAGGAAAACCCAAGAAAAAAATGAACCTTTGCATTGATGTGCTCTGATTCTCTCAAATGCGCTGGCGGTCTAAAGAAGGCCCGTGTCACGGCACCTATTCGAATCGTCCCTGCGGTTCTTTTGAGCGATGAAATCGTTCCCTCAACAAATGCGAGCTTGCTCGTATCTTGAAAGAAATTCTTTTGATCTACCCATCCACCTAGCTCACGGGAATTAACCAGAGGACACCATTGCGGTTCAGAACCAAACCACTCATATGAGTTATCTCGTCGTCCGATGGAGAGTTCCGCACTCTTCTTGAGGTGTTTTTGAATCAAATCTTCATCGCGCTCTCCTCTCGCCTTCCATCGTAGAAAATGCAGAATGTACAGGTAATAGTGCGCGTCTACTGACTCGCTGCGACCTGCCCACGCTTGAAGGCGGTCTATCGCTTCGTTGAAGCTGAACTCCGGCAAGAATCGGTATGCCTGAAACCAAGTTCGAAGATCGCTCTCGCTAGTGGGATTGTAACTGAGGTTGCACTCTGATAACTCTACAATCTTACGCAATTCATCAATTGCCAGCGCACTCCAAGCACGCCCTTTCCTCGCAAGGTATGCATAAGCTACCGCCTTACGCAGCCATGCCTGTGTCGCAGAACCATCCAAAATTTTTTCCCATGTGGCTATCAGTTCATCAAAGTTTCCATAAAGTGCTGTAAGAGCAAATTCACACTTGCGTTCATGCTCTGATTGTTTCTTTTGACCCCTGAAATGCTGCACACGTGCAAGCAATTTTTCAGCTTCCGATATTTGCTCTTGAACCCATCGAGCCACTTCATCATTCCTGGAGCATAATTCAGCAATTGAAGTATACGCGCTTGCTTGGCACATTCGTTCTACGACCATCAGTATGGTCTGAATGGGCGTAATGTAGCCATGCGCATCATCAGGATCCAATTCTCGAGCTTTTGTGAATGCATCAAGGGCAGACGCCGTCAAATCGCCAACCTCAGTTAGCACCCCGCCAGCAGTGAGTGAATCCGGGGGCAATTGGGAATTCTTGAACATCCTGTCCAAAAGATCTTTAATCCAGAATCTCCTAACCATGCCAAGTGCATGGAAATGTAAGGCGTCTTTCTCTTTTGAAAGCTCGACGGCTTTCATTAGTAATTGCTCCGCTTTAGCAAAATTCTCGTTTGTCTTGTAAATTAAATGCCTCCCGAGGTGATTCCAGTAGTGCGGTTCGAGACCGCATACATCCGTCAACAAAGTCAGAACTTGCTGTTGACCTTCGACGGTGGAAATAGTTTCGATCAAAGGGGAGAATTGCCGTTTGCCAATCCCAGCAATATCGGTCCATGGATCGCGGAAGATGAATAGCTGCGCGAACAACTCTTTGGCTTCGTCGCTGTAAGGCCCGACGATTGTAATAACATCTCGTATCAATTGAACACAAAGTTCCTTCAAACTGACTTTCCAGTCGTCCTTTCCAGTTCCACCTAAAAGCTCGCGAAGCGCCTCTTCTGCCAATAGTGGATGAATAAACTTAATGCGTGAATTTCCATGCACTACGAGCCGTGCGGGCCCGACCCCGAGCACTTGCTCCAAAACTAACGCACCGGAAATAGCAGGTTGAAATAATCGTCTAAAAAATGCCTCTGAAAGTCCTTTCTGTGAAAAACGGGTAGTCAGAGCTAAATACAGCATGGTCTGACGAACAAGAGGCGAAATTCCTGTTAGGTGGGTTCCCACATATCGATCAAGGCTTAAAAAATCTTCCTCGAATGTTGTGAGGCCAAAGAAGAAGGGGGAACGATACGCATCCAGTTTGGAATTTTTGAGATCGCTGATTTGTTGAAGTCGACGGCGACGGTAGTCTTTTTTGCATCGAGGCAAGTACGTCTCTAGAAAATGCGCCACCTCTTTCGGGCTTTTCATTGGATCGAAAATCTGAATTGCAGCGTCAGCATCCCTTTTCTGCAACCGGACTAGATACAGGAGTCCTATGCGCGCGTTTCTCTGACCCAACTCACGGAAGAGATCCTCTCTGCCGGTGCCCGTTAAATCTGATGCATCTGCTACCAAAAGGATTTGCTTTTGGGTTTTCTGATAAATAGCGTCAATTCGATCTGCGGTTAAGCGTGAATACCGTCGCAAAATTATTGTTGGGTGCTTGGTGCGGAGATCCCATGCTGCACGAAAAGCTGCTGTTGTCCCTCCGGCACCCGGCGAGTGCCGAAGCTCAACAGTGAAATTGCGCCCCACCCGGAACTGATCGTCCAATGCCTTCAGGAGACCGGGAGCCATATCGCGAGCCACATCCAAATTCGCCGCAAGGTCATGCCATGTGGGTGGCATTCCTCTAAAAAAATTACGTGCATCAATATCCTCGGAACTGCTCGTCTCTAATATCAAAGAATGCAATATGTCCAAATCCTCTTCCCAGTTGCGAAGAGTGTCAGGAAGAACGTCCACAGGGCCGGACAATCCAGGCAACTGGGCACAAGATGCACTTTCTTCGGAACCGAAAATACTATGTAGCTTTTCCAGAAAGGACTGCACCGACATTGCCAACCGATGTTTAACAAGCGGATGTCCTGAAATCTCCCTCTCGGCACCGTCAACCAGGATAAACTCAGCCGCCTCACCAAACTCCTCGTCGACCGCTTCTATGAGTCTGCCAAACATCGCATCCGAAATGCTGTCGCTCGGCAAGATTACTATTTTAACGCTTTTAGGTGCTGTTCCGGCACGAACTTCTGAACTCAGTTCGCGTATTTTCCGGAGGTAATCTCGCCGCCATATCTCAAATGACGTTGGAATATCCTCTCTTCTGCTTGGCCAGCCGTTAGCCATCATCCAAGCTGTTCCGCGTTGGAAGTTGACGGGAAGTCGTTCCTTTCCAAACCAACTTAGCGAGCGGCGTTTGCTTAGCACTTGAAACGCAGTGGCGTAAAGACCGTCCACTTCACTTTGAGCATCCAAATCTAATACCGCAGACCACGGAAGGAAGCCAAGGGACGAACTGTCGGTCAGTCCCTTCAAACTTCCAGTAATGAGTAGAAAGGCACACTCTGAATCGTTAAAACTCGCGAGCTTTTGCCAATAGCCGGGCCATTCGTCATTCGAAACAATTTCGGCGCTTACAATCTCTGCATCTCTCGCAGTATGTTCTGCTGTATCTGCGGCACGAACAGCGACTCCGTAGTCTGAGGGGTGAAAGAGCCTCATAAAGTCGCTGGCTGCCTTTGCGGCATAGGCAAAAGCCATACGACGATCCTGATCGGCCAAAGGCTTGTTAGACCAATTCAAGCCAGCCGCAATACGGGCTAAAAGCCACTGGTGAGTAAATGGGTCTGGACGGTTGGGCTCTCTGGTCTTTTGCCAAGCCTTGAGACTGCTCCGAAGTTCCTTCATCGAAGCAGACAACGCCATATGTTCCTGTGGTATCGTTATTCGATCGTGTTCAGGGTCCTCGCTGTCCACACTTTCAAGCAGAGACGTCAAACGCTCGTGAGACTTGCCCGATAGTTCAAGAAGGAGCAGCGATACTTCAAAGTAGGCCTGATCGAAAAAAAGCGGACATCTACGACTCAATGCCCAATCAATAATCCAAAATGGACCTTCCAAGGGATTCACTCGGTCAAAGAAAAGATTCCCCGTGTGCAGATCCCCATGTTGCAAACCGAGGAACCGCGTGCGGGTATTATCCGTGATGACAGCACTCGAGTTGCAAACCCAAAGGGGATTGAGATAAATTCGACCTGAGTCCGCAAATGCGGGCTTACCCAGTGTTTGTGCAGCTGCAAAATCGTAGAGCCGTTTGCCTTGAATAGCATCAAGCCGATAGCCCAACCAATCTTCCAATGACTGCCTTGCTGAAATGGGTGACTCGGTTTTGTATTCCGCATTTAATTCTGTGAGAAGGCTCGTCGAAAGTAAGCCGCAACAAGCTGCGTGGACACCAATCCCTAGGTGTTGGTAACCGGATAAACGCAATTGGCTTAACCCCGCGATCTCATAGAGCATCAAAAACTTATTATCGGCTTCAAAAGAATGGCGAAGTCGGGGAATGTGATTCCTTGAAAATTGTCCCGATTTGTCCCATTCTGTCGCTGTGATATGGCGCTCGATTTCAACTGGCTCGTCTGCCCAATCTTTGGCTCTTTGATCTATTTTGAGAATAAATTGGCCGGAAAGAACTTTGGGATCGTTCTCTTTCTCTGCCACCTGCTTGTTTGCGGTGATGTCTACCAGCAGGACTGAAGCTTTTGTTTTTCCACCTGCTATTTCTCGCAAGATCGCAAAGGTCTCAATGCTCGGAAAAGATGAAAACGCAGCATCGAGAAAATTCTCGTCGTAGTCGCTGACGATGGCGGAAGCTTTATTGATTTTCATGCCTTCGGCGTACTCTAAAGTAAGAGACCACTCTACCCTTAACACTCGTGAAAGATAAGTGGAGCATTTATGCAGAATTAAAGGTTTGTTGTCACGGTCAAAGGAGATCTCGTAATTCGTGAAGGGACGAAATCAGTGGATGAGACAAAAGGGAATCGGCGCGGGCAGTTGGCCTAACGAGGCGCGTCAGGTAATATCTTCGCGGTTTTTGTGCATGTCGAAGGTCATCACGTCATCGACAACCTGATCGACGGAGTAGCCCTCTGCCTCAATCGCTGATTTTATGGCGGGAGTGATTTTTTTGCGGAGGACCTCGTATAACATCTGGAGTGTTTCCTCTTCATTGAAGGGCAGATAGCGAACCTCCTGGGCTGCTTGCCAAAGGCTGAGACGGGTCGTTCGGTTCAGGAGATTCTCGGGGGTCTTCCTGACTAGTGAATAAGCTGAAAGATCGCCGGGTTTCCACGGCCCTTGAGCCAGGACTTCTCTCGCCAGTTTATCAACCGTGGCGGGCTCCTTAACAATCAAAGCGCCGATCTCGGCAAGAATCGGATTCATTCCCTCTTCCAAAATCGAGAATTCGGCTTCGGGGTGATGCCCTTCGGAATGCCAGTCGCCTTGAAAACGCTTCTCGCGGGCGCGCATCTTTTTCGCCACCTCGTCGAGACGAGGATTGTCTTGGTGTTTTAAGCGAATTTGATTCAACCGTTCTTTGAGAGGGGACTTTTTGGTAAACGCACCGAGGCATAAATCCAGCAACGTCATTGGCTGAACCGCCCAAAACTGGAGAAGGGCCTCCTTGTCAAAAAGAGGTATTGGCCGGGTTTGGTAGGTCGAAGGCAATGTTATCGGGCTGACAAAAGCATCCTTGGAAAGTGCGAATGCCATCCCCATCAAACAGCTATTGCGGTGCATCCGCTTACGTCGCCATTTGACGTGCAGCAAGCGGGAACACCACTCCCATATATCAAGAAGGCTTGCAATTTCGTGTTTGCGAAGAGACTCATCCATAATAAGCCTGCTGACTGGCCAGATAACCTTCCGGTTACACTTGTCTACTGTTAAGACGCTTGCAACAAAAATAAACTTAACTTGGAAGGCGTGTGTTACATCATTTTTAACACGTACACGGTCGCTACACAAGGATTCGGAAATCGTGCTTCTGGGCCTCTCGCTTCTTGCCC
>Ga0302319_10006145_pt1 | contig 23943 bp, 24 predicted proteins | sample Bog_T0_2_FD_203319 | JGI IMG/M metagenome (GOLD analysis project Ga0302319, IMG submission 203319) | Peat permafrost microbial communities from Stordalen Mire near Abisko, Sweden - Bog_T0_2 | ecosystem: Environmental > Terrestrial > Soil > Wetlands > Peat | place: Sweden: Abisko, Stordalen Mire...
CCTGCTGGCGGTTCATCATCCAGTACGGAATCAAAGGACAGCAAGACCATCGGCGATGGACCGAGACCGAGTTTGAGATCGTTCGCGAGGAACTTGTGAAGCGATCGATCGAAGAAGTAGCGAGGAAACTCAATCGGACACCCAAGGCGATCCGAAACATGCTCAATAGAAACGACCTCAGCTTGCGCGAGATCCGGTGCGACCTGTTTTCAGTGGAGAGCCTTGCAAGTGCCCTCGGGGTCCGAAAAGCAGAGGTTGTTTATTGGATTGAACGGGGATGGCTCCAGGCATCCATCGCCTGCCGCGGCAAGCGGAGATCCTATACCATCACGCCCGAAGCGCTGATGAGCCTTTACAAGCAGCATCATGCCGATGTCTTGAAGCGCGGCATTCCGAATCAGGCCCTCTTCGAGGCGTACGTTCAGTACTGCTTTTCCCCGAAACACACGGTTGGAGAACAACTGCTGGATGTCCGGCGAGACAAGCGCGAGCGCGCGGCATACGCGGCTGCAGTTGGGGACGGGATGTCCAGCGATGAAGAGGAGGAGGAGGACGATGAAGAAGATCAAGACGGCGATCAACTCTATGGCGTCGCGATGGCGGAATCGGGTGCCCCCGCAGGAGAACCGGGGTACCGGGACGAATGAAGTCTGTCCCCGCTGTGGTGCACAATTTACTCCATCCCGGCTATCGCTTCGAGAAATGGCCCTCGCTGCCGTTTGCGGAGTCCTGCTGCTCTCAATACTCCTGCCGGCAGGTTGGATGGCCGAACAGTGGATTGAGAATCAAGGGCATCGAATTCTAGACCGCATGACCTGGCACGAGCCACTCGACAACTGGAGTTTGTGAAACATCCGGCCGACGAGTGGCCCAATACGTGGACGGAATGAGCCAAGTAGCCCGATTGCCTGCTCTTGCCCGCCCTAATCTATGGCTCAGCCCCGTGTTAGATGGGACATTGGAGCTTAGCCGCAGCCGGGATTGCTCAGATCGCATCATTCCGCCGTATTTGACTATTCATCAAGCTGGCGACCTTGGCCACGGTTCCTGTGAAGAGTGTTTGAAGTGCCGTGAAGCCGGTGTCGAACGGCGGGCCGCCGGCCAGTGCGAACGCAAACGCGGGGACGATGACGATCAGTGACACAAGGGTGAGGGTTAGCGGGTCGTGTCATTTCGAGGCTTTGCAGCATTCAAGAAAAACATGATGGAGTCGGAATTTACGTTGCGCGAGAAGGGTATCCTATTACGCTGCTGCCGCAGCAGTCATGTATTGAATCAGCTTCGCTGATCTGAGTACGACCGCATAGGCGCAAGGCGCGGCGGTCTCGTGCAGCGCACATTTAGCAGCGCGCGAGTGCTATGTTCAGCCGCTTTTCTCAAGTCTTATTTGTTGGCGAAAAGTGAAGAAAGTGCTTGCAAACACGCAATAACTTGGGCATAAACGGTTGGCCTGCCGATGCGCAAACATCGACCGGCCTGACCACGACGCGTTTTGTTCTCCACAGGTGCCGCGAACGCAGCTCACTTCGGTTTAATTGTCAGATTGAAACTGACGTCCTCGCAGGTGCAGCGAAGGCTCTGCGGATTCACTTTTGGCAGAACATAAATCCAGCCATTACAGGTTTTGCAGCGGAAGCATTCCATCAGTTCCTTGAACGCGGCAACTACCGGTTTGAAATCGTTCACCCCGAAGTTTGCCCACGCGTTGTAATGTACGGCTTTGTTCACGCTCCATTGCTCTATGCGCATTGCTGCATCGCAGGAACCGAGAAACGCCTTCTTTTCGAGCGCAGTCTTTTCCTTTTCGGTCTTCTGCCACGATTTTGCTGATTCCGCTGCCTTACCCCACAGCTCCTTTGTCCGCTTCAAGACGCTGGTAAGCATCTCTTCCAATTCATATGTTCCGTCCGCTCTGTACTGCGGGCGTGCGCCCAACTGGTCGGCAAGGACACTCATCGCATATTCGAGATGATGGCGAAGCGCGGCAGCAGCGGAATCGACTTTGCCAGTTGCGAGCAGGCCAGCAATCTCGTCCCAAATTTCATCGTTCGATTGCACGAGAGGCCCGCTGTCGATGGTCCAACTATAGAAAACAATCGAGGTCTTTCCGGTAACCAGACCAGCCGACTTCATCTGTTCCGCCCATAGCCGATCATGCGTGGTGATAATGAACTGTGTGTCCGAGAAATAGGTCTTCAGCAGCTTGCAAAATTCGTAACGATGGCCGGAGTCTACCGACATGACGACATCGTCCAACAGCGACAAAGTGAATTTCTTGTCGAACAGACGCTTCATCAGCGCCAGGTATAGGCATACGCCCATGCCATCCTGATGACCTTCGCTGTGATAGGCCGCTGGAGGAAACAGCCCGCGTCCGTAAAAGTTCACGTCGAATTCAAGGCTGCCGGCAGTCGGCTTTAGTTTCGCCATGAATTTCATCTCGTCCGTGCCATTCAATGCGCGGTAATACGTGCTGAAATCTTCCTGTACCGTGTCGTACAGGGCGTTCAATTCCTTTTCCTGAACATCACAATAGACGTCATACGCAGCCTTAGCAGCAGCCTTTGCGACCGCAGCGGCCTTGTTATTCTTGCGGGCTTGTCTAAGGTCGTCGAGCCTCACTTGTGCTGTGCTGAGAAACGTCTGCGCATCTACCGTTGCCGACTGATCTGGCCGCGCCCTGATTTTTTCAATCAGCGATTCGAGTCCTTTGTTGAAGCCTTTCGGTGTCGAAAGCCATCCGCTTTCGAATCTAGCCTGTCCCTTCCGAATTTTTTCTACGCTACCTAAACTCGTCTGGAACGTTTCCAGATCAGTGCGCCAGGTCGAGATCGCTTGCTTAAACTCTTTATCCCCGAGAAATTCCGCAGCTTTCACTACAGCTCCAAACAGCCCGGTGAAGGCGGTTATCTTTCCACTGATCAGACCGCCGTTCTTGAGCAGGGCATCCTGAAGCTTTCTTGCTTCCTCTGACTTGTCCAACTTTGCCTGAAGGTGCCGCTTCAAATGGTCGATATCCGGCCACTCGTGGTCACACAGCGGGCATTCAGCACTATCGACCAGGCTCAATCCCTTCTCCACGAAACTTCGTGTCCGCAATGCCTCAAGAAGGGATAGGTCCGCGTCCAGTCTCGCGAGATCGTTGACGATGTTCTCCGCTTCTGCTTTACCCAATTCTTCCGCTGTAGCCAACGCCTCTAAAAGTGCAGCGGCATCACGAAGAGCCGACTCCTTGTTCAGATCAGGCGCCGTCGCGCCTTTGATCAGACCTTCATCCAGCTTGGTGTCTGCCGTCCATTCTTCCAGCAACGTGAGCCCGAGGATCTGCCTGCGCTTGTTCACTGATTCTAAAATCAATTCTCGTTTGATCGCCGACACCTGCAAATGCAATTGCAATGCATCGCCGAAGTTTTTCTCTCGCCCTTCAGCCTCCGTTTTCGCCGAGGTCATACGGTTTTGGGCGGTATTGAGTGCCTTCCGCGCTTCGCCGATTTCTTCCAGTTTCAAAAGCGTCTGGATCTCTTCCGAGCGCTTCGCTGGTTCAGCAAGAATGAAACGCAAAATCTCGCGCCGGGAAAGTGTGATTTCCGGATGCTCGGCTATCTCCTCTAGCGCCGCGCGGATCGCTGGGCTGTCAGGTACGATTTTCGGCTTCTTAGGCGAGGACACATGCCGCGTCACTGTAACCGACTTGTTCAGATCGCTGATGAAGATTTTCAGTCTCACGAACGCGGCGTCAGGGAACTTTACCTTGTCCACATGCGGGCCGTGCTGTCCGACCGAAAGCGCTTTTGTCCCGCGTCCCGCCAGCCTCCCCATCTGCCCCGTAAGACCGAACTCTATCGCGTCGATGACGCCGCTCTTGCCGGAACCGTTGGGCCCCGAAATGGCGAACTTTTCCTTGCGGAAGTCGAGTTCCAGCTTTTTGATTCCCCGAACTTCCTCTATATAAATGCTTTCGAGCTTAATCATTTGATCTCGTCCTCTTCAGCGCTGGTGAAGACTTTGACGAGATCCTCTGGCTTGAGCTTCTTGCCAGCGGCGAACAGCGGTCGTAAAGCCGCCAGTTTCTTGGGGCTAACGTCCTTCGACTTTTCAAGTTCGGCGAGAAACTTCTCCCCGATCTGCTGATATAGTGTGCTCATTATTGGCCGTGGAAGGCACACCAATCTTACATCCATCTGCCGATTTATGCCTTTTTCGCCCATGGCCAGGATGTCGGCGTCGTGCGGGATCGTGCGAGGTGCGCTGGCAATGCTGGCACCTGCGGCGATCATGGCAATGTGGAATCTGTAACTTACGCAGAATCAATGTCTAGCACAGGTTCGACTCCCGCCTCCTCCCCAAAAAACTGAACCGCAAGGCATACCACCCTTGCGGTCACCTTCCCGTGATCGCGACTGCTGGGTACTCGTCACAAGCCGATCAGTTCCAAATCGGAGGATGCCTCCCGTGGGTGGAATAGGCCAGCCCCGTTTCCTCGTGCCGATTTTCAGAGGCTGCAGTTCTTGGCGAGGCCAACTTGCGAATCGGCTTGAAGAGCTCGGAAGTAGATTGGGCCATCAGATGGAAAGCTCGAGATGATGCGCGCTCCGGTGCCACGCCATTAACTTCCCAACCCCAAACCAACCCCAAACCAACCCCAAACCAACCCCAAATACCAATTCGTCAGTGCTATTTACAGCTCTTTAGAACTCTTTGAAACAACCAACCGCGTTCTCTAACTCGTTGAAAATACACTAATTGCATCACTCATAACCCAAAGGTCGCTGGTTCAAATCCAGCCCCCGCAACCATTTAGCCGATTGGCCAACCCCAGATAACCCCAAATAACAGCGCCTCTCAAAATGCCGAGGGGTTTTCTGGCTGTGCCTGCGGGTTTCTTTGCATGGCTATGCGCTCCTCAGTGCCATCCTGACCACCTTGCTGTTGGCCTCACGCTTGGCCGTCATCAGGGCGTTTCCGTACACGTTCATCGTGGTCGAGATCTGGGCGTGCCGCATCAGTTTCTGCTGCACTCCCATCGGCGCCCCGGTGTCGTCCAGCCAGGAACGGTAGGTATGGCGGAAGGTATGCCATCCCGTTGAGTTCGCTATTCCGGCTTGGGCTCATCCGCACATTTGGTGAAGTTGGTGCGGGTCAATTGTGCTTGTTCGAACTGGTGAAGTTTCAGGCTGCATGCATGACGCGTATGCGCAGCAGATCGAATTTCGCGCGTCCGTACATGGAGCGTTTGATGAGCTTCAGTCGATGGATGTTCCCTTCCACCGGGCCGTTGCTCCAGGGTTGTTGCAGTGCAGCCAACAACGCAGCCTCGTCGCGACAAAGATACTTTGCAAAGGTTGCCAATAGACTGGTTTTGGTGTCCTCGCACCACTTCGGCCATGCAGCAGTATCCCGTTCCTTGATGATGCGGCAGAACTCCCGAGCCAGAGTTGCAGCGGATGCGATTTCAGGTGATTTGCGACGTAGTTCATCGAGATAGGGCTGAGCATCTTCGGGGTCTTTCAGCAATAACCAGGCAGTTTGTCGCGGAGAAGCACGTGACAGCGTAGAGGAGGGTGCCGACACCCGCCCCGCAGTTTGAACACTCCCCCAGACAGCATCCGATTCTTTCAGTGACGGATTTGTCGCATTATGCCACAACCGGCTCTTGGAGCTCACGATATGCCAGAAAAACTCAAATATGAAGCTTGACCTGTACGGCATTACAAGGCTTCAGGGCGTGTTGGCTGACTCTTCGGGCGCCTTTTGACGCATCTACACGCATAAGCAGGCGCGCGGCATGCTTGGCGCGATTGTTAAGATTGTTGGTACGGAATTCGATAGGATGAACGAGAGATCGCGTGACGAGACTTTGACTCCAATGCCGGATGAGCTCTACCGTTACCCACCACTTCGTGTTGCGCGTTTGCTCTTTGAACTCGAACCGCTGAGCCACATGCATTTGCCGGTCGAGATCCGCGGCAACGTGTTACGCGGATCATTCGGCACAATCTTTCAGCGGTCAGTGTGCGATCCAAACTGCCCCGGGGCCGCGCGATGCGTTAGACGAGAGATCTGTGCTTATGCCATGCTCTTTGAGCCTCAATGGCGTTTGGAGGGGGATCGCCATGGCGTAACGGATGCACCGAGGGGATTTCTCTTCCGACCGACGCAGCATCCCGATCCTAACTTTGGCCCGGGCCAGCCTCTGCACTTCGAGCTGCGGTTGTTTGGCCAGGCAATCGAGGTAATTCCATTCTTCCTGAATGCCTTTCATGCAATGGCGTCATGCGGGCTCCGTGGTGTTCCGACGCGGCTGATCTCGGTGCTCTCCTTGGACTGGTCGGGAAGCGTATGCGCCGAACTCGTGGCAGGCGGCAAGGTGGCCCATGGGACGCCTCGGACACTGCGCATGATCGACCTTGCGTTGCCGCCTGCGCCATCGGGGCCATTTGGCATCCGATTCATTACGCCGACCTGGTTGCGCCACGAGCGACGGGATGAGTTGGTGCCATCGCTCGCGGCTCTGCTGTGCCGTGTCCGCGACCGGCTGTCGTTCCTCTCGCAGCTCTATGAGCTTCAGGACTGGAGTGCCAATTTTGGCGCTATTAAAGCGTTGGCACGTGAGACACGCACGCTTGAGTCGCGCGGACAGTGGTTTGAAGACAGCCGCCGATCATCGCGTACGGGGCAGGTGATGCCGCTGGCGGGCTTCGTAGGCGAGGTTCTTTACACCGGTCTATCACCGGCGCTTTGGCCTTTGCTAATGCTTGGGCAAGAAGTGCATGTGGGAAGGCATGCCGTTTGGGGAAATGGCGGATACCACGTAATGTGACGCTCTTCCAAACAACGAGCGAGTTTTCGGGGCCGTTAAGTCCGGCGCTGAAAGGCACGCAATGGGCCATTGCCAACGCGAAAGACCCGCCATTCATTGCGTCCAAGCTACCTCACCCCCTCCGGCGACTCGCAGCGATAGACTAGTCCCATGCAGGAGCGCGTGTGGGTGCTAGCAGTGAACGACGGCGAAGCGGTTGAGATTGAAAGGCTCCTTCACCAACGTAGCGAGTGCGTCTTTGCCTCAGTACAGCGCTGGGGCGCGACGTGGGCCGGGCTTGAGCCGTCGATTCAAGATTCCCTTCGGCAGTTTCGCAAGACCAACGCCGGTGGTGAGATCATCGGCATCGAGTTGGGGGGGACCAATCCTTATGGAGCCGTAGACATCGACCATCATCGCTACGGCGACGATGACCGCTCGAACTCGCTTTCATCACTGGAGCAGGTGGCCGCCAGGCTGCCAGTCAAACTCGACCACCGGCAACAGTTGGTAGCTGCCAACGACCGTGGGTTCATCGCCGGAATGGAGGAGATGGGCGCGACCGTAGCGGAGGTGCGCGATGTTCGCGCACAGGATCTTGCCGCCCAGGGGGTGACCCCCGAGCAGCAGCAAGATCAGCGGCGCGAGGTGGAGACTGCGACGGTCATCGACGGTCGCTATCTGGTCACGACTGCCTTTGACCCGCCAACCGCGCTCTCCGACCTCCTATACCAGGAGAAACAGGCGCGCGAGTGGCTAATCCGTGGGCCGCATGTATGGTCCTACTCCGGGCCGCGTCATAAGGAGTTCGCCGCATTGCCACTCACTGAATCCCACTGGTCCGGTGGCCGACCCCAAAGCGGCTACTTCGGCATCGAGAATCCCGGCGAAGATGCGCGGAAGAAGATCCTGAATCTCTTCGAAGGCTGATTGAGGCAGCAGCTGTCATCAAGCCTAGCGCTGACGTGGCGGGGGCAGTTTTTGAAGTGCCTTGACCGCTGCCTGAATCTGGTTCCCTGGGCCCGGTAATGCCACAGGTTGCAGGGCCTGCGGTCCAATTCCATCCGGGGCCGCCCGTCTAGCACGCTCCTCGTTGGCTACGAACCACTCGTAGTGCTTGCCCACTCCTTGATTCCCCGTGCAGACGGGGTAGCTGATCTTGATCTCCCGGTCTACAAGCACGGCGTTGGGTTCGCCGATCTTCTCTAACGCCGCGCGAATTTCCGCGTTCATCCCATCGCGGAAGTCTCTATGAAGACTAGCCAAGTCCAACTCGTCGCCGTTGAAGCGTGTTTCGCCCCAGCCTTCCGCCGAGTAGCGCCTTTGCCGATGAATGGTTTCCATCTTGTCGATCTTGATCTCGACGCTGCCCAGCCCAATCGGCTTGCCCATACCAAGTTTGTGAAGGAAACCGTCTTGCGGCTTGAGCGCGTAGAGCATCATGCCAAGTTCGAGATCGCTCAGGTTGTCAAAGCGAATCTCGAATTTCCATTGGCTTCCCTTCGGCCATGGCTTCACCTCCACATGCCGGGCGGGGACAAACGGCTCAGTTCCTCTCCAGGGGTCCTTGTCCTGGTTGATGGCGTCCGGGTGATGCAGGTAGAACTTTCGTCCCTGCGGCCAGTGCATCCCCGGCTTCAGATCGCTTTTTGCGACGAAACGGTTTGCTCCCTGAGGCTGCCGAAAGTACATGGCGGGCGAAGGCGGCTTCGGTCCGCTCAACTCCTTGAGTTGAACCTCCTTCATCTCCTTGATCATCGTGGCTGAAATGCCGTGCGAAAAGCGCACTCTCCCCTTCCAGTGGAGGCCGCCCTTCAGTTCCTTATCAGCCTTCTCCTTTTCGGACTTCTCTTCGATGAAGCCGAAGACGCGCTCGGCAAGGGTCAGCTTCTTGCGCCCGCGATGCAACGGGACAAGGTTCTCATCGACCGCTTCGAAGAAGCTCCAGGCGTTTGCCGCTTGGCCATTATCGGTGTCAACACGCCCCCGCCAGATCGACGAGTATGAAATCTCGATAACCTTCTTTCCCTCGCCGTCAACATCGAAGAAGACCAGATCGCCAGCCTGGGGCTGGAGTCCCTGCCCTTGGGTCCTACCTGGGCGCGTGTCCTTGGGCTCATAGGGCCTTGGCGAGGCCTCGCCCTTCGAATCCTCTGTCATCTGATCGGCCAGTTGCTGGAACCGAGCCAGCACGTCCGGAGGTACATCCAACAAAGTACGCCTTGCGTTTGGGATCGAGGGGATCAATACTTCATGTTTCTTTGTCCCTGGGATGTTGTCCCTTCTACCAGCCTCATAGCAGCCAAGAACACGTGCGACAACCGGTACTGAAACGGCACGAGGAGAAGAGGTCGTGTCTCTTCGCTGCGAGACAGCCATCCTTCTGGCGTCACCTTTGATGTTCAGCGCGGCTTCGGCCACGCCACCGGCGACCAACGTCGTAACGTCGGCCCACGTGAGCGGATAGATTGTAGTCTTTCGCAGATCACCAGTCCGCAACTTCCATGAAAGGTACGGTGGTTCTTCCGCAATCTCTCTCCTGAGCTCGCGGTTAACGATCTGGGTGTTTCCTGTATACATCTTGAAGACAGGGCCGGATGGAAATACACTTATCCACTTCCTTAGAGGATCGTCCAGGCTTCCGCGATGCGTGTAGCTGAGAGTTGGAAGGCACAACGGCTCCAGTCTCCATTTCTCGCCATTTCTAACGAGGCGCCCAATCGCAGACAACGCCTTAGTCATCGGCTTCCGGTACGAGTAGCACTCCTGCTCCAGGACTTTGCGGCTGAGTATCCTGGGTGCCGAGTTGCTGGCCGCCTCGGCAACTGATGAGATGAGCCCACGCAGCGAGGATGCCGGCAAAGCAGGATTCTTGTCCGTCAGAGATGGCAAAGCGGCATTCCCGTCCAATTTGAATCCGGTAACCTTTCCTGTCTTCTCGCCTTCATGGTTGGCACCGATGAAGACAGGGCTCTTTGCAGTGACAGTGCATGAAATGACGCCCGAGTGCCCGGTCGCCTCATATCGATCGTGGCGCATGCCTTTGAGCGCCGTATCTTCTAGCAGGCCACTCTTCCGCAATGGATCTGCGTTCAGATCACTGCTGCGCGGTCCTCGCGCGACCGGGACAAAATAATATGGAGAATAGAAGCTGGGCATGACTAGAGTCCCCCTTTTTCCCAGGCTTTGATCCAATCCTTCACTGAGCCATCAAACAATCCATTGAGATTCGATTCCACCCATTGCACTGAAGGAGGGTTTGTGACCACGTTTGCCCACCCATATCCCTTGCCTGATCCCCATCCGAAGTTCAGATCCCCTTCTGCAAGATCGCGAAGGACCAGTGCAAGCAGGCCAAGACTCGCCGACGGGTCGCCAAGTTTCCTCAAGCGGCCAAAGTCGATGGTGACCGCACCCTTGAGTTGCGGTTGCCAGCCGCCCTCTGCATTGAACTTCCGGTTATCCATCCCGCCGGCGGCCGTGAAGCGATCAATTGCAACGAACTCCTGGGTTGCACTATTCGGTGTGTCACCCACCTGTATGAAGTCATCGAGCTCGAGCACTGACTTCCATCCAGGTCCACCGAAAAGGCGCGTCATGCAGTCAACACTTGCTGGTATTGAGCCGTCCGCGTTCAGTCGCACCTCTTGCCTGTCGCCAGACTTTCCACAGGTGCGAGCAATTCTGGCTGCCTGATGCGCAAGCACTCCGCGGAAGCTCTCAGCTGGCAGAATCAACTTGTCATCCGCGACTCTTCGCGCAGCATGGGAGAGCCCCCCATCTCCGTCCTGACCCTTTACCACCTTGTTGGGATTGTTGACGAGAAAGTGATGGTCTTTGAAACTCAGCGTGATCTCGATGCGTCTCTTCTCGCCTTCAAGCCCAGACGCCTTGATTGATTCCAGTTCACTGCTTCTGTCCTTAAGTCGGTCGGGGCTGAATGCACTCTCGACGGGACAGGGATTCTTGAGCCATGCAGCAATGGCAATCGCATCGAGCACTCTCACAGCGCCCAGTTTCCAGCTACACTTGCCTCGGTCGTTCCCACTCCATGCACCAAACCGCAAGCTGCCGCTGAGAGTCATGTTGAGGAGCGCCGCATGCTTTTTCCACTCGCCCGCTTCGTAGGACTTGCCTCGAATGCGCACTTTGAATGTCGTGCCCACCGGAACCATCCAATGTGCAAAAAGCAAGTGCTCTTTGGCTGAGCCTCGAATCGCATCGATCTCAGTTCGACGGAGGATGTTCTCCTCGAAGGCGACCTCGGAAGTCGCAATCGCGTCGAGAAACTGAACCAGCCCACCGAACCCCTTGCTTTCGGACTCCTTCTTCCCGAAAATCGCTGAAGCATCAGCGGAATCAAATTCTATCCGGCGCTTGAGTACGCCCTTCAATGCCGATCCGGGAATGATCGGCTTGCACTTCAATGGCGCCCCAGGGATGATCGGCTCTTGATTGACTGTGCACGCAATCAACTGAACGTCGGCCAGCTCTAATTCCTCTTCGGGGTCAAACCTGTGAGGCTCAGCTTTGCCATTCCCAATGTGCATTGGCGAATCTGTCGTCAGCGTTCCTTCCAATTGCCAGTACGCGTCAAGCTTCATCGAGTGGCCTCCTGCCAATGCCATTCCTGGTCGACTGCGATCTCTCCGTATCCATTCTCAGGTACGTAGGGACACTTGCTCCAATCTGTGCTGTCACCGACCAAGCCGAACATCTCGCGAACACTCTTCGCGACCGGCAAGCCACCTCGCTGCCATTCCGCTATTTTCTCCTCGATTTTGCTGAGATTAACGTTTTCCCCCGCTCGAAGAACGAAAACTGCCCCCGCGTCAGTCAGCACAAAAGGACGGTAGGGAGTTTCGGCGGAGAATCTCCTCCACTGGTACTCACCCCCTACCAGGTGCTGGTCAGCGAAGTGTCTTTCGAGTGTTAGCTTTTGGTCTGAGACATCTGCCCAGTAAGACTTATACGCATCATGTGCGTTGGAAAAACCGCTTTGGATAGCGGCGACGTCGCACAGAAGCGCTGGCGTCTGTAGCGATATGATCCATTTGCTTACCGTTGGTTTCTCATCTCTCTGCAAGCTCGCCGCGAAAGGCTGAACTTGAACCCGCTCGGCGGTGCAGTATGTCTTCAATTTTCCAACACCGGGAATCCCACCCATCGTAATCAAGTTGCCGAGTTGTTCCTTTACTCTCTTTCTCGCCTCTGTCTCGGTAATCCGATCGAACGAAATTGCTGTGAGCCACTCGTATGACTTCAGCTTGATTTCAATGACATCTGCCCGATTCTCGGCAACTAGCGCGCGAGCTGCCGCCATGCGGTAAGCAAAGAGCTTCTCCTTCTCGGCACTTCTCGCATTGCTGTCAATCTGAGTTCGCACACGTAGTTCGTATGGAACCTTGAGAACTCCGAATCGCATTTCCGCATCCTTGAATGACTTCCAGTCGATCTGAAATGCGAGGTCATTCCTGCCGCCGCGGATATCTGCTACAGCAACGTCCCGCAATTCGTTCGTGTTCCCCACCGTTACGGCGCTCGCCGGTATCGGGTTCTGACGGTTCCGCTGGCCTTGCTCCGCAGGCTTTGCAAACAACACCCGGATCTTGCTGAATTCCTGGCAAAGTTCCTGCATAGCGCAAGTGGGATCTTGCGCCAGAGCCGCAAGGTCTCTCGCTTTGCTTCCGTTGACGCGCAGAATGGCATCGGCGATTGCGCCCTTCAGCACTCCGCCGGGAATCTCCTGCTGCGACTCAAAGATATTGTTCGCGACGCGTTTGCCGCCAATAACGAGGGGGCCCTCCGGCTTGAGTGCGATCCACCAGGTATCGGAATCCGGCGCATCCTCCCAACCACTGGCGCGCTTGTAGTCAGTCTCAGCTAACCGCCTAACTTCGATGCCAGCCATCACGCCAAAGCCTACTGTATGATCGGCACCAATGCTGGGAATCCAACTGAGGCCCTGCCTCAGACTTGATTCGAGATCCACCGCCTCTTCGTCGCTCATGATAGACCAAATCCGTCCCTTGAACGGATACGGCTCATTCGATTGAAAGGGCGTGCTGATCATTTGGTTTTGTCCCGACGCCACCGCTCCCGTCGTGTCGTCCTTCTCGATCCGAAACAAAATGGCCGATTTCTTCTCAATTTCCTGCGCATCCTCACCCGCGTACAGAAAATCAGTGAACTGCACAAGACCACGATCGTTGGTCCAGTCCTCTTCCTTACTCGGGTCTTTCCCCAGCCATCGCTTCCAGTCCCACTTGCATAGTTCGGACGGACATGCGTTTTCGAGTTCTTTCCAAGCCTCTTTCAGCTTGCCTTTCACCAAAGTTCCGGCCACGTAATACTCACCTGCCGCATTACGAGCAAACGGTGCGTCAATTCCGAACTCCTGTGGGGCGCTCGAGGTCGTCAGCACAGGCCCACGAAGCGTCAAAGTAACGTCCCAGGCAAACAGCTTCACCATGGCTTGACTCCTTCGGCCGCATTCTCCTGCAGCTCCGGCGCCACGTAATCCCACAAATCGACAAGATGGAACCAGGATGACTCGATGCTCCCTGTTGCGGTACGCCACATTGTGAGAGCATCGCTCCATTCCGACCGGCTAACAAAGGGCTCGATATCCTGGTTCAAAAGTTCCCAGCTCTTGCCCTGGTTCAGGCCCTTCACTGCTTCGTACACTTTACGTCTGGGAAACTCACCACTCTTGAGTCCGGCAAGTGCTTCGCTCATCCTCTCCAGATTATTTTGCTCCGCTGAAAGTACGAGCCCCTTTGTCGCTTCTTTGTTGCGCCATTGGAGTGCGCGGAATCCCTCCAGATCCTCACCCACATGATCAAACGACTCAAGCACGAGATAGCTGAGCCTGTGGGTCACGCGCCCCTCACGGTTTTGCAAATCCTTGCCACCTTTCGCCTCCACTTCGGCCAATTTCTTAACCAGTTGCACGAGCGGGTGTATTGGGGCCTTGTGATGAGCAAAGATCAGGCCCATCGCGTACTTCAGCGGCACCTGATTGCCATTGAGCGGTGCTGTCGAGTCTTTCATCTTCGATGCAAAGAGCTCGGCTGTCTCCCAGCCGCACCAGGCTGGCACTGCCAGCATCAGCTCGTCACCGCCCCAAAGCAATACTTCAATCCGCCGTTCTCCTTTGTCCGTTTGCCAGTGCCGCTCGCCTGTCTTGATAAGGAGTTGTCTTAGAAACTCCTCACGGCGACCCTGAACAGCCTTGTCAAACTCTTCCATGCCAACAATCTGCCCCTCGGATTCCAGCCCTGCAAGTGCCGCACGCGGCTTCGATCCAAATCCGTTTCCATCTGCATAGAAGATCGCCATCTTTTTGTTCAGTCGGCCGGCTCCCGGGTTCGTTGTCAAGTCCGTGAGGTCCCGCGTGTATGTCCAGTCGGCACCCGTCTTGCCTGCATGATCTCCTAGGAACTCCCGCTTCAGGTCGTATCCTTTTTTGCGAAATTCGTAGACCTCCTCGCTCACCCAATACGACTCCGCGCCTCGTTGAGTCTCCCGACTGGCGGGGCGAACGTGATCAAATTTGCAGACTCTGCCCCCTTCCACCTTCGCGGGGCGAGCGAAGCTGAACGACTGCATTTGCTCCATGCGAATCCGGCACTGGAGATTCTCTTCAACATCAAGAACTTTTTCGTCCACCTTCAAATCCGCACAGGCGACTGCGATTGTGGCATACGAATACTGCCCGACCAGCCACTCCCTTACCTCCTTATCGACATCCCCCGCATTCGCTTGCATATCCTCGATCAGCAGCGCTGCCTTGGACGCCCCGGATGTGATTCGCCTGACGCCTCTGTACTTGGCGGCGATCCAGTCCTCTAATGCCTTTGGCATCCCAAGCAATGACAGACCAGCGCCACGGTTCGCACCAAGATCCCGCGCCGCATACACAAACCCATAGATGTTTAGCGCTTCTACCTTTACCACAATCATGGCTTGCCCTTCTTCTTCTCACGCATTAGCACGGCTCGTAAGACAAAGGCAAATATGAGGATTGATGCAAAGAAGGCCGCACTCCACCCCCACCACGCTCTTCCGTCTTTCAACCAGTCGAAACGATGCCGGGTAAACTCCATTTCAAACCAGGCGATTACAAGCGATGCACCAGTCAACGGAACCAACAAGATTGTCAGAAGAGTCATGCTCTTTGTGAGATTCATGACTTGAGTGCTGTCGTCCTTCATCTTGGCTGCTTCGTCCAGTTCCAACGCCAGACGCTTCTCACGCATCACGTGATCGAGCAGTTGCTGGTTCCCCAGGTGGTTTGACCAGAAATGAAACAACTCACTCCCCTGCATCTGGTTGGACACCTCGTTAAACCAATACCCTGTAACAAAGCGCGCAAAATCGCGATTCAGACCTTCATTCTCTTCCGTTATCAAATGCACGCTCTGCGAGAAACGTCGCGAGAAATGGAGCAGCGATGCACGATGGAAGTGAGCGATCAGACCAAGCTGGAAGTAATGGTGCCTGAAGTGGGCGAGCAGGCCGTTTGCCCCATTCTCCACGAACTTGGGGTCTGCCTGACCGAGAAAGGTGAACCCGTACCCGGAACACAAAAACCTTGTCGTCATCCAGGCATTGATTGGGTTCGTCGCATCCCAATAACGGTCATAGCAATGCTTTTGAACAAAATCGCTCAGAAACTCCGGAGAGTAGGTCGCCGCCTCAGGATTACTGCTTGGTTCGTCGCAGAAGCAGAGCCGCTGCTGGTCTTCCAACGTCACAGCGTGCGGAGTGTCCGTTGTTAAGAAAGACATGGAAGGCATGCGTTCATCCTCGATCTGGTCATAATAGAGGACGTCATCTTCCCGATCCGCCTGCGGACAAGACGGAATTAGCCCGTTCAGCAGCCAGCGCCAATGGGCGGACACTGGCGGTCTGCGCCAGCCGCTGGCCTCCACGCTTTTCCGCTGTTCGCTAGGGTCCTGCAGCGTCGAGGCGTCTCCAATTGGAATTCCGCTGCCGTCCAGCCACTGAACAGATTCCGGACACTTTCCCGCCCTGCTATGGTCAAAGTATGGTGCATAGACCTTTCGAAACTCCTCGAGAAAGGCCATCGCCTCGGAGCGCGGCATGGGCTCGATAGCTTCTACTTCAACCACCAGAATAGCTACCCGTGTCTGAAACACATACAGGTGAACGCGGTCGATTGTCAGCCGACGCTGGTATCCTTCGTACCCAAAACGCACCTCAACACCGCGCACATCGTCGCGCCCAAGAATGCGCAGGTGCTCCTCGCCTGGTTGCGAAGGATACAGGAATTGGCGCACAAAGGGATGGAAGTACAAGTACTCCGCATAGTGAAGATCGCCGGTCGGGGCCGTGCCTCGATCATAGGGATTGATGAGCTTCCACGGATGGCCGTCGTTGTGCCGCGCAACCCACTGGTCAATCTTGGTCTCGCTCAGATGCTCCTTGCCGCTTAGCTCAAGCGGCCAGAAAAGAATCTCGTGGAACTTGTTAAAGCTGATTTCACTCATTTGCATCCTCACGAAAGGGACGGTTTGATTAGCTCACTCTTAAAAGCTGTTGTCGGAGGCGGAGTTATGGTTTCGCTGAATATGTCGGCTTTCAAATTCAGCCGAATCGCGGTCGTTCTTGCGTTCATGCCATCGGCTTTTGAAGCTGCCAGCGGTCGAATCACGAACGCTGCGACTTATCTAGCCTGTGTGTCCCTGGCAGAAGGACGAGGGGCCAAATTAAAACTGCGAAACAAATAATGACGGTCCAGAGTGCTCTCGAAAGGTGATTGATGTGCGTCAAGTACAACGAACAGAAGTGATGTGATCGGCGTTGAAGGCCAGCACGAAATAACACTCCGTGACATGAGGTCACAAAAGCGCAGTCGAAACAACTACTTGAAATGCAATGCACCGAATACTAGGCCAGATTCTGGGGCACGTCAAGATAGAAACACAGTCCTAACTCAAGCCGTCTGTGGAAAACCATCTTGGGAAGGTTACGACAGACTATTCTTCTCGAGGACCTGCCAAACTCCCGCCTGAAGCAAGGGTATTGATCTTGTTTGGTCTTGCGATGCGCGTCACCACTTTGCATTTATTCAGGGAGGCCTCGAGCGGCTTCTTGACAGTTTGCCGAAAGTGCCGTGTAAGGGATAGAACTTATGGCGGTAGAGTGAGGTATTTCCGAGCATGTTGTTGCGCCTAAGCGAATGAAACGCCTTCCTCCGCTCGTCCTTGCGCGTCTCCCTTAGCTTGCTGGAAACACCTCCCGCTCGGAAGTGTCTCAAACGCAGGATAAGAGCAAACAAGCGCAACAAAAGAGTACACTGCAAGCAAAACACACCGCCGCTCCGAGGCGACTGAAACGCTTCCGCTACCCGTGCTTTGTTACGACTTCGTAAGTTCTGAACGCGTCGCCGCGGCGAGGCGACTCCTCCTCCATCACCCCGCATCTCAGCGGGTTAAGGAGGCCATGTGCAAACTCCATGGCTGGAACCCGAAGCCCTCAACCGTGCTTGGAATCGCGTGCGGGAAAACGATGGCTGCGCCGGAGCGGACGGTGTCACCATTCAGCGCTTTTCCTGCCTGCTCGACGCTGAATGGGAGGAGCTGAAACAATCCGTCGAACACGGCCAATACCGTGCCCTGCCATTGCTCCCCATCGTCATCACCAAACACCCCGGCTCAACGGAGACGCGCACCCTCATGGTTCCCTCTGTCCGTGATCGGGTTCTCCAAACCTCCATCGGTTTTCATCTGGGTACAGTCTTCGAGGATGAGTTCCTCGACTGCAGTTTTGCCTATCGCCCCCATCGCTCTGTCAACTCCGCCATCGCACGCATTCGCTTCCTTCATGCGCATGGCTATCAATTCACAGCATCCGCCGATATCGCCTCCTTCTTTGACCGCGTCAACCACGAGCAGCTTCGAGAGCGTCTTCACGCCCGCATTCGCAACTCGCAGCTGATCGACTTGCTCGATGGCTGGATACAGGCTTCAGTTTGGGATGGGAGCAGCATCAAGCCGCTCACCGCTGGCATTCCTCAAGGCAGCCCCATTTCGCCCCTGCTGGCCAATTTCTACCTAGAAGATTTCGATCTCGCGCTGGAGAACGCTGGCATGAAGCTCATCCGATATGCCGACGATTTCCTGGTGCTCGCGCGCGACCGTCAGTCCGCCGTCAACGCGATTGCCATTGCGGCCAACCAGCTTGAGAAGCTGCAACTCATCCTTAAGCAGCAAAAGACCCACATCGCCAGCTTCGACGAAGGGTTCCGGTTTCTTGGCGCCTTGTTCTCCGGCGCAGACGTCTGGATTCCCTGGGAACGGCATACCCGCCAGTCCCGCCTTCTAGCCATGCCTCACCCCATGCCAGCCTCACTCGTCCACCGATGGCTCGAGCCGCCCGAGGCCACAGCCATGGCGCAGGCGTTGGCAGCCGCACGCCATCGACCAACCAAAAAAACAGGAACAAACGCTACAAGCGCAGAGGACAACGACGTGGCATTCCTTTATCTGACCCAGCAAGGCTCGGTCCTTCGCAAGATCGGCAATCGCCTCATCGTCGAGAAGGACGAGACCATCCTGCTCGACGTTCCTTATCACAAGCTGGAAGTTGTCCTCCTTTTCGGCAACATTCAGGTCACCACCCAGGCCATGGCCGAATTGTTGGATGTGGGCATCCCCATTGGCTTGCTCAGCCGCAGCGGTGAGCTGCGCGGGCGGCTCGAGCCCGCTCTCGGCAAAAATGTCCCGCTGCGCCTGGCACAGTTTGATCTCTACCACGATGCCGCCCGCTCACTCACACTCGCCCGCAGCCTCGTCGCGGCCAAACTTACCAACTCAGCTCAGGTTCTCTCCTCGTTTGGTGACCGTGAACAGATCCGCTCTCCTGAGAGTGCAGTCGCCGTCAAACAACTCCTCGACGCCAGTACCACGACCGCATCGGCTCCCACGCTCGATGTCCTCAACGGAATCGAAGGCTCCATGGCTCGCCTCTACTTTGACGTCCTCATGCGCCGCAACAAGTCCGTCTTCACCTGGCCCGGTCGTCAGAAACATCCCGCCACTGATCCGCTCAATGCCCTGCTTTCTTTTGCCTACACACTTGTTGGCAATGAGTTGGCTGGCCTCGTTGAAGGCGTCGGCCTCGACAGCTACATCGGAAGCCTGCACCAGATCAACTACGGCCGCCGTTCTCTTGCGCTGGATTTGGTTGAGATCTTTCGCGCGCCGCTTGCAGACCGCTTTGTCCTCACTCTCATCAATCGCCGCCAGTTCTCCGAGGCCGACTTTGAGCCCAGCGACAAAGATGGACTCTACTTGCGTCCCGAATCCTGTAAGCGCTTCCTCGGCGAATATGAATACTGGATGCTTCACGCGCCCTTCGGGACGATCAGTAAAAATGCGGCCGGATTTCGCCCCGTGCTTCGTGCGACCGTGGAGGCATATGCAGCGGCTCTGCGAAACAACACCCCCTTCCAGCCTTGGCTCTATCGGCTAGAGGAACAAGATCCGTCAGATGCCGCCCGACTGGGACCCGCGCCCGACAGCGCCAAACCACAACCGGCCACGGTTGCGGCGCTTCCCGAGCCAACCACCGTCGAGCCAACGACGCAGGAAGACGCCGGTTCCAAGGAGCCAGAATGAGATACATCGTTTGCTACGATATCGCAGATGATCGACGCCGCCAGCGTCTAGGTGACGTGCTGTTGGACTTCGGCCAGCGAGTTGAAGAGAGCGTCTTCGAGTGCTCCTTGGAACCGTCCCTTGCAGCCAGGATGATCGATGGAGTTCGCGCCGTAGTGGATACCGAGGAGGATAAGGTCCTGATCTATGGATTGTGCGAGAATTGCACTGAGAAAGCCCTCGTCATCGGGCCGGTCGAGAGAACCCAGGATGCGGAGTTTTACATTCTGTGAGGGGCGGGCTCCGCGCAATTCAATTGCTGGTTCGAGCCAGCTTTCTTTTCAGTGCCTGGCCGTCGGTTTTGCCCAGTTCTGAGACTTAAGGCATTGAATCTAATTGCTTTGCTGGATCGTACCCTGTTTACCACTCGGTACATGAGGTCTGCTCAGAGGAAGTATTCTCATGAAAAGAAAGAGCTTGATCGAGCTCTCGAGAATGCCATCTGCACCATCTCCAGGGCGGTTCCAGGCCATGTTTGCACGGTCTGCTCAAATTGCCCTGGAAATCTCTGAAGCCATTGGGCTAAAATGTAGTGCAGTCCGAATCACCCCGCCGCTCCGAGGCGACTGAAACATTCCTGTTGTCCCAACTCATACGTGGGGCACGCGCCCGTCCGAATCACCCCGCCGCTCCGAGGCGACTGAAACTCTTTACGCTGGCGTTATCCGAGATTGCTTCGGTCGAGTCCGAATCACCCCGCCGCTCCGAGGCGACTGAAACGAAAAGAGCCGCAGCCGACCAAGCCGACCCCGTCCCGTCCGAATCACCCCGCCGCTCCGAGGCGACTGAAACTCGTGTTCATTTTCCCTCCAGTGCTGCGCGTGCCTCGTCCGAATCACCCCGCCGCTCCGAGGCGACTGAAACAAAATCAGGCGAAGGACCCCGTAGGCACCAACTCCAGCAGTCCGAATCACCCCGCCGCTCCGAGGCGACTGAAACGCAGTTCGCCGCATTCTTCGCGCGCTTGATGGTGTGTGGTCCGAATCACCCCGCCGCTCCGAGGCGACTGAAACCGGAGACGACCGAGTTTTCCGTGGCGCTGGCATTGTCGTCCGAATCACCCCGCCGCTCCGAGGCGACTGAAACGTTTGGCCCAGATGCAGTTGAAGAGGCTGCTGGTGCAGTCCGAATCACCCCGCCGCTCCGAGGCGACTGAAACGTTTGGCCCAGATGCAGTTGAAGAGGCTGCTGGTGCAGTCCGAATCACCCCGCCGCTCCGAGGCGACTGAAACTTTTATGCGTAAGCGGTTCGTTTTTTGTCGTACCGGTCCGAATCACCCCGCCGCTCCGAGGCGACTGAAACGTCCGGCACGCCCGCAGCAACTGCTGCCTGGCATTGGGTCCGAATCACCCCGCCGCTCCGAGGCGACTGAAACTTAGCCCTTGCCACCGTACGAGGCGTAGACGATCCTGAGTCCGAATCACCCCGCCGCTCCGAGGCGACTGAAACGACAACCATGCCGAGAATCGATCCCAGCAGCTTCAAAAGTCCGAATCACCCCGCCGCTCCGAGGCGACTGAAACGACTGGTCTTTCAGGTCGGGGAACACGACCCCTTGGGTTTAGTCCGAATCACCCCGCCGCTCCGAGGCGACTGAAACACATTCACCTCATTGGTGATATAGATCGGCTGAGCTGCAGTCCGAATCACCCCGCCGCTCCGAGGCGACTGAAACTGTAGAACAACCCCTCGCAACGGTCACGCAGGAGAAGTCCGAATCACCCCGCCGCTCCGAGGCGACTGAAACAAATGGTGGTGCGTCCAATGGTTTTACGCTTCGTGCTGTCCGAATCACCCCGCCGCTCCGAGGCGACTGAAACCCAAAGGCTACGAGCGTCTTCAAGTCATCCGCCGCTTTGTCCGAATCACCCCGCCGCTCCGAGGCGACTGAAACCTCTTCAGTTCGCTTACGCAGTCGACACAGATGCCGTCCGAATCACCCCGCCGCTCCGAGGCGACTGAAACTTGTTCCAGTCGGGCCGTAGCCTTCCTGGAGGCCCAGTCCGAATCACCCCGCCGCTCCGAGGCGACTGAAACTTAATGCTAGAAGACTGAAGAGCTTCTTCGATCTTCCCGTCCGAATCACCCCGCCGCTCCGAGGCGACTGAAACCCACGCGCAGTGGACTCGCGTTCGCGCTGTTGATCCGCGTCCGAATCACCCCGCCGCTCCGAGGCGACTGAAACATCCGAGAAGTAGGCGAGTAGGTCCGGCTTGGGATTTGTCCGAATCACCCCGCCGCTCCGAGGCGACTGAAACGTCTGATCTTGAACAATTCGGACCAGCTCTTCATCGGGTCCGAATCACCCCGCCGCTCCGAGGCGACTGAAACGATTCCCTGCATTGCGCCGGCGGATGTGGTGGCGCCCAGGTCCGAATCACCCCGCCGCTCCGAGGCGACTGAAACCAAATGCACTTTTACTGCGTGTTGCTGGAGGGTGTTGCGTCCGAATCACCCCGCCGCTCCGAGGCGACTGAAACGAGCGCATCCTGGCCTTTCTGGCCCGCAAGACGTGGTCCGAATCACCCCGCCGCTCCGAGGCGACTGAAACAAACCCAGCCTGCCATAGAGCCTATATGCACAAAGAGTCCGAATCACCCCGCCGCTCCGATGCGACTGAAACTCTTGACGGCGGCCTCGATGTTCACGGCCTGGACCTGCGTCCGAATCACCCCGCCGCTCCGAGGCAACTGAAACGGTATTTGGGGTTAGCTTACCCTGCTCGAGGCGCGCGAGTTCGAGCTTCTCAAGGTCTCACTTCTTGGTGAGCGGGCTCAGGAGTTCGGTATGCGCTGGATCCACCTGCCTATCCACGAAGTGGATATTCCCGACCAGAGATTCGCAATGGTATGGAGAACCGCCGGGCCAGAAATCCACGATCGTATCCATGCGGGAGAGAATATTCTCATCCACTGCAGAGGTGGGATTGGCCGATCCGGACTGGTTGCGGGCTTGATTCTTGCTGATCGAGGCTGCGCGACGCGCGACGCTATTCGACAGGTACGGGCTTCGCGGCCCGGTGCGATCGAGACCGCTGCACAGGAACAGTATGTTCTAAAAGCAAAGGCTCGAACGCCGGGAAGCGTCACGGGTAGAGCTAAACAGGATCGCCCAAATTTGTTTCAACGCCGTGTTCCAACGGCTCCGACAAGGGATCGCTACCGGGGCTGCCTTCTGGGAGGAGCCGTTGGCGATGCGCTTGGTGCCCCGGTGGAGTTCCTCAGCAGATCGGAAATCCTCCGGAAGTTTGGACCACGGGGCCTGACCGAAATGGCGCCAGCCTATGGAAAGCTGGGAGCCATCACAGACGATACGCAGATGACGCTATTTACCGCGGAAGGCGCGTTGCGCGCTTATGTTCGCGAGACGCTGCGCGGGTTATGCCACGTCCCTAGCGTCCTGCATCGATCGTATCTGCGCTGGCTTCTTGAATCTGCCAAGGGACATCCAAAAGACGGGCGCGAGGCCGGCGCAGGGGAATGGCGTTCCTCCGAATAACACCCAAACAGCATGGAATTCGCTGAAATCGGAGGTTGTGTATATTCTCGGAAACGACTTCGATGGAAGTTACTTGCTGCTGACGACAATCGCTTTGGCGCACATAGGGATCACCCAAGGCGCGCAGATCGCATTCTCGGCACCAGTTCTACCTACCGCACAGGGCCCTGGGTACAAATTGACGGCCGTGCTTTTCATAAAAGTAGTTGGCTGGCGGTCGCCAGCGGAGGTTAGCCAAAATGGAAATGAAGAGAACCCTGTCACCTAAATGTTCTTCTCCATTTTTGCTATGTTCGTTACAACAGAGGGGGCAAATCGAAGCCAAAGCGCACCTTCCCGCCAACAATAGCGAAACTCCAGGACTCAATCCAGAAGTCGGCATCGTTCTTGGCGTATTGGGGATTTAAGCTCCTCAAGAGCGAGCGTGAGGTCATCGATCAGATAAGGCGAATCGCCGGCGGACTCAAATGAAGAATCGCCCCTTCCCCATTCCCGGCCATTGCAGACGGAACTGATGTATAAAGGTCAGAGAATACTTCAGATCGTCCGCGGAATGGATCGGAAGATGCACCTGCTGGGATTCTGGGAGTTCCTGAAATTCTTTGTACGCGATTTGTACGCAAACCTGGCAATCGTGGAATTCGGTGAATTTCAGGCATTCGCAGTATCAGTAACTTGAGTGTTTTCAGTGCCGATGTCGGGTTCGACTCCCGCCGCCTCCACCACTAACATATTTATTTTCAATAGTTTACGGACAGAAAGCGCAAGAAAAGCGAAGGACATTGCCACACATAAGCTATTTAGAATTAAGTAGATCCGAATCTCGATCCGTCAGTTTGACCTTGCCCCCGCAAAACGTATCCCTTAGCGAGCTGCTCTAATAGCGAAAGGGAAACGAAGATGAGGCATGGGACGCGTGGTCGTTACACGCTTGAGTTCAAGCAGGAAGCGGTTCGACT
>Ga0302319_10006150_pt1 | contig 23935 bp, 18 predicted proteins | sample Bog_T0_2_FD_203319 | JGI IMG/M metagenome (GOLD analysis project Ga0302319, IMG submission 203319) | Peat permafrost microbial communities from Stordalen Mire near Abisko, Sweden - Bog_T0_2 | ecosystem: Environmental > Terrestrial > Soil > Wetlands > Peat | place: Sweden: Abisko, Stordalen Mire...
CCAGCACTGAAGTTGGCTCAACCAGCACAGACAGCCCGCAGACGGTTACTATCGAGAACAACGGCAATGCGACGTTGACTTTCCCGATCCCATCGACCGGCAACAATCCGAGCATTGCTGCGAACTTCACATTGAATGACAACGGGGCCTCGGCTTGCCCGCTGCTCAGCAGCGGCTCCTCGGCACCTGGAACGCTGGCGGCAGGCGCATCTTGCTCTTTGCCCATCAGCTTTTCACCAACTGTAGCGGGTACACTCAGCGGCTCATTGGTGCTGACGGATAACAATCTGAATGCAGCCGCGCCAGGCTACGCCACACAGAGCATTGCACTGAGCGGAACTGGCACACAATTCACAATCAGCGCGCCTGCTTCTGTGAACCTGATTCAAGGCTCTTCCAGTACATCCCCGATCTCGGTAATCCCGGTTGACGGATTCACCGGAAGTGTCCAACTCTCCTTTCCTCCTGGATATGGTGGCCTTCCCCCCGGCGTAACCGCTACATTCAGCCCGAATCCCACAACCGGAACCAGCGTGCTCACGTTGACGGCCAGTAGCACAGCCGCAGTTGGGACTTATAACCTGACCATAAACGGAAGCTCTGGCTCTTTAAATGCAATGACTGTGCTTACCCTGACAGTCAATCCGCCGCCGAGCTTCAGCCTCAACGCCTCGCCCGCATCTCTGAGCATTGTCCAAGGCGGCTCCGGCACATCGGGAATCACGGTGACCGACCTGTATGGATTCGCAGGCAGCGTCCAACTAGCTGCATCCGGCTTGCCTAGTGGTGTGACCGCATCGTTCACTCCGAACCCCACAACCGGAACCAGCGTACTCACGCTGACAGCCAGCAGCACAGCCGCCCTGGGACCGGCGACTGTGACAGTCAGCGGTGCCTCCGGGACAGTGAGCTCAGTGGATTTCCTTGCCCTGACCGTCAATCCTGTGGTAGTCAACGCGCCGCCGCTGAGTAGTTTCGGAACGGTGAGCGTCGGGACGACGAGCCCGGTGATTCCCTTGACCTTTACCGTCGTCAACGGCGGCACGCTGGGCTCGACAACTGTGCTGACGCAAGGCGCAACCGGGCTGGACTTTGCCGATGCAGGTTCGGACACATGTGTCGCGAATACCGTATACACGGCCGGCCAAACCTGCACGGTGAATGTAACCTTCACGCCTAGGTTCGCCGGAGTCCACAATGGCGCAGTGGTGCTCAATGACATCAATGGAAGCGTGCTGGCCACCGGCTACCTCCAGGGCACCGGCGTTGGTCCGCAGATCAACTTCCTGCCGAACACCGAGAGCACGGTCACATCGGCATCCAATGGGCTGGCTGGCCCTTATGCCATGGCGGTGGACGGAAGTGGCAATGTATATATCGCCGATGATGGAAACAACGTCAACGTGATATGGAAAGAGACGCTGTCGGGAGGCAGTTACACCCAGAGCGTACTCCCAACCAGCGCCCTGAATAACCCCACCGGAGTTGCTGTGGATGGAAGCGGCAACATCTATATCGCCGATACCGGCAATAGCCGGGTGTTGAAGGAGACCCCATCGGTGGGAGGGTACACCGAAAGCGTTGTAGCTGATTCTTCAAACGACAGCATCCTTTCTCCTGTGTCAGTCGCGGTGGATGGGAACGGAAGTGTTTATTTCTTTTCAAACGGGGTCGTGTATGTTGAGACGCCGTTTGCGGGAGCCTATACCCAAAGCACGATACCTTACTCGGGTATCGCCATCCCCTCAGGGATTGCTGTAGATGGAAACGGCAATGTATATATCTCCGATTTGGGAAACAACCAGATCGTCATAGAAACGCCATCGACGAGCGGATACACCCAAAGCACGGTTCCAACCAACGGAGTGTTTCAGCCTGGTGGAGTTGCAGTGGACGGCATGGGCAATGTCTATATCGTCGATATCGGTGGCGGCCCAATCTTTAAAGAGACATTGATGGCGGGAAGCTATATCCAGAGCACCATATCAACCAGCCCACTGAATGAGCCGTTAGCGGTTACAGTCGATGGAAGCGGCAACGTCTATATCGCAGATGCCGGCAATTCAGATGTGTTGAAGGAGGACTTCGCGGATGCGCCGAACCTGAGCTTTGCCAGCACGGCTGTTGGCTCAACCAGCACCGACAGCCCGCAGACGGTTACAGTAGAGAACGTTGGCAATGCGGCGCTGAGCTTCCCGGTTCCTTCGACGGGGAACAATCCGAGCATCGCCGCGAACTTTACTCTCAGTAGCAGCGGATCTTCGGCTTGCCCGCAGCTCAACGCAGGCTCCTCGACGGCGGGGACGCTCGCAGCTGGCGCATCGTGCCTGTTGCCCATCAGCTTTACACCAACAGCTGCGGGTGCCCTAAGCGGCTCGCTGGTGCTGACAGATAACAACCTGAATGCTGCCGCGCCGGGCTACGCGATGCAAACAATCACTCTGAGCGGCACGGGCACGCAGGCCACACCAACCATCACCTGGGCAACACCCGCCGCAATCACCTATGGCACGCCGCTGAGTGCAATCCAGCTAAATGCCACTGCGTCAGTAGCCGGAAGCTTCACGTATTCTCCGGCAGCAGGGACGGTGCTGACCGCCGGCCTGCAGACGCTGACAGCAACCTTCGCACCAACTGACACCACCGACTACACAGCAGCCTCTGCGACTGTCACGCTGACGGTAAATCAGGCTACTCCGCCAATCACCTGGGCGACGCCAGCAGCAATCACATACGGAACGGCCCTGAGCGCCATGCAATTGAACGCCACCTCGACCGTGCCCGGAAGCTTCACCTATTCACCTGCGGCTGGGACGGTACTGAATGCGGGTTCGCAGACGCTTACCGCGACCTTCACTCCGACCGATACCACGGACTACACGATAGCGACAGCGACTGTCACGTTGAGAGTGAACAAGGCTCCGCTAACCGTTCATTGGGTCACACCAGCGGCCATCGCCTACGGAACGGCCTTGAGCGGGACTCAATTGGATGCTACCTCTACGGCCTCCGGAACCTACGTATATTCCCCTGCGGCCGGGACGGTGCTGGCGGTTGGGAGCCATACGCTGAATGTGACTTTCACTCCGGCCAACGCTGCAAACTACACTGCATCCACAGCGAAGGCCAGCGTAACACTGACGGTGAACAAGGCAACGCCTGCAATCACATGGGCCACGCCTGCCGCAATCACCTACGGCACGGCGCTGAGCGCAACGCAGTTGAACGCGAAGGCAAGCGTGCCTGGTGCGCTTGTTTATAGTCCAGCGGCGGGAACCGTACCGGCGGTAGGCACGGATACGCTGACTGTAACCTTCACACCCACCGACACCACCGATTACGCCACAGCAACAGACAGCGTGTTGCTGAAAGTCAATCCCGCACCGAGCTTCACACTCGGCGCTTCGCCCGCTTCACTGACCATAGCTCAGGGCGCTTCCGGAAAATCCACCATCACCGTGACAGGCCAGAACGGGTTCTCCGGAAGCGTAACACTGGTCGCCTCTGGCCTGCCTAGCGGCGTGACAGCGGCATTCGCCACCAACCCCACCACTGGCAGCAGCGTGCTCACGCTGACGGCCAGCAGCACGGCCGCCGTTGGCTCCGCCACGGTGACCATCAAAGGCACCTCCGGCAGCCTCACCGCCAGCACCACACTTGCCTTAACCATAAGCTGCACGCCCACCACCATCGTTCCGTATATTTCCATCAACGGCGGCTCAACCTGGACGCAGGAATCCAGCGCAACCGTAAGCTCACCCTCCGCAGTTGTAGATCTAGGACCGCAACCTTCAAGCGGCGGCTCATGGAGCTGGACCGGCCCCAACAAATACACGTCCACCTCGCGTCAAATCAATAACATTCCACTAACTGTAGGCGCCGACTCGTATCTGGCCACTTACACCAACCCCAGCGGATGCAAGAGTACTGAGACATTTACCATCACCGTGAAGTAAGCAAATCTGCAAAGCAGCAATCCGATCCATCCACCATATCGAGCCGGTCTCTTACCGGGCCGGCTCGATTTCGCGTGATCGCCCCAACACGACCCCGGGGCGAAGGCCGCCGGTGCTAGACTGAGCATTGTCCATGGCTGCCTCTCATCTATCCCATTCGCCCCATTCGTCTTTGCCTGCCGCCTCCGTTAGCGATGCGCGGACTGCGCTGCTGAAGCGCGCCGCGCGCGCCGCCATGGATTATCTGGAGGGCGTGGATGCGCGCGGAGTTGCACCGAGCCCTGAGGCAGTCACCGCTCTGAGCGCGCTGCGGGGACCGCTGCCGCCTGGTCCAACCAGCGCGGAGGCTGTGCTGCATCTGCTGGATGCCTATGGCTCGCCGGCTACTGTGGCCAAGACCAATGGCCGCTTCTTTGGGTTCGTGAACGGCGGGTGCCTGCCAACGGCGCTTGCGGCCAGTTGGCTGGTGAGCGCGTGGGACCAGAACGCGGCCTTTTTTGTGCAGTCGCCGACGGCTATCGTGCTGGAGGAGGTTGCCCTCGAATGGGTGCGGGAACTGCTGGGCCTGCCGGAGGGAACCGGTGGCGCGGTAGTGACCGGCGCTACCATGGCCAACTTTACTGCCCTGGCCGCGGCGCGGCACGCCCTGCTGGAGCGCGCCGGCTGGGATGTGGAAGCGGATGGCCTGTTTGGAGCGCCGCCGATTACGGTGGTGGTGGGCGAAGAGGCTCATGCCTCTGTCACCAAGGCGCTGGGGCTGCTGGGGTTGGGGCGCAAGCGTGTGATACGCGTGCCCGTGGACGGGCAAGGACGGATGCGGGCCGATGCCCTGCCTGCAATGGACGCACGGACCATTCTCTGCTTGCAGGCGGGCAACGTGAATACCGGAGCTTTCGATGCGGCGACGGCGATTTGCCCAGTGGCGCGGGCGGCTGGCGCGTGGATTCATGTAGACGGAGCCTTTGGGCTATGGGCCGCGGCTTCGCCGGAATATCGTAAGTGGACCAAGGGCTTTGAGCAAGCCGACTCTTGGGCCACCGACGGCCATAAGTGGCCTAACATTGGCTACGACTGCGGCATTGCGCTGGTGCGCGACCCTGCCCAACTGCGGGCGGCCATGTCGATCCAGGCCTCGTATCTGGCTCTGGGAGAACATCGCGAGCCCTCCGACTACAACCCTGAACTTTCGCGGCGAGCGCGAGGCGTGGAGCTGTGGGCTGGGTTGCGGTCGCTGGGGCGGTCGGGAATGGCGGAGATTGTGGAGCGAACCTCAGGCCATGCGCGGCGGTTTGCCGCCGGCCTCAAAGCCGCTGGGTTCCAGGTGCTGAACGACGTGGTTATCAATCAGGTGCTAGTTTCCTTTGGCACGGCGGAGCGGACGCTGCGCGTGATCGCCCGCCTGCAGGCAGAGGGAACTTGCTGGTGCGGATCGACGGTTTGGCAGGGGCAAACGGCGATGCGCATCAGCGTGTCGTCGTGGGCGACGGCCAAGGATGACGTGGACCGCAGTCTTGCCGCGATGGTGAAGGCCGCGGAAGAGTAGGGGCCGGCTCCACGCTGTTTACCGCTTGACATCCAAGGTCCGCTCGCTGAGGCTGATAGCCATGTACAAATTCCTCCGTTTCAGTTGCATCGCGGCCACTCTGGCCTTTTCGATTGCCCCGCTCACTCTTGCGCTTGAGAAGCAGCCTGCCTCTGTCTACCGTGCGCGGCGCGTGGCGCTGGCCGCAAAGCTGCGCGGCGGCGTGGCTGTGCTGTTTGCCGCCGAGGAGCCACAACTGGACTTCATGCCCTACCGCCAGGATGCGGATTTCTATTACTTGACGGGGTGGAATGAGCCGGGAGCGGCGCTTCTGATTGTGGGGGACGCTCCGCAAGCTGCGGCTCCCCGCGCCTACAAGGAGATTTTGTTTTTGCCGACGCGCGACCTGCGTATGGAAAAGTACACCGGAGCCAAGATGGATGCGGCTTCGCCGGGGGTAGCGGAAGCGACCGGCGTGGACGCGGCGGAGCCGATGACCGAGCTGGCGACGACGCTGAATCGGCTGATCGCCGCGGACCGGCGGCTCCTACGAAGTGTGTGGATGCAACCCGATTCTCAGCAGGCCAAGGCGCTGCTCGGGTATACCGCAGTGACACTGGGGATGGACGCGAGCGGGCCGTCGCACGACGTGATGGAGCTGACGCAGCAGTTGCGCGTGGTGAAGGACGCTGGGGAGATTGCGCTGCTGCACAAGGCCTCGGACGCGTCGATTCTAGCTCAGCGCGCGATGATGCGTGCTGTGAAGCCGGGCGTGACCGAGCGGGCGCTGGCCGGCAAGATGACCGATGTGTGGATGGAGAACGGCTGCGAGCGGGCATCGTATGCGCCGATTGTGGGCGCGGGGATCAACTCGACGATTCTGCACTACTCAGTGAACACGCGGACGCTGGCGGATGGGGACATTCTGCTGGTGGACGCGGCCTGCGAGTACTCGATGTACGCATCGGATATTACGCGTACCGTGCCCGTCAACGGCCACTTTACCGCACGCCAGCGTGAGATTTACAACATCGTGCTGGGGGCGCAGCAGGCGGCCATCGACGCCTTTGTGGCCGGCAAGTCGAAGATCAACGACCGCGACCGGCGCGACCCGGATTCGCTGGACAATGCGGCCTACAACTACATCAACACGCATGGCAAGGATCTGCACGGGCAGCCGCTGGGCCAGTACTGGCTGCATGGGCTGGGACACATGGTGGGAATTGATGTGCATGATCCGGCGGAGTACCCTGCGGTGCTCAAGCCGGGGATGGTGTTTACCATCGAGCCGGGCGTCTACATTCCCGAGGAAAATCTGGGCGTGCGCATCGAGTGCGTCTTTCTGGTGGGCGCCGACGGCAAGCTTATCGATCTGGTGGCCACGCTGCCGCATACAGCCGAAGAAGTTGAAGCAGCGATGCAAGGGAAGTAAGCAAGGGGGCGCTATGAATCAAGGGGACAAGATTCAGATTGAACAGCTCGAAGCGCTCGACACCGCCTTTCGCGAGATGCTGATTCCATGCCTGGAAGAGTGTGCGCAAGGCCGTTTGGGGTTGTTTGGCAGCAACGATCATGCTGGCGAGGGCGCACGCTACGGGGCTTGGCCCGAGGCAGATCGCGTTCGTGAGCTGGCAGTCTCGGTGCAGGCCATTCTGGCCGAGTCCGGCGAGCAGAATTCCCTTTGCGAAGAGTTTCTCGACCTGTGTACAATTCACGGAGAAAACAATCCTGGAGAACCGAAACTGGCGCGGGCGTTTCTGGCTCGAATCGATAAGGGTGAAGTGGGAACGAAGCCTACGGAGGAGAGACGGCCTTGGTAATTCTTCATGCATTCCTCGCGCTGCTGGCGGGCTTTGCCATCATGGTGCTGGTCGTGATGGGGTGTACGATGCTGCTGGCTCGTGTGGCGCCTACTTGGGCCGGCATGGAGGGACCGCCGCAGCGCGGCTATATTTTCGCGGTCCTCGGCTACTCGTATCTGGCTACAGCGCTCGGCGGTTTTGTGACAGCGTGGCTGGCACAAGCCAATCCTCTGGAACACGTGCTGATCCTGGGGATTGTGGTCCTGCTATTGAGCGGGCTGAGCGCGATTTTTTCGAAAAGCCAGCAGCCGACCTTGTACCAGATTGCGCTGGTGGCGATTATGCCGCTGGGAGTTCTGGCCGGGGGAATTGTGAGGCTGAAGTTCATGGGGATTCTTTAGGGCGCATTTTCGGGAATTGTGCAGACCGGAATATTGTAAGTATCCCACCCATTCCGCAGAAAACGCGGAATGGATGGGGCACGGAAGTCTACAGTCAATCGGAAAACACTTTAAAGCGCTTCGCGCCCTGCGCTATTTTGGCCGGGCGCTCAGCTTGTCGAGAACCCGCTTCAAATCATCGAGCTTCTGTCCGGCATCGCCGAGCTTGCCTTCCGATGTGAGGCGCTGGTAATCCGAAAAATCCTTGCCGGCCTGGGTGATGAGCGTGTTGAGATCCTCGGCGGGTTTGGGCGCACCGGCAGCTTCCGGCGCGGCATGGGGCGCTTCAGTTGAGCTGAGCGACGATGTCTCCGAGCCAAAGAGCGAAGCCAGCGCGGCCTCGAAGGTTGGCGCATAAGCGAGACGGTCTTGCAGCGCGAGCACCACGAGACGCAACTCCGGCATGGGGCTGCGGTCGGCTTGCAAATAGATCGGCTCCGCATACAGCAGCGCGCGTCCGCACGGTATGACTAGCAGGCTGCCGCGGCGCACATGCGAGCCTTGCTGATTCCACAAGGTCAACTGTCCTGAGAGCTGCGCATTCTGATCGATGCGCGACTCAATCTGCTGCGGCCCATCAACGAGTTTGGTTTTAGGAAAGTCGTAAACCACCGATGTGCCGTAGTGCTCGCCGTCGCTGCGCCCGGCAATCCAGCCGATCAGATTGTTTCTGTTGGCGGGCGTGAAGGGAAGAATCTCGACAAACTCCTGGCCGGTTTCGCCGGGCAGATTCATCAGCACAAAATTGGGCCGCATCGCCTGCACGGTTTGCGCGCCACCATCGGCCATGCCGGTTTCGGTGGCGACATTCCAAAGATCTTCGCGGTTATAGAAGACCTCTGGATTGGTCATGTGATATAGGCCATAAACTTCCGCCTGCACGCGCAGCAGCAGCTCCGGGTAGCGGACGTGTTTGCGCAGCCAGCCCGGCATTGCAGAAGCATCCTTGAACAGGGAAGGGAAGATGCCGCGATAGGCGGCGAGGATCGGATCTTCGCTGTCGAAGACGTAGAAGGTCGTGGTTCCATCGTAGGCATCCACAACCGCCTTGACGCTGTTGCGCATGTAGTTGATGGGCTGATCGGCCAGACTGCGATGCGCCGAGTAGGGATAGGAGTCCGATGAGGTGTAGGCATCCAGGACCCAGGTGAGGCGGCCTTCGTCGCTCACCACAATGTAGGGGTCGCGATCGAATGTGAGGAACGGCGCCAAAGCGGCAACACGATCCCGCACGTTGCGGCGCATCAGCAAGCGGCTCTCGGCATTCACGTCGTCGCTGAAGGGCAGCTTGGCAAGATCGTCGCGTTCGTAGGCGAGCAGGCTGCGGCGCAGCAACCCGCCCAGCACGATGCCTCCAGTGCCTTGGTAGGATGTGAGGTTGTTGCTGTCTCCCTCTGGATAGTTGAACTCCTGCTGCCTCGTCTTCACATAGACATCGGTGTTGGTCATCTCACCGAAATAGATCTCAGGGCGCGTGACCTTGAGGCCAGCCACCGTGCTCTGGACGGGCATGTTGCTCAGAAACAGCGTGGGCAAGCCTTCCGGCGTGAACCCATTCACGGGATTCATGGTAATGCCGTAGCCATGGGTGTAAATGAGCTTGTCGTTGATCCAGTTCTGGCTGCTCTCAGGCAGCTTGTCGATGTTCAGCTCGCGCGCGGCAAGCATCACCTCGCGCATGGAGCCGTCGATTTCGTAGCGATCGATGTCTACGCTGGGAAAGTCGTAATAGGTGCGGATTTCCTGAATCTGGCGCAGGGTATCCTTGAGCGCTTGCACATCCCACAGACGGATGTTCCGGAGCGTGGGCTGATTGTTGGCGGGGTCGGTTGCGCCGACAGTGGTCTCGGCAGGAAATTCGCGCTGCGAAAACCGGTCGAGGCCGTATGCCTTGCGCGTCATTTCAATGTTGTAGGCAATATAGGGCTGCTCGCGCACCAATTCGTTCGGCTTGACCTCGAAACTGGTGACATACCAGCCAGTGACGCTGACCGCAACATAACAGACCGCTGCGGGCACAATGGCGGAGACGAGCCAACGCGCGCGCGGCCTGAAGACGCCGCCGGCAATTGCGACCATTGCCCCCAAGACCAACGCCGCGCACACGAAAAGCAGGCCGGTGAGCGTGACGTGCGCATCCGTATAGGTGACCCCTTCAAAGACTGTGTGGGGTTCGAACAAGAGGTCGAAGCGTCCGATGTACACATGCATGGCGAGAACGACGAGGAAGGCTCCAAGCGCAATAGAGAGTCCGCGCCAGGGCAACTGAAAGCCGCTGCCGAGACCTCCGCCAATGGCGCGCGTTCCTCCCGCGATGAGCAGGTAGACAACGGCAAAAACGCAAATCAGCACGGAGAGAGTAAGCAGCCAGCCGACGATGAGGTGCCATGCAGGTAGCGTGAAGAGATAGAAGTTCAAGGGCAGGCCAAAGATCGGGTCTGTAACGCTGCCGGTGGCCCGCGGCGCATACCAGTAAAGCGCCAGCGTGGGCCACTCCGCATCCATTGCGCCGGCGGTGGCAAGCGCAATAAGGAGTGAAAGACCGGCGGCGGCGATGCGCAGGGCTGTGGCAACGGGGAGTTTTACCGCGTTGCCAGCAATGAAAATGGTGTGATCGATTGGCAAATCTGCGCTGTGAGCCCGCCGGAGAGCGGCAGACGCCCCGAAGAGAATGAGAAATGTGACAACTGCGAAAGCGCCGAAGATTCCCCATTGCAGACTCTGCGTCTTCCAGAAGACGTCTCCGTAACCAAGCGACCGGAACCACAACAGCTCAACCCAGTAGGAGAGCGCGGTGCGGCTGCCGAAAAAGACCACCGCAACCACGGCAAGAAGAACAAAAAGCGCGCGATGGCGAGGCTTCGCCGGCTGTGTCTTGAGCGGAAAATGCGTGTACTCGGGCAATGCTTTACCCCACCTTGCGAACTACTTCATGCTGCGTGGTCCAGGAATTCGACAGCGCTTGAAAATGGATGAAGCCTTGCGGTTCCCGGACTCACGGCTGAGCAATCTCGCCAATTACACTTTAGTCCTCCTGGATCGTCTTTGCAGCCGCAAACAACCTGTGAATTCGCGCAGCTCCGCCGCGCCGGAGCCAAGAGGTGAGAAGTTGGGCCAATCTTCGCAGTCCAGTCCCGATCGGGTTGCGAAGATTGGCCCAACTTCTTCAGTGTGAGGCAACCTCGGTCTATACTTGGCGAGGCAATCTGTGCAAAGGATTTCGACAATCCGATCCCCGCATGTTAGCCATTCATAGATTGGCTGTTCCGCCTTTTCGGCGAAGCTACGCAGCCATAGCTGACTCGCTAGCGGCTCACCATGACGGCCGAGCGGCCTTAATGGGCGGGCTTCCATTGGATGAGGAAGCTGGTCAGGGCCGCGGACTCCAGATGGCGCATATCTTCGAACTCGCCGCCCTTCTGGCTGTAGAGCAGCGCGCCTTGATCGCTGAGGACCGCTAGCGCTGGCACGCCTTTGTGCAGCGGAACCCCGTACTTCTCGGCGATATCGACATTCGCGTCCATATGCCCGATGTTCACGTGGACCAGGACGTAATTAGCCTCCAGAATCGGCAGGTTCTTGGCGTCGTGGAAGTAGAGATCCAGCACTTGGCAGTCGCCGCACCAGTCGCCGCCAAAATCGAGCAGGATGCGCTTGTGGGTCTGCGCGGCGCTCTTCAGGGCAGCGGCCAGATCGGCTTTGGCCTGGGATGGATCGGGATAGATTGCGCGATTGGCGGAGCGGGCAGTGCCGGCGGCAAACGTGAACAACATAGCGAGGGCGATGAGCTTGACAGTCTTCACAATGGTTTCTCCACAACTGCTCTCAGTCTGCCACAAACGGGTGAGGCGGCGCTATTTTTATGCCTCATTTCGGCGGCATTGGGATGTACTCTGGAGTGTGGCCAGAGAACTGCGCAAACGGCTGGAATCGGCGGCGTATCCCGACCTGGGAGCGATGATGGAGGGCTACGCCCACGCAGCGGCGGAACTGGCCAAGCGCGAATTCAAGCAGAAGCTGGACTTTACCTCGGAGTCGATCGACAGCCTGGACGATATTCTGGTGCGGGTGGGCGAGAGCCCGGAGCTTGACCTGGACTTTGAGGTGCGGCTCTGGGGCAGCTACCTGGGCGAGGTGCTGCGGCGCCGCTATGCCGGCACATGGGAGATGACCCAGTATCCCGGCGGCGCGGTCGCGGTTCCTGCGGTCGAGGTGCGCGCCTCAAGGCTCTTTCCGCTGCTCAAGGTCTATCGCCGGCTAACCGTCGGCGAAGAGGAAGATCTCAGCGCCTTTTATGCCATGGTGACGGAGCGGCTGGGCAAGCCGGCGCAAGTCAACTAGGTCTCCGACCGTTTGTTGTTGTACCAAGAATGGGTGCCCCACCTTCGGCGCGTCTCTGTTTTTGCGCCTAAGGTGGGATACCACAGCACTCAACCACCACGCGCGAAATCATGCGGGTAGAGAATTAGCTTTTCTCGCCGGTGGCACCATGCTCGCGAATGTACCGCGCCGCATCGAACTTCTTTGCCGCCGAGGCTCCCGTCATAGTTCGCACCAGGCCAAAGACCGGGCGATTGAACCAGGGCCTGTCGTGCCTGCCCACAATGGCCCAGGCAATGCCCGCATAGCCGCTGGGATCGCGCCCGTCCAGCTCATAGCGATCGTTCAGCGTCACTGCCCAATCGAAGGCAGCGGCCGGGTCGGGCGCCCATTCCAGAATCTTCTTTGCCCAATACATGCGCATATAGCCGTGCATCCAGCCGGTATCCACCATCTGCCGCTGGGCCGCGTTCCATAGATCGTCGGCGGTCTCGCCCCGCTCCAGTTGGGCAAGCGTGTAGCGATGAGGCCGCGGGTCGCCGGCGTGCTCGATGAGCGTCTTCCGAGCCCATGGCGCGGCGCACTCCCAGTTGTCGTAGTTCGGCTCGTGGCGCACAAAAAGCACAGCCAATTCCCGCCAGCCAATCAGCTCATCCAAAAACTTTTCGCCGGCGTTCCTTAGTGAAATGCGCGTTGCGGCGGGAGGCGGGGGTTTTAACCCCCGTGTTATGCCTGCAAAATTCGCGAGGGCTTCAGCCCCGGAAGAATCCTCCCCTGAAGCTCTATTCACCGCCAGCGCGATGGTCAGCGGACCAATATTCCCAAAATGCAGCCAGGGCGAGAGACGGCTGGTGCCCTGCAACTCGGGGTGGTTGCGCGCATGATCGTAGTCCCTAAGTTCCAGGCTGACGAATTCGTCGAGGCGCTTGAGGGCGGCGTGGGTTCCGCCGGTAAAACTGTCCACGGGCCTGACGGTGCGGTCCAGCTTTGTAAATCCTTGTGTGATCTCTTCCGAAAGTGAAAACCCTGGAAGGGTTTTCCACGGTTTCCACGGATGGGCCGGTGCGATTTTTTCAGGCGCAACCAGATACTTCGGCAGCTCGGCCTTGAGATGCGGCCTGAAGTGGTGGAGGAGCACAAAGCTGCGGTCAAAGACGCACGAAGGCACAACCACATCGGCATCGACCGTCCAGAAAGGCAATTTCAACCGCTTGGCCAGCACTTTGCGCCACCGTTCCGGCTCGCGGCAAGGGTTTTCATCGCCGATCAGCAGGGCAGACTCGACCTCTTCGAGAAACGCTTCAAGGGAACCCTCCGGCGACCGGCGCACCACAAACCCGACTCCGCGCTCGGCGGCATCTTCGGCCACATCCCGCAGCCCCTGCTGGAGGAAGTGATAGTGGCGCAGATTGGCGTTGGGGTAGTTGGGAATCACGGAGAAATAGACGACTACGGGAAGGCCGAGCAAGTTGCCAGCTTCGATGGCGACGTCGAGAGCCGGGTTGTCCACGATGCGTATCGCCCGCTGCATCCAGTAGACGACGCAGCGGGCTGGCTGGCGTGGCGGCCCTGTGCGCCGCACTTGGACGCGGGGCTGGTCAGCCAGGCGAGCTAGCTCTGCGGGAATCTGCGCTGTATTGGACACGGTGTTCATCTCGGTGGAATCCTATACCATCGTTGCATGAAGGAGCCTGCGGGGATTCATTCGAAACTGCTTTTGGAGGCAGCCAGAAAGGCTCTTCTTCCTTTGGGTGTCTTTCAAAAAGGTCGATCTCGAACCTGGGCCGACCAGAGTTGGCTGATGATTGTGGTTGAGTTTCAGCCCAGCAGTTGGTCCCGAGGCTCTTACCTGAACGTCGGATGTATCTGGTTGTGGAATGTCCAACCACACATCTCATTCGATCAAGGAAGTCGTATTGAGGAGTTTTGCGCTTTTGGAGGCGAAGAACAATTTGGTCTCATCGCCGAAAAGCTAGCACAGAGCGCCGCAAAAGAGGTCACGCGCTATCGCGAGCTGTTTCCAACCATACGCAGCGTTTCCGACTACTACATCAAGAACGCTCCCCATGTCGGCTGGCCCAGTTTCAATGCAGCCGTGGCTCACGGCCTTTCTGGGCGCATCGACAAAGCTGTGCATCTCTTCAACACATGGGGCATCGAAGCCGATGATGATCCAGAATGGGTCAAGGACGCTCGTGCGGATGCCAAACAATTGGCAATTATGGTTAAAGATCGGGAACAATTCCGGAACCTAATCTCGGCTCGGGTTCGGCAGACACGGGAGTTGCGGAAACTTCCAGCTATAACCGAAATCGACTTTGCCGCGAAGGAGCGCGACTGAGGGCGAACCCGCAGTTCTCGATTTTGAAGCCAGAAAAAGGGCAACCCCATCGGGCCGCCCCTCGTTCAAAAACTGACAACTGATCACTGTCCACTGTTTCCCTACCAGTTACCCCAGGCGCGGCTGATGTAGTCGGCCAGCGTCATGCTGATCAGCGTGAGAAACATGAAGATGCCCGCAAACACGGTGAGCTTGGTCAGCCTGGAGCTGTACTTTACATGCATGAAGAACAGCACCACCAAAGTGGCCTTGGTGCAGGCGATGGCCAGCGCGATGATGGGATTCCAGATGCCCAGGTCAACGTACGACGCCCACACGGTGAGCGCCGTGCCCACCAGGAGCGCGAAGAGAATGGCCACGTAGACCACCGGGCTGACAATGTGATGCGCGTGTTCTTCGTGTTGTGCTTGTTCGCTCATGCCGTTTCCTTTTAGTGCCTATTCAATGAACGGGACAACGGTAGGTCTGGGCTTTAGCCCTGACATTCAGAATCCAACCTAGGTTCAGGCCTTTAGGCCCTGAGGATTGCTTTTGAAAACTTTACCTCAGGGGCTAAAGCCCCGTTGTTGTCTGTTGGCTTTTGTGTCGGGGTTAAAACCCCGACCTACCAGGCCGCTTGCAATTCACTTCAATGCTCACAGTCCAAAAACATGTCCCTCAATGCCTGCTGATCAAATAGAGCAGCGGGAAGAGGAAGATCCAAACGATGTCGACAAAGTGCCAGTAAAGCCCGAAGTTCTCAACAAACGTGACGTGGCCCGAGGTGTACGCCCCGGCCTGGGCACGGAAGATCATGAATCCCAGAATCGCGATGCCGATAATCATGTGTACCGCGTGCATGCCGGTCATGAGGAAGTAGAGCGAAAAGTAAAGCTCGACGTGCCGCGCCATGTCGTCCCCAAGCGGCAGATCGTTCTTGGTGGCGGGGTTCGTCTTATCCGGATGCGTGAAGGACTGAAGGCTGAAATGGAAGCCGGGAACGTGGTGCTTCTCGATCTTCTCCCGATACTCGACGGTCTTGACGCCTAAGAACCCCAAGCCCAGGATGAAGGTGAGAATCAGGCAGAGCACCAGCCCGCCTTTGCGGCGCGTCTCAGCGCACCACACGCCCATGGCCATGGTGAAGCTGGACGTAATGAGCAGCAGCGTGTTGAAGCCGCCCAGCGGAATGCTCAACTGGTGCGATGCGGCCACAAACGCCGGGTAATACCAGTTGCGGTAGATGAGGTAGGCGGTAAACAGCCCGCCGAAGAACATGACCTCGGTCAGCAGAAACAGCCACATGGCAAAGCCGGCCGCATCCGCCTGCTGCTCGGTGCTCTCAAAGTGGTGGCGCAGATAGGGCGGGTGCTCGTGATGATCGGCCTCTGGGGCGACCTGCGCAATCGTTGGACTATCCGACATGGGTCACCTTGATTTCCTTTTGCCGTTCCAGCCACTCGTAGTCGTAGGCTTCGTGGTCCATGATGGGCATGACCGCAAAGTTCTCAGTCAGAGGCGGCGACTGGGTCTGCCACTCGAGTCCCGTGGCCTGCCAGGGATTGTTGCCGGCAATGGCGCCGTACTTCAGCGACCAGGTGAGATAGAGCACCGGCAGCAAGTAGCCGACGCCCAGAATCGTCGCGCCCGCCGTGGAGAAGACATTCAAAATCTGGAATTCCGGCGGATACGATGCATAGCGCCGCGGCATACCCAGCGTGCCCAGAATGAACTGCGGGAAGAAGGTGAAGTTGAAGCCGATGAAGGTGACCACGGCGGCCAACTGCGAGATCTTCTCGGGATACATGCGGCCCGTCATCTTGGGCCACCAGAAGTGGATGCCGGCCAGAAACGCCATCAACATGCCGCCCACCATGACGAAGTGAAAGTGCGCCACGATGAAGTAGGTTTCCGTGAGATGAATGTCGGTGCCCGAAGTGCCCAGGAAGACGCCAGTCAAGCCGCCGATGGTGAACAGCCCCATGAAGCCGAAGGTGTAAAGCATCGGCGTTTCAAAGGTGATGGAGCCTTTATAGAGCGTGAAGGTCCAGTTGAAGATTTTGATGGCCGAGGGTACCGCAACCAGCATGGTGAGCAGGCTGAAGACCAGCACCGCATAATTCGATATGCCCATGATGAACATGTGGTGCGCCCACACGAAGAATCCGAAGATGGCGATAGCCACCGAGGAGAAAGCCACCGCCGTATAGCCGAAGACCCGCTTGCGGCTAAAGGTCGAGATGGTCTCGGAGATGACTCCCATGCCGGGCAGAATCATGATGTAGACGGCCGGGTGCGAGTAGAACCAGAAAAGATGCTGGAAGAGCAGCGGATCGCCGCCCTTGGCGGGGTCGAAAACGCCGATGCCGATGGTGCGCTCCAGCGCGATCAGCACAATCGCAATCGCCACCACAGGCGTGGCAAGCACCATGAGGATGCTGGCGGCATAGTGCGCCCACACAAACAGGGGCAGCCGGAACCAGGTCATTCCCGGCGCGCGCATCTTGTGGATGGTCACGATGAAGTTCAACCCTGTGAAGATGGAACTGAATCCGGCAATGAAGGCGGCCAGCCCGGTCGTCAATACGTTGGTATTGACGTAGTGCGTGGAGAGCGGCGTGGTGAAGGTCCAGCCCGTATCGACGCCGCCGGTGGCCATGGTGTAGATGGCCAGGATGCCGCCTGCCATATAGAGATACCAGCTCAGCAGGTTGATCTTGGGCAGCGCCAGATCCTTGGCGCCAATCATCAGCGGGATGAGAAAGTTGCCCAGCGTGGCCGGAACCGACGGCACCAGGAAGAAGAAGATCATGATGACGCCGTGCATGGTAAACACCTTGTTATAGGTGTCGGTGGCCATCAGGTCGGTCTGCGGCGTGAGCAGCTCCAGGCGAATGAGCCCAGCCAGGGCCCCGCCGATAAAGAAGAAGAAACTCAGCGAAATAAGGTAGAGAATGGCAATCCGCTTATGGTCCCCGGTCAGCAGCCAGCTCAGGATCCCGTTCTCCTTGGTGAGGTAATTCACCTTGGGAATTCTGGCCGTGGTTTGGTCGGGAAGACTGACGATTGTGGCGCTCATTGTTTCACCTTCCCTTGCTCAGCGGACTTTTGCTCTGTCTGCGCCGCCGTCTTGCCTTCGCTACCCGGCAGCATGTCGGTCGTGTTCAGCGTCTGCTGAATGCGGTAGTCGGAGTTGAGGTTCTTGATGTACTCGACCAGGGCGATCACGCCTTCTTCGCTGATCTGTCCCTGGTAAGTGGGCATAATGGGCACATAGCCCTGTGTCACGTGCTGCGAAGGATTCAGAATCGATTCGCGCAGATAGGCTTCATCGGCTGTCACCGCACCCCCGCTGGCTAACGGCAGCTTGGCCCCGTACACATTCGCCAGGCTCGGCCCGCGCGCATCCGGGCGCGCATTGTGGCAGGCCGCGCAACTGAGGCTGGCAAATAGCCGCTCGCCGTTCTGCGCCAGAGACATGCCGCTGGTGGATTCAGCTAGCCACTGCTTGTAGCCCTCGGGCGTCATCACGACAATATCGCCGATCATCTGCGAGTGGTTCGTCCCGCAATACTGCGTGCAAAACAAGTGATAGGTTCCCGGCACGGTTGGCTCAAACCACACCGTGGTGTAGCGGCCCGGAATCGCTTCGCGCTTCACGCGGAACGCTGGAATGGAAAAGCTGTGAAACACATCCTGCGAAATCAGGGTCAACTGCACCGCGCGCCCCGTGGGTACATGCAGCGAATTGATCTCATGCTGCCCGCCCGGATGCTCGGCCTTCCACATCCACTGCTTGCCCACCACGTAGATATTCATCGCGTTGGCAGGCGGCGTAAAGACGCGGAAATAAATCAATGCGCCCCACACAAACATCACCAGAAACAGCCCCAGCGGAATGATCGTCCAGGTCGCCTCCAGGATCGTCGAGCCTTCCACCTGCACCGCGACCGGATGCCGCTCCTTGCTATAGAGAATGGAGAAGCTCGTGACCAGCAGAATCACAATCGTCAGACCAATAAGGCTCACCAGCACCATGAAGAAAAGCAGCGCGTCCATTTGAGGCGCAATGGTGGATGCCTCTGGCGGAAACAGAGGGAAGTTCGTCATCCACTTGACGAGAAACTGCCAGATTGTTGGGCTGATGATGTGATCCATTCCGTTATCCGTTCACCTTTGTTCCTGTCCCCGGTTTGTCCGATCCTGACTGGCCGTCCTCGTGCCGCACGTCCCTGCGGAACATTGTCAGCATGAAACCGCCCAGAGAAAACACCGTCACAAGTCCGCCCAACTGCACCACGCGCGCCACGATCAGCGAGTGCTTGTTGGTCTTTGGATCGTAGTGGTAGCAGTAAGTCAGTATGTTGTCCACCGGCGAGCCGATGCGGTTGGCCGAAGCGTCCACCAGGCCCAACCGCAGATCCTTGGGCGAATACTCAACCCCCATGTAGTACTGCGCGAGCTTGCCCTCTGGCGTCACGATCTGAATGGCGCTGGCGTGCGCAAACTGCGTCAGCTTGCCGTCCGGCCCCGGTATCTTCACGTAGCCAAAGCCCACCGCCTTGGTAAGAGCGTCGATGTTGGGCTGCGTGCCGGTCATGAAATGCCAGCCCGCTGCCGTCTCCGGATGCCCGTAACGCTTCAGGTAGCTGCGCTTCTTGGCCGCGGCAAGGTCAGTGCCCTCGGTGGGATCGATGCTGACCACAATCACATCGAAGTCCTTGCCGGGAACGAACTTCACCATCTGCAATGCGCCGGTCAGTCCGTTCAATTCTTCCGAGCAAAGCATGGGGCACTGATAGTAAACCAGTGCCAGAATTGCCGGGCGCTTGCCGAAGTAGCTGGCCAACTGCACCTGCTTGCCCGCATCGTCGGTAAAGGTGAGCGAGAGCGGCAGTTGCTGGTTCAGGTTCTGCGCAATACCCACACCGCTCAGAATCGCCGGCGGCTTGTCGCTCACCGGCGCCATTTGCTTTTCGTCGTACCGTGACACCTGCGCGATGAGAGATGGCGCAAGTACCGCCGCGCACACCGCCGACACAACCGCAGCAGACCTCGCCGCGCTACGCCAACCTCCCCGGATTGTACCTTCGCTTCGCATCTCTTCCGCTTCCGATCTACAACACTTGCCGTGAAACCAAAACTCGAGCTTTCGGGCTCTCTACTTCTTCTGCTCCGCGAGCTTTTCCGTCACGGCCAACTCCTGCGCCGTGTCCAACTCATACCCGGTGCGCGCAAACCCACTGGTTAGGGGCGAGGCCACCGTTGGCTTGCTGTCCCCGGTCAACAGCGGCGCTTCGGTCAACTGGGGCGCTACTGGCAACCCTTGTTGCGCAATCAGCTCCATGGCCCGCTCAATGGGAATCCTTACCTTGCCCTGCGACTGATTGGCCCAGCTGTAGTTGTCGAGCAGCAGATCCTCTTTGGCGTGCAGGTCGGCGATCTCCTGATTGCCGTCGTCGGTCTGCAAGCGCGGCGTAGGGAATTGCTGCGTCATTTGCGCCAGCTTGTTTTGCAACTCGGGGTTGTTGGCCATGTTGCCCAGCGGCTGCACGTTCACGGTCGTCGCCCATCTGCTCTTCGGCCCGTCTTCCTTCGCCATGTGGGCAAACAGCACCATGCCGATGCCGTAGCAAAGAAACGCCGTCACCACCACAAAGATGCTGAGCGCGGCGAGAAAAACCACGATCCCCGTGGGCTTGACGTCGGACCGCTCATAACCGGCGGACGTGTCGATCTCTTCGCCCGAGTGGTCTTCCGGCTCCTGCCAAAGGCCGTGCCCCGAATCATCGTCTTTATGCGTGGGCATGTTCCGCCTCCAGAATCTCCGCAACATGCGGGTCGTTGGTCTGCACCAGCGGACGCGATTGCAATTGAATGCAATAGTAGGCCGCCCAGAAAGCGGTCATTGCCACCGGCACAGCCACGTATTCGAGAATTCCCCAGCTGAAGTGCAGGTTGCGCGCGGCATCCTTGAAGTTCGGCTCGATCAGCCAGAACAGATCGAATGCTTTGGCAAACACCATCCATTGGCACACCAGCACCAGCCGCTTCTTGTTGCGCTTCAAATCACGCGACAAAAGCAGCGTGAAGGGAATCAGCCAGTGGAAGAGAAAGTCCAGCGTGATGATCACACCCCAGCCGCCGTTGAAGCGATCGAGGTACCACGGAATCTCTTCCGGCAGATTCCCTGACCAGATGATCAGGAACTGCGAAAAGGCCAGGTAGATATTGAGCATCACAAAGGCAAAGGTGAACTTGCCCAGGTCGTGCTGCTCGGTGGTCCGCAGAATTGTCTTGAACGGCTCGCCCTTCGAAAGCGAAACGGCGACAATAATGCCGAGGGCCAGCACCTGATAGCCCTGACCGACCAAAAACAGAAGCCCGTAGACCGACGAGTACCACGTGGGATCAAGCGACATGACCCAATAGATGGCCGCCGCGGACATGGTGATGGCATAAATCAGCACGCCGGGGCCGCTGATGTTTTCAAATCGCTTGATCCACTCGGGCGTGGAAGTGGGGGAAGCCGCATCTCGTTCGAGTCCCAAAGAATTGAGCCGCCATGTGTAAAAGCCCCAAATGGCGAAGCACAGCAGGCTGACCCAGATAAACGCAAACTGGTTGAGCATGGGTGCCTTGAAGCGGATGGCATGATCGATCGCTTCGAGTTGATCCGCGCTGATCAAGCCGCGCTTCACGCCGTCGGCGACCATGGCTGGACTTGCCCAGAGATAGAGTTTCTTCACCGAGAGGGCAATCACTACCCAGTAGAGGAAGACCAGCGGCAGCGTGCGGCTCATAGCCTCAAGCGGGCGTCGCAGCAGCAAGCCCCATTTGCCGCCTGTGATGTATTGCACCATGAGCAGCGCCAGCCCGCCCACGGCAAAACCGAAGGTAAGCATCAGGCCCAGCAGCCAGGCGCGCAGCACGTGGTCGATCGACCCATCGGCAAAAGCCAGCCCGGCGGCAACCACCGTAGCAACCAACCCGAGGCCAAGCGCCCGCGTCTTCCAGACATTGACAAATGCCGGGGCGCCTAAATCGGCGGGGAGCGTGTTGGCGTGCGTCTCGTGAGCCATTCTGTTCGTCCTTAATCCCTTCGTCCCTAGTCCCTACTTCGCGGCCGGTTTGATTTCTGGAATCTTGATCGCCGGGTCAGCCGGATTGGCCGGAGCCATTGCCGGATTGCCCTGGCTTGCATCGTGCGGATACGCCTGAATCGCCGTTGCAGGCAGCGTCCACGGTTCCGCAAATCCCTCAGGCAAGTGGTTCTCTTTCGCCAGATCCTTCAAATTTCTAACCGCAATACCCGCGGGTACATCCTTCGTTGTGGCCGCCTGGCTCAACTGCAACGCGCGTATGTAAGCCGCAACCGCCCAGCGATCGACCGGAGTCAACTGCGCCGAGTAATCCGGCATAGCGCCGTAGCCGTGCGTCATCACATAAAAGTAGTGCGAGATGGGCTGCGCCAGGCGCACCTGGTCGTGAAAATTACCCGCAGGCTTGTAGCCCCGCTCCACAATCGCGCCCAGTCCGTTGCCCACCCGTGAGTGGCACGGCGTGCAATAGATGTTGAACCGTTCCTGGCCGCGCTTGAGCACGTCGAGCGTGACCGGGAAGGGCATCTCGTTCTTCTCTTCGCGGTAGCCGTTCGCGCCCTGAACGACGCCGGTATAGAAGTAGCTGTCTTCGCGCAACTGTCCGCGCGCAACAGTATTCATAACTTGCGGACGCGCGCCGCGGTGATCGGCAAAGAAGTCGGAACCGCGCTGCGGAATCAGCTTTGGCTGGTTCTGCATGTCTTGCCGGCAACCAGCGACGAGCATCATGGCCGACATGCATACGATGCCGAGCGGCCTCCTGCCCTTTCGCCAGAACGAAGACGAAAGCGTGGAGCACGGAGCCTGATCCCTGATCCCTGATCTCTGATCCCTGATCATCAGTACTCCACCTCCACCACTGAGACCGGCAGGAAGGTCATCAGATACTCTGTCGTCTCTGCCAGATCGAACTTGGGGTCCAGCGCCTCAAGGCACAGGAAAAACTTGTCCGTCGTGGCCCCATTGCGAAAGTTGGGCGCGTTAAACAACGGATGATAGAGCGCCGGCAGCCCGTTGAGCGCCAACATGCCAAAGGCCGCGGAAAGCCCCGCAAACAGAATCGTCCACTCGTAGGCGGGCACAATAAACGCCGGCCAGGAGTAGGTTGGCCGCCCTGCGATATTCAGCGGATAGGCCCACACGGAGACCCAGGTCTCCATCCCGAACATCGCCGTCACGCCCATGAGCCCGCCAATCAGCGTGAGCAGCGGCACCTTGTTGCGGTGGAAGCCGATGGCCTCTGCCGCCTCCTCCACGGGATAAGGCGTGTAGCAGTCCATGCGCCGCCAGCCGTCAAGCCGCGCCTGCTGGGCGGCCCTCACCAGGTCGCTCGGCGTATCGAATTCGGCCAGCAGGCCGTATGTTCCTTGGCGTGGGGGCATCAGTCGGCAGCCTCCGCCGCCTTCTTCGGCGTAATCTTCGCCGCGGGCAGCATCATGCGAATCTCAGACATGGGAATCATGGGCAGGAAGCGGACGAAAAGCAGGAACAGCGAAGTAAACAGTCCCAGCGTACCCACATAGATCATGTAATCCCATTTGGTGGCGCGGTAGGTTCCCCACGACGAGGGCAGAAAGTCGCGGTAGAGGCTGGTCACAACAATCACGAAGCGCTCAAACCACATGCCCGTGTTGACCACGATGGAAATGAAGAACATGAAGGGAATCGAGGTGCGCAGCTTGCGCGACCATAGCGTCGTCAGCGGAATCGCCAGGTTGCAGGTAATCAGCACCCAATAGGACCAGCCCATGGGCCCGAACATGCGGTTCCACATCATGAAGGCTTCCCAGTGCGAGGCCGAGTACCAAGCCATGAAGACTTCCATGCCGTACCCGTAGGCCACAATGAACCCCGTGGCCAGCATCACTTTGCCCATATTGTCGATGTGGCGATCGGTGACCAGGCCCTCGAGGTGATAGACCTTGCGCAGCGGAATGGCCAGCGTAAGCACCATGGCAAAGCCGGAGTAAATTGCGCCCGCCACAAAGTAAGGCGGAAAGATCGTCGTGTGCCAGCCCGGCAATACCGCTACGGCAAAGTCGAAGCTGATGACCGTATGCACCGAGAGCACCAGCGGCGTGGCCAGCCCGGCCAGCAGCAGCGAGGCGGTCTCATAGCGCATCCAGTGCCGCGCCGACCCGCGCCAGCCCAGCGAAACCAGGCCATAGGCATATTGCGCCAGGGGGCTCTTGGCGCGGTCGCGCATGGTGCCGAAGTCGGGAACCATGCCGATGAACCAGAAAACTACCGAGATGGTCGCGTAGGTTGAAACCGCGAAGACGTCCCACAACAGCGGCGAGCGGAACTGCGGCCAAACGCTCATGGTGTTGGGATAGGGCAGCAGCCAATACCCCAGCCACGGGCGGCCAATGTGAATCAGAGGGAACAGCCCGGCGCAGACCACGGCAAAGATGGTCATGGCCTCGGCAAAGCGGTTGATGGAGTTGCGCCAGCCCTGCTTGAACAGCAGCA